>TBL_comb47_HYPODRAFT_10007594_pt1 | contig 11327 bp, 9 predicted proteins | sample TroBogypolimnion_40_FD_10682 | JGI IMG/M metagenome (IMG submission 10682) | reverse complement strand
GCGGCGGTGCTGGCGCTCTCGGGCGGTACGCACAGGTTCGCCGACGGGCTGGTGATCAACACCAACGCCGTGTTTGCGCTCGGCGGGACGAACGCGCTCGGCACGGCGGCTGTCGCGGGCAACGTGACCCTGCGGACCGGCGCGGTGCTGGACGTCGACTTCAACGCCAGCACGAACGACTGGTCGCAGATCGCGGGCACGCTGACGCTGCCGACGTCGGCGACGCTGCGCGTGCGCACGCTGGACGGCTCTTTCCGCAGCACAGTCACAGTCTTGCAGGCGACGGCGATCACAGGAGACGCCAGCGCCTGGAGCCCCGCCGTGGTCAACGGCTGGAAATACCGCGCGGTCGTCAGCGGCAACCAACTGCAGTTGCGGCGTGCGCAGATCGGAACCGCCATTCTCGTTCATTGAGGCGTTCACGCCGGGAGAGGTGCCGATGGGGGAGATCCGGGCCTTGCTCGCGGCGGTCGGGGCGATCGTTCCGGACGGGCGCTAAACCGAGGCTGGTGCGGCTGCAGGCGGTACACGGGGGCGATCTCCCTCCAGCCGCTGCAAAAGCCGTATCGAAAAACGAAAAAAGTTTCTCCGAACGATTGACATCCGGGGGCCCATTCGGTACTCTAAGCAAGTTTTCTTTTTATCCAGAACTCGGTTTTGGAAAGAGGGAAAACTGAACATTGGCAAGGTTTGACGGACTTCTGCACGATTGTCTTGCGGCTTTTCCTTGAAGCTAAGGGATGGATTGGGTAAGGGGTTCTTTGCCCCCGTTGGGGGTGATGGACGATGCCAACATAGCTCAGTTGGTAGAGCACTTCCTTGGTAAGGAAGAGGTCGGCAGTTCGATTCTGCTTGTTGGCTCCAGCTTTGACGATGGATTTTTTGTCAACTCTCACAGGAGGAAATCCAAAATGGCTAAAGAGACATTTGCTCGCGTGAAGCCGCACGTCAACGTCGGCACGATCGGTCACGTCGATCACGGTAAAACCACGCTGACGGCAGCGATTACCAACGTTCAGTCCCTGAAGGGCTACAACGCCCCGATCAGCTATGATCAGGTGGCCAAGGCCTCCGAGTCCGCGGGCCGCCGCGACCCGACCAAGATCCTGACGATCGCCACCTCGCACGTCGAGTACGGCACCGCGAATCGCCACTACGCCCACGTCGACTGTCCCGGACATGCCGACTACGTGAAGAACATGATCACCGGCGCGGCGCAGATGGACGGCGCGATCGTGGTTGTGAGCGCGGCAGACGGGCCGATGCCCCAGACCCGTGAGCACATTCTTTTGGCCCGCCAGGTCGGCGTGCCCATGATCGTGGTCTTCCTGAACAAGGTCGATCTGGTCGACGACGCAGAGCTGTTGGACCTCGTGGAGATGGAAATCCGCGAGCTGCTTTCCAAGTACGAGTATCCGGGCGATGATATTCCGATCATCCGCGGTTCCGCGCTGCCGGCTTCCAAGGCCACCAAGGCGGACGATCCGGCCTGCGAGTGCATCACCAAGCTGATGGAGGCTCTGGACACCTACATCCCCGAGCCGGTGCGCGTGCTGGACAAGCCGTTCCTGATGCCGATCGAAGACGTGTTCTCGATCGAAGGCCGCGGCACCGTGGTGACCGGCCGCGTCGAGCGCGGCGTCATCAAGGTCGGCGAGGAAATCGAGATCATCGGGCTGCGTCCGACCGCCAAGACGGTCTGCACGGGCGTCGAGATGTTCCGCAAGCTGCTGGACCAGGGCCAGGCTGGCGACAACATCGGCTGCCTGCTCCGCAGCACGAAGAAAGAGGATGTCGAGCGCGGCCAGGTTCTGGCCAAGCCCGGCTCCATCACGCCGCACACCGAGTTCAACGGTGAAGTGTACGTCCTCAGCAAGGAAGAGGGCGGCCGCCACACCCCGTTCTTCAAGGGATACCGGCCTCAGTTCTACATCCGCACGACCGACGTCACGGGCGACATCACGCTGCCCGAGGGCGTGGAAATGGTTATGCCGGGTGACAGCCTGTCGATCGCGGTGAAGCTGATTTCGCCGGTCGCGCTGGAAGACAAGATGCGTTTCGCCATTCGCGAAGGCGGACGCACGGTCGGCGCCGGCACGGTTGCCAAGGTTGTTAAGTAAAGAGTGAGTTTCCTGTGAGCGTGTCCGGCCGGGGCGTTTCGGCGTCCCGGCTGCGGCACGGAATCACTAAGGGACGAGACGAATATGCCCAGAGAATTAGCGATTATGGCCTGCACCGAGTGCAAGCGCCGCAACTACACGACGACGCGGAACAAGCGTACGATGACGAACCGGCTCGAGCAGAAGAAGTATTGCCCGACGGAGCGCAAGCGCACGTTGCACCGGGAAGCGAAGTAGGACCAACCCCACTTTAGGCCAGTAGCTCAATTGGCAGAGCGTCGGTCTCCAAAACCGAAGGTTGGGGGTTCGATTCCCTCCTGGCCTGCCAGCCTTAACCGCGGCATCTGTCGCTGTTCCGTCACGGGACGGTTGCAGGTTTTCGCATTTTAACCGCGGAATGACCGAAGGGTCTGAGACATGAGTAACGTGAAGCAAATCGTCCAGAGTCTAGGCGCATACTTTGGAGAAGTCAGCGTCGAGTTCAAGAAGATCGCCTGGCCTGACCGTCAGGAGCTTGTCGACTCGACAGTTGTGGTCATCTCTTTTATTGTGATTCTTGCAGTGGTGGTGCTGTGTTGCGATAAGGTGATCCAGTTCTTCCTGCAACTCATCCACACATAAAGCGGGGATTTCCCATGACGAAGCAATGGTTTGTTTTGCACACGTTGACTGGCCAAGAGCAGAAGGTCAAGCGGTCGATTGAAGCGCGGGTGCGGATCGAGGAGATGGGCGAGTACATCGGCGAGGTGGTGATTCCCACCGAGAAGGTGTCCGAGGTTAAGAACGGCGTGAAGACGACGGTGACGCGCAAGTTTTTCCCCGGATACGTGCTGATCAATCTTGTTCTCTATGATGAATCCCGTGCGGTGCTTGAGCCGACCTGGCGGTTTCTCAAGGAGACCTCGGGCGTCATCGGTTTCATCGGCGGCGAGCGTCCGATGCCTCTTTCGACGGCTGAGGTCGACGCCATCGTCAACCAAGTTGCCGAGAAGAAAGAAAAGGTCAAGCCGAAGGTTCAGTTCGAGCCTGGCGAGACCGTCAAGATCACCGACGGGCCGTTCATGAGTTTCAACGGCACGGTCGATGAAGTGGATCCCGACCGGGGCAAACTGAAGGTCTCTGTAGCGATCTTCGGACGTTCCGCCCCGGTGGAGCTGGAGTACTGGCAGGTCGAGCGCGCGGTCAACGAGAACGCGTAGCGGATCTGGCGGGAACTGTCGCGCGTGCGCGGCGGCGGCTCGTCAACGGTGGTTCGTTTGTACCGGTGGGGATGCCGGGAGGGCCACGACAGACAAGTAGGTGCGATCATGGCTAAGAAAGTCACGGGTACCGTGAAATTGCAGATTCCCGCAGGCGCGGCGAATCCTGCGCCGCCTGTGGGCCCCGCGTTGGGTTCCCAAGGCGTCAACATCATGGCGTTCTGCAAAGAGTTTAACGCGAAGACTGCGGACAAGGCCGGTCTGATTATCCCCGTGGTGATCACGGTGTATGCGGACCGCAGCTTCTCCCTCGTCTTCAAGAGTCCCCCGGCTTCCGCGCTGCTGAAAAAAGAGGCGGGGCTTGCCAAGGGTTCGGGCGTCCCCAACCGCGACAAGGTCGGCAAAGTGACGCGCGAGCAGGTCCGCAAGATCGTGCAGATGAAGAAAGCGGATCTGAACGCGACGAACGAAGAGGCCGCAATGCGGATGATCGAAGGTACCGCACGCAATATGGGTATCGAGGTGATTGACTAAGGAGGGGGACACACATCATGGCAAAACACGGCAAACGGTATATCGACGCCAAGAAAAAGGCCCCCACAGGCCAAGTGAGCTTGGAAGAGGCAGTGGCTTTCGTTAAGGCGAACGCCAGCGCGAAATTTGACGAGACGATCGAGCTGGGAATGCGGCTCGGCGTGGACATCAAGAAGTCGGACCAGACGGTCCGCGGCACGGTCAACCTCCCGCACGGTTCCGGCAAGAAAATCCGCGTGATCGTTTTCGCGGCGGGTTCCCCTGCGGACGAAGCGCGGGCGGCTGGCGCGGACGAGGTCGGCTACGAGGACCTGATCGAGAAGGTCAAGAACGGCTGGACGGATTTCGATGTGGCGATCGCGACGACTGACGCGATGAAGGAAGTGCGCAAGATCGCCCGCGTGCTGGGTCCCCGCGGCCTGATGCCGAACCCGAAGACCGGGACGGTGACAGACGACACGTCCGCTGCCGTGAGGGCGGCGAAGGGCGGCAAGGTCGACTTCCGCATGGACCGCACCGGTAACGTCTGCGTGCTGTGCGGCAAGCGCAGTTTCGATGCGGACAAGCTGGTCGGTAACATCCACGCGATCGTTGAAGCGGTCAAGGCCGAGCGGCCTGCTGGCGCCAAGGGCGCTTTCATCCGCTCGCTGACGGTCAGCTCCACGATGGGTGTGGGCGTTCGCGTGCTGGTCAAAGAGTCGGCTGAATAACACGGGAGACGGATGCAATGAGAACCGAAAAGATTTCCATTTTGAACGAGGTGATCGAGCGCGTCAAAGCCTCCGACTTCTGCTTCGTGCTGAACTACGGCGGCCTGAAGGTGTCGCAGCTCACGGCGTTGCGCCAGGAGCTGGGCAAGCTGAATTCGCGCGCCATGGTTGTGAAGAACACCTACCTCGGCAAGGTCGCGGATCAACTGGGCTGGAAAGACATCTCGTCGATGCTGTCCGGTCCGACCGCGATGATCACCGGCACAGGCGATGTGACGGAAGTGGCGAAGGTTCTGGTCGAGTTCGTCAAGAAGAACGACAAGGCCAAGATCAAGGGCGCGAGCCTCGAAACTGCGGCGCTGAGCGTTGCGGACGTGGACGCACTCTCGAAGCTGCCGTCGAAGGACACGATGCGCGGCATGTTGCTGGGGACGCTCTTGGCCCCTGCGACCAGCCTGGTGCGCGTGCTCAACGCGCCGCTGCTTAACGTGCTTTACGCCCTCAAGGCGTATGAAGAGAAGAAGAGCGAAACTGCGGCATAACAACGTGTCGTAAAAACCGCAAGGTGCGGGCTGCCGGCGGGGGCCGGCGCCCCAGCACGGAAGATCGTGACGGCCGCTTTATGAGCGGCGGCACCTGCGGGAACCCCGCCCGCGAAATGACGCTGGCGGTTGCACAAAGAAAGAGGAAAAGAAGATGACAAACGAAGAAGTGATTGACTTTCTGAGCGGCCTGTCGGTGCTCGAGATCTCGAAACTGGTCAAGGCGTTGGAAGACAAGTGGGGCGTTAGCGCTGCCGCTCCTGTCGCCGCCGCTGCCGCTGCCCCCGTGGCCGCCGCTGTGGTCGAAGAGAAGACCGAGTTCGACGTGGTGCTGATTGAAGCCGGCGCGAACAAGATCGGCGTCATCAAGGAAGTGCGCGCGATCACGGGTCTTGGGCTGAAGGACGCCAAGGATCTGGTCGAAGCCGCTCCGAAACCGGTGAAGCAGGCCGTCAGCAAGGACGAGGCCGCCAAGCTGAAGGATCAGCTCGAGAAGGCCGGAGCCAAGGTCGAAGTCAAGTAATTGATTTTTTGCCTTTCCAAGTGGGGACTGCCCGAGTGATGACCCGGGCAGTTCTCGCTTTCCGACAACAGGCGCATGCGCCTCGAGACGGAGAAGCCCAGCCGGTCATCGTTTCAGTTACCACAAGGGAAAATCGAACGCACCCGACTGTTCTTTGGCATCCGTACCAACCGCAGTGTGAATCAGTTAAACAAGTGGCTGCTTACCACACTTCCATTCACAACCGGTTGCGCAGGTGCCAATCCGCTACAGTCGGAGGGCAACAGGGAAGACTCTCTGACGTGCTGTTTTTCTGCTGGGTAACGTTATCACTAACATCCCAACCTGAGGTAGGCAATGGTTGAACGCAAAGTCTTTGGCAAGCTGAAAGCCGTTATTCAGCCGCCCGATCTGATCGAGATTCAGACGAGGTCGTATCAGGATTTCCTGCAACTGGACGTGGCCCCCGGCAAACGCGATGAGAAGGGCCTGCAGGCGATATTCCGCGAAGTGTTCCCCATCGACAGCTACGACGGCCGCTACACGCTCGATTTCGTCAAGTACGAGCTGGGCGAGCCGAAGATGGACGCGCTGACGTCTCTCGCTGACGGCAGCACCTTTGCCGCACCCCTCCATGCGACGTTCCGCCTGAAGGATGGCGACGAGATCCGCGAAGAGGACGTCTACATGGGCGAGATTCCTCTGATGACGCGCGATGGCGCATTCGTCATCAACGGCGCCGAGCGCGTGATCGTGTCGCAATTGCACCGGTCGCCCGGCATCTGTTCGGAGAAGGCCCTGCACCCGAATGGCCAGACCTTGTTCTCCGTGCGTTTGATTCCCGACCGCGGCTCGTGGATCGAGATCCAGTTCGACTCCAGCGACATCATGTGGGTCTATATGGACCGCCGCCGCCGCCGCCGCAAGTTCTATGCGACCACCTTCCTGCGGGCGCTCGGCTATGGCACGGACGAAGACATTCTCAAATTGTTCTACTCGTTCAAAAAGCTTTCGATCAAGAAAGCCCACACGGCTGACGAACTCGACATGCTGGTGATGAAAGAGGATCTGATCGACGTCGAGTCGCAGGCCGTCCTCGCGCGCCGCTACGAGCCCGTGACTCCCGCTCTGCTGGAGCAGATCTCCTCGGCCGGCTTCGACGCGATCGAAGTGGTCGACGTCGCTGTCGACGAGGGCGTGCTGATCAAGACGCTGCGCGAAGACGCGAAGTCGGGCATCCACTCGGAAGAGGATGCGCTGAAAGACATCTATAAGCGCTTGCGCCCCGGCGATCCCGCCACCTCCTCTAACGCCAAGACCCTGTTGAAGCGTTTGTTCTTCGAGCCGCGCCGCTACGACTTGGGCAAAGTCGGACGCCACAAGATCAACCAGAAGCTGAAGCTGACCGGCAAAGTTCCGGAAGGTCTGCGCACGCTGCATGAGAGCGGCGTCGACGTCGTTGAGGCGATCCGCCTACTGCTGCGCATCTACGTCGGACAGGACCAGGTCGACGATATCGATCATCTCGGCAGCCGCCGCATCCGTACGGCCGGCGAGCTGCTCGAGAATCAGTGCCGCGTGGGCCTGGCCCGCACGGAGCGCCTGATCCGCGAGCGCATGACGCTGTTCGATCCCGCGAGCGGCGTGCTTTCGCCGGCCCGCCTCGTGAACAGCAAGTCGCTGTCCGCCGTGGTTCAGGACTTTTTCGGGCGCAGCCAGTTGAGCCAGTTCATGGATCAGACCAACCCGCTGAGCGGTCTGGCGCACAAGCGCCGTCTCTCCGCCCTCGGCCCAGGCGGTCTGAGCCGCGAGCGCGCAGGCTTCGAAGTCCGCGACGTGCATTCTTCGCATTACGGGCGTATCTGCCCGATCGAGACGCCTGAAGGCCCGAACATCGGTCTGATCTCGTCGCTCGGCATCTACGCGCGCATCAACGAGTACGGTTTCATCGAGAGCCCGTACCGCGTGGTCCGCAACGGCAAAGTGCTGAACGACGTGCAGTATATGTCGGCCGACATCGAAGAGAACTTCGTGATCGCGCAGGCCAACTCCGAGCTGAAGGCGGACGGCAGTTTCGTCGCCGAGCGTGTGACCTGCCGCTACAAGACGGAATTCGAAGACGTGGAGCGCACGCGCGTGCAGTACATGGACGTCTCGCCGATGCAGGTGGTGTCCATCGCCGCCGGCCTGATCCCGTTCTTGGAGCACGATGACGCCAACCGCGCGCTGATGGGCGCGAACATGATGCGGCAGGCTGTGCCGCTGCTGAAGGCTGAGCGCCCGTTCGTGGCGACCGGTCTCGAGTCGCGCGCGGCCGCCGACTCCTGTGTCACCGTGTTGGCCGAAGATGACGGCGTTGTGGCCTATGTCTCGGGGACGGAGATTTTGGTGACGCCGGACGGCAAGATGCCGTCGGGTAAAGCGAAGAAGAGCGATAAAGCCAAGGGCATTTACCGGTATCCTCTCCAGAAGTTCCGCCGCTGCAACGCGGGCACCTGCTTCAACCAGAAGCCGATCATCAAGACCGGCCAGGCGGTGAAGAAGGGCGAGGTGTTGGCGGACGGTCCCGCGACGCATCAGGGCGAACTGGCTCTGGGCAAGAACCTGCTTGTGGCCTTCATGCCGTGGACGGGCTATAACTTCGAAGACGCGATTCTGGTGAGCGAGCGAGTGGTGCGTGACGACATCTTCACCTCCATTCACATCCAGGACTTCGAAGTCGGCGCCCGCGACACCAAGCTGGGGCCTGAAGAGATCACCCGCGACATTCCGAACGTCGGCGAAGACGCACTGAAGAACCTTGGTTCAGACGGCGTGGTGCGTGTGGGCGCGGAAGTGCGTCCGGGCGACATTCTGGTCGGCAAGATCACGCCCAAGAGCGAGACCGAGCTGGCGCCGGAAGAGCGCCTGCTGCGTGCGATCTTCGGCGAGAAAGCCGCGGACGTGCGCGACACATCGCTGACGGTTCCGAGCGGCGTGTACGGCATCGTGATGGACGTCAAGGTGACGTCGCAGCAGGATGCCCGCCGTCCGTTCCTCTCTCTGGCCGCATCGCCGGAGGAGAAGAAGGAGATCCGCGACGTCGAGGAAGAGCGCAAGAAGAAGCAGATCGCACTGGAGGATGAGCTGACCACCTCGCTGAGCAACATCCTGCTGGGCGAGAAGATTCCGCTCGACGTGCTCGATGTCGAAACGGGCGAGATCATCATTCCTGCCAACCGCAAGATCACCAAGACTCTGCTGGCCAAGCTGGCCAAGGCGCACGACCACATCCAGATCGAGAACAGCCCCGTGCAGCAGAAGATCGAGGAGATCATCAATGTTTTCCGCCCGAAGTTCACTGAGCTCAGCGGGCCGGGGGGCAACGACTTTGGCGCCGAACTCGACGGTATCATCGACGAAGGCGGCGTGATCAAGCAAGTGCGCGTCTACATCGCAGAGAAGAAGAATCTCTCGGTGGGTGACAAGCTGGCTGGCCGCCACGGTAATAAGGGTGTGGTCGCGAAGATCGTGCCGGACTGCGATATGCCGTTCCTTCCGGACGGCAACCCGGTCGATATCGTGCTGAATCCCCTCGGCGTGCCTTCCCGCATGAACTTGGGACAGCTGTTCGAGACGTACCTCGGGATCGCCTGCAAGGTGCTCGGATTCTACGCTGCGACGCCGGTGTTTGACGGCGCGCGCGAAGAGGAGATCGACCAGTACCTGCGCCAGGCCCGCAAGGCTCAGGAAAAGGCGATCGGCGGTAGCGCGTGGCTGTGCGAGGACGGCAAGACCGTGCTGTACGACGGGCGCACGGGCGACGCGTTCGACCAGCGCGTGGTGGTCGGCCAGATCTACATGCTGAAGCTGCACCATTTGGTGACCGACAAGATCCATGCGCGCGCCACCGGGCCTTACTCTCTGGTGACGCAGCAGCCGCTGGGCGGCAAAGCCCAATACGGCGGTCAGCGTATGGGCGAAATGGAGGTGTGGGCGCTCGAGGCCTACGGCGTGGCTTACGCGCTGCAGGAGCTGCTGACGGTCAAGTCGGACGACGTCGGCGGACGCACCCGCATCTATGAGTCGATCGTGAAAGGACAGAACACGCTGGACGCCGGCATGCCGGAGTCGTTCTCGGTGCTGATGCACGAGCTGCGCGGTCTGTGTCTGGATATGAAGTTGCTCGGCGGTGAGACGGCTCAGCCGATTGCCGATTTCGCACGAATCTAAATCGATGAGCTTGGAGGGTCACAATGAATCCTTATGCAGCAAGAGAGATGTTCGGTGGGATGTTCGATGCGGGTGGGCACTACGATGCCGTGAGCATTACGCTCGCGTCGCCTGAAACCATCCGGTCGTGGAGTCACGGCGAAGTCCGCAACCCGGAAACCATCAACTACCGGACCTACCGTCCGGAACGTGACGGCCTGTTCTGCGAGCGGATCTTCGGTCCGACGCGCGACTGGGAGTGCGCCTGCGGCAAGTACAAGCGCATCAAGCACAAGGGCGTGGTCTGCGACCGGTGCGGCGTGGAGGTCACGGTGTCGCGCGTGCGCCGCCAGCGCATGGGCCACATCGAGCTGGCCGTGCCCGTTTCGCACATCTGGTTTTTCAAGTGTAGCCCCAGCCGCATCGGCCTGGTCTTGGACAAGACCGCGAGCGAACTGGAGCGCGTGCTCTACTACGAAGACTACATGGTGATCGACACCGGCGAGACGCCGCTGAAGTACATGCAGTTGCTCACCGAGCCCGAGTATCTCGAAGCGCTTGAGAAGTATGGCGAGAACTTCGAGGCCATGATGGGCGCGGAGGCGGTCCGCCGCTGTCTGGGCAAGGTGGACCTCGAGCAGATCATGCAGGATCTCGAGGAGCAGATCGAGAACACCCGCAGCAAGCAGACGCGCAAAAAGATCACCAAGCGCATGAAGATCGCCGACGGCTTCCGCGCGAGCGGCGCCCGTCCGGAGTGGATGATCCTGGACTGCCTCCCGGTAATCCCGCCGGAGCTGCGCCCGCTCGTCCCGCTCGAGGGCGGCCGCTTCGCGACCTCGGATCTGAACGACCTCTACCGCCGCGTCATCAACCGCAACAACCGCCTGAAGAACCTGCTGTCGCTCAAGACGCCGGATGTGATCATCCGCAACGAGAAGCGCATGCTGCAGGAGGCGGTCGACGCGGTGTTCGACAACGGNCGNCACGGCCGCGCCGTGGCNGGCGCCGGAAACCGTCCGCTCAAGTCCCTCAGCGACATGCTCAAGGGCAAGACCGGACGCTTCCGTCAGAACCTGCTCGGCAAGCGCGTCGACTACTCCGGACGCTCCGTGATCGTGGTCGGCCCCGAGCTGAAGATCACGCAGTGCGGACTGCCGAAGAAGATGGCTCTGACGCTGTTCGAGCCGTTCATCATCCGCCGCCTGAAGGAGAAGGGCATCTGCCATACGGTCCGTACGGCGCGCAAGATGATCGAGCGTCACGACGAGCAAGTCTGGGACATTTTGGAAGAGGTCACCAAGGGCAAGACGGTGATGCTGAACCGCGCCCCGACGCTGCACCGTTTGTCGATCCAGAGCTTCGAGCCGGTGCTGATCGAAGGCGAGGCGATCCGTATCCACCCGATGGTGTGTACGGCGTTCAACGCCGACTTCGACGGTGACCAGATGGCCGTGCACGTGCCGCTGTCGGTCGAGGCGCAGCTCGAGAGCCGTCTGCTGATGATGTCCTCGAACTCGATCTTCTCA
>TBL_comb47_HYPODRAFT_10007591_pt1 | contig 11329 bp, 21 predicted proteins | sample TroBogypolimnion_40_FD_10682 | JGI IMG/M metagenome (IMG submission 10682) | reverse complement strand
GAAATGATTTCAAGATATTATTCATAACGTGATAAGTCATTTCCGCAAATGCTTCACAACCAACTGCGTCGACTATACGCAAGTCAACGACGCCGCTATCATTAAACCCACCACCAATGTTATTTAATTCGACAAAGGTATCCAAATGTGGGTCATCCATTGCAATGAGCATTGTATGATCAAACATATGATCTGCCCATGCCTTAAAAGCTTTTAGACCACCAAAGTCCATAACCCAATTTTTCTCATCGAGTGTTTCTGACTTAAAAATTAATTTAATACCAATTGAATAGCCATGCAGAGTAGAGCAATGACTGTGATCTGCTTTCCATTGGCGAAAGCAGCAACTCAATCCTCTATCGGTACCATAAGTCTTTGTTGAGTAGTACATTATTGCTCCTCTAAATCTTTAAATTTAATTCGTTGAATCATATTCTTATCACAATATGTTTCAATACGCCTATCAATATATTCATCTAAAAGACTTTTAAATCTTTCTTTAGTGTGCGGTAAAACATTCTGACGAATATTATCGGCCTGTCTCCACTCACCTTCATCATTATGATGCCATCATTATGATGCCACTCATCATCGAGTGTATCAATTAACTTTTCTAAAGACTCAATAAAGTCTTCAATAATGTCAGAACTTTTTCTCATTTCAAGTGTCCTACGTGCCCCAAGCGTTTTTCCAGAGCTGTACTTGAAGACGTGGTGTATAACGCCAACCATGCTTCATTGCCAACTCTGCAACCCACTTCTCATTATCATTATAATGCATAGTAGTACCGCCTGCAGGCATAAGATAAATTGGTATATTCATCATACCTACATCAATTACCTTTGAGTAATCATCAATAGCCTTAAGTACATCTTCATAATCGTCTTGATTAGAAACTACCCATTTAAAATATGTTAAAGCAGAATGATGATAGTATTGCTGTACTACATCTGGCTTAATAGCATCTTCCCATTTTTCACCAGACGAAGGTAGCTTGGAAGAAACACTGAAAGTAATATTTAATGCTGGATAATAAGGGTTACTATCTAACCATTCAATAAATTCATCTTTTAATTTTTGTGTACCGTTTGTTTCAAACGTAATATGAGACAATTCCATATTACGTTCTGCTAACTCTTCAAACAACTCAGTATAAGCACGTTGCCATCCTAATAGAGGTTCACCACCAGTAAGAATTAAATGCTTATCAGGACCAAATTTACCTTCTGGTAAAAGCCCTTGCATCTTATCAACGATATCAGAGATTTCCATCATAGGTGAAAGATGTTTAAAACGTGGATCCCAAGAAGCGTAAGAATCACAGCCAGTATGGACAAGAGGAAGAGAATTATAGTCGGTGTATTGTTCGGGGTCGACGCTGAGCCGCTCATTAGAAAGACTTCCACGAGGCATACTAAACCCAGCACACTTGAAATTACAACCGAACACCCGAAGAAAAATCGAAGGAGTGCCAAGGTATTGCCCCTCTCCTTGAAGTGAATAGAATAGCTCTGCTACTTTAATTTTAGACATTATTTGCTCCTAGTTTTGTTTAATCAGTGGAAGGGCACTGATCACTTATTTATATCTACTTGCTGATCTACCATATCTACGTCTGCAATTTTTTCAAGTTTTAATGCTTCGTCAAGAATACGATTAAACTCATCGCTAATTGCATCTTCTAGTTCTTGAGGAACTGGCTCATTAAACTTGACTAATTCATTATCTTTTTGAATTTTAAAAATATCAACTGCTGCAAATAATTTACCGTCTTCATCTTCTTTAATAAAAGGCTCGTTAGGAGGAAACGCAATAAAATATTCCCCTATTCTAAATCCTTCTCTTTTACTTTCCTCTACCATTGTAAAATCCTTTCAATGCTTTATCTCTATGAAATTTATTTGCTCTATTAAAAAATAAGACGCCGTCAAGGTGGTCTAATTCATGTTGAAATACTCTTGCTGTAAGTCCGTCAAATGCCATAGTGGCTACTTGACCTGACGGTGTTTGAAACCTAACTCTAATATTTTTCGGACGTTTAATCTTGACATTAACACCAGGAAAAGAAAGACAAGCTTCTTCTAGTAATTCTGTTTCTGTACTATTATATACTATTTTTGGATTAAAGCAAACATAATTCTCTGGATATCCTCGCATTACAAAAACTCTGTAAGGTACCCCTACTTGGTTTGCTGCAAGACCGACTGCTTTATAGTCATTCATAAGCTGCAATAAAAGAGTTCCTAATTCATAAGGATCGCCTGGCGGGTTAGCAAAGTCAAACTCTTCGCAAGGTGTAGTAAGAATTGTATCTGGATATTTTACTAAATGCTCTTCACTCATTATTTACCTGCCAAATATGTTTTGTTTAACGTAGTATGATTTTCGTCAGCGGGACCCCAATCACTATCTGGTTGATAAGCAATGATTCTCATATCAGAATTTTCAGTTCTAAACCTATGTAATTCTTGAGGTTCTAAACAAAAAATTGAACCCGGAGATAATTCTTTTTCTTCTCCTTTTAGTGTAGCATATCCTTTACCGTTCACTACACATCCCATTCTAAGTGTAGGAAATGAATGAAAATCCTGCTCAATATTTAAAGGTAAATATAAAAAATTTAAACTAGGATTGCCGGAACGAGGAGGGTATACAAGCAATGTATTTGAACTACCATCTATATGAGAAAGCCGGCCAATATTTTCTGCCAAACCTACAACTTGTTGCCCTAAAAACCCTAACCTTACAACAGTAAAAATTAAACTCGGTGTACTTATTACAACTTTTTCATCTCTTACTGGAAAACTAAAATAGTTTTGATTTTTAATAAAATACTCTTTATCGCCTATAAGTATTCTACCTTCACCAAAAGCATAACCATAAATGGTTGAGTAATTTACTTTTAAAGTTCTTGTTTGTCTATAAACAGTGTGACTATAAGAAGGATACATAGTACTTCTTGCGTCTATATCTTGATGATCACCTAAATTAAATAACAGCATAATTAAACCCATTCCTCCAATATACCAATAATTTCAGCAGCTCCAATAAAAAAAGCAAACCATTCTAATGAAATTATGCTCTGAGCAGCAAAGAAACATCCTACGATACGAATAGCACTTTTTGCATAAGACATGTAGGTATGCCACTTGCGATATCTTTCTTCAAAATCACTCATTTAGTATCACCATATGATATTGCAGAACTTATAGGACTAACATATGCTATAGTAGGACAATTAGGAATATTACATACTACTGCACTCGGTCCTGTTTTACCACAAACACGACATGCCATCCAGGCATTATCTTGAGGTCTCGTATTGAGCATTGGGTTGGTAATATAAAATTTTACCGCATCATTATAACCATCCCTATAGCCTTCTTTATAGGCTTTTAGATCTTTAATTGTATTATCATCATTCATGCTGCAATTCCTGAAAAGTTTTTAACTTTAACAAACTTAATAACGTTAGCAAATTTATCATAAAGTTGATCCACTTTATGACTAATAATAAATGTATTTGTATCCTGAGTTAAGTTACCAATAATTTTAAGAAACTCATCAGTACCATTAGAATCAAGCGAGCCGTCCAGAACTTCATCCATAATAAGTAAATTAGTAGAAGCACTATTACGAAGCTTAGCAATTGCTCTCCAAGTAAATAAAATAGCGAGGTTGATTCGCATTTTTTCACCTTCAGAGAATGAGGCATAGGAAAACTCATCTCTAAATCTCGACTTAATAGTCTCATTAAAATTCTCATCTAACTCAAAGTTAACAAAAAAATCCATTGCAGCAAGATACTTATTAATTAACTTATTAATAATTGGTATATACTGCTTAATAATTCTTGCCTTAATACCATTGTCCTTAAGAACAATTGCAGCAATATTATAAGCATCTTTATCTCTTAGTAGTTCACCTTTTTGCTCTGCAAGAGTACCTATATTTGTTTCTAACTCTTTCATAGTATCATCATTTAATATCAAATCATCTGATTTCTTCTGCAATTCATCAATATCTTTTGCTGCTTTTTTGCATTGGGAAAGAAGACCTGTTATGCTATTTGAGTGTGTAATTTTCTCAATGTTAAGTGATGTAATTTGCGATGATATATTAGCAATTATTTGAATTCGATCCTGGATGTTTTGTATTTCTTCACGGAGTTGTTCAATCCCGCTGCTAGTCTCTTGCATTTGGTTTTCTTTAGATGCAACAGTCTCGCACTTAAAGTCATTATCAATGCCCTGCTTACATGTAGGGCAAGTATCATGTAAATTAAAGAACTCGATTTCTTTTTGGAGTTTGGCAAGCTTATCGTCAAGCTGGGTCTCGAGTACTTGTAGTTTTTTTTGTTTTTTACTAACTTGGTCTTGATCATTAATCTGCTCATTCAAAGCTCCAATTTGCTCATCAAGAGAAGTAATAGATGTTTTCTCAGTATCAATTTTACTCATATAGTCTTTAATATCAGATTTTAATTTAATAATCTGCTCTTCTGAGTTCTTTTGTAATGCAACAATATGCTGGTGCTGCATTTTAATTTTTTCAGAAGTTAAATCGTATTGATATTCTACTTCCATAAGAGTAGCATTGTTATTATTAATCTTTTCTTTAAGTAAACTATTCATAGTAGAAAAGATTTGAATGTCTAAAAGATCCTCAATAACTTCTCTACGAGATGCAGCTGGTAACTGCATGAATGGTACAAAGGAAGCTGATCCTAATACAACTACCTGACAAAACGATTTATGATTTAACTTTAGTATTTGCTTTTCAAGCACGTCTTGATAATCACGGTTGTCAGCATCCTGACTAATCATTTTATTATTTTGGTATACCTCAAATACTGCAGGCTTTAACCCCCGTATAATTTTATATTTGTGACTACCAATATCAAACTCTAACTCTACAATAAGATCTTTCTTATTAATAGAGTTCATAAGTTGTGGTTTATTAATTTTACGAAATGGCTTGTTATATAAAGCGAAAGACAATGCATCAAGCATTGTCGATTTACCTGCACCGTTTTCACCTACTACTAATGTAGTGTTTGTTTTGTTTAATACAATCTCAGTAAAACTGTTACCGGTTGATAGAAAATTTTTCCAACGAATAGTCTTAAAATATATCATTAATGATCTCAACCACCTATCATTTCAACTTCAGCATCAGTTTCAATCCAGAGTTTAGCACCACAAGGTCTAGGTTTATCTGGACGATAGACCATACGTGACGGTCCCTTAATGTCTACTTCCATACAATACTTAACTACACCATTCTCTTCAACACGAACTACCGGTTCTTGTCTACCATGCTTAGCATTTTGCTGAATGATGTTACGATTAATATGTATAATTTTCATAAAATGTTATGAGCTTCAATATACAGGCTTTGTATAATATTTTCAACTCTTTTATGGTCTGTATTAATATTCATACCAGTAATAAAATTACGAACAATAGTCATTGTATCTTCTGCTTCACTAACAATATCAGAATCTGCTTCTAAGTTAAGATTAAAATGATCCTCTACAATTTGCAGATCTGCTGCACCTGACTTCTCAAGTCTTTCAATTACTAGATCAAACCAGTATGGGTTTGTTTTATTTTTAATAATAACTTTAACGTAGCAGTCTTTATAACTTTCAGCATCAAATACTAAAACCTCATCCATCTGCTTATTAATATCATCATAGAAGAACTTCTTAAACGATGTATGCGGGTTAGATATAAATTCTAACGACCTAGCGCGTGTATCAAGGATATGAAAGCCTTTATCATCACCGTAATCAGACCAAGTATATTGAGCAGGAGTACCAAGATAAAAAATATTAGAGCTATTGGAACGAGTATGATAATGCCCAGAGCAAACGAGATCGAATTTATCAAAGATCTTAGGATCATCACCATGGTCTGATACATGCCCTCTATACATCTCATAACCGTTTAACTCCAAATGACCAAGTGCAATAGGTGCAGTGGTTCTGTTAATATAATCTAACGTAATTTCTCTATTCTCATCGCATATCCAAGGAATAAGAAATACACTTGTCATATCTCTTAGTTGTAGCCATACAGGCTTTTCATATATAAGATGAATATTAGGATAGCGTCTTTTCTCTAGATCTGGATGAGGTGTTTTTGAATCACCAATCAACTCTACCAATGCATTTACATTATTAGTATTCTTATAAAACGTATCATGATTGCCTGCAATAATATGCATGGTCATTCCGCGTTCTTGGATAGGATCTAAAAAATCTTCGCGTAGACGTTTTGCCGTTACGTAGTTGATATACTTGCGACGATCAACAAGATCCCCAAGATGAATAATATTAGTAATACCTTCTCTATCGAGGGTTGGAAAAAAGATTTCATCTAAAAACTTCTTCATTTGGTTGTGCATGATAAGAGAGTCATTTCTGACTCCCCAATGAGTATCAGTTATCAAAGCAATTTTCACTCATGAACTCCATTTACGAGCATCATTAGGATCTGATGACTCTACAAATTTTTTCTTTCTTACTGGCGTAAAAGTAGGCTTTGTACCAACGCCATTTGCTTTCTTTAGCATATCATCACAATAGTCACGAATAGCTTCTAATCTAAGAGCATAATTAGTTTTCATATGTTCCACTTTAGTAGAAACTAAATTTTCTGCACAGTCAATAACTACTTGCGGAATCATATGCATTTTATTCTGGTTCTGGCTCATAAAATTTCTCCACTCCTACTCTACGGGCTTTACTTTTCTTTTGTTTTTCTGCTTGCTTCTTATCATAAGATTCAACCAGGCCCTTCATATATTCGTTATCTAAATTAACACTAACATTTCTATCATCTTCACCAATACCTTGTTCTGCCAACATACCTTCGAAATAAAAATTCTCTAATGTTTTTTGTTTAATATAAAGATGCTTCTTTTCTTTATCTATTCGTCTAATAAAAGCAAACCAAATAATCTGAGTAAAATATGCAAATGGATTATCTGATTTTTCTGGGTTGAAATTATTTAAATAATTAACACAATTTTCTAAACCATCAGAGATCATCTCGTCTCTAAACGTATAACTAATAAAGTTAGGTTTTAAAGATAGTCTCGTGGCAATTTTAAAAAGACATTCACCAATATAGGAAGGTATTCTTGGTTCTTCTTTGCCTTCAGCTTTAGCTTCATCTACGTTCTTTTTATGTAGTAGCAATGCTGTGTAAAATTTTTTATTATCAATATAATGCTTACCAGCTTTTGGAGAAGGTCTTGTAGATACAGCCATAAAAATTAACCTTTGTAATATCTAAATAAAATAATAACTTTATTATAAGTTATTTTAAGTAATTAATGCAACGTCTTTATTTTTATTTGAGGAATTTTTTTAACCTCAGACGGAGCTTCTTCTGTAGATATTTTAATTTTAATAGGCTGTTCTTTAAGATCTGTTACTATTTTTGCATAGTAGTCTTTAATATCTAGATCTACCAAAGCAACACTAATAATACTGCTTTTGTTAAATGATACAACACCAGCCTTTGCATAAGGAATATATGGCATTGTGTAGATATAAGGATCTTCTTTGTATAAAATAACTGGATATTCTACTTCTAAAATATCTTCTTCTTCTCTTAGTACTTTACCAATAATAGGTTGACAGCCTGGTATTGTTATTAAAATAACTTCAGGTAAATTCATTTACAACTCCGTATTGAAGATTCTATAATCAAAACCTTCACTGTTATAGATATTTAGTCTTTCGGTAAAATGCTGTAGAGTGAAGTTAGTATGCGTTTTATGTTTTAAATCATCTGCAATATCATATAAAGACATTTCATTCTTATCGTCACCTATACGCAGACCTCTACCTATTGATTGTAAAATTCGAACCCTAGACTTAGAAGGAGAAGCAAGAATAACATTATGAAGATTTCTAATGTTGATTCCCGTAGAGAAAGTACCATAGCTTGCCACAATGATAGCATTGGATTCTCCTTCAATAATTCCTCTAATTCTTTCTCTGTCATCTCCGTCAACTCCTCCATGTACAAAATATATTTTACGATCTGGTTCTTTAGCTGTAAGCATATTATGTAAAAGCTGACCGTGCTTCTCTACATACTGAAAAAGTACTAATGAATTACCTTTAAGAGATAAAGAAAGATTTCGTATGAACTTGTTACGTTTTTCATTCCTTACCAAGAAGTCCATTTCTTGTTGGTATGTAAAATTCTTTGCTAGTAACCTATCATCTGAAGCGTACTGGAGTATTATAGCCTTTATTTTTAAATTGGCAACATAATTCTGTTCCATTAACTCCGTTGTTGTAGTTACCTGTTTAACAGGGCCAAATAAACCTTCAAGAGTAATTCTGTTAGTTAAAGAACCATCTAATGTACCAGTAAATCCAAAACGGTATCTACATCCAATTAATTTTTCCATAATAGACTTAAGAGAAGTAGCTTTAAACTGATGAACTTCATCTCCTATAACGCAACCAAATTGATTAAACCAGTCTTTAGGCATTTTGTAAATCGATTGCCAAGTTGATATCACGATAGGGCTGTCTGATACTTTATCTACACCAGCTGTAATACTATGAATATTTAATGCTTTGCCTTGATAGTCTTCAAAGTCTTTTTTCATTTGCATAACAAGAGATACCGTAGGTACTATAACAAGCACCTTCTGTTTCATAAGCTTGTTATAGTATCTTGTTAGAAGATAAATTATAAGTGATTTACCAGAAGCAGTAGGAGATAAAAATATACCACGTTCTTGCTCTACAGCTAATTGGAAAGAATGTATTTGATAATCTCTAGGAGGCTTTGTAAGCTTAAAAGCTTCTATTATCTCATTTACATTATCAAATATAGCATTGTATTGTAATTCAGGATCTACTTCTATATAATAATTACGCGATGCAGCAAACTCAGAAATCTCCTTGACCAGTCCTGTATAAGTCAGGCCAGTCAAAGAGTTGAGCAGTCTTATTTTACCATCCCAGAATTTATTTTTGTAAGCAGGAGAAAATTTAGCCCCTGGTACATCAAATGTAAGATGTTCGGAAAGTTCTTGTATTACCGAGGGCTCACTAGCAACCTTCAGGTAAACTTCATTTACCTTTTGCAGCTGCACTTTATCACGCACCCACCTTGAATCTCTCATAGTCTATTGCACTCTTAATAAGGTATCCCCTATTACTTATCGATTTGATAATCGACTCGAGCGTATCAACTTTTTCTTGCTGCATTGCAAGTCTGAGATTTAATTTAATAATATCTTGGTCTGCATCGATGTAGGTACCAACTTCTGACTTAAGTACCGACAGACGAAATGGCACCCATCCATTTGCTTTAAGGTCTTCTTCTGGTAGAATACCTCTATAGTAATCTGCCTTTAATAAGACTATCTGCTTACGTTCCTCTTCCATTCTACGAAGGAGAAGTCTTTCTTCTGTATATGCGCGGAGATATTTACTGTGAAGTTTAGGTATTTTAAGAGCTTCTTCACCCAGCTCAGTACGATCCATGTTGCAGTCATCTGCCCATGAATCCAGTATTTCTTCGAGTTTCATAACTAACCTTAAAGTTTCACTACCGTAAATAATTTATATTTAAATGTAACAGATGCAGTTATATAGTTAACGTCGCTATCTGTAACATTAAATTCGATATTACTAATGTCAATAGGAAATAAATCCTGAAATCTGACTTCGACATTTGGTACCATACCACTGTTTAGTATAGTTAATGTTGCATCAGAATACAACGTATTTGGGGTACCAGTTTGAGCATCTTTTAAATTTTGATACTGGCTGAAAGATTCTGGGAACCCTAATGATATAAGCCAGTTATATATTTCAAAGTAATCTGCCATATCTTCATCGACCCTAAAAGTCATCTCAAAATCACCATAAGACAATTTGTGCCCGGCAATATCGATATTCTTAAATGGTGATGGTAGTTCAGATACAGCTAAAGAAATAGAAGGTAAGACTGCTTCAGTCACAAAAAAATTAAGGTTAGGTGCACGCTTAAGCTTGAACCTAAACCCTAACGGTGATAGAAAATTTATATTTTTTGGTTGATCTTGTAAGATAGCCATAATAACTCCTATATGGAGTATTTATGGTACCTTATTTTGTTTAAGATCTCTGACTGTTTCAAATGCTCCTCTAATTAAGTTAGCCATCAACAAAATAAAAGCGCCAACCGTTACTAAAATAGTTATAAACAGAGACAAAACAAACATAAGATCTGCTGGAGAGTAGCAAGCTTGCATATTAAAAGTAGGCATTAGTTTAACCTTTCTTATTAGATCTGACAGCAAATCCTGCTGTAAGAATAGCTGCAGCAAACCATGTCTCAAGTGAATAAGGAATATTAAGAACAGGAAACAATGTATCCAATGCCCATATTGTAAGCAAAGGTCCGATAATAACCAATACCAAAGCACCCAACACAATCATTAATTTATCCATATTTTTATCCTTTATTTTCTACTATTTTAATATTAAACTCTTCAGTTATATGACATACCGTACCTTTTTTACCTGACCAAATATATGCTACACTTAGATCATCTTCTAATAATCTTTTTACATATTCACGTGCTTCTTCATATAAAGAAAATGTATCAGGGAGTATACCTTTATTGCCATAATCATAAAAATGTATTTTAAAGGTTGACATATTAAAACGTCTCCTCTAATTCATATTCTTCTTTTTCTTCATATATTGGATCAGTATTAATCCACACAGTACTGAATTTCAAAATACCGGAGTAGTATTCGACTTGAAAATCTGATACAAATTCAAACGTACGACCTTGCGGAGTATTTAATTCCGGACCATCCCACTGCAATATACCGATAGTACCGGAGTCTACCCAATATTCATTATCTTGTATATCAAAATAACCGCCATCCCCGTATGCAGTTTTAAGAATAACATACTTACGACCATCATAAAGAGTATGAACTTTACCGTCAATATGATCAATCATCTGATCCCATATCATCTCGTCACGGTAGCAAAGATCACCAATGAGATAACGACCAGCAGGAAGAGTAACAGGATTCATTATTTAAGCTCCATCATAAAAGAAGAATTCGTACACAGCACATAGACCTAAAATGCCTAGCCCCATTTCAAGCCAAGTAGAATAAGCTATTATTACTTCTACCATATTATCCTACTACCCAAAAATAGTCATAAGATAATTCTTCAGATACTTGCTCAGTATAACTTTCTATAGTTTTTTCATCAGTAGAAAACCAAGAATTATCACCGCTATAAAAAAATTCCTCACAGTACTCTAGAAACTCTTCTTC
>TBL_comb47_HYPODRAFT_10007589_pt1 | contig 11333 bp, 10 predicted proteins | sample TroBogypolimnion_40_FD_10682 | JGI IMG/M metagenome (IMG submission 10682) | reverse complement strand
GCACGTCATTCCAAAGAGATCAGAGATCACCTGGAAAACGGTGCCGGACACAAGCTGCTGGCGGCGGAAAAACGCGAAACACATCAGCCGGTACAGCATTCCGGACCGACCATCACCTCTGTCCGCTCCCACAGCCAGATGCTGAAAGAACTCCATGATATCATCAATGTACATATGCCTGAAAACCGCGAGTCGCTCAAAACCGCCCGCGCACACGGCGATTTCCGCGAAAATGCGGAATTTGACGCGGCGAAAGAAAGGCGCAATTTCCTGAGCCGTCGCCGTTCGGAGATCGAAAGGGATATTCTCAATACCCAGCCGGTCGATTTCAGGAATGTTTCGCTTGACGGCAGCGTGATTATCGGTTCAACGGTCAAGGTTCAGCACGAATCCGGCAGCGATGAAGTCTTTTACCTGGTAGGCGCCTGGGACGGCAATCCGGAGAAAAACTGGATATCGTACAAAACCCGGCTTGGCGAAGCGCTGCTGGGCAGAACTCCGGAAGAGAAAATTGTCCTGCCGAACGGCTCCAGTTGCGTTATAAAAGAGATTTCAGCATTGCCGGAAGATATCGCGAAATTCCTTGCCGAAGGATAATCTATGATTTTTTTCCCGGAGAAGAAAAAGAGGAAGAAGTTTTCGCACCGGCTTCCGGCCTGGGAAAAAGTGTCCGGTTATTCCGGACGGAATATTGTGCATGACGGCAAATATCTGGAAGCAGTTAAATATTCCATTCCGGCGTCCGATGCCGCGCTGAACGGGAAAAAAATCGTTTTCTTTTCCGATCTGCACTGGACTGGCGGTTCAAACCGCGAAAAAAATATTCTCCGCGAAGCTGCCGCATTTATCGCCGGTTTTCGGCCGGATATAATTATTTCCGGCGGCGATCTGATATCCTACGCTTCGCGCATTCAACACGGCATGGACGCACTGAAATCTTTGCCGGAGGCTGAAAACAAGCTTGCCGTCGTCGGTAACTGGGAACGCTATAAAACATGGATTCCGGATTCGCGCTGGAAAGAATATTATGCCGGAGCCGGCTACAACCTGCTGATCAACCAGATGTATTCCGCCGGGCCGTTTTGTTTTTACGGGATTGATGACATCAAGTCCGGCAGCCCGGAGATCAATGCTGATTTCAACGGAAAATGCAACATGCTGCTGGCGCATAGTCCGGATACCGCGGTATTTGCCGGGCGCGGCGATGTTCTCAAAAAAATCAATCTGATTTTATGCGGCCATACTCATGCCGGTCAAATCCGGCTGCCTTTTATCGGCGCATTAAAAACTTCTTCCAGGTATCATCTGAAATTTGACTACGGCCATTTTATTCATAGCAGAGCCGGTACCCATATGATAGTTTCCGCCGGTATTGGAATGTCCTGCGTGCCTGTCCGCATTTTTTGCCGCCCGGAAATCGTTTTTATCGAATTCGTTAATGCAACTTAATTGCATCTTTATTGCAAGAAACACTTGTTAATTTTATTGAAAGTATTAAATTAAAGACGGTTATATTTATTTTAGAAAGTTTTTTGCAGGAGGGTTTTATACCATGAGCCATGAACAGAGATTAACGGATTTAAGAAGATATTTCAAAGCCAGCAATAAGCGTTATTCCGTTGAACGGGAACACCTGTTAGACATTATCGCCGAAATGGACGGACAGTTTTCGATTGTGGACCTTTTCAAAAAAGCCCGCAGCAGAGGATTTATCCATGCGGCGTCAACGCTTTACCGCAATATTTTCGCATTTATTGACGCCGGATTTATTAATGAAATCAAGCTTTGCGGCGGCAAAACGGTCTTTGAAAGCAATTTGAAAGGCGATAATAATTTTCTGCTTTGCGTCGGCTGCGGGAAACTGGTAAAAGTGAAATCTGTTTCGCTGGATAACATTCAGAAAAAGCTTTGCAAGGAATATGATTTTGAACCGCTGAATTATATTTACCAGATAAAAGGCTATTGCTCGGAATGTAAAGAAAAACTCTGATTTATACTCTGCAAGTATTAAAAACTGCCGGACATCATGCTCCGGCAGTTTTTTTTACCGGTCGGGAGTTGTTCAATAATAAAATTTACAAGTTTTGTGAAATATCCCGTGATGATTTTGTGAATTGCCGGAGAGGCGCATACCTGAAGGTATGTAACGAACCGGTAAACACAAAGGCATCCGGGAGAAGCGCAAAGATGTAAAAGTTCTTTTTGAACGGCTCCTTACTTCATTGTTATAGCTTCCACTGGACAGATTTCCACGCAGGCCCCGCAATCAATACAACTGTCATTTACGCAAGCCTTGCCCTCAATCATCTCGATGGCATCTACCGGGCATTCGCCGACACAGGCTTCACAACCGATACATAATTCTTTGTCTACTACAGCAGGCATTTTTAACCTCCTCAGGTTAATGGATTATTTCCACCCTCTGCTGTCATTATATCTCATTTGTTATAAAAAAGCAAATAATTTTAAAAATCTTCAGAGACAAAGCCGGAAGACATTTTAAAAATTATTTCTATTTTTTAATTTTTGATGTTGACATAATCCATCGAATCGTATATAATATTTAGTAAACCGATTTACAAAACCAATTTATGGTGCCTTTTAAGATGCCTATTACAATTAGAGATATTGCAAAAGAAGCTGGAGTTTCTGCTACATCTGTGTCATTTTTACTAAATGGCAAGACGGAGCATTTCTCCAAAGAAACACGCTCAAAGATTGAAGAGGTTATTCGAAAAAATGATTTCTCTCCAAGTTATCAGGCAAAAGCGATAAAATCCGGAAAAACTTTTTTGATCGGGGTTGTAATTAGTGATATCACGCAATCATTTTGGATGGATATCATCTCAGGAATTGAGGAAATTATTGAAGCAAATCAATATCACATGTTGCTAGTAGTACTCCATGGCGATCTCAAACGGGAAAAAAAGGTATTGGAGTTTCTAAATCGCAAAGGCGTAGATGGATTTATATATGCGCCAATAACAGATAACGATGGTAATTTTAATCTTTGCTCTCTTCAAGAACTAGCTAAACGGAAACCTCTTGTTTGTATAACAGCAAACGCTGAAGGTGTTTCTTCGGTATATAATAACGATGCGGCTGGAGGCGAACAAGTTGCGGAATATTTTATGCATAAAGGACATAAAAAGGTTGCTTACATTGGACAATTAAAGCCATTTGTTCGCGGAGCAATATTTATAAACCATTTTAAGAAACACGGAATAAATGTAGAACACTTTAACAAAGTTGATGATTTTATGCACAGGATTGATAACTATACTGCCGTTTTCTGTTTTTGCGATTCTATTGCCATTGAATTGTGTGATAAAGCCAGGCAGCATGGATTAACTATTCCAGATGATTTGTCTGTCATTGGTTATGATAATATGGATTTTTTACAGTACCTTTGCCCCAAAATAACTACCGTGGACCAGCATAAAAAAGAGATAGGAGTGAAAGCCGCAAAAATACTGATGAATATGCTTGAAAGCAAATGTAATTTGCCGATAAAATTGCCTCTGAATCCAAAACTTATTGAACGCGAAAGCGTAAAATCATTAACCAGGAGAAGTGATGCAAAATGAAAAGGCGATATTCTAAAAAAATCAACAGAATTAATTTTATAACCAATTATTAACCCAGGAGAAAAGGAATCATGAGAATAAAAAAATTTACACTTATAGAACTCCTCGTTGTCATAGCTATTATTGCGATATTAGCCTCAATGTTATTGCCGGCGTTAGGCAAGGCGCGGCAAGTAGCCAAGGGTATTGCTTGCATCAATAATCAAAAACAGACTGGGCTTGGCTTTATGCAATATTCCATGGATTCTTCTGACTTTTTCCCGAGCTATAAACAATCTAATACGAATTACCATCTTGGGGCGCTGATGGTTTATCTCAAGTATGCGCCCTCAAAATTATTTTTCTGCCCTGTCGAGTCGGCCGTAGCGAAAGCTGATCCCGCCGGATGGGACTGGAATGTCAAAAATAACAACTGGAGTTCTTCCACCTTTTATTATTCCAGCTATGGGACGAATTTTTACTTTGTCACGGGCACTGCGTGGGGAGGGGGAGACAGCAGTATCCCGGCAAAAAGTATCCAGATAAAGTCTCCATCAAAAACTGTTTTTCAAATGGATTCATTTGAAGGGCCTAATATTTATAATAATGGCTATTCATTATTATATCCGTCCCAAAACCCACTTTTCGAATCCAGTAAAGGATATCCTAGAGGCATTCATCAAAATGGAGTAAATGTCCTATGGGTTGATGGCCGCGTCAACTCTGAACAAATTAATCGCCTGAATCCTTATGCAGGAAAATTCGCCAATGGCTATCAGGCTCAAACCGTCTCGGATGCAAGTTTATGGGACAGAAATTAATCCACAACAGAAAGAATGCGAATATGAGTAGATTTAGTTTGGTACTCCTTGTTTTTATTTTAAAGATGGCAACTTCTGTATTGGCCGAGAATGACGAAAAATTCTCTTTTATAAATATGAAAAAAGTCGCCAATATGGGGTTCGCGGATGAAGTAGCTGGAGATAAAACTGGCGGCTGGTTTGATCAGGGACCGAATAACGACCTTAGAAGCCTTCCAGGCGGGGTGCAAAAATTTGGCGGCATTCCTTTTTACATCATTAAACCGGAATCCAATTCCGGCAAATCGTGTATTGTTTTACGCGGTAATAATATGAACTTTCTGCCGGTTGACAGCGGACTAATAGAAATAAAGCGCAAGGCACAACTTATTTACTTCTTGACTGCTTGCGGCTGGAACACTACGGTTGGCAATGAAGTTGCTTTTATCACCGTTCGTTATCGCCAGGACGGCTTGTATTTGAATATTCCTGTTCGCTTTAAAAAGGAGACTGCCGGCTGGTGGAATCCTGAGCAAATTTCTAACGGGAATATTTTCTGGCAAGGCCACAATCCTAGCGCTGATGTTGGCATATATTGTTCAGGCTGGATTAATCCCTATCCAGAGCAGGAAATTGAGTCTATTTCTTTTGTCTCCACCAATTCCGGCGCGGTTCCGGCATTTATAGCTGCAACGATTGTAACTAATCCAGTAACGGCACTCAAACTAAAAGTTGATTTACAGGAAAAAATGAAAAAAATAGACTCGCAACAGGCAAATTCTCAAGATGTTATATTAACCGTTGATTTCAATGGCAAAGGTATACAGGTGGCTGATGACGCTGCATCACTGGCGCTGGGATTCAATATAACGGACGATTATCTGAAGGCTTCCCGCGGATTAGTGGATGCCGGAAAAGGAAAACCTTTTTTCAGGTTCCAGATTTCCAATGCGGAACCGTCTCTTGCAAAAGGAATCCTGGACTTCACCCGGCTTGATCAGTATATTGATTATATTTATGCGGCAGGGGGTGAACCTATGTTATGCTTTGGACCGCTTGGACCGGCATGGATGAGGTGTGCTACGGCTGAATGTTCTCTAACCCGCAATTGGAAACCTCAAAGTTTAGAAGAATACGCTTCATATTGCGAAGCAATAGTTAGGCATTACAATATAGATAGAAAAACTCCAGTTAAATGGTGGCAGATAGGCAATGAGACGGAATTAAGCGGCTGGAGCTATAAATATTATATGCAAGTTTATAATTTTATAGCGCCGAGACTGAAGAAGATCGACCCCGAGATAAAGCTCGGCGGACCGGTAAACTGCTCTCCCAATATAGGCTGGGCGGAAGAATTATTGCGTGAAGCAGGGCCATTCGTGGACTTCCTTTCTTACCACCAGTATGGCTATTCCGAACCATTTGATTCTCCCAGCAATTATATAATGGAAAAAACACCCCAATATATGCAGGCCGTATCACTTTATCAGAAACAAGCGTATAATCTGGCCATGAACAAATCCATGCCTGTAATTGTAACCGAAGCAAACATCAATCCGCGCTGTGGAAATCCCGAAGGAACTGATCCTAAGATTCGTACTATGTTCAATGTGGCATGGTACACATCCGCCCTTAGCCAGTTTGTTCTTGGAGGCGGCAGAGGTATGTGTTATTTTACTTTAGATGGTGGCTTTGGGGCTTGCTGGGATGAACAGGGCAAATTTAAGATTCATCCTGTATATCATGCAATCTGGTTGTTCCGAAAAATGGGGCAAGGGAAAATAATATCTGTCGTATCTTCTTCTCCGCTGGTAGAAGCATACGCTTTCAGGGATGGCGCGGTGAAAAGACTGATTGTGATTAATAAAATGTTAATTCCGGTTAAAGTTGAATTGAATTTCCAGAATGCTCCCCCAGGGAATGGGCGGCTTTTCGCGCTTAACTATTCTAACGCCAAAGCCTGCTCCGATCTGGATGACAAGGGGAATATCAGGTTTTTAACCGCTCGGCACGCCGACTGGAATATGGATAAAATCACCTTGGATATGGAAGGATATGAAGTGTCTGCATGGGAAACAACCGTAAATAAAGGGAATGATAAATAATGAAGCATAAAACTATTATCTTAGCCATAATGATGCTTGCGGCAATAAAAGGAGAATCGGAAAATCTGTTAAAAAACCCGTCTTTCGAAGAAGGCGACGACGCTCCTGAAAGCTGGGTTCGCTACCGCCTGCTTCCTGAACATGCAGCTTGCAATGAAGTGGCCGCTCATACAGGGAAACGCGGCGTATCCATCCTGGAAGCATCCGACAATATGGGGGCCGGCTGGCAGTATGAAAAACCAATTCCGGTTAAGCCAGGGGAAGAATATAGACTCAGCGGCTGGATCAAATCGGAGGCTTGGGGCGGAAACGAAATTAGAATCGCGTGGTTTGAAGTGAAGGATCGAAATCTTACCTGGAAATCAACGGCGTCAACTAAAAAAGTTGATGGTAAATGCGATTGGACGTATGTGGAATCTGTCGTAAAAGTACCTGAAAATATTGCCTTTGCAACAGTTGCCGCCATTAGATCATGGAAAGCTGAAGGCTCAACTTATTTTGACGATATTTCGCTGGAAAAATTATCCGCGCCCCAATCAGCAGCCAAAGAAACTCCGTTGCCAAATCTGGATTGGGGCAAGGCAATACCCTGCGAAAATATATCAGCGAAGGAGTTTAATTCCCGGCAGCAACTTCCTGTAAACCAGTGGCAAAAAATGCAGCAAGACGCTGGAGAATTGCAGCAAGTTAATGAAACATTGAAAATTGGCAATACTTGCCTGGACGGGGTGGGGTGGATTGGACCATTAATTAAGCTATATCCAGGACGAGTCTATGGCTTTGAGTCTGAAGTTAAACTGGAAAAAGTTTATAATGTCGCACTGGGAGTTGCTTTTTTTGATATTGACGGATATCTTCTGGAGCTCCGTATCGGGAATCCGCTTTGCGGGACCAGCGGCCCTCAGATAGAGGGATTGACTTTTCGTACTCCGCCCAAAACTGCTGCTGCCCGCTTTTTATTGACACAAAGCCGAAGCAGCGGTGGCAGCAGTTTTGCTAAATTCATATTGCTTTTGCAGGATAAATAGTATCGGCAACGTGTGAGAAGAACAACTTTTAAGGCATCAAATTAATGAAAGATTTTAATGAGTTGAAGCATTGAAAAATTACTGTTATAATAGGATGCAGTATCCGGTTGTACAGTAATCCCGCAAGCGACACAAAAAGTTATTCTTTCAAACAAATATTTTTAACGAAAATCGACAGATTAAATGTATGCCTGAATACATATATTATGTCAGATATAATATATGTGTAGAAAATATAAAGGCATTATATAATGCGGATAAAAACTATGGACAATATATCTCAAATGAATAAACAAGTATTAACTGACGCATTGCTTGCCAATCTAAAATGGTTTGAAAATTCAGGGGTAATGGTTCCTGATAGCGGAATGTGGGGTGTCGCTGAACGCGTGGCACTAAAGGGTAATAATTCCATGGGGAAAATATACAGCTCATTTCCAGCGTGGACTGAATTCGACTCCTATAGCGTCATTGAGCAGCGCCGCGCCGACTGCAATTTCGAAGCCGCACTGCTCTTTCTATTAGCTTCGGATGTGTTAAAAGTAATGAAATATCGCGAAATTGCTGATAATATTCTGGATTTTCTGTATTTTCGCAGTGGCATGCTGAACCGATTTCCATCCGATAAAACTATACATGGTTCCTGGTACTGGTCGCATATCAACAAATCCATTTGGTTTGACGATAACAGTTGGAGTTGTATCATTCCGCTGCTGATAAGTGAAAAATATCCGGAACTGGATCGAAAATATGAATTAAAAAAATGGGGATTGACCTTGGCAGGTAGCATTGCAAAAGCTTTTAAAACCCATTTCCGAGTTCCGGAAGGATTTCAACCTATCTGGAGCGGTAATTTGAAGTTGCCGCATTGGGGATCGCTGGTTTGCATGGCTTTAGCCAAAGCATACGAAATTTCGCCTAATCCGGAGTACCGTGAAGTTATTGACCGGCATCACGCTCATCTGGACGAAAATAAAGACACATTCATTGCCAGTGAGCAGGCGTATGCAATGCTTGGAAGCTCTTGCTGCTATTCCACACTCAAAGACGATAAATTCAAGCAAATAGCGGAGTTTTTTGGCGATAAACTGATTAAACGGATGGATCAGGCAACCGGGAATCTACCGGCAGAACACTATGAAGCGCCTACTGGAACAAACTTAGTAGATACTATTTATACTATAAACTGGGCGTTACTTGGATTCCATAATCTCCATGCCGCCAGCGGCAAGGATGAATATCGCGATGCTTTCCTTAAAATTCTGAAACTGCTGGTCAGAATTCAAGACAAATCTTCAGAAAAACATGTCCGCGGCTGTTGGAGAGGGATGTATGATCTGGAAGCCGATGCCTGGGGCGGCGGTGACTGCTATGAGGGAGGCGCAAACAGTATATATACAGGCTGGACCAATGCTCCGATAGCGTTTTGTATTGTACTGGAACTATTAAGAAGAGATTCAATAAGTAACAGGCTTGAATGATTTCACATGATTATATCGTCTATGAAACAACAAAGACATGTTCGCGATTAAGGTTGAGACGAGAAAGCGTTTGAGCCGGAATACGGAACAACCCGACGATTCACTGGCTGAGTCTATAGACGGCGATTCCCGGGTTTAGCTAAGGCATGTCAATATATTTAAAAGCTCAGTAAATGAATTGATTTTACCAAATAATTACATAAAAATGCAAAATGCCAACTTCGGACTCTGAAATATTTCAAGTTTTGCAATTGGCTCATAAGGAGAGATAGTTGAAAATTACCGGAACATTTTTGGATGAAATCAGCCATGACATCCCGCATCAGAATTGGGGCGAAAAAGAGTGGGATAAGGATTTCGCGGCAATGAAAGCTATCGGCATTGATACCGTGATCCTGATACGCTGCGGACATAAACGCTGGATGACCTATCCGTCACAGATTCTACAGCAGCAGGAAGGCGGACATCTGCCGCCGGTGGATCTGGTGGATATGTTTCTGCGCCTCAGCGAAAAATATGGTTTGGGATTCTATTTCGGCGGCTACGATTCCGGCAAATACTGGGCCAACGGACAATTCGATCAGGAAGTGGATATAAATCTGGCGGTTTTCGATGAGGCATGGGCTAGATACGGCAAAAGCCCGGCGTTCAAAGGCTGGTATTTATCGCAGGAGGTCAGCCGTAAAATCGGCAGCATCGTTACGACATACGCGAAAATGGGACGGCATTGCAAAGCGATTTCCGGCAACCTGCCGGTCATTATTTCGCCATATATCGCGGGAATTAAAGATGTTTCCGCATTTTCTTCAGAAAATAAAGCGGCGGCCGGCATCAGCATCGCAGAGCATGAAAAGGAATGGAACGAAATCATGGACGGAATTCAGGGGGCGGTCGATATTATCGCATTCCAAGATGGTCATGTTGAATTTGACGAACTGATAGATTTTCTTAAAATTAATAAAGCGCTGGCTCAAAAGCACGGAATGTCCAGCTGGACCAATAGCGAAACTTTTGACCGCGATATGCCGATAAAATTTCTGCCGATAAAATGGGAAAAATTGTTGTTAAAGCTCAAGGCCGCGGAACAGGCAGACATCGAAAAAGCGATAACTTTCGAATTTTCTCACTTCATGAGTCCTAATTCAGCATACGGGCAGGCTAAAGGACTGTATGACAGATACAAAGAATATTTCAAGATATAACTATTAAACCAGGTTCTTTACGCTTTCGCCTTCATGCAATATCGGGGTGAATTTCCGGTCGGCTAGCTCAGAACCGCCGTTAATGCGTTCAAGTATGATTTCCGATGCGGCGATACCCAGTTCTTTTTTATACTGCTCAACAGTCGCCGGGCGCGGCGAAAGCAGGCTGGTGAAATTCATGTTGTCATAACCGATAACTGAAATATTATCCGGAATCTTTATTCCTCCGGAGCCGGCTTCATTGTACAGCTCCAGCACTTGATAATCGCTGAAGCAGAATACCGCGGTAAATCTGCCGCTTTGCGGTAAAAAATCCGCGACAGTGGAAAATACCGCCGGCTCGATCTTATTTTCGAGCATCACGTCGAAAAAAGCGCGCGAACGGTTGAAGCCGAGACCGCCCAGAAACGCTATTCTGCGGTGTCCGCGGCTGATCAGGAATTCAGACGCCAGTTTGCCGCCGGTATAATTATCATTATATGCGGCTGACAAGCCTTCAATCCGGGTATTTATCGTCACCACCGGCATTGTTTTATCCAGTTCGCGCAAATATTCAAAATTGTTTACCGCGCCGCTCACCGGCGCGATAATCAGGCCGTCAACTCCTTTAGTGCACATGAACCGGATTGATTCCAGTTCGCGCTCCGGCGAGGCGTGAGAAACGGAAAAAAGCATATGATAGTTTTTTTCAGCGAGCGCCTCCTCGATCCCGGAAAGAATATTCAGCCAGAACGATGTCTCAATCCCGCCGTAAATCAGCACCCCGATCAGCATTGTCTGCCTGGATGCGATTGCGCGGGCATGAAAATTCGGGATAAAGTTATTATCCCGTATTGTCTGCTCAATCCGTTCACAGGTGGCGTCCGCCAGATTGTACTTTTTGGCTTTACCGTTTAAAAACATGGAGGCGGCGGTCAACGACACTCCCGCCTTTGCCGCAATATCTTTCAGGGTCAGTCTTTTTTTATTTTCCATTACCTGCCTGTATTTTCTTCATTTGCCGGATACACATCAGCAGCGATCTGGGCACATGGAAGAACGTTTTCCATTTGCCGCCTTTCAGCAGGTGCGTCGGTTCGCCGCGCCGGTTCAGATACGCATACCACTCACCGTACTGTTCATCCCGGAAATGGCTCCATGACCACCGGTCT
>TBL_comb47_HYPODRAFT_10007587_pt1 | contig 11334 bp, 10 predicted proteins | sample TroBogypolimnion_40_FD_10682 | JGI IMG/M metagenome (IMG submission 10682) | reverse complement strand
AAATCTGTGTTGTTTTCAGTTCACGGTGCCCCAGCATCTTGGACACTGTGTAAATGTCTGTGCCTTCACTTAGCTGCAATGTGGCAAAGGTGTGCCTAAAGCAGTGGAAAGTAATATCTTTTGTTATACCTGCTGCACCTATCCATTGGTAAAGGTGTTTATTGCTGTATGCTGAATAGGTCAGCCCGTCAAATACTTTATCGGTGGGTTCTTTGCGTTCACCCAATAAACTGTAAGCCTGTTCGGAAATAGGCATCATTTCAACCCCTTTTGTTTTTTGCTGCTTAAACTGGATAAAATAGCCGTTCCCTTCAATGTATTCAAGTTCACCCCAAACCAACTTTTCAATATCTGAAAACCTCAACCCTGTAAGGGCTGAAAACAATGCTGAACGTTTCAGTAATGGGTTTTGACAATCGGTTTTAACAAGGCTGTTAAGTTCTTCGATAGTAAGAAAGTTTCTTTGTGTTTCAGCTTGTTTTATAGGTTCAATCTTCGTGTTGAGGTCAGAACGCAAATAACCATCCTTATAAGCCTGTTTTAAAGTTGCTTTCAGCTTATTGAAATAGGATACAGCTGAATTTTGGGAAAGTTTCACTTTGCTGCTTTTGTTGCTTTGGGTTGTAAGCAGATATTCTTTGAAATCAGTACAAACCTTTTCGTTGAGGTCTTCAAATTTAAAGTTGCCTTTAGTAAAGGCTTCAAAATATTTGTAAGCTGATACCCAGTTATCATGGTTGCTGTCTTTACGTTTGTCTGCAAGGGCTTTGAAGTACTCAACAAAGTTTTTTTCGCCCTGCTCTTTGATTTTAAGTTGCTCTTTTTCGTAACCTGTATAAATTTCCGGCTTGTTAAGCTGGTTTTCCCGTTGCTGTCTTATTAATTCTGCAACGTCTAGTGTATTTTTATTGTGCAGCTTATCAAGAGGTTTCAGCTTTACTTTTTTCGGTTCGCCTTTTTTATCCAAGACCGGAATAAATCTTTTTTGCTCTTTGCCGTATTCATCAACGGTTTTCTGCTCCTCTATTTCAATTTCATTAAAAACGTACATATTTAAAAACTCCCGTCTGGTTAGCTTTCCCGTTTTTGGGTTTTGAACTGCTGGGTAAAAATCTAAGTACAAACATTGTCTTTCTCCTGTAACTGGCTTTTGCCGTAATTTCACCTTTATTGCCATATTATTTTGATGTTAGGGATTAGTTCAAAAGTTTATCTATTAACGTTTTTGGGACATACGCAAATACCCCAGCCTTAATTTTAGGTATCCGGTTTCGTATGATTATATTATGCAAAGCCTTTTCAGAAATACCGTATTTGCTTAATACTTCTGTCAATGTGTAACATTCTGCAATATTGTATTTCATTGGTTCAGGTATGCTTTCCGGTTGAGGCGTGGCGTTCTGCTCAAATAGTTTGTCAAGGTCGGAACGCTTTACAATGGTTTTCTTTTCTAAAATATTCGTTGCTTTTAATTTCCCTGCATTAATAAGTAGGTAAACATTTTGACGAGAACAGCCGATTAATTTTGAAACGTCCCGGACAGATAAAAACGCTTTTGCTTTAAGTTCCTCAATAGGCTGGGTTTTGATTCGCTGGGTTTCTTTATTGCTTATCTCAACCTTTACAGTTCTTAATTTGGCTTTATAAGCCGCGCTATTGCATTTATGGGAACAATACAGGGTTGTAGTGGTTCGGGCTGTGAACTCCTTACCACAATGCTGGCAAATCCTTTGTACTTCAATTTTAGAACTCATTTGTACTATTGTGTATTAAAGTATTCAAAAGTGTTTAAAAGTGTCAAGTAAATAACCCTAAAAAATGCGGCATGAGGTACAAAATACCTATCAAACCGCTTAGAGGTACAACAAAGGTACAAATATTTCATTAATAACCAATTTTAACCATTAACAAATATTAGTTTTAAGCATAAAAAAAGCCCTGAAAACAAGGCTTTTAAGTGGTTTTATTAATGTTTTGTATTTTGTTGGTAATGGCTGGTTACTTTCCGATACAAAAATTTTTGAAAATATATCCAAGCGTTTCATCTGTAGTTATTTCACCGGTTATCTCACCGAGATAATGTAAGCATTCGCGGATATCCTGTGCCAGAAAATCACCCGTAATTCCCGAATGTAACCCTTCGATTACCAGTTCAATGGCATTAAGTGCCAGTGAGAGTGCTTCGTAGTGCCGCACATTTGATACAATGACATCCTCCGGACCGGTGGGGGAGAGGTTCAGCGAATTGGTCATAATCCGGATCAGCTGTTCTAGGTTTTTACGGCTTTTGGCGGCAATAAAAACCAGCGATTCATTCCGGAGCAAAGGGAATCCGGTTAGTTGTGCTTTGGCTTCCTCAGAGGCAATATCAACTTTATTCGCAATAATTATCAGTTGCTGATCGGTGATCTTTTCCCTGATTTTCCCTATCCGTTCCAGGATAGGTTCAACGGATCGGCTTAAATCGGTCACCAACAAAACAATCTCCGCTTTCCCGAGCTGAAGATAGGTGCGCTCAATTCCCATTGATTCAATGATATCGGTTGTATCGCGTATTCCCGCTGTATCCGAAAACCTGAACAAGGTGCCTCCAATATTGACAACATCTTCAATTACGTCGCGTGTAGTGCCGTGAATATCCGATACTATCGCCTTGTCTTCATTGAGCAGGGCATTAAGCAGCGTCGATTTTCCGACATTTGTCTCCCCTATAATAGCTACCGGAATACCGTTTTTAATGACATTTCCCAGTCTGAACGAATCGGTGAGCTTCTGCAACAGTCCGGCGATACGTCCGGATAGTTCGATTAATGAACTTCGGTCAGCAAATTCAACATCCTCCTCTGCAAAATCAAGCTCCAGCTCAATCAATGCTGCAAACCGGAGCAATTCACCCCTTAACTGGTTTAGCTCACGTGAAAATCCTCCGCGCATTTGATTCATGGCCATTTTGTGTGCGGCTGCGTTGCCTGAAGCAATCAGATCTGCCACCGCTTCAGCCTGCGATAAATCCATCTTCCTGTTAAGAAATGCTCTTTGGGTGAATTCTCCCGGTTGTGCCAAACGGGCACCCTGTGAAATCAATAATTGAAGTATCTGTTGTTGAATATAGACAGACCCGTGACACGATATTTCAACAATATCCTCCCCGGTAAAGGAGTGAGGCGCCTTAAAGAGGCCTATGACCACTTCATCCACCAGATCATCCCCCGACCGGATCGTCCCAAAATGGAGGGTATTGCCCTTTTGATCTGCAAGTTTCTTTTCACCCCGGGGTGACCGGAAAACCATTTCAGCAATTTGGATGGCACTCTTTCCCGACATTCGGATTACAGCGATTCCTCCTGTACCCGGAGGAGTCGAAATGGCACATATTGTTTTTTGATCTGACATTCAGTTTATTTTCGATCTGACCGCAAAGATAAGCGAAATGAAACGAACTATGAGAGAGAATCTTAAACAGAAGCATGTTTATCTTATGGTGAGTTCCATTTGGCCATTAAAAACAAATTATTTACAGATGAAAGACCTATAAATATTGATCCGAGGAATATAAATCCTGGTTCATTCAATTTTACAGTTATCCGGGTATGCAATTCAACCCGTTATTGGGTAAGAAAAAAATAATAATCTTTAACCTGAATCTCGCGACAGGGCCAAATTTTCCTTAACTTTAATCATTAATAGCAAGATTATCTTTTTCATTTAAAACTTAAAAGTAAACCTATGAATTTCGACAAATACATTTTTCCCGATGACCGGAGCAAAAAGCTTTTAGATTTCCCGACCGATGATAAAAACTCATTCGCCAGTCAGAAAAGTGCAGAAGAAGCACTCAGCCAAGGTGTTGAAAGCCTTTCTAAAATCCAGGGGAGATTATATGCACAGAATAAATTTTCATTGTTGATTATTTTCCAGGCTATGGATGCTGCCGGCAAAGACAGCACGATAAAACATGTGATGTCGGGTATCAATCCTCAGGGATGTAACGTCACCAGTTTTAAGGTCCCCTCGGCTGAAGAGCTTGATCATGCCTACTTGTGGCGATGTATGAAAGTCACTCCGGCAAAAGGGGATATTGGGATTTTTAACCGCTCCTATTATGAGGAGGTGCTGGTAACACGGGTGCATCCGGAGATTCTGGCAGGACAAAAGCTCCCGATCGATTACAGCAAGATAGCACCCGATCATTCCTTATGGCTTCAACGATATAACGATATTAACAACTTCGAGAAATATCTTACCAACAATGGTACCCTGATCCTTAAATTCTTCCTTAATGTTTCGAAGGAGGAACAGAAACGACGTTTTCTGAAACGGATTAAGGATCCCGAAAAAAACTGGAAATTTTCCGATCGTGATGTCGAAGAGCGTAAATACTGGGCCGATTACCATTCAGCCTACGAGCAGGCTTTCCTCCATACCTCGACAGCATTGGCGCCCTGGTATATTATTCCGGCGGACCATAAATGGTTCATGCAGCTGCTTGTCTGCCAGATAATCGTTGACAAGCTTAACTCCCTGGGCATTGAATATCCTAAACTGACAGCTAATCAACTCGGAAATATTCAAAAAGGGAAACAGATGCTTCTCGACGAAGCTCAGTAGAATCCGGACAAAAACAAGCAAGGGGTCGAATGACCCCTTGCTCTACCTAACCTAAACCTAACCTAAATAACCTTTCAACTGGTGAAAGGGTCTCTTAAATATCTTTACTTATTGTTCGTATTTCTTTACAATTTTAGTAAATTATTTTAATAATAACTGATTAAATATTGTCAAAATATAATGATATATTAACCATGGGTGACTATTTCATATTGTGAAAAACGTTGGTAACATCCTCGTCCTCTTCCAATTTTTCGATAAGTTTCTCAACCTCTGCCACCTGTTCATCGTTTAACTCCTTGACTTCGGAGGGAATTCTTTCAAAATCGGCATTCACAATTTCGAACCCATTCTCTTCAATGTATTTTTGAATTGGACCGAATGCCTCAAAGTCGCCATAGATGATAATATTGTCATCTTCGGCAAAAACCTCCTGAACTCCCAAATCGATCATCTCGAATTCGAGTTCTTCAAGATCAACCCCCTCTTTTTGCTTTATTTTAAAGAGACATTTATGCTCGAATAAATAATCGACGCATCCCGATGTCCCGAGTGAACCTCCGTTTTTATTGAAATAGCTTCGCACATTTGCTACCGTACGGGTTGTATTATCGGTGGCTGTCTCAACAAGAACGGCAATGCCATAAGGGGCATATCCCTCATAAACAACCTCCTTGTAGTCGGTCTGGTCCTTTGAAGTTGCCTTCTTAATTGCCCGTTCTATATTTTCCTTGGGCATACTGGCATTCTTGGCATTCTGCATCAATACGCGTAGCCGGGAGTTTGAAACCGGATCAGGTCCGGCAGACTTTATGCAGATAGCAATCTCTTTTCCTATTTTGGTGAAAGTTCTGGCCATTGATCCCCACCGTTTCATCTTTCTGGCCTTCCTGTATTCAAATGCGCGTCCCATATATTCTGCTAAATAACTTTAGTTTTTATCTGTAAATAATTTGATTCTTAATCGTCAGAGGGAATAGCCATGATAAAAATATTGATTCTGGTTTAAGATTTTATAACCATGGTTATTTCAGCCCGCAAATTTAGTCTGAATTTCTAAAAAAATCGGATTATAGATTGAAATAATCGTCAAATTAGCTAATTTGCATTAATTTCGGTCTTTTGGGAATTCATACTGTGGGAAGTCTTTGTTATCCATTAATGATATACCCTTAAATCATTAAAAGATCAATTATTGATTAATTAATATGCTTCACTATGGCGGATTTATTTAAGTTAAACACTAAAAGTTCTGTTTTACGCAGTATTATTACTATTTTGACCGGCGGAGTTTTCCTGTTTATTCCGGGTTTAACTATGAAAACTGTCGTCATTATCATTGGTGCTATGCTTGCACTTAGCGGTTTAGTGACTTTCGCCTGGTCAAGCCGGAAAAAAGCTGGATTTCAAAGTGGATTTTTGTCCGTTCAAGGGATTGTCAATATGCTTTTTGGGATGATTTTTATCCTGGCCCCTTCGGTCATGATCAAAGTTTTCATGGTTTTTATTGGAATTATCTTGCTGATAATGGGTTTTTTACAATTGGCCGGTTCACTGGGATCTCTTACACGGTCGGTTTGGGCGTGGCTCTTCCTGATCATTGGACTTTTTACGTTTGGAAGCGGGCTCTTTTTACTCTCCAATCCGTTTAAAAGTGCGGAAGCTATTCTTCCGTTTCTTGGGGTATTATTGATCATTAATGGGGCCTCTGAACTGTTCAGGACCCGGAAAGCTGATCGCCATCCGCCGAAATACAATGGGTCTGATGTTCAGGATATTCCTTACGAAGAGGTTTAAAGTTTTTTGTAAAATACCGCCTTGTTGTCGTTTATTGCATAGAAATCTTTAAAAACAGCAATTTGTTTGTATCCGTTTTTCTTGTAAAAAGCGATTGTTGGGGCATATAGCTCTTTGTTGGATGTGTCAATGTAAATACCTCTTCCTGAATGTTTTTTAATCTCTTCCTCAATTTTCCGGAGAAGTAAGGTGCCAAGACCCGTCCCCCTGAAATTATTATCCACGGCCAACCAGTAAAGGTCGTAATTTTTGATGGTGCATGGGATCTCACCATAACAGGCATAGGCAACTGTTCTCCCTTCGAGTTCAAGGAAATAAAACTGATATTTACATCCCTCACCATCTTTCATCCGATCCTCAAGAAGTGAAATAGCCACTTCTATTTCAAAAGATTTAAAAAAACCGGTTGACCTTAATATGTCCGTCACAGTCATGATATCGGTAGGGACAACTGTCTTTCGAAATCCTCTATTCTTAAATTCCAGATTCGTATTGCTTTGCATCACAAATTATCCTTTTAAAATTGATCGGAACATTAAGCTTTAATTGAATGGGGTTTTTACTGTGTTAAAGATAAGCATAGTTTTGCAAACAAGTTTGTAACTGGCCGGGAAAATTGCATCATACACCGATCCGTCAGGGGTGACGCTGAGGAATTCGGAGATTGCGGGACCATTTGACGGCTACGAATCGAAGATTTACATATTTTGGAACTCGTTCCCGATTTTGACGGATTAATTGTATTTTAGCAGTCGGAATTTGAATATAAATTAAGATATGGAAACAATAGACTGGAAAAATCTTGGATTTGGGTATAGCAAAGCAGATTTTAATATTCGCTGCTGGTATCGTAATGGTAAATGGGGTGAATTAGAAGTGTCTGAATCTGAAAATGTTACCTTGCATATTGGGGCAACTACATTTCATTACGGACAAGAAGCTTTTGAAGGACTAAAAGCTTTCAGGGGAAAAGACGGAAAGATCAGAGTTTTCAGGATGGAAGAGAATGCAAAGCGTATGCAGACTTCTTCACAGGGGATTATGATGGCTGAAGTACCAACTTCTTTATTCACCGATGCTGTAAAGCAAGCGATCAAATTGAATGAAGCTTTTGTTCCCCCTTTTGAATCCGGGGCCTCTTTATATGTTCGCCCATTACTCATTGGCACCGGACCTCAAATCGGGGTAAGTCCGTCAGATGAGTACCTTTTTTTGGTCATGGTCATGCCTGTTGGACCTTATTTTAAGGAGGGTTTTAAACCTACTGACCTGGTAATTTACCGCGAATATGACCGTGCAGCCCCACTGGGCACCGGTAAGATTAAAGTTGGGGGTAATTATGCAGCGAGTCTCGTTGCCGGGCAGCGCGCTCACCATGAAGGATTTTCTGCAGTACTCTACCTGGATGCCAGAGAGAAGAAATATATTGACGAATGCGGACCTGCGAATTTCTTCGCAGTGAAGGGTAATTCCTACGTAACTCCAAAGTCAGGATCCATTTTGCCCTCAATTACCAATATGAGTTTACGCCAACTGGCGGCTGATATGGGGATGAAGATTGAAGAACGCCGGATACCGGTTGAGGAACTCTCTGAATTTGATGAGGTTGGTGCTTGTGGTACAGCAGCAGTAATCTCTCCGATTAAACGAATTTATGATGCCGATAATAATATTGAGTATAAGTATGGAACTGAACCAGGCAAAGTTTCGGTTCAACTTTATGAAAAGCTAAGGGGAATTCAGTACGGACTTGAGCCCGATCTCTACGACTGGACTACCGTAATTGAGTAAATGAAAGTCCGGCAACTGCCTCCAGCAAGTTGCCGGACTGAATTATGATTTTTTTTGGATAAATTTTTTTATTCTTGAACGCGCTGAGTGGAATAGAAATCAGCAATTATGCCGGACTTAAACCAACCGCCAGTTGCCAAATGCCAGAAGCAGATATTGAAGGCTGGCCAAATCAAATTGATAACTCAAGCATCCTGAGAATCGGTATTTTAGCCTTTTCGATCGTTTCCGGATCAAGAATTATTTCAGGCCGTTCATATTTCAGGGCAAGATATAATTTTTGTAAGGTATTTAATTTCATAAAACTGCAGTCATTACATCCGCAGGTTGAGTCGATCGAAGGGGCAGGAATAAATGTCTTGTCGGGACAATTCCGCTGCATCTGGTGAAGAATCCCGCTTTCAGTGGCCACGATGAATTCGGAGGCTTCATTTTTGGCGACAAAATTAAGCAGTGCTGTTGTCGAGCCAATAAAATCAGCCACCAGAAGTACCTGTTGCTCACACTCCGGATGGGCAATAAACACCGCTTTGGGATGTTCATCCATCAGGCTGACAATTTTCTCAAGCGAATATTTTTCATGAACCATACAGGCACCATTCCAGAGAACCATTTCCCTTCCGGTTACCGAATTGATATAATTCCCTAAATTCTTGTCAGGTGCAAAGATCAACGGTTGTTCTTTTGGAAATGATTCAACAATCTTCATGGCATTTGAGGAGGTCACAATGACATCTGAAAGTGCCTTGATTTCAGCGGAGCAGTTGATATAAGAAATGACTTTGTGATCAGGATGCTGATTTTTGAAAGCCTGAAATGGTTCGGCAGGAGCCGATTCAGCCAGTGAACATCCGGCATTCAGATCGGGAACGATCACCTTTTTCCCGGGATTAAGTATTTTCGCAGTTTCGCCCATAAAGTGAACTCCAACAAACAAAATAAGATCAGCTTCAGTCTTCTGCGCCTGCTGTGCCAAGGCAAGGGAATCACCCAGAAAATCACTAATATCCTGAAGCTCCGGAGTAATGTAATAATGTCCAAGAATTACCGCATTTTTTTCCAGTTTCATTTTTTGGATTTCATGAATCAGATCAATACCCGGGGCAATCGGTTGGTTGATGTAACCATGTATATTTAGTAACAGATCAAAATTTTCTTTTAACATCGAAATAGCATTTTAACAATCGTTGCAAAAATACGAATTCAATCCCTAACTTTGCAATTCAAAATTTAACACCTAAATGGCACAAAAACCATCGATACCAAAAGGAACACGCGATTTTTCCCCTACCGAAATGGCCAGGAGGAATTATATATTTGATACCATCAAAAAGGTATTTCAGTTGTATGGCTTTCAGCAAATTGAAACGCCAGCCATGGAAAATCTCACCACTTTAATGGGCAAATACGGGGAAGAGGGGGATAAATTACTGTTCAAGATTTTAAACTCAGGAGACTATCTTTCGGCGGTAAATCCTGCCGAATTATTGGATCCTAACCTTTCAAAACTCACCACAAAGATTTCAGAAAAAGGTTTACGATACGATCTGACCGTCCCATTTGCCAGGTATGTTGTTCAAAACCAAAACGATATTGTATTCCCGTTTCGCAGGTATCAGATTCAGCCGGTGTGGCGTGCCGACCGACCTCAGAAAGGGCGTTACCGCGAATTTTACCAGTGCGATGTGGATATTATCGGTTCAAACTCATTGCTCAATGAAGTGGAACTGATCCAAATCGTTGACCATATCTACAGAAACCTTGCCCTTCGGGTAGTGATAAAAATAAATAACCGGAAGATTTTGGCCGGTATATCTGAGGCCATTGGTGAAGCAGACCGTATAGTAGATATTACGGTCGCTATTGATAAGTTAGATAAAATAGGCATTGAAAAGGTCAATGAAGAGCTGATTCATAAAGGGGTAGCTCCGGAGGCCATTCTTAAGCTTCAACCCATTTTGCACTTAAGCGGAAGCAATGGTGAAAAATTAAACCAGATTGAACAGGTGATCTCAATGTCCTCAACCGGTTTACAGGGGATAAAGGAGATGCGCAAAATCTTTGACTACCTCTCTGCAATGAAGCTCGAATCTGTTGTTGAACTCGATTTAACCCTGGCAAGAGGTCTGAATTATTATACAGGTGCCATTTTTGAGGTGAAATCGGCGGATGTTGAGATCGGCTCGATTACCGGTGGTGGCAGGTATGATGACCTTACCGGAATATTTGGTCTTTCAGGGGTTTCAGGGGTTGGAATCTCTTTTGGAGCCGACCGGATTTACGATGTAATATCGCAACTCGATATTTTCCCTAAAGATGCTATGGCTTCATCCAAAGTGATGTTTGTAAACTTTGGCGAAACGGAAGAACGCTACTGCCTTCCCCTTTTATCTTCTCTTAGGCAGGCAGGCATCAGCAGTGAGATTTATCCAGATTCTGATAAAATGAAAAAACAGATGGTTTATGCCAATCGAAAAAGTATTCAGTTCGTCGCTTTGGCCGGGGAATCAGAAATTGAGAAGGGGATGATCAATTTAAAAAACATGGAAACCGGTGAACAGCAGCTCATTTCAGTAGCAGAGCTGGTTCCCGCATTAAAAGTGTAACGGCAGGAAGATAGGCTTTTAGGCGTTTTGAAAAATAGACTTAAAACCAGCCAATAAAATTCAACCCCTAATAGCCTAAAAGTCTAATAGCCTAAAAGTCTAATAGTCTAACAGTCTAACAGTCTAATACCAAAAAAAGAGGCTGTCAACAAATCAATGATTTACGACAACCTCTTTACCAAAACTTCACTACTAAAAACTACTCTACTCAAACTACTCTTCTTAAACTACGTTTTTCTCAAAATACTCATTAAACCTATCTATTTATTCTCGTTTCCTTTTTTATCCTGCTGACTCCTGCGGAAATCATGCAACAAAGTGGCTCTGAATTTGGTTTCTGCCAGGTAAAGCTTTACGACCTTTTCGGCAGAGAGAATATTTAAAAACTTTAAATTGTACGCTTCACTTAATTTACCCTCTTTCGAGTGAATTGAGGCCATTTCTATGGCCAATTGGCGGAAATCGGCCTCTTTCATTCCTGATTTTGGCGCATCACCACGAGCCTCGAGTTCCCGCTTCTTATCCATAAGGG
>TBL_comb47_HYPODRAFT_10007585_pt1 | contig 11335 bp, 11 predicted proteins | sample TroBogypolimnion_40_FD_10682 | JGI IMG/M metagenome (IMG submission 10682) | reverse complement strand
AAATCATCTTTGATGACTGGAAAAACAAAGGCATCGAGGGGGGTAAGCCCTCCATCAAAACCATTTCAAACTGGTACAAGCGCATAAGACCCAATTAGTTGGAAAAGGCTCGTGGGGAATTAAATCCCCACTTGGAAACTAGCACCTAGATTAACTCCTATAGGTGCATAGATGACCATAAAAGACAAACTGTTAACGCTCACAGTCAAAAAAGGGCGAATCCTCAGAATGCGTCAGTTAGCTGAAAAGATATCGCTATCAGATAGCCATATCTACGCTTTAATTCAGAAAAATCAATTCCCAAAACCTTTCTCATTAGTGCATGGTGGAAGAGCAATGGGTTGGTACGAATCTGAGGTTGATATATGGCTTGCTCAACGCTCAGGAGAAATCAAATGAGCCAAGACTTAATAAAGAAGATTTCAAGCCACCTACCGCCAGAATTGAAGGTCCTAAACACCTTTTGCTTGTGGATGGAAAAACCCGACCCCAAAGACTCCTCCAAGATTGGCAAAGCACCATTTGATTGGACCTATAGTAAACGCGGAAACGACGACCCTGCTTTGCACCTATCCCTGTCGGCTGCTATTCAAAAGCTCAACCAATTTCCAGATAAGGGATTAGCCATTTACCAACCAGAGTTAGGCAATCGCATTGTGATTGATGGCAAGGACTACTACCTACATATTCTGGACTTAGATGGTTTTGTATGTGGCAATGAAATTCTTGGCTTAGGCGCCCAAATTGCCGAAATGACTGGCAATAGTTATATGGAGATAAGTCCTTCTGGCGTCGGTGCAAAAATCTTTCTACTGAGCGATATGCCCGCTTATGGAAAGAAGAATTTCCCACTACCGCCAAATGAGTTTTTTGATGAACACCCTGAAATAGTTAAATACGGACCCAGTCATGCAGTTGAGGCTTTTAGTGGGAAATTCTGGAATACCATTACAGGCGATGTATGGGGTAAAAAGTATGTAAATTTACAAGTGGTTGATGCCCAAGACTTACAGGCAATTTTTGATTTGCTACAAGCCCAAGCTCCACAAAAGGTGGAAAACTCAAAACCTTTGATGCAAATACAGGTTTCAACTGTAGAAGCAGGTAACTACTCACGACTTACTCATACCAGCCTTGTGCAAGTTCTAAGCAAAATAGATAACCAAGATGAACAGGTTTGGAGCGATGTTGCAAATGCATTAGCTAGAGCCTATGGGCAAGCAGGTAAAGATTATTTTGTCCAGTACAGCGAAGGTGTCTTTAACGGACTACCTTACCCAGGCTTTGATGAAATAGTGGCTGCAGAAAGGTTTCAAAGGGCGCTAGACGAACTACATCAGCATCCGACTGGTTACGGCATTAAACATCTGTGTACGCTTGCTGGTGTTGGATTTACTCGGCTGATATTTGAAGATGATGAAAGCCTACCCGAATCAATTGCAGGGCAAGAGGATAGGATATTGGGTGATAAGCAAAATGGTGAACTCTTTGCTAGGTACTATCGTGGTCAATTTTTATATGTTTGGCAACTAGACCAGTGGTTCAGGTGGAATGACATTATTTGGGAAGAGTGCACGGGTGGTGAGATAGAGGCTGCTGCTAAGCAAGTTTCCACCGTTATTGCCAACAAAGCATTAGAAGCACTAAAAAGCGGGGATGAGAGCGGGAACTCCCGCAGGCTATTTAGTCATGCTCTTAAAGCTCAAAACAACCAACAAATTAAATCGATGATTGGATTGGCAAGAAGCGAGTCTGGCATGTCGGAGAAAAATGTCGACAGGCTAAACCATGATGCGCACTTGATTGGCGTTAAAAATGGTGTAGTTGATTTAAAAACAGGAAGGCTGATTCACCCCGAACCAACCATGTTGATAACTAAACAATGCAATGCCAGTTACTTTCCAGATACGCAGTGCACCCAATGGCTAAAGTTCTTAAATGAGGTGTTTCAAGGCAAACAAGAGCTAATTGATTCTATTCAGAAGTTATTAGGCTATACCTTTACAGGTAGCGTCACAGAAGAAATCATGGTGATTTGCTATGGGTTTGGTGCAAATGGCAAAAGTGTGATGTCCAACGTTATTCAACACGTTGCGGGTAGCTATGGAAAAACAGGCTCACCTAGCCTTCTAAAATCGAGACGAGATGATGATAGTAGTCCTCGCTCAGATATCGCTGGATTGGCTGGCTATCGCTATATATCGCTTAATGAAATGCAAAGTGGGGACCGCCTAGATGAGCAAGTTGTAAAGCTTCTAGCAGGGAGAGAGGCAATTAGCGCCAGAGCTTTATACAAAGACCATATGACCTATAAGCCCTCAGGCAAGGTATGGCTAAAAACAAACCATAAGCCAGTAGTCAAAGAAGATGATGACGGCATTTGGCGCAGGTTAGTGGTAATCCCATTTGGCCGAAAGTTTGCAGAGGTTGAAAGAGACCCCAATCTTGAAGAAAAGCTGATTCAAGAGGCCGATGGTATTTTGGCGTGGATTATTCATGGTGCCGTGCAATGGTATCAAGACGGTTTATCTATATGCCCAACCATCAAACAAGAGAGCGCTGAATACAGAACTGAATCTGACCTACTGGGACACTTCCTAGAAGAAAGGGTTGAGTTTGATGATGCAGCTCGGGCAATAGAAACTGATGTATATTTTTTCTATCAAAGCTGGTGTAGGACCAACGGAACCAACCCTCTTTCAAAAATTCGCCTCACCCAAAAACTTAAGGAGCGTGGCGTAAGACAACTGGCATCCAATGGCAAGCGCTATTACCTAGGCATTAAGTTAGTTGAATTCAAGGAATCAAGTGGTATTTTTGAACCAGTGCAGATAGTGCATATTTAATGGCTTTTTTAGAAAGTCGTTCATGAGAGATTATTAAAAAGGTTTTTTATTTTGATACAGAAATATGCACTTCCTGCACTGCTAAAAAGAATCGATAAGGCTCGGTCATGACTCTGCCGCTAAATGAAAAAGCTCGCCCGCCTGACCCACTTAACAAGGTGCAAATATGATTCAGAATCCTGAACTCCACTTAATTACTGCTGGCGGAAGAATATGTTGTCGGCGCTGCAAAGCCCAATCATCCAGAACAAAACTGCAATGCTCTAAACCAGCTTTAAAAGGTAAGACAGTATGTGGTCATCATGGTGGTTACAGTACAGGCCCAAAAACCAAGGCAGGCAAAGACCGTATTCGAGCTGCACACTTAAAGCATGGTGAAGAAACCTCAGAAGCCAAGGCCGAGCGTAGTGAAAAAAGTGTAATGTTCCGATACCTGACTGACTTAGGTAATCACTGCAATATGTTTTATACAAAGCTTAAAACCCGAGGCCGACCTCCTTCAGGGTATGAGCGGCTAGACCTAACTGACCTAGAACAATTAGCTGTCGCAATACTTAAAACACTACCAATTGAGTAAATAAGTGCTGCTAGGAGGGGTATAGAACACATGCTGGGTAACAATACAGCCAACTTTAAATTATGGGGTAGCAGATTAAATTCATCGACAGGCAACGAGTCCAACGAGATGATGCATCAAATATATTGCCAATTTCCCAATAGCACGGGGGTATAAGCAACATTTGACCTAACTCCAAAGTACTTTGGCACATCGTCACCAATATTCAATTGCTCTACCAAATTTGCAAACACTGAATCTATTAATACTAGCGCTTTAGCATTTTCTAAAATCTTTAACCAGTCGAAAATATTCTCTGTTACCTCTGAAACTTCAATAATTTGATAGCCTTTTTCCTTAGCATCATCCAAATTAAACTTTTTCGAAAAGTTTGAACCTTGCTGATGGATAACCATATATTTTTCTTGCTTTACTAATTTATCAAATAAATCGTTTTCTCTAGCCAAGTTTCTTTGCAAGCAATTCTTTAAAGTCCATTTTTTTGAGAAAGGGACATTGCTAACCGCATATTTATATTGGTCAAATTTCAAAGCCTTCTGTAGCAACTTATCCGCTAATTCCAAATGAGATGATAGATAGCTATAAAGTACTATCGTTCTTTCAACACTCTTCTTAACCAATAAATCGAATGGAGTCTGATATAAAAAGTTGGCGTCATCTCTGGAAACGCCAATCCAATGGACCCAAGGCGAAACCTCTTGGAATGAAGGCAAAAAATTCTCGTCAATCGGCCAAAAAACTTCATTGCCATTGTCGAAAAAATGCTTTGCTATAGGCAATGCGATAATAATATCGCCAATTCCACGAGTTTGTATGATGCCAATTTTCATGACTCACATACTCCTTATTTTTTAAAAATACGGCAATTTATGTGAGATTCAGTTATTACATTATTTTGGCTTGCAACAATAAAATCAAGCTCTCCTTCTTTGACCTTTCCAGAAATTAGCTGCTCATGCCAAAACGGATGAAGTAAATTTTGCACTCCCTCTATGCGAATATCTACACCAAGATAATGCGCTAAAGTTGTAGCTGCAGATACTCCCCCAGCCTTCCACTCATCATTTAACTTCTTATCAAACAGACTTATAGATTGAGGCGTTATGGGGCGGCAATGAGTTGGGTCCCCCAAGTAATCATCACTTCGGGGATGGGGCACATGTATAACTAGTAACGCCCCATCTTTTGATACTCTATATATTTCCCTAACAAGGTCCAAATATAAATTTGTAGACTGCCCCATATGCTCTAGGGAATGAATAAAACGCATTTCTTCGCAAGTATTATCTTTCCACGGCCAAGGCATTACCTCTAAATCAACTAGCTCATCAACTGAATCAGTCTTAAACTTATCAACATTTATAAAGCCTTCCAATCTCTTGTTTCCGCAACCCATGTGTAACTTCATACGAACTCCAGATTATGTATTCATAAATTATAAGGTTTATCAATACAACCGAATAATGGGTTAAATTCTTCAGAAAATAATAACCAGTGGACTTGAACTGTAGCTTTGGGTCATAAATAGACATTACTTCAAAAAACACGTAGTCGGCCGTGCAAAACAGTGTGCGAAGGTAGGTGGATGGGACCCAAATTAAAAAGGTCTTGGTGGGGATACGGTGGGACCAGTTTCTGGAAAATCGAAAGGGGGTACCCCACTTTATTCAGCATGCGGATGCAATGCGTCCCACTAAGCCACTATGAACATCGATTTACGCTTAGCTAGTATGCGGTTTGATTCGGTCCTATACGACGCTTGTGCTATCCTTTTATGGTGGCCCAATTTTGTCCCACTTGTTGTTAATTTAACTACGCAGAGTTTGGTTCTTTAAGTTTTTTGTTTTTCTTAGTTCGTTGTTTTTACTAGGTTTCTCACCGCTGTTCAAGTGACACTTCTCACCATTTATGACATGTGCAAAGCAGTTGATCGAGGTATGGTGATGGGTGACGTCAAATTGCTTGAAAAAAGTGGTGGTAAGTCCGGCGAATGGAAAACTCAGGAATAAAAAACAATCAACGTAAATCTAGACTCTTTTCGGTTTTTTGTCCCAGTCTATTTTTAATTACCATAGCCCGTGACTCCTGAGGTTAAATGCCTCACTATTCAATCTATATCTGCCTTGTTCAAGAAGTCTAAATATAAGGAATATTAACTTTTGAGGTAAGGATTTTCTCAAGCTGATATAGCTAAAAATTACCGATACTTTTTCATTCCTCTATTTTTTTATTCTTTTTTTTGAGGTATGTGCCAACTAAAATTACAAATGCCACACCGGCACCCTCAAAAATCATGTGCGCATCTTCCATGGCGGCTTGTATAGACTCTTTTATAGCAGGATCTTCAACCAACATACCTCCAGCCAATAAACCCAGCAATCCTGCACCTAAAGTAATAATGACTGGGAAACGGTCCATGACTTTGAGCAACATGGTGCTACCAAAGATGATCAAGGGAATAGAAAGGCCAAGACCTACAATTAAAAGAATAAGTCGAGTCTCTTCAGGCCCTTTCTGCGCCGCTGCAGCTACTGCAATCACATTATCCAAGCTCATCACCAAATCAGCCACTAAGATAGTGCGAATCGCCCCCATGATATTTGAGTGACCATCCATCTCAGTCTCATCGCCACTATCAGCCAATAACTGCACGCCGATATATACAAGAAGAATGGCCCCAACTATTTTTAGGTAAGGAAGGCTTAAAAGTTGAACCGCGGTAAGCGTCAATATCACCCTCAAAACAATCGCTGCAGCACTACCCCAAAAAATAGCTTTCTTTTGTTGGGATGGTTGCAAGTTTCGTGAAGCCATAGCAATCACGACTGCATTATCTCCAGATAACAAAATATTGGCCACGATGATGGATAGCAAGGCCGCCCAGAAAGGTGCGCCTGAAAAAACTGATAAGTCCATATTGTCTCCCTACATATTTTTTTATTTTGACTGCCCAGTACTACAGAGTGCATGCTGGTTTACAGCATGCACCCTGTTTATTACAACATGGCTTTTAGTAAAGCGGCCATTTCAGAAGGATTTCTAGTAATTTTGAAGCCACACTCTTCCATGATGGCAAGCTTGGCATCTGCTGTATCAGCACCACCAGAAATCAATGCACCAGCGTGGCCCATACGTTTTCCGGGAGGCGCTGTTACGCCTGCAATAAAGCCAACGATGGGCTTTTTCATGTTTTCTTTACACCAGAGCGCTGCTTCAGCCTCATCTGGACCCCCGATTTCACCAATCATGATGACTGCATCAGTTTCTGGATCCTCGTTAAACATTCTCATAATGTCAATATGCTTTAAGCCATTGATTGGATCGCCACCAATACCAACTGCAGTAGATTGACCTAGGCCGATAGAAGTCAATTGGCCAACAGCTTCATAAGTCAAAGTGCCGGAACGACTGACAACACCAATACGACCTTTTTTATGTATATGGCCTGGCATGATGCCAATTTTGATTTCATCTGGAGTAATAATGCCTGGGCAGTTAGGGCCGAGCAACAATGTCTTCTTGCCGCCAGCAGCTTCTTTTGCTTTCATCTTATTACGCAATTCCAACATATCGCGAACTGGAATACCTTCCGTAATACAAATCACAAAATCAAGATCAGCTTCAACTGCTTCCCAGATTGCAGCAGCCGCTCCAGGTGGCGGGACATATATAACAGAAGTTGTTGCGCCAGTTTGTGCAGCAGCCTCTTTTACGGTTCCATAAATTGGAATATTAAAAATCGACTCGCCTGCTTTTTTAGGATTTACACCAGCAACAAAGCAATTTTTGCCATTAGCGTACTCTTGACATTTTTCAGTATGAAACTGACCCGTCTTACCAGTAATACCTTGTGTAATAACTTTGGTGTTTTTATTAATCAAAATAGACATGTTCAAATTCCTTGATTATTTGTTTTTGGCAACAGCAGCCACTACCTTGGTAGCAGCTTCAGCCATTGAATCGGCGCTAATAATTGGCAAACCAGAGTCTGTAAGAATTTTCTTACCTAACTCTTCATTTGTACCCTTCATGCGCACAACCAAAGGCACGGTTAAATTCACCGCCTTACAAGCAGTAACTACACCGTCTGCAATCACATCACAACGCATAATGCCGCCAAAAATATTTACAAGAATAGCCTCTACGCTTTTGTTCTTGAGCATAATCTTGAATGCTTCAGTTACTTTCTCTGCTGTGGCGCCACCGCCCACGTCCAAGAAATTTGCTGGCTCACCGCCAAATAACTTGATAGTATCCATTGTTGCCATTGCCAAGCCAGCACCATTAACTAGGCAACCAATGTTTCCGTCCAAAGAAATATAAGCAAGGTCGAACTTAGAGGCCTCAATCTCAGCCGGGTCTTCTTCATCAATATCTCGGTAAGCGACTATTTCTGGATGACGATATAGAGCATTTGGATCGAAATTAAATTTAGCATCAAGCGCTTTAATCTTCCCGTTGCCTTCAAGTATCAATGGATTGATCTCGACTAATGAAGCATCAGTATCCCAATATGTCTTATACAAATTCTTAAATACATCGCTCGCCATTGGAATTGAGGCTTCTGGTACGCCTATACCTTTAGCAATGATCTCGCAGTCAGCATCTGTTAATCCAATTATTGGATCCACAAATACTTTAATAATTTTTTCTGGATGGGATTCAGCAACTTCTTCGATATCCATACCACCTTCGCTAGAAGCCATAATGACATTCTTTTGCGTGCCACGGTCTGTGACGATACTGAAGTAGTATTCTTTTTTAATATCAGCGCCATCTTCAATCAAAAGACGATTTACCTTTTGACCTGCCGGACCGGTTTGATGAGTTTTAAGTTGCATACCCAAGATTTCCGATGCATATTTCTTTACTTCGTCCATGCTTCTTGCCAGCTTCACGCCACCGCCCTTACCGCGACCACCCGCATGAATTTGTGCCTTCACAACCCATACTGGGCCACCTAATTGTTCGGCAGCTTTAATTGCCTCATCAACACTAAAAGCAGGAATGCCATTTGGTACAGGCACATTAAATTGGCGCAGAAGTTCTTTGCCTTGGTACTCGTGAATTTTCATAATTACTCCCGAAACGGTGTCTTTTTAGCAAGCGATGAGGATTAATAAAACCAGTGTCACCTTTGTCTCACACCCCTCTATAAAACCATTAAATAGAGTAAATATGAAGGCTAGACTTAGTTTGTAAGTCTATCATGCTGCAACGCGGCAATTACCATACCTAACTCCGTAATTGCCCTAGTTTGGACGACCAAATATAACCTTAGTTACGATGTCCGAACTAAAACCCTTAGATGCTAAAAATCGATATTGGCGTGCCCGTTCTTTTTGCTCAACAGCAAGCATCCCAAATTTTCTCGACCAAAGTCCATGAGCCCTCTGATATTCAGTCTCTTTTAAGCTTTTAAGAAGATCCTCTGTCTTGGAAGAATCAACCCCAGCCTGTTTTAATTCATCCTGTATTTTCCGAGTTCCAAAGCGCTCACTTTTACGACGCACTAAAGCCTCAGCAAAACGCTGGTCCGAAAGCCAACCACGCGCCTCAAAATCATCTAAAACAGCTTCAATTTGCTCCGCCACTGTTACCGATGGGGCTGGTTCACTAGACTCTTCTTGCGTTTGAAGTTTGAGAGTGCGTGCCAAGGACTCTTCTAACTTTGCTTTCAAAGTCTTACGGCTATATTCACGCAAGGATAAAAGTCGCAAAGCCCGAGCTTTAAGACTCGGGCCTTGTTGAACTTTGCTACCAAGCTGTGGCATCGAACGACTAAACTTCCTCTTCTTCGCTCAGCACATCACTGACTACAGCAGAGCCTGCTTTCACACCTAATTTTGCACGGATTTTTGCCTCGATATCTTTAGCTATTGCTGGGTTCTCTTTTAAGAACTCACGAACATTATCTTTACCTTGACCAATGCGATCGCCGTTATAGCTGTACCAAGAGCCTGATTTCTCAACCAGATCCGCCTCTACACCCATATCAATGATTTCGCCTTCTCTTGAAATGCCGGCCCCATACATGATGTCAAAAATAGCCTCACGAAATGGTGGGGACACTTTATTTTTTACAACCTTCACGCGGGTCTCATTGCCGACAATTTCATCACCTTTTTTGATGCTACCAATACGGCGTATGTCCAAGCGCATAGAAGCATAAAACTTTAATGCGTTTCCGCCGGTAGTAGTTTCTGGGGATCCGAACATGACACCAATTTTCATGCGAATCTGATTAATAAAGATTACCGTAGTGTTTGTACGCTTAATTGCGCCAGTCAGCTTACGCAAGGCTTGACTCATCAAACGAGCCTGCAGTCCTGGCAATGAATCGCCCATATCGCCTTCGATTTCAGCCCTTGGAACCAATGCCGCTACCGAATCAATAACTATCAAATCAATAGAGCCGGAACGCACTAAGGCATCGGCAATTTCTAACGCCTGCTCGCCAGTATCTGGTTGTGAGATCAGAAGATTATTTACATCAACACCCAAACGGGATGCATATTGAACATCTAATGCATGCTCGGCATCAATAAATGCACAGGTACCGCCTAACTTTTGCATTTCAGCAATTGCGTGCAAAGTCAGGGTTGTCTTGCCAGATGATTCTGGACCGTAAATCTCAATTACACGTCCACGTGCTATACCGCCCACTCCTAAAGCAATATCCAAGCCCAAAGAGCCACTAGAGACCACCTGAATATCTTGGTTAATTTCCGCATCGCCCAATCTCATGATTGAGCCCTTGCCAAATTGTTTCTCAATTTGTGCCAAGGCTGCCGTTAATGCCTTTTGTTTATCTCCGCTCATTCCCACAAACTCTGATGAGGCTGATTTTTTCTTATCATCCAAGGCCATGTTTATTTCCTTTTCGTTATGTATTGGGCTATTTCCCGAAGTTTTTTTCTGCTTTTTTGCAATCATGGAGTTACTGTATATAAAACCAGTACTATTTGCAAGCAGCTTATTAAACAAATTACATTTTTTTTAATAAGCTATGGTTGGTGGGTGCCTCAACCCAATAAAAGAAAAGAGGGATCGCAATCGCCCAAACAATTGCTATGGCTATTAACCCACCCAATTGACCGTTAGGACCCCACGCCCCAGCACCCATATGAATACCGGCTTCATATGACATTGGGCCGAAAATTGCACCTAAAACTGCACCTAAAATGGGTTTCCCTTTTAACCAAGATAAAGATCCATTCACAGTACTAGCAACTAAAGCCCATAAGGCCCACATCCAAATAGGCGATAAGTAAGCGCTTGGCCANGCATCCTGAAAGTATAAAAATCCTAGATTGNCAACAAGTGTGTCAGCACTTACTCCTAACACNACCGCTTTTATTAATAGCTTTAACTCTATTACNGGCAAAGGAGAGCGCCAAATATGGAAAGCGACATANAAAAAGGAGCCGATCACAGGCCAAAAGACTTCTTGATTGGCAGCCCCGATCACACAAGCAAACCAGCCAACTTGTAAAAGTACAAAATTCCAGAATTTAGCCATCATAGAAACCCAAGCTAGACTGCTTATGGAAAAGGCCAGTGCCGATTGGCAATGGCCTTTTGATTTGGTGGCGAATCAGGGATTTGAACCCCGGACCTGCGGATTATGATTCCGTCGCTCTAACCAGCTGAGCTAATTCGCCGAACTAACTATTGTAAATGATCAGAGGTCGCCTGTCTCAATTGAAAAAGGGTGAGCAACTCCATGAATAGGGTAGATTTCACTTTATTTGAAAGGTGCTGACCGTCTCATCACGGTTAAATCGTACAAAAACCTCAATTTTCTTGGCTAAAAATAGCTTCTTAAGAACCTCGTCCTTATTTTCAAATGTAATAGCCGTTTGTTCTGGGTAACGTGAAAAGGGATCGCTCATGGCTTCGACAACTAGCC
>TBL_comb47_HYPODRAFT_10007584_pt1 | contig 11338 bp, 7 predicted proteins | sample TroBogypolimnion_40_FD_10682 | JGI IMG/M metagenome (IMG submission 10682) | reverse complement strand
GAGGCCAGCGGGCGTCACGCTGTCGCCGTCGGAGATGACTAACAGCGTGGCCGACTTCCGCGGCCAGTCCTTCATGAATTCGCCGGCCTGGTTAAGCGACTTGAGCAGGTCCGTCTTGCCCGGCTTGTAGGTGATATAAAACGGCACGTCGGCGACGAAATGCACCATCAGCTCGCGGTCCTGACATTCCCGCGCGAGCATCCGCGCCTCGGTGTAGAAACACGCCGCACTGAAGCGCACGTTGTCGCCGGGCACCCGGTTGAGCACCGATTTCAATAACTCGGACGCCCGCACCGCGCGGCGCTCGCCGCCGCTCTCGCCCGCGTCGGCAAGTTGCATGGATGGCGACACGTCTAACAGAATCATGAGGTGCCGGGTTATCGGCGCCTTGCGGTCGCGGTCGCGCGAGAGATGATTGAATGCGATAAGCGTGAAGAGCGACCACACAACTCCCGCCAGCGCCAGCACCCGCACGGGCGGCGCGAACCTGGTCCAGGCGCGCGGCCGGGCTGCCGGCCCAAAGGCCAGGCGGCTCAGCCGCGCCACGCGCCGGGCGTGCAGCCATTCGCCCACTGCCGCGAGCGCCGCGATGCCGATCGCGGTGAAGGTGGCGCAGGTGGTGATTTGCTCGTGTGTCATGGCTTTACCAAGGGGTGTAACGCAGGCCTAACAGGGACATACCTAACAACGCGGCGGCGGCCAGGCCGCTCACCGCCAGCGGCGTGTAGTCATCGACCCAATCGGCGGTGACCTGTTTGAACTTGGCTTTTTGCATGCCGTCAATTTCGTGAAAGATCGCCCCCAACCCGGCAGGGTCGCCGGCGAGGAAAACCTTGCCGCCAGTGGCCGCGGCGATGGTGTAGAGGCCGTCGGCACCCGGCTCGGACATGCCGTTGTCGCCGATGAGCACGCTGAACACGCGCACTTTCTGCGCCGCGAGTTCGAGTGCCACGGTGCGGTCGCCGCCGTTGAGGAAATCGGCGCTGCCGCCATCGGTGATGAGCACCACGGCGCGGTCGCCCTCGGGAATGCGCGTCAACTCCTTGCTGCAACCGCGCAGCGCGTGGGCGATGAGGGTGCCACCCATCCAAGCGGGCATGTTGCTCGGCCTAACATATTTGGTGGCGTTGATGATGGCGCTCAATTCCTTGGTGGGAGGAATCCAGTGGATGTATTCCGAGCCAAAGATGGTTAGACCGAACGCGTCGCCCTTGCGGAACGAGCAGAATTGTTTGGTGGCCGCCACCGCCGCCTCAAAGCGCGTGCCTTTCGCGCCAAACGGCGTGCTCATCGAACCGGACACGTCGAGGCACAGGATGATGTTGTTGAGGATGCGTTCGTCCAGCGGCGGCGCAGGGCGGCGCGGGCCGGCCAACATCAGCACCGCGATGGCGAGCAACACCGCGGGCAGCGTGCCGGCCAGATTGGCCAGCGCGCGCAGCATCCGGCCATCGCGTTGCTGGCCGTGGTCGAAGGGCAGCGCCAACGGATGGCCGCGGCGCACCCACTGCCAGAAACCCCACAGCACCGGCAGCGCCAACAGCCACAGCAGGAGCGGATGATGGAAACTCATGCGGCCCCCTCTCCGGTTGCCGTCGCCAGCGACAGCAGGCGATACGGCTCTAACAATTCAGCGACTTCCGCGCGGCTCGCCCCACCGGGGCGGTGCAGCCAGCGCTCCAAGGCGCGCAACAAGGCACCGGCCTCGGGGTGGCGCTTGAGCTGAGCCAGGGCGGCGGCCATGCGTTGGTCGGGCAGGACGAGTTTTTCGCGCCAGTAGCCGCTCATCAGGCGTTCCAGTTCGGCCTGCCCGGCGGCGGATAGGTTTCCCGCCGCGGCGGCTTCAACGAATGGCCGCATCCGCTCGGCGTAGGTCGGGGGCGGCGGCGCCACCACCGCAACGCTGGCGGGTTTGCGCTTGCGTCCGAAATAGATGAACATCGCGATGCCGCCGACCCATAGCAGGGCAAGGAAACCGAGGAACATCCGATAGCCGCCGAACCATGGGAACGGCTGCGGTATATATGCATTCAAGACGCCGTCGTAGTCGGGTGGCAGGATCGAGCGCACGTGCAGCAACTCGCCGCCGATCTCCGCCGCAAGGCTGCCATCGGGGTGCACCAGATAGTCCGCTAGATGGTATTCACCCGGTTCAAGGCCGATGTAATGCAAGTTATAGGTGAACTGGCCGCCGCCGCCCGGCGTGATCGATTCAACGCGCAAAATCAGCGGCGTGCGATCATCCAACGGACGCGGCAGGTAGTCGCCGCGCGCGAGGGTCACCGCTACGTCGCCTTCAATGCCGATGGTGCGGGCAAGCGCGTCGGGGGTGGTGGCGGGCGCCAGGCTGGCCATGCCTAGCAGCCCGACGAGGGCAAGTACGGCCCGGCTTATTTTCGTTAGACGAGAGAGGACTCCGGGCAAGATGCCCGGTCCACCGTGGCGCGGGCATCCTGCCCGCCGCCCGCTCGCCGCCCAGCCGAGCGATGCATTGATAGAACCGACTCGACCCATCATCCCATCCTCCTCGTGCTTTTGCGGCTCTTGAGAAAATGGCGCAGGCGTGGCACGATGGGCGCATCGGTCGGCAGGCGCAGGTAATCCACTCCGGCGCGCGCGAGCGTGTGGGTTTCCTCGCCGGAAAAAAACCGGCTGCGGCCATGAGCGGTGAATTCGCGGCCGGTCTCCGCCTCCACGGCGCGGAAGATGCCGCCGCGGGTGTGACCGCGTTCCGCCGGGTCTTCCAAGTGCAGCACGGCGCAGTCGTGATCGTGCGCCATGAGCTTGATCGCGGGGATGGCGTCCGGGTCGTGCAGGTCGCTGATGACCACAAACAGACAGCGCTGCTCGACGCGCGGGATGAGTTCGCGGATGCGTTTGCCCAGCGTGGTGCCCTCGACAAAGCGGTAATGCCGGAGCTGATGGAGCCATTGCATGATGGCATTGCGCGCCAGCGATGGCGTGTGATGCAACTCGCGTTCACCCACCGTCATGAGGCCCACCGGATTCATGTGCTCGACGGCAGCCAGCGCCAGGCCGCCGGCCAGTTGCACGGCCCAGGCGTACTTGCTCATGCGCTGCGAGGAGACACACATCGAGGCGGACGTATCAACTAACAAATAGACCGGCATCTGCTTGGGCGCCTCGTATTCCTTGACGTGATACTTGCCCGTGCGCCCGGTGATGCGCCAGTCGATGAACTTCACGGGGTCGCCGCTCTGATAGAGGCGCGACTGGACATACTCGATGCCCGCGCCGAGAAACGGCGAGCTTTCCTGGCCGTAGCTCAGGGCATTGGCGAGCCGCCGCACGGCAATCTCGAATTGCCGGGCGTCGAGCGGGTCGTTCGTGAGATGCCCGGTGGCGTGCATAGGGAAATCAGCCGAGTTTCTTCAACAACTCTTCGAGCACTTGTGCGGGTTTCTGGCCTTCGGCGAGCGCCTCGTAGCTCAGGCGCATGCGGTGCAGCACCACGTCCTCGGCCAACTCGAACAAATCCTCCGGCACCACGTAATCGCGCTCTAACACAAACGCGCGGGCCCGCGCCGCCTGCACGATGGCCAGCCCGGCGCGCGGCGAACAGCCCAGTTCGATGCTCGGATGGGAGCGCGTGAGTCTGACAAACTCGACGGTGTGCTTCATGAACACCTCGCTGACATGCACCTCCTGGACCTTTTCCATCGCGCCGACCAGATCGGCAATGTGGCACACCGGTTCGCCGCCGATCATGTCAAAGGCGGTCTTGGGCATCGCGCCGCCCTCGACGCGCTTGAGGCCCATCTTCAACTGCCGGCGCAACACCTCCTCCTCCTGCTCGGAGGTCGGATAGTTGAGCCGATGGCACAGCATGAAGCGGTCGAGCTGCGCCTCGGGCAGCTCGAAGGTGCCGGCCTGCTCGATTGGGTTCTGGGTGGCGATGACCAGAAACGGCACGGGCAGCGGGTAGCTGGCGTTGCCGATGGTGACCTTGCGCTCCTGCATCGCCTCTAACAACGCACTCTGGACCTTCGGCGCGGCGCGGTTGATTTCGTCGGCTAACAGCAGGTTGGTGAACACCGGCCCCTGATGGGTGCGGAACTTGCCGGTGGTCTGGTCGAGCAATTCCGAGCCGATGATGTCGGAGGGCAACATGTCGATGGTGAATTGAACTCGGCTGAATTTCAAGTCCACCGCGCGGGCCACGGCGTTGACTAACAGAGTCTTGGCCGTGCCCGGCACGCCTAGCAGCAGCAAATGGCCGCCGGTGAGCAGCGCGATCATCATGCGCTCGACAACCACGTCCTGGCCGACGACAACTTCGCCGACGCGTTCGCGCACGGCTTGGACAAAATGAGTTTTGGCTTCAATCATGGGATAAGGGGATTCAATCTGACGTAGGCGAGAGGAGGAGGGTTTTCGGGAGCAATGTTGGAACGGAGCGAGACGGATAGAGGGTCATTTCTGCTCCTGAGCGTCCGGCAAATGACCTTGTTGGTAGGCGTCTAACATGACCTGCTGCCGCGGCGCGTTCGCCTTACCAGCGGCACACTCCACGGCCTTTGTCTGGAATTTCACCGCCGCGGGCTGATCGCCGCGCAGAAAGGCAATCCGCGCCAGGGTGGCCAGCGCGCCGGGTTGCTCGTCGCCGGCGGCGGCGCTAACGGGCGTGACGATTTTTTCCGCGGCGGCCAGCAGCGCGGCACTTGCCCCCGCTTGCTGCGCGAGGCGCGAGGCGACGGCATTGAGCACTCCGGGGTTGCCCTTGAAATCCTCGCCCAGCAGCTTGGCGAGCTGCAACGCGTCATCGCTTTGTTTGCGGGCGAGCAGCAGGTCGAGGTTGAGCAAGCCGCCGATGTCGCGGAATTTTTCCGCGAGCGCATCCTGCAACTCGGCGACACTGGCCTCCGCCTTGTCCCACTCGCCGGCGCGGATCTCCGCCGCGGCACGGCTGGCCAAGGCCTGCGCCTTGGCGCTGGGCGCGGTGGCCGTGTCGTTAGGTTTGACGCTGGCGGGGGCGCTGGGTGCGGTGGATGGCTCTGCGAGCAGGGATTCCAACTCCTCCTCCTTGATCGACATGGGATGGCCGATGGAAACGATGCGGCCCTGCTTGTTGATGATGAAAGCACAGGGAATACCGTTTTGTTCCGCCGCGGCCAGCCAGTTTTGAGCCATGCGCCCGCGGCCGCCATCGGACTTGTCGTCGGTGGCCACACGGTAGGTCATCTTGCCCGCCATGGCCTGCACGAAGGGTGCGACCAGCGAGTCGTCCTGCTCTAACACATTCTGCCCGATCACCACCAGGCCCTTGCCGGCGAAGCGCTCGTGGAGGTCGTTGACGTGCGGGATGGAGGCCTTGCACGGGGCGCACCAGGTCGCCCAGAACTCGACGATGTAAACCTTGTCGCCCTCGAAATCCTTCACCGGCGCGCCTTGCAGCCAGCGGCCGACCTGCAATTTGGGCGCGGCATCGCCAACCTTGAGCGCCGCAATACTCGACGGCACACAAAGCAGGGCGGCCGCTATGACAAGCGTCCTGAGAACGCGGGATTTCCTTCGGAGGTGAAATTCCATGGGTGGTTGGGGTGGGTTGCTGGCCGGGCATTCTAGTCCAGAACACCCGCGCCTGCCGCATGAGACAGCATCCCGCCGCAACGGACAACCGAATTCCGCGATTTCGCCGCGAACCGCCTACTCCGGAAAGATCCACCGGCTGTCAAACCCGGGGATCGCTTCGCCGCGCTGGATCTTCCAATAGCGGTCCACATAAATCTCCACACCCTTGCGATAACTCAGGTCAGGGGAGGAATTGCGGGTCCATTGCATGTCTAACACCTTGGCGTCTGCCGGCACCTCCAGCACGCGGTCCTTGGCCTCCACCGCGCGGCCATCCACCTTGGCCGAGCGCAGGTCCACGAACCACGGGATGTGGAAACGCAGGGCCTTGGGTGCCTTGCGCCATTGCGCGTCGAGGTGCACGCTCGCGCCCTCGGCGGTGGCGTCGATGGTATAGGAGACCAGGCCGAAATCGGTCGGCGCCTGTTTCACGCGCACGCTGCGGCCGGCTTCCAGCCAGGTGGGGGCGAGGGCGGAGGCGAGATGCAGCACGGGTTCCTGCATGTCTTCGCGCACCAGCATGTTGCGCAGGCACTCGTTGTAGCGCGCGGCGCACCAGCCGTGAGGCGGATAGTTGTTATGGAAGTTGCGGTCGCGCCACGCCCAGATATCATATTCAAAGCCGGTGTTGGTGCTGCCGGTGTGGACCAGGAACGAATAGAAGTCAGTGACCACCTCGCGGTCCATGCCGAGTGCCAGCAGGGTCTCCAACACCTGGAAGGTTTCATAGTGATGGATGACGGTGTGTTCGGGCTGCGACCAATCGGCCGCCTTGGCGTCCTTGGCCTGGCGGACCTTGAAGGCGTTGTGCTCGTAGGTCATGATGCCTTCCTGATAGGCATAGTCGCGCACGGTCTTGACCGTGTTCTTGACCATCGGGTCGGTGGCGGCGATCACGCCGAACGGATAGACGCCACCCGAGGCGTTCTCCCAGTCCATGCCGGCAAGAGGATCGTCCAGTCCCGGCGGGATGTAGCCGCCGGTGCGCGCGGTGATCGCCTTGAGACGCACCATGAACTTGGCCAGGTAGTCATCATAGATGTTCTGGAAACGGCGGGCGTCCTCCTCCTTGCCCACCGCGGTGGCCAATTCGGCCGCATCCTTCAAGCCGCGCAAGACCCAGAAACTGTGCCCGGTGTAGTGGCCGTCGATGCGCTCGTTGTCGTAGGGACCTGAGGCCGGCCACAGCCCCCACGGGTCCTTGGCGGTTTCCGCCTCGAGCTTGGCGACATGGCCGGGCACGGCCGGATAGACACGTTGTGCGAAGGCTTGATCGCCGGTGATGCGGTAATGGGCCGCCAAGGTCCACAGCGCCTGGCCCCAGGCGTCCGGATGGGTCGCGCGCAGGCCCGTGAGCTTGCCTTGCTCATCCTTGAGCAGGACATACTCGATGCATTGCTCGGCGACCTTTGACAGACCCAACATGTCATAGGTGTGAATGATGAACGCCGCGTCGCGGGAGAAAAACTGGTTGTATTGCACGTCGCTGACCGTCTGGATATAAGTCTTGCCGTCCTCCTGCAGGTCGCGGGCCATCAGGTCGTACATCAGCGAGGACTTTTGCATGTCCATCACCTTCTGCTCGGGCACCTCGAACACCGCGCCGGCGTTTAACTGCTTCTGCCAGTATCCGCTGCTGCGTTTGAGATAGTCGTCGAAGCCCGCGGTGGCCACCGCTTTCACCTGCTCCGTCCGCGCTTCGGCCACCGGCACCCATGGCACGGTCACATCCACCGACGCCGACTGTCCCGCGGCCAACTGGATGACAAACTCGAACGGTTCGACGTTGGCCTCGGTCTCGAACACCTTCCAGCCGGACTTGTCCGGCTGATAGGTGAAGATCAGGTGTTTGCTATCGGTGCGGTGAACCTCGCCGCCGTTGACCACGCTGATCGGTTCCCATATCTTCCACGGTTGCCAGGTCGTCTGGTCGATGAACTTGTCGGCCCACCACAGCGGCTTGGTGTGGTCGAAGAACGGATGGCGCCAGGGACCCTCGTGATCAAAGACCCGCGCGCCCACCGCGGCGCGCTGCGGCGTCTTGCCGGGGTTGGTGGCGGTGATGCGCACGAATCCTAGCAAATTTCCGCTCGGCTCCAGCCCGACCGGTGCGGCAAATGTCTTGACGCGGTATTCGATCCCATCAATCAGCGATGCGTAGTTGATCACCGGCAGGCAACCGCCGTCGAGCGTGCGCACCCGGCTGTTGAGCCGCTTGAGCGGCGTGCCCGCCCACAACGTCAGCTCGCCCCAGGCCGCGTTGACCGCGCCGTCGCCGGTGAGTTGGAACGCCTTGGGCGAGTCCATGAAGCCGAGCGCGTCGCTGGGCGTGAGAAAATAGTTGAACGGCCCGTGCAGGTCGTGGCTGCGCTCGTCAAGCCGCGCGTCGTGAACGTAGGTCTGGGCTGGAAGTGGCATCGGTGCGTTGGTTAGAATGGCCGCGATCACCGCTTGGCAACCGCACAGGATGGTGGAAGTGTGCTTGTTCATGGATCAGTTAGGTTGGTTGGTTCGGTGGTGGCTCGGCGACCGCGGCGGCTTGGGTGGCGCGCGTTTCGCCCGCGGCGATCTGGCGGATCCAGCGACCGTAGGACCAGATGAGCGCNGCGGAGACCACCCCGACGACCGCGAAGAAATACCAGGTGGCGCCGATGTGGTGCGTCTGATAGAGCAACTTCGTCAGTGCTTCCGGAGTCTCGCCGGTGAAGTCAACCAGCTTGTGGAACGCCTCGCCGACGGGCAGGGCCTTCACCTGCGACGGATCCATGCCGCGCTCCACCAACATTTGGCGGGCGAACACGTCCTTGTCGGACCACATGTAATAGAGCTGCGAACCGACCTTGCCCTCGATGGTCGCACCGATGAGGATGGGCGCCTGCGAGAAGCCGATCCACATCGCCTTCTTGTCGGGCGGTGCGATGTTGCCGAGAAACTCGCTGTACTTCGGGCCGGTGAGCATTTCGCCGATGCTGAAGACGACCATCGCCGCGACACAGAACCACGCCAGGTTGAACAGGCCGAAGAGGGTGAGGGCCGCCACCACCAGGATGGTGCCGACCAACAGGCTGGAGGTGGCGCGCATCTTGGCGCTGACGCCGGCGACCATGAAGCAGGTGAGCATGATCAGGCCCGAGTTGATGTTAACGATTCCCTCAGGTTCAATTTTCATGCCACTCTCGGGCATGCCTAACAGGAAGTGGAACACCACGTTGCGGGTGCCGTGCTCGCCGAACAGGGTTTTGACAATCGCTCCGGTGTCCACCCAGTCATCGATGTACTTGGGCAGCACGTCCCACAGCATCGGAAACATGAACCACCACAGCGAGAAGATGAGCAGATAGAGATAGAGGTGGGGTTTCTTGAGTTCCTGCAAGGATTCCCAGAACAAGCTGTCCTCCTTGACGTGGCCCGCCTTCACGCGGGCGCGGCGTTCGAGCCGTTCCTCCTTGCCGGGCTCCTCGTAGGTTAGCAGAAACACGAGGTTGAGGCAGATGAAGGCGGCATTGACGAAGAAGACATACTTCCAGTCCAACTGGCGCATCTGCATGGCAATCAGTGGCCCGATCCAGCCGCCGATGTTGACGGTTTGATAGAACACGCCCCAGGCCACCGAGCTGTTTTGGCGGCTGCAACTGCGGATGAGTGTGCCCTGGATGCCGGGCTTGAAGATGGCGGTGCCGAAGGCCAGGCACATCGCCCCGGCGAAAAACCCCCAGAAGCTGTGGAAAAATGCCATCAGCAGATAGCCGCTGCACTGGATGAGGGTGGCGGCGAAAATCGTCTGCTTGTAGCCGTAGCGGTCCGACAGCCCGCCGGTGAAAATCGAGCCGCCCGACTGGATGAGCGTCCAGGTGGAAATCAGCCAGCCAAAGGTGGCCATCGTCTCGCCCAGGCCGCCGGCACTTTTGGCGCGCGTCACATACAGGGTGGAGACGGTGCGCACGCCGTAAAAGGCGAGGCGTTCGATCATCTCCATGCCGCCGACGATCCAGAACACATAGCCGAGGCTGCCCAGCGCGGCCCACAAGCCGAGCTGTTTGACATCATCGAGGGTCGTCTCGACGTGCTTTTTTTCCGGCGCGGGCGTTTGGCTCATGGCCGAGGCATCGGTGAAACGGCCGCTTTGTTCAAGCAATTTTTCACGGCGTCACTTTTTCGGCGCCTCGCGGCGGATTTCCTCCTCCTCCTTGACACCGCCGCCGATTTTCCACCGGCCGCGACGCGTTGGACAGGGCGACAGTGAAGCGGTTCCTATCATCCGGCCCGAGAAACATCACCAGCGGCGCGTCAGAATGCGTGGGGGAGGAGTCCCGCTTGCCCATTGCTGTCGCCACTGCCCCTCTCGAAAATTACACGCCGGCTGAAGCCAGCGCTCCATCAATCCAGAAACGGATTGATCACCCGCACGCTATCGCAGATTTGGCCGTGGTTGAGGTCCTCCGAGTAAACCGTATGGCAGCCGAGTTCTGCGGCCGCGGCAATGATTGCGCCATCCCAATATGAAATCTGATAGTGCTTCCTGATTGTAACTGTTGGAGTCCAGGAAGATTCCAGCGTGCATTGGCTTCCGAGCGGCTCAGACGCTTCTTGGCGGCGAATTCAGGGAGTTTGTCCATTTCCGCGAAAAGCCTCTGGGCCCGGTCGCGAGCCGTCGCCTGATTGGCGCTCAGCACATGCTCCAAGCCCTGCCCAACTCGCGCAATGTCGTGCGCCATTCGGCGGCAACGCCCTTCGCCTGATGCACGAGTTCGTCGCGCAGTTCAATGGTTGTCTTCATGACCCGTAAGTACGGCTTTACGGCGGTCTTGTCAGGAGCGGACCAAGCATTCGAAGCGACGGTCACAGACCGCCGCTACAGGGCTCTCCATTGGCAGCGACGGTCACAGACCGCCGCTACAGGGCTCTCCATTGGCAGCGACGGTCACAGACCGCCGCTACAGGGCTCTCCATTGGCAGCGACGGTCACAGACCGCCGCTACAGGGCTCTCCATTGGCAGCGACGGTCACGGGCCGCCGCTACAAGCGCAGCGTCATTTCACCAGATCGGGGCGGACCCTCGCGGCTAACAACTTGTAGCCCTCGGCATTGAAGTGGAGTTTGTCGGCGAGAAAAAGCTCGGGTCGCGGCTGGCCGTCAGGGGCGAGCGGCAGGTCATAGGTGTCGATGAAGCGCAGGTGGGGTTTGCCCTTGATGAATTCGGCGACGAGTTTGTTGACCGCCAGATCGCGGTCCTTTTGTTTCCATCGCGCGATGCTGGGGCTCAGCGAGATGAAGATGATGTCGGTGTCAGGGAGCTTGGCGTGGACGGTGGCCACGAAGTCCTTGAAGTCGGCGAACACCGTCTCGACCTCGCGGCCGTTCCACAGGTCGTTGGTGCCGGCGCGCAGATAGATCGCGCGCGGCGCGTACGGGAAGATGATGCGCGGGGCGAAATGGGTCGCGTCCACAATTTCCGAGCCGCCGAAGCCGCGATTGATCACCGGCACCTGCGGGAAGTCCTGCGCCAGGCTTTTCCACATGCGGATGGTCGAGGAGCCGATGAACAACACCGCAGCCTGAGGCGGCGGCTTGAGGCCATCGGCACGCTCAAAGGCGGCTAATTCGTTTTCCCACTTGGCGAAATCGTGTGCGGCCGGCAGCGACCAGAGTGGCTGGCCGCACACGCCAGTTAGCACCATCAGAGCAACGAGGACGAGGCGGGAGCGGTACTTCATGGGTGACTTATGGGCGACGCGAACCGGTTTGT
>TBL_comb47_HYPODRAFT_10007582_pt1 | contig 11339 bp, 9 predicted proteins | sample TroBogypolimnion_40_FD_10682 | JGI IMG/M metagenome (IMG submission 10682) | reverse complement strand
CCAGCCTCGGCCAGCAGCCCCAGGACCTGGGCCGGCGCCTGCTGCTGGGGGTGCTGCGGGAACTGGACCCCGCCGTGCCCTGGCTCGGCCTGGCCCTGGACGGGCTGGACCTGCTGGAGGACCCCCAGGCCATGCTCATCCTCGAGCAGCTGCAGGCCCGGGGCACCCCGGTCCGGGTCTCCCGGGAAAGCCAGCTGTTCGCCCTGGAACCGTCGGCCTTCGAGATCATGGAAGACTCAAGGTGGCAGCGCCTGGCCGGCCGGGGGGAAATCACCATCCTCTAAACCCTTTCCCCCTGCCCCGGGTCAGAGGCTGGCACCGCCCTGAAAATCCATCCGCCCCCTTGTTTACCTGCGGTCCCCGCCCGGGAGCCGCTAGACTGGATCCATCACCATCGGACCTCAACGTCCCCTTGCCTAAGTCTGCCGATGAACCTGCCGAACTATTTGAGTTTTGCCCGGATCCTGATGGTGCCCGTCCTGGTGGTCGTGCTCCTGACCAGGGTCACGAACCATGAAATCATCGGCGTCCTGGTGTTCTGGGTGGCCAGCCTCACCGACCTTCTGGACGGCTATCTGGCCCGGCGCTGGAAGCAGGTGACCACCCTGGGCAAGCTGCTGGATCCGCTGGCGGACAAGCTGCTGATCTCGGGCGCCCTGATCTCCCTGGTGGAGCTGGACCTGGCGCCGGCCTGGATGACCTTCATCATCCTCGCCCGGGAGATGGCCATCACCGGACTGCGCGGGATCGCCAGCGAGGAGGGGATCACCATCGCCGCCGAAGGCATGGGGAAATGGAAGCTGGGGGCCCAGATCGCCGCCATCTCCTGCCTCATCCTCGGCCCCAAGCTGGACGCCTGGCTCTACGAGTGGACCCGCATCGACATCTTCCGCTTCTTCATCCGGCTGCCCAGGCCGTTCAGCTTCTTCTGGGGCATGGGCATGCTGCTCCTCTGGGTGGCCATGGTCCTGTCCATCTGGAGCGCCGGCTCCTACTTCCGGACGTTCTGGAGGAAGCTCGGCCCCAGCATCCTCACCGCCAAGGGCCGGCTCACCGGCTCCGGAGACCGGGCCGGGGACAATCAATGACACCTGAACGCACCCATTCCGGGATCCCACTCAAAGCGCTGGAGGGATCAATGATTCGAAGGTATCTGCTGGCGGGTTTCTTCACCCTCCTGCCGTCCGCCGTGACGTTCTGGATCCTCCGGGCCATCTTCGACGGGCTGGTGGGGATCTTCGAAGGCCCCACCAACTGGCTGTCCCGCAGCCTCGGGCTGCCGACCCCGCCCTACTGGGAACTGGCGCTCGCCTCGGGCGTGGCCACCCTGCTGCTGCTGTTCCTGGTGGGCGCCCTGGTGGGCAACTTCATCGGCGTCCAGCTGCTGAGCTGGCTGGACGAGCTGGTGATGCACGTGCCGGTGGTCAAGGGCATCTACGGCGCCACCAAGCAGCTGATGAGCGCCATCCAGAGCGGCCAGGGCGGCAGCTTCAAGGACGTGGTCATGGTCGAGTGGCCCCAGCCGGGGTCCTACACCCTGGGCTTCGTGGCCCACCGGAACTGCGCCTGGGCCAGCCTCCCCGACGGCGCCGCCCTCACCGCCGTCTACATCCCCACCTCCCCGAACCCCACCTCCGGCTACGTCGTCATGCTGGACGACGCCAAGATCAGGCCCATGAACGTGACCCCCGAAGAGGCCCTCACCTGGGCCATCTCCGGCGGCGTCGTGGCCCCGCTCGGCCGCAACAGCGCCCGTCCATGACCCGGACCCTGCCCAGCCTTCTGGCGGGAAAGACCATCCTGGTCACCGGGGCCGGCTCCGGCATCGGCCGGGCCTCGGCCCGCCGGTTCAGCGACCTGGGCGCCACCCTGCTGCTGGCCGGGCGCCGGCTGCCCGCCCTGCGCGAGACCCTGCCCGGGGCCCGGGCCTTCGCCCTGGACCACGGCGACGACGCCGCAGTGGCGGCCTTCGCCCGGGACTGCCCGGCCCTGGACGGGATGTTCCTCTGCGCCGGGGAACTGCTCACCGGCAGCGTCGAGGGGACCGGAGCGGACGCCTTCGACCGCATGATCGCCGCCAACCTGCGCGGCCCCTGGCTCCTGTGCCACCACCTGGGCCCGGTCCTGCGGGACGGCGCCAGCGTCGTCCTGGCCGGCTCCAACATCGGCATCCGCGCCATCCCCGATTCCGCCGCCTATTCGGTGGCCAAGGCCGGGGTGCACATGCTGGCCCAGGTGCTGGCCCTGGAATGGGCCCCGCGGGGCATCCGCTGCAACGCCATCGCCCCCGGCCCGGTGCGCACCGCCATGGTCGACCGGCGGCTCGCCCAGGCCCCGGACCCGGAGGCGGCCCTGACCGCGCTGGAACGGGTCAACCCCATGGGCCGGCTCGGCCGGGAGGAGGAGATCGCCGCCCTGGCCGCGCATCTCCTGGGGGACGACAGCCGCTGGACCACCGGCGCGGTGATCCCCATCGACGGCGGGGCCAGCGCGACCCTGTGATTCAAGGGACGGCCATGGCGCGGGAACGTAAGAACCATTTATAATATAGTCTAGTCCAGGCCCCTGGAAGCCAAGGGGCGCTGGAGTTGAAATGCTCAAACCGAGCAAGGCGCTTGCCATCCTCTTCACCGTGATCGGACCGGCTTCGGGAGGGCTTCCCGGCCACGCCGCGGCACCGCCCCCGGTGGCGGAATCCATCGGCACCGCCCCCAGGCGCTTCCTGGTCTCCGAACTGGGCGGGGATTTCCAGGGCGCCCTGGCCCGCACCAGGCACCTCCCATGGGTGGAGCTGATCGTCGATGGCCCGGCGAGCCTGACCGGGGATGTGGAGCTGGGAGCCGGCGTCCACCTGGCCTTCTGGGGCAAGCGGCGGGACGGGACGGTGGCCCGGGGCAGCCTCGACCTGGCCGGCCACCGGCTGACCCTCCGCGGGGGGGCCCTGATCGCCCAGCCCAGGCAGCACATCTTCCTGGACAGCTCGGAAGCGCAGACCGGCGCGGTCGATCTCTCCCGCTGCCGGACCACCCGGGTCCATCCCCAATGGTGGGGCGCCCTGGACGGCGGGGAGCCGGCCCAGTCCTCCCCCTGCCAGAAGGCCCTGGATTCGGGCGCCCGGACGATCAGGTTCCAGGGCCGTTTCGACCTGGAAAGGACCCTGCTGGTCGCCAGCCACACCATGGTCGACTGCACCGGCGGCGCCAGCTTCCATCTGTCCATTCCCGGGCAGCGGCGCTGGTTCCCCGCGGCCGCGAAAGAGGGGCGCGGGCGCCCCGACTACCTCGCCTGCACGGCGTTCGTGAACCGGAACGGGTTCCTGCGCTACAACCGGCCCGGCTTCTCGCTGGCGGCCCGGCCCGGGAACCGGCCCATCGGCTTCCTGGACGAGGATATCCATTTCACCGGCACCCCGAGGTTCACCGCCTCGGCGCCCGAGGCTTCCGGGGTTCCCGGGCCGCTGCCCGAGTATGAGGAGGCCCGCGGCCCCTGGGCGGCGATCGCCATGGCCTGGGTGAAGGGGTTCAGTATCGAGGCCCTGGACCTGGACGGGCTGAACGGACTTTTCACCTACGAATCCGCCCACGGGAGGATGGGGCGGCTCCGGGGCAGGAACGCGCGGAACTTCGACGGCGACGGCGGGGTGGCGCTGGTGGGCTACCTTTCCCGCGATCTGCATTTCAAATCGGTGGAGGGGGTCGATTGCGCCGTGACCTTCGTGGTCGACGGCGAGGAGGCCCGTCACATCCGGGTGGATCGATTGCAGGCCAGCGACACCTATGCGACCCGCCAGCCCGACCCCGACGGGGGCCGCAGGCCGAGGGCCCTGCGCCACGTGGAATGCTGCGGGGTTTCGGACCTGGTCATTTCCAACCTGGACATCCGTTCGGGCGGAACCTACCAGTGCCTGAAGCTGGGCGCCAGGGCCTTCAATGTCCGCATTTCAGGCGCCATCGCCAACGCCTGGGCCGAACCCGTCCGGATCCAGGATCCGGTGGCCCGGCTGCACCTGGACCTGAGGATCGCGGAAGGCTGGGAGGGCCGGAAGATCAGGCCCGGTTCCTACCTCGACACCTTCGCCGTCGACCCCGGCCGGAGCGGAGGGCCGCAGCCGGAAGGGCCTTCCGCCGGGAACGCCCAGGTCCGGCCCGCGGTGCTGGTCTTCCACCGGGCCGGCGAAGCCGGGAACGGCGAGGGTCACCGGCTCCGGCTCGATCTGCGGCCCGGGGCCACCGGCGCCTTCACCCACGCCGTCCTCGAGGCCTTCCCCCTTCCGGGGAGCGCGCCGGACACTCCGGGGGCCTTCGCCGGAAGCTTCTTCCGGCGGGAGTACACGTTCGTCCCCAAGGGCGCCCTGCCGGGGCCCGGGGCCCGATGGTTCCACTTCGACGGCGACCCCTTGGCCGACCGGGGCGCGGAGCGGGTCAACGCTGTCCCGCGTAGATCCCCATGACCGTGCGCAGCAGCTGCACCGCCTCGTCCCTGGGGCGCTGGAAGGCGTTGCGGCCCATGATGCTGCCGAACGCGCCGCCGGCGGCGATCGCCGCCACCTCCTTCAGCAGCTCCTCCGTGCCCTTGGCCTCGCCCCCGGAGAAGATCACGATCCGCCGGCCGTCGAAGGCGCTCTGCACCACGTGCCGGATCCGGTCCCGGAGCGTGCCGGTGGGGATCGCGTACTTCTCGTAGACCTTCCTGGCCTCGGCCTGCTCCAGGAAGTCCTTGGGCGGCTTGACCTTGATGATGTGGGCGCCCAGCTGGGCGGCGATCTGGGCGGCGTAGGCCACCACGTCCACCGCGGTCTCGCCGTCCTTGGTGAGGCCGGCGCCCCTCGGGTAGGCCCAGACCACCGTGGGCAGGCCGACCGTCTTGGCCTCCAGGATCAGCGCGCGCAGGGCTTCGAACTGGGCGTTGCGGGCGCCGCTGCCCGGGTAGATGGTGTAGCCGATGGCCGCGCAGCCCAGGCGCAGGGCGTCCGCCACCGAGCCGGTGACCGCCGAGCAGGGCTCCTGCCCCCTGGTCAGGCTGTCGCTGTTGTTGAGCTTGAGGATGAGCGGGATGTCCCCGGCGAAGTCCCCGGCCACCGCCTCCAGGAAGCCCAGGGGCGCCGCGTAGGCGTTGCAGCCCGCCTCGATGGCCAGCTGGACGTGGTACCTGGGGTCGTAGCCCGGGACATTGGGGGCGAAACTGCGGGCGGGCCCGTGCTCGAAACCCTGGTCCACCGGCAGGATCACGAACTTGCCGGTCCCCGCCAGGGTCCCCGTGTTCATCAGGCGCGCCAGGTTGGCCTTGACCCCGGGACTGTCCGATCCGTACCAGGAGAGGATTTCCTTGACCCGGGCGGTGCTCATGGCTGAACCCCCTTCGAAACTATTTCACTCAATGGTAACGCCGGAAGCAAGCCCATCTGGCAAGTTGGCCCGGGTCTTGATACGTTGGAAGCTGCAATCTCTTGAGAGGACATCCCATGCCGGTCGTGAATCCCCACCAATACGTCCAGATGCTGGAGCGGGCCAAGCAGGAGAAATACGCCTTTCCGGCCTTCAACGTCACTTCCACCGAAACCGCCAACGCGGTCCTCCTGGGGCTCAAGACCGCCCAGGCCGACGGGATCATCCAGGTGTCCACCGGCGGGGCCGAGTTCATCTCCGGACTGGGGGTCAAGAGCATGGCCCAGGGCGGCATCGCCCTGGCCGAGTACGTGCACATGATGGCCGCCAACTACGACGTCAACGTGGCCCTCCACACCGACCACTGCCAGGCCAAGTACCTGGACACCTTCGTCCTGCCCCTGATCGCGGAAACCGAGCGGCGGCGCGCCGCCGGCCTGCCGAACCTGTACAACGCGCACATGTTCGACGGCTCGGAGCTGCCCCTGGGCGAGAACATCCAGCGTTCCGCGGAGCTGCTGAAGCGCTGCGCCGCCAGCGAGATCATCCTGGAAGTGGAGATCGGCGTGGTGGGCGGCGAAGAGGACGGCCACGACACCAGCCACCTGGGCAAGGAGAAGCTCTACACCACCCCCGAGGACATGGTCGCGGTGCACAAGGCCCTGGCCCCCATCGGCCGCTACCTGCTGGCCGCCACCTTCGGCAACGTCCACGGCGTCTACAAGCCGGGCAACGTGGTGCTCAAGCCGATCATCCTCAAGCACGGCCAGGACGCCATCATGGCCGCCTGCCAGGGCCAGACGGCCGGGCTGGTGTTCCACGGCGGATCCGGGTCCAGCCTCCAGGAGATCCACGAGACCCTGGACTACGGCGTGATCAAGATGAACGTCGATACCGACACCCAGTACGCCTTCACCCGGGCCATCGCCGACCACATCATCAAGAACTACGACGGCGTGCTGAAGGTGGACGGCGAAGTGGGCAACAAGAAGACCTACGACCCGCGCTCCTACATGAAGAAGGCCGAGCAGAGCATGGCCGACCGGGTGGTCCGCGCCTGCCAGGACCTGCGCTGCGCCGGCCGGACCATGGGCCGGATCTGAAAAAAGTTTGCAGAAAAAGGCTCCATGGGCGCACTCCTGGAAAGGAGGCGCCATGGAGACCGGTTCCCGCCCGTCCCCCCGCTGGGAGCACACGGACCTGCCGTTCTCGCTCGGCTACCTGGGCCACCCCATCCCCAGGGGGCCCCACATCTGCCAGGTCTACACCAGCCCGGAAGAGCGGATGGATGCGGTCTTCGACTTCCTCCGCAGCGCCCTGGAATCGGGCGAGCAGACCTACTTCATCAGTGAGCGCCCGACCGACGAGATCCTGGCGGAATTCCTCGCCGGCGTCGGGGTTTCCCTGGACGACGCCAGGCGCTCCGGGCAGTTCCACGCCAGCGCCAACCGCGACTTCTACCTGAAGGGCGGCTTCGATCCGCAAAGGCTGGTCGACACCTGGGCGACGATCCTGCGCGACGCCAGGGCCAAAGGCTCTCCCGCCCTGTGGGCCATCGGCGACGTGCTGCCGGAACTGTGCTGCATGCAGGGGGGCACCCAATTGGTGATCTACGAATCGAAGCTCGAGGAATGGATGCAGTGCAACCGGGCGACCATCCTCTGCCAGTACGACGCCCGGGCCTTCGACGCCTGCACGATCATGAACGTGCTCCGGGTCCACCCCCTGGTGCTGGCCAACGGCAGGGTGGCCGAGTGCCCGTTCTTCACCGGGCCGGCCCCGGTCAGGTCGCACTGACCTTCGGCAGCCTGCCGATCTTCGGCGCGCCCGGGCCCAGCGCCGGGACGGCGTCCGGTTCCCCGGCAACGGTTTCATCAGGATCGTCCACGATGGTGACGATCTGATGGTCGTCGTGCAGTTCGCGCCGCAGATACGTCCCGAAGTCCCGGTGGGACTGCAGCTCCCGCTGCTCCAGGGTGGTGGCGAGCTCAAGGGTGAAGGCATCCTGCTCCCCGATCTCCTGGGTGAGCGGTTCGCCCGCCATCAGCTCGAGCCCGCCTTTCGCCTCGGTCATGCAGAATCCGAAGTCCACCGGCCCGGGGATCAGGGGAGCCCACAGGCATTCCGGCTGGGGCCGGCTGACCCCGCCCAGGCCGGCGGTGGCGTCCCGGCGCAGCACGAACACGGCGACTTCGGCGGCGTCCAGGTCGTTCAGGGAGATCAAGGTATCGGTGCCGGGCGGCAGGCTGAGCTCCTCGCACAGGGAGCCGCGGGGGTGCAGCGTGCCGGAGCGCACGGAGATCAGCCGGCCATCGTGGCAGTCCCCGCTGATCTGGGCATAGCGGACCGGGCCGCCCAGCACCCATGGTTTCAGGTGCCAGGTATGGATGGAACGGTTGGCCAATTCCATGCAAGGACCACCGATATCCTTCACCATTCCCGGGCGCGGCGAACCGGGCGAAAGCGCTCCGGCTCCGGCGCCGGCACCGGGCGCCGGCGACAGGCAGGCTTCCAGGTCCGGGCGGGCCGGCGGGGCCCAGGGGGAGCCGGTGACCAGCCCGGCCCCGGGCGATAGGCGCGCCGGGCGGCTGGGGGTGCGGCGCACCGGGGTGTCCTCGCCCATGGCCAGCCTGACGGCGAGGTCCATGCAGGAGTCCTGGTGGATGGTGAAGGTGCCGCCCACGCAGGTGCCGAGGTCCAGGGGGGTGACATGCCGCGGCAGCGCGCTGGATCTGCCCACCACCAGGTCCACCGCCGTCTCGGTCTCCCGGGCGCCGGGTTCCCAGCCGATGTTCAGGCGCAGCTGGTACAGATCCCGGAACCCCTCGTCCAGCAGCCTGAACGGGAGATCCACGTGCGCATGGCCGGGCTGGCCCCAGGTCAGGGTCGCGATGCGCTCGGCCGGGATGAGCAGGCGCGTGCCCCGTTTCAGTTCCAGCCTCTGCGCCGGCCCCAGGGACTCCAGGGTCCGGCCCAGGCGGACCTCCACCGCCGGCCCGGCCTCGAGCGCCTCCAGGGTCCAGGGCTTGAAGGATTCGTTGGCGATCTCCGCCCTGGCAGGGGCGCCGACGCCATTCGGCAGGCTGTCCCCATGGGACAGCACCTGGAACGCGGGCGTCCGCAAGCCCGCGGCCGGCTGCGACTGGCCGCCGGCCTTCAGGCTGGCCAGCGCTTCCACTGCGAACGTGAAACTGTCGTCGCTGGCCAGGACCTGGCTCCCGGCGCCGGCAGTGGGCAGCACCAGCTCCACCCGGGTGGCCAGGCCCAGGGCCTCGGTCCCCCAGGCACAGCGCAGTTCCGTGCCGTCGCCGGCCCCGGCGGTCCAGTCCAGCACCTGGAACCGGGCCCGGTTGGCCTCGCCCTTGGCTTCGCCCCACTGGAACCGGACCATGGACCCGGGCGGGATCCGCACCGGCTCGCCCGCGGCCAGGGGACCGGCCTGCTGCAGGGACTCCGGGTCATTGCCCGCGTAGATCACGCCCTCGGGGCCGGGATCGAGCGGGATCAGGATCCAGGGCTGGCCTGAGGTGTTCTTGATGTCGGCTTTGCCGAAGCCGAAGCCGAGGGTCCCGACGGCCAGTGCCAAGGCGAATATTTTAAGATAGTTGCGCTTGCGCATCGAGACAGGTCTCCGGAGTTGCCCCGAGTGGGGATATTATAATGTGTTATTCATATAGACTAGGTTCCCGAGGCCCGAAGGCCGAGCGTCGCCGGCACGGACCGTTACACTGGAAAGATGAAGATTGTTCAGACCTCCGACCTGCACCTTGGACGCCGACGCCTGGATGGGCGGCTGCCGGATTCCGATCTGGCCGAGGCCTTCGCCTTCATCGCCGAGGAGGCCATCCGCGAGCGGGCGGACGTCCTGCTCCTGGCCGGGGACTGCTTCGACAAGCCCCAGGTGGAGCCGCCCCACCTGCGCCAGGCCCAGCGGGTGCTGCACCGGCTCAAGCAGGCCGGGATCCCGGTCGTCGCCATCGAAGGCAACCACGACAAGGCCTTCGTCCATTCCGACGCGCCCACCTGGGTGCACTACCTGGCCGAGGACGGCCTGCTGACCCTGCTGCGGACCCCGTTCGACGCCGCCGGGCCGGTCCTGGCGCCCTGGGATCCCGCGGCCGGGACCGGGGCCTACCTGGACCTGGCCGGGGTGCGCTTCGTGGGCGCCGGCTACCTGGGCGCCGCCACCCCGCACAAGGTGCGCGAGCTCGCGGCCCGGCTGGAACCGGACCGGACCCACGTGCTGCTGCTCCATGCCGGCCCCGACTACTTCGTGGGCGAAGGCGGCGGGTTTTCCGCCGACGATCTGCGGGCCGTGCACGAAAAGGTCTGCTACCTGGCCCTGGGCCACATCCACAAGCCCATGGTCCACGGCGACTGGGCCTGCAACGCCGGCTCGCCCGAGAACTGCGATCTGCGCGAGGCGGGCTACGACCTGGACCGCGACGGCGCCGCCATCGGCCGCGGCTACGCGGTGGTGGAGCTCGATCCCCGCGATCCGCGCGCCCCCGCGTCCCTGGCGGTGCGCAGCAATCCCCGCCGGCCCGTGCTCCGCCTGGCCCTGGACTGCACGCCCTTCGGCAACAAGCTCAAGGACGGCGCCGCGGCCCTGGTGAAGGCCGCCGCCGGCGCCATCCGCGCCGCCGGGGCGGCCCCCGGCGCGGTGGTCGACCTCAGGCTCACCGGCCGGCTCAACCTGGCCCGCATCGCCCTGGACCAGGCCCTGGCCGCCACCGAGATCGAAGCGGCCGCCGGGGTGACCGCGGTGGCCCTGGACAGCACCGGGCTGAACCTGGGCGGCGCCGCCCTGCCCGGCCCGGACCAGCCGGACGCCCGCTCCCGGGAGCACCTGGAGCGGGCCGCCATCCTGGAGCTGGTGGGCAGCCGCGGGGTGTTCGGACTGGAGGGCATGGACCCGGCCTTCGCGGCGCTGTTCTACGACCTGAAGGAAGGGGTCAGGGCCGGGTGGGCCGGCGAGGAGCTGGCCGAGCTGCTGGCCCGGAGCCCCCTGGTGGACCACATCCTCGCGGCCCGGGAGAGCAACCCATGATCATCCGCGCCATCCGCCTCAAGAACATCAAGTCCTACGGCGAAGGCCCGGACGGCGACGGCGTCACCGTCCTGTTCCAGCCCGGGGTCAACCGCATCGCCGGCCGCAACGGCCACGGCAAGTCCACCCTGATCGAGGCCCTGGGCTACGCCATGTTCAGCGCCGAGCCGCCCTGCCTGGAGAACTTCGACCTGGCCACCTACTTCCTGCGGGCGGGCTGCAAGGCCGGGGAGATCGACATCACCTTCAGCCACGGCCCGGAGACCTACCGGATCGAGCGCGGCCTGGGCCCCGGGAACAGGCGCCGGTCCAAGGTGGTCCTGGTGGACGACGGCAGCATCTGCGCCGAGGACGACCGGGAAGTGTCCGGCTTCCTCTGCCGGCTGCTGGGCTTTCCCGACCCCCGGCGGCTGGCCGACGTGTTCCTCAAGCTGCTGGGCGTCAAGCAGGGCCACCTGACCCGGCCCTTCGACGCCAAGCCCAGCCAGGCCAAGGACTTTTTCGAACCGCTGCTGGAAGTGGAAGTGTTCCGCCAGTGCTTCGACCGGATCAAGCCGGCCGTGGACCAGTTCGAGCAGGAATACCGGGCCGAGGACCTGAAGCTGGCCGCCCTGGAGGAGCGGATCCGCGAGCGCCAGGACAGCCCCGCCGCCCTGGCCGCCCACCGGGAGGCGGTCGCCGGCCTGGAGCTGCGGCGGGACGCCCTGGCGGCGGAACTGGACGCGCTGGACGCCCGGAAGCGGGGCCTGGAAGCCCAGGCGGCGGAACTGGCCGAGGCCGCCCGGATGCGGGACGAAGCCCGGCAGGCCTGCGATCTCCTGGCCCAGAAGCGGGCCCAGGCCCAGGACCAGGTCCTGGCGTCCCGGACCGCGGCCGAGGCCCTGGCGCGCCTGGAGCCGGGCTAC
>TBL_comb47_HYPODRAFT_10007581_pt1 | contig 11340 bp, 10 predicted proteins | sample TroBogypolimnion_40_FD_10682 | JGI IMG/M metagenome (IMG submission 10682) | reverse complement strand
ATTTACACGGGCTTCCAATAGTTGAGTAGTATCTTCATAAATGTCTTTCTTTCCGTTTTTATTAAAATCAACCCAGCCTTTATGGTAAATAGATTTATTTTCCTTAAAGGCTAGTTGCGAGATAAAAACTATTGCTACAATTATAAAGATTAAGTACTTTTTCATCCAAAAAGATGCTAACTGTTAAGCCAATTTAGCACTAATTAAATGTAAGAACTCTGCTCTGGTTTTTTCGGTAAGAAAAGCACCTGTAAAGTCTGAAGTTGTAGTTACCGAATTCTGTTTTTGTATTCCTCGCATCGACATACAAAGATGTCGGGCTTCAATTACAACAGCAACGCCCATTGGCTTTAAAGTACTTTGGATACAATCTTTTATCTGTGTTGTTAAACGTTCCTGCACCTGCAACCTTCTGGCAAACGCATCTACAACTCTAGGTATTTTACTTAAGCCAACTATATGGCCGTTTGGAATATAGGCTACATGAGCTTTCCCAAAAAAAGGTATCATGTGGTGTTCGCACATCGAATATATCTCAATATCCTTTACAATTACCATTTGACGATAATCTTCTTTAAACATAGCTGACTTTAAGATGTTTTCAGGGTTCGCATCGTAACCATGTGTCAAAAATTGCATTGCTTTTGCCACCCTTACAGGAGTATCATGCAATCCCTCTCTTTCAGGATCTTCACCAATTAATTTTAGTATTTCATAATAATGTCCGGCTATTTCTTTTATTGTTGCAGGATTATAGAGGTCTAATTTTTCGTAACCATCCAAATGGTGTTCATCAAAACACTCTTTAATTATTTTTTTATCCATTTTAAAATGTCTTTATTTATTAAATTCTTAATTGTTAATTTTTAATTCTTAATTGAAGTTTTTTTTATCCAAAATATTCAACAAAGTTATTTTCGGTTTCATAAATTTTAACACAATGTAGTTGTGCACCTAATTTTATAACATCTTCTTCCAGTTGTTCAAAGATTGCCTTTGCAATATTCTCTGTTGAAGCCAGTTTACCTTTCATAAACTCAACTTCCAGGTTTATATTCTTATGATCAAATTTATCAATTATTTTTATCTGAATAATTTTACTCAAGTCTTTTAGGTTTACCAAAAAGCCCGTTTCAGGATTTATTTCACCCTTTACAGTAACGAATAATTCATAATTATGCCCATGCCAGTTCGGATTTGAACATTTTCCGAATATTTCCATATTCTTTTCATCAGAATAATCTGCTCTAAATAGGCGATGTGCCGCATTAAACCGTTCTCGTCTTGTTATAAAAATCATCGTTCAATATTTTGTTACAAACCTACTCATTTTTTTCTTACCAAAAGGCAAAATAAAATAAAAAACTTTCGTTTAAATAAATTATAGTATCTTTGACAAAGTAATTAACAATATTTCATTTTGATAGTTTGTAAACATAAATATTTTATTCTTTTTTTATTAATGATAATAATTCCTTTTACAGGGATTAAATCTCAGAATAAAACCTCTGCTTTTAAGCAGTTTTGTAATGTAAGCAGGTACGAAAAATGCTGGGCCTTAAAACATATATTTGTTGCCGGCAAGGCTTGGAAAATAACTAAATATGTTCGTCAGGTTTCAGATAGTTTAGCAAAAACAAATATATTGGACGGCGATGCGGACGGTGGACAAGTAGATGCTTTTAGACATGCGTTTTGGATGGCTATGCTTTCGCAGAATATGAGCAGTAAGAAGGCTTTAAAGCTTGGGATAGCTCACGAAAAGGGGAATTATCTTGATTATAAAAAAAATCGGAAAGAAGAGGGTAGTTTGCCTGATAAAATAAGTTCGGATATGGATCTTTATAATAATAATATAGGTATTGATATTGGTATTGTGATAAAAAACAATACCAATATCCTAACAACCGACAGTTTAAAGCAAATCATTATTAATAATATCCTTAACGGGAAGATGATGGTGATTAAGAAGAATAAAAAGGGTGAATTTCTTGACACAGATAATAATGTTATTAAAGCTGAATCCCTTGTCGGGAAATGGGAAAACAATAAAGTTTTGGTTCCATCGAACTACGTTCGTTGAAATCAATTAACAATTAAAAATTAATAATTAATAATTATTTTTTAATTTAAGATATATAATGCCTTCCCGCTTAGTGATTTTCATCACTTAGCGGATAAAATCTTAAAAATCATTTTATTTATAAAATACATAACCTAATTGATTAAAAAACTCTTAATTTAAATTCAATAGATTTGGATTTTTTGTGGATTAAATAGTTAATCTGACTACAAATATCCCAAAACACCTTACAAAAGTTCACTTTTCGCAACTATCTCAAAAAGAGCCCGACTCGTGCGTATTTTTTAACGGGATGGTATAATCGGCTCCTATTATACGATATTTTTTAACGGGATGGTAAAATCGGAGTCGATTACACAGTATTTTTTTGCGGGATGATATAATCGAAACCGTTTATACTAATTCCCAAAAAGATTTGATATAATCGACACCAATTACCCTAATTCCTCTTGGGATTTAAGATAATCGGAATCTTTTTATGATTCCTATTAAAACTATTAATTCTGAAACTTTACAAAGTTTATTCAATTTAATTTTTTCATTCCTATTGAATTTAAAGTTGCATTAAATTAAATTAGTTAATATTCTATTTATTATAGTATCTTTACTAATTATTATTTGACAGAAAATTATTTTTTAACGTAACGGTCTTTAAATACTTACTAATAGAAAGGGGAAATAAAATGTGTTTTTCAGCGGAAGCAAGTTTTGCAGGAGGAGTTATTATTTTAGCAATAGGCGTAGCTACAGTTACTAAAGTCCATAAGCCTTCGCAATTAATTTTTGCATGTATTCCATTGTTTTTCGGACTACAGCAAATAACAGAGGGTTTCCTTTGGATTTCTTATCCATTATCCGAACATTATTACCTTCAAAAGTTCGCAACTTATATCTTTTTAATAATGGCTGATGTGCTCTGGCCTACATTAATACCTATTTCAGTTTTATTAATGGAATTGAACAAGAAAAAAAGAAAATATTTGTGGATATTATTCGGTATTGGCTCATCTTTGTCTTTATATTATGCATCTTGTTTAATAATGTTTCATGTTACTCCACAAATCGAATGTTATCATATACATTATGTTAATGATTTCCCAAAACCAATGTCTATGATTGCCACTTTAATTTATTTAATAGCTACGATCCCTCCTCTTTTTATTTCGAGTATTAAAAGAACACACATATTAGGCATATTGATGGCTTCATCTTGTTTGGTTACAGCAATATTCTTTACACAATACCTTACATCGGTTTGGTGCTTTTTTGCAGCATTAATAAGTGGTGTAATCTATTGGATACTCAGAGATTCAAAAAGAGAATTTAAGTTCAAAAAACTAAAAGAACTGGAACAATTAGTAAAAGACAAAATACATTCTTTGTAGACACCTTGCATGCAAGGTCTTTATCTTGGAAATTGTTTTACATCACCTGTAGGAGTTATGATAAAATATTTATCCTTAGGTTTTTCTTCCTCTTCTTTGAAAAAATATTTCACCGAAACAGAATATGAAATCTGTATAACAGGCTCAGTAACTACCGGATTAATTACTAGATCATAAAGATCATAACTTAGCTGACTATAAAACTTAGTATTTGTTTTAGGGACTTCGTTTATTGTTGGTGTAGAAGACTGTTTCTTCTTTGCTGCATTTAATGAAGGTCTCGAGTAAGCAGAATAGTTGAAATACCTGGTTTGAGGATATGTAGTTGTAAAATTATCTGAGATTATCTTTTTTAAGGTATCTAACTTAAAGCCTATCTTTTCATAAGATTTAACTTTAGCCTTCACTTCATTCAAACATTTAATGCGCAAACTATCAAGTTCTCTCTGCAGATTTGTTGCAAAATAATCTACTTTTACAATATCATAAATCTCAGCATAAGTAGCAGCAGTCATAATGGCATCAAGCATCGAAGATTTCTTAAAATGAATAGATATGTTTTTCTGCAACTCATAACCGGCAGGAACTTCGTTATAAGCTTTGCTAAACAATCTACTCTCCGTTTGAATATCAAATCTTGGCACAAAAGAAATCATATCAATTCTAACTTCATTGGTGTCAAAACCTATAACAGAAAGTTTCTGTTTAAAAATCGAAATCCTGTTTGCCATCAATTGATCAGTAGCTTCAATAGTTTCACCAACCTGCACTATGTTGAAGATAGCAGTATAATCATCTGCAACAATGTTCATCAAGCCATTAACTACTATAGTAAACTCATTATTATTCTGAATAATTGCATTACTGGCAGGACCTCTACTTGTATTCTGAAGTATTTGATTAGTGTTATAAAGATAATTACCACACATTTGTCCAAAAATACTTGTCAAACTTAATAATAAAAATAAAGATGCTAATAGAATTGTTTTTCTCATGATATATTTGATTTAGTTATAATTTATATAACGCAAATCAAATATACTTATTACTTTTATTATGGATAAAAGAATAATTCTTCTTTCCCTAATAGCCTAAATGCCTAAACAGCTAAAAGCCTCATCAAAGATGCAATCCCACTTGCTCCTATTTTGTTTTTAGCTTTTGATAATATGAAATGATTTTTATATCTAATTAGATTTAGTATCAATTATTATTGTAAGTTTGCAGTTAGTTTTAGAGTAAATTAAATTATTAAACCAATGACAGAATTTAATCCGCCTATCGCCAACAGAGATACAGAAGAATTAATGGCTATTGCGCATAGTTCAACGGACATATGGCAACAAGAAGCAATTGATCAAGCAAAAGCTGAATTAAATAAAAGAGCTTTTTCTAAAGAAGAGGAGCAGAAAATATTGGATAAGTGGAAAGAGGAAGAGAGATTGGCTGCTATTGCTTATGAAAAGAAACTCGAACTCAACAAGACTGAAAGCTATTCATTTATCAGAATGATTGCGATCTTCTTTTTAGCTATCTTTTTACTCTTTACAAAATGGAGTTTTGATTTAACTTTAAAACAACTTTGGAAACAAAATTACAAACGAAAATTCTATCAACGCATTGTTTTACTTATCTCCGGTATTATTTTCTGGATCTTTTTTATCAAATTTAGTTATGAAAGATCTGAACGCCTTTGGCAAAAAGAAATTGATAGTGCCGACATTTCTAAATGGGAACGTAATCAAAATATAACGACTTTAAGTGTCGAAATTCCTTTTGCAGGATGTTGGGTTAGCGAAGCTTATTATAAAAGTATTAAGAAGTTTAAGTCGCCACGTAAGGCACAAGTTGGAGCCGAGTTTATTGTTATTCCTAAGCGAACCCTTATTCAAACCTCTATTGTCGAAAGTTTTCATGATGGTGGCACTATTATGACGGTGTTAAAAAACATGGGTAAGTTTGAGTTATGGCAACTCGATGAGGATACAATTACTCAGCATTTGTTCAATATTAAAGTAATATCTGCGACCAAACTTAAAATAGGTACTAAATCATTTATCAAAATAAATCCTGTTGAAAAAGATAATGACTATCTTATATTAGAAGACTTGCTTTTTAAAGGCAATTACACTAACAGTGACGGTAAGAAAGTTGAATTTAAAAACAATGGACAAGTTAAAGGTCTTGATGATTTTAAATATTATTCACCTATTATAGATTATACCGGCGAAGGCTTGGGAATCGATCAGCTTAGTCTTAGTAAAAATTATAAAGATGAAAAGTTTTTCGGCTTTAAATTCAAAAATAACATCTTAGAGATTTATGATATTAAATGTATTGTATATGATAGTATTAATAAGGAATGTGAAGATGTTAGATTTGGTAAATTAAAATACAAACTAACTAAATCAATTAACAATTAACAATTAACAATTAATAATTAATAATTAATAATTAATAATTGACAATTAAAAGGCAAGTAAGTTAATTATTTGAAGCATATAAATTATTTTTTCCTTATCCTTAAATCACTAATTCACCAATTCGCCAAATCATTCATTAATTCAAATTAATAACCTGATTCCCCATATATTCAAATAATTCAAATCCTAATGCAGCTATTTGTGGATGTGAAAGTTGAAGTCCATCTGGAGCTATAAATTTTAATTGATTGAAAGCATTTAAAGTAGTTTTAATTATTTCAGATGTTGAGTTTGGCTGTTTGTTACAATAACAACATTTTTTAGATGCAAAACCATTAATAAATTGTAATATTATTGGAACCTTTTTCAATTCAATCAAGGTTGCAAGCATTTGTTTAATGGCTATGCTTAATACCTTTGGATTAGGACTTCTATCTTTTAATTCATTTAAATGAAAATGAGTGTTATCAATGGTATATACAATTACATCACATCGCTTTTTACCTTGTTGGAAATATTCAGGAAGACTACTTAAAAATCTATCATAATCAATAATAGCTACACCTTTATTATTAGGATTTGAGTATTTTGCAGTTCCATCGTATTGCGAGATAATAATAATTCTATTTGTATCTTCAATTTCAAAATAACATAAGCTAGTATCTTGTCGAATATCAAGATTACAAATGGGTAAACCATTGAATATAGTAAAATCATTCTTTAATAATTCGTCCATCTTCACTTAGTTGATTGTATTGTTCATAAATATTATTAATTGTATCAGAAAGAGGGTTTGTATTAACTAATTTTTCATTTCTAACCATTAAATCAATTAAAACACCTTCATCTACAAGGTAAACAGATAAATTATTATAATTATAATTTGCTCCTTCAATACTATTCTTTGTTTCGAATGCTTTAATTAATAAATTTAAATGATTAATTATATAAGGACTATGTGTTGAAACGAATAATTCAATTTCATTTTGATTAGTAATAAAACAATTAGAAACTAATTTATTTAACAACTTAAATTGAGCATCAGGGAACAAACTTAACTCAGGTTCTTCTATATGTATATATATTTTCTTACTTATATCACTTAAATTCTTAACTGCTTTAAATTGCGTTAAATTATCTGTTGTTGACAAATAATTTAATACAGATCTATTAAAAGCATCTTCAAAATTAAAACTTTGCGAAAAATATTCAGAAATCAATAATATAGGAACTGATGTTTGTGTTCCTGAAGAACTATTTTTAAATTCAATTTCAAACTTATCATCATTATTAGATTCAATTTTATAATTTTTCCCTGAATGACTCTTTTTAACAGCAAATTTTAAATTAAGATGATTTAAGTCTATATTTTTAATTGAATCTGAAGCTAAATCAAAGTCTTTAAATACTTCATGAAAATAATATCCTAGATACCCACCTGTTAATGAAGCACCTTTATTAGCCCATAATGGAATTATATTTCTTGTTTCCGAAACAAAACTAATTTTATTAAAATAGATGTGAGAAGAATTAATTGTTGGAGGATTTGATAGTTTTTTGTTAGTGAATTTTATTTCATAGCTTGCCCCTGAATCGAAAGATGTTTTATAAATTATTTCAGTATTTGTTTTTACAAATTCATCAAGTCCACAATTCTTGAGATAGGTATCCATCCTAAATCTAAAAGGTGATTTTACATTACTCTTTTTTAAATAAGATCTTATATTCTGCATTTTATAAATCCATCTAAATAATGCAATAGCTTTCATAAGAGTACTTTTACCACTACCTGATTCTCCTATTAGTATCGTAAAAGGTTTTATTTCTTCTATAAATATATCTTTAAGTGGTCCTAGATTCTTTATTATTATTGATTCTTTCATTCTATTTTATTATTATAAAATTTATTGCAAACTTACGATTAATATCAATCCAATCATATATTTGTTATGTAAATATTTTCTCACCTAAAAGCCTAATAGCCTAAACAGCTAAAAGCCTATTCAAAGAAGCAATCACGCTTGCTTCGTGGTTTTTATTTGGTTTTGGGATGTTAAGCTTTACATTTCCGTAGTCCCTTATTTTTTAACCCAAATATGAGTGATTTCCCCAAATACAAATTTGCGATAATGGGTTGCATCTTTGTATTCTTCTTTTACATTGTCTTTAATTTCTTGAGCGTATATATCATTAGGATTCACCGTAGTACTTATCGTTAATTTACATTCAACTATTAGTCCGGCTTCTTTAAACGACATATCTCCTGAAGGAATTTGAACACTTGTCAATTCTACTTCTTTCATTTTCTCACTATCTCTTCCTGATTTACTGCCTAAAAAGTATATTTGTTTCTTATATTCATCAGAGAAGTATGACAGAGTATATGTTTGCTCTTTTTGAATCAATTCGAGCGTATAACGGTCTTCTCGAAGAATACACCAAGTTGTGGGTTTGTTGAATAGAAACGCCAAGCCGCTTACACTGCCTATCATTGAATTATAATGGTCTTTATTGCCAGCAGTTATAACCATATCTTTTCCCAGCAATTTCCCTAACAAGGTAAATAAATTGTCGCTTACCTCTTCAGGTAGAATTTGTTTAAATAATTGATCAAATGTCATCTCTTTAACATTTAGATGATTGGTTTTCTCCATTTTATTCAATTGTTTTCGGTTACTATTTATTTAGGAGAACTCTATTAATTAAATTTCTTTTCATAATTCATCTTCTTACTTTATGTTTTAAATGCCTGATCCAATTTTAACGAAGTCCATTAATCCAAACTGAAATAATCGTTGCAAACTTACAATTAATATCAATCCAATCATATATTTGTTATGTAAATATTTTCTCACCTAATAGCCTAAACGCCTAAACAGCTAAAAGCCTACTTAAAGACGCAATCACGCTTGCTTCGTGGTTTTTATTTGGTTTTGGGATGTTAAGTGTTTGGCTTTCGTAACCTTCTTTAGTAAAGGTAATAGTATCTGCATCTTTTTTATATATTTTTACTTTGTAAGAACCTTCAGCATCAGTAATTACTTTCTTCTTTTTGGCTCCTGCTTCAATAGTTACCTCACTTAAAAATGCTTTGGTTTCGGCATCTATTGCTCTGCCTTTCACCAAAACCGTATAATGTTTACGACGTCCCGGCTTTTCAATTCTTTGCCTCCAGTCTTTATACAATGAATAAAATTCTTCATTTTCTTTAGTATTATACATTCTCACAAGAGCATCCATCTTGTTTTTAAGCATCCAGTTTGTTTCTTTTACCTTTTCAGGGATAAGCTTAACTAATTTAGCACGTTTTTGCAATAAATATTCTCTTTCAGGAGGTTTGTTATGAAACTCTTGTAAATATTCTTTAAGCATAGCTGTTTTATCAGGTGTAACTCCTATTGGAATCAATCCGTCCGAAAGGGTTTCAGCAAGTTCCACAATATGTGTAGCCTCCATATAAAAGTTTCCGTCAGTCATTAATGTAAACCGTGAGCTTGGAAATGTAAACGTAAGCATATCTTCGCTCATATTATTGATAGTATAATATAATCGCAATCCTTCTTTAATAGTAAATGCGAGTTCATTAGATTCAACTCGCAAACTTTTTTTTCTTATTGTGATATATTTTGGTTTATTCGTTAATTCCTGACTTGCATTTTTTATAATTGTAATATTTGTTTCCAAATCATTCATACAACCTACCATTAATTGGTTTTGCTGCCATATTATTTTATTCTTATTCATGAATGTCCGTAGTACGGTAAACATATTGTAATTAATAAGATCTGATTGTTTCATTGTGTATATCAATTAATTTATTGTTGCTGTTAATTCTTTTTAATAATCTTTTTAAATATTATATTAAATATTCTGCAAATATAGTTGTTTATTTTAATATATAAACTATTTATATTTTTAATATAAATAATTATAATATTATTAATATTTGTTTTATTGTTTAGATATTATATTTATTTGAATAATAATGTTATTATATCATTAATATATTTTATTTTCTTATATAATATTAATATCTTACTATTAAATTATTTTGACAAACATATTATATATTTTTATAATATAATTTATATTTTTATTAATATAATTATAATATTTTATAATCTCTTTATATATTTATATAATATATTATTATCTTTTTATAATATATTTATTAGTTATAATAATAGATTATAATTATTTTACATCTTAATTATATATATTTATAATAGATATTATATTATTAATGTTTTAAATTTATTAAAGATTTAGCATCAATACTTAAATATACATAATTGTGACTTTTATGAATACAATTCGTTATTTTTGGAATGAAATAGCAGTGAGTTATTGTACAATTTAATATGATTTATAAACCAATTAATATAACGCTTTTGCTTAGATGATACAAAGGTATACCTATTTGTACTTAGTGATTATCAATGCTTAATGATCATATAAAGTTAGTTAAAAGAATAAGATTATAAATATAAATAAACAAGCAGAATACTTTTATTATACTTCAGTATAAAATTAATAAGTAACTTTGCCGAATTAATCATTAACATATATAAATATGATTTACAGTAGAAAATTAGGTATTACCTTTGTAAGTTTAATGATAAGTATCTTTACAATAAATATTGCAAAAGCGCAGGATGATTTGAACATTAACCAGATGCTTACAAAGGTTGATACAAATAATATGCTGCTGTCTGATGCTTATTATATATGGGGAAGTAGTGTGGTGAAGGGTGTTGATGGGAAATTTCATATGTTCTACAGTTGCTGGGCACATGGCAAACGAAAACTTGACGATGATTCACTAAATTATATCTTTGATGGTTTTAGTGGGTGGCTTAAATATTCGGAAGTTGATTATGCTGTTTCTGATAACTTAACAGGTCCATATATTGAGAAGGGTGTTGTTCTAAAAGGTAGCGGAGAAGTCGGTAGATGGGATAGATTTATGATGACCAACCCGCAAGTTAGGTGTTTTAATGGGAAATATTATTTGTATTATGTATCTAATTCATTTAATCCAAATCTTACTTTTAAAAAAGAATATAATCGTACACAATTGCAGTGGTTCAGATATAATTGCACGCAACATATTGGGGTTGCAGTTGCTGATTCGCCACAGGATTTTATAAAGGGGAATTTTAAAACAGCAAAGCAACCAATTATGAGTCCTGATGGTGTGACTAGAATTGAGATTGTAAACAATCCTTCGGTAACACAAGGCCCTGACGGTAGGTATTACATGATATTTAAATCAAGAATAAGCGAATTAGGTCACATGACAATGTGGATGGCGCGTTCTGAGTATCCCGACAGTGCTTTTACAGTTATATCAAAGGTATTCACCGACCCGGATATGGCTTGCGAAGATCCTTGTATATGGTATGATTATAAGCGCGAAAGCTTTTATACTGCCGTTAAATACTACTCT
>TBL_comb47_HYPODRAFT_10007579_pt1 | contig 11341 bp, 10 predicted proteins | sample TroBogypolimnion_40_FD_10682 | JGI IMG/M metagenome (IMG submission 10682) | reverse complement strand
TGTCCACGCCTTGCGTGCTTGTGCCTTACGCCTTACCAACACCTATGGTCCATGTATGAGGGTGAAGGACGCGCGCCAGACGTTTCTAGGCGTTTGGATTAGATTAGTGGCGCAAGACAACCCTTTCGAGGTGTGGGGAGGTCAGCAGCTTCGCGATTTCACCTACGTTGACGACGCGGTGAATGCGTTACTGTTATGTGCCGTCAGCAAGAAGACCGATGGTAAGATCTTCAACTTGGGCGGGGAACAGCCGTTCCGACTACGCGATGTCGCGAAACTGCTCGTGCAAATCAATGGCGGAGGAAAGTTCGTTGTCAAATCGTTCCCGCCGGAACGCAAGTCGATTGACATCGGCGACTATTATAGTGACTGGAGCCGCGTTCGTAAGGTCACGGGTTGGCACCCACAAGTACCCTTGCAGGAAGGACTGGCACGCACGCTGGCATACTATCGTCAACATTTGGATCATTACTTGTGAAAATTCCACAAAATGATCTCAAAGCCGGTTATCTGGCACACAAGGACAGAATAGACGCAGCCGTTATGCGGGTGCTCAACAGTGGCTGGTACATCCTCGGCCAAGAGACTGCGGCCTTCGAGAAGGAATTCGCAACATTCCTCGGCGCAAACCATGCCGTCGGCGTGGCCAGTGGCACGGACGCACTGGTTATTGCCATGATGGCCTGTGGTGTCGGTACCGGCGATGCCGTCGTCACGGTCTCCCATACCGCGGTGGCAACAGTTGCGGCAGTGGAGTTGGCCGGAGCGGTACCGGTGCTGGCTGACATTGATCCGGAGAGCTTCACGTTAAACCCGGAATCGTTGGAGACGACAATTCGTGAATACCTCTCCCTACCCGGTGCCTCCCGTCCTACGCTCAAAGCCGTCATCGTGGTGCATCTGTATGGTCAGCCAGCCGACCTTCCGGCGATTCAGAGGATTGCCAATCATTACGGCCTCATACTCATCGAAGATTGCGCGCAGAGCCACGGAGCCACACACAGCGGTCGGATGACCGGCACGTGGGGGCGAGTGAGTGCCTTCAGTTTCTATCCGACAAAGAATTTGGGAGCGATCGGCGACGGAGGCGCCGTTGTCACAAACGATTCCGTTGTGGCAGAGCGGGCATTGCTGCTGCGGGAATACGGCTGGCAGCGACGCTACGTGAGCCAGATTGCAGGGATGAACAGCCGGTTGGATGAGTTGCAGTCAGCAATCCTGCGGGTCAAGCTGCCGCACCTTGCGGCGGAAACGGAGCGCCGCCGGGCCATTGCGCGATGTTACAACGAGCAGCTGGCGTCGTCTACTGTGCAGCGACCATGCCTCGCCACCGATCTCCAACATGTATTCCATCAATATGTAATCCGGACGCAAGCGCGGGATACGCTGCGGACGTTTCTCAAAGAGCACGAGATCGGCACACTGGTGCACTATCCCATGCCCATCCACCTACAGCCGGCCTATGCCGGCCGCGTGTGGGTCGGTGCCGGCGGTTTGCCGCACACCGAACGAGCGGCTTGTGAGGTTTTGAGTCTGCCGATATATCCACAGTTGTCCGATTCGTCTGTCGAAGATATCGCAGTTCATATTTCCGAGTGGAGCGACACTGGCGGCTAAGGCGTCGCATGCACGTTTTCTGCACCTATTTCGACCATCACTATTTGCCTCGTGGTCTTGCGCTTTATGAGTCCTTGCGACGGCACTGTCCGGCCGCTAAGCTGTGGGTATTGTGTCTGAGCCAGGAGGCTTATAATTGGCTTGCGCAAGAACGTTTGGACGGGGTTCGTCCGATTTCTTTGGAGGAATTCGAGCAAGCCGACCCAGAACTGCGCGTTGCTAAGCTGAACCGCACCATCGTTGAATATTACTTTACCTGCACACCATCGTTGCCACTGTTTGTGTTCGCGCGTGATCCGCACGCGGATATGGTCACCTACGTTGACGCAGATTTGTACTTTTTCAGCGACCCGCTGCCCGTCTTCACCGAGATGGCGCAGAACTCTATCGCTATCATCGGGCATCGGTTTCCACCTTCCCACCGCCACTTGGAGAAAACAGGCATCTACAACGTCGGTTGGATTTCATTCCGACGAGATGAAAATGCCAGTTGGTGTCTAGATTGGTGGCGGCACCAGTGCTTAGAATGGTGTTATGACCATGTCGAAGAAGGACGGTATGGTGATCAGAAGTATCTTGACCAGTGGCCAACATTATTCCGAGACGTTGCCGTGATCAAGCACCAAGGCGCCAACCTTGCACCTTGGAATCTGGCAAACTACACGATTTGTTTCCGAGATGGACGGGTGTGGGTGGATGATCAAGAACTGGTTTTTTTTCACTTCCAAGGCTTTCAACAGATCAACCGGTGGCTCTGCGAACCACAACTTATTCGTTACGGCGCACGCCCAACACGCATCATCCGTCAACACATTCTCTTACCCTATTGGCATGCGCTACAGCATGCGACCGCGCAACTGAACCAATCTACTCCAGATTCACTTGCGCCTGCCGGCCTGCGTAAACGTCCCAAAACGGATTTCCAATTGAGACGGTGGTATCGTCTAATACGAGGGCTTCTCAGACAACAATACGTCTTTGTCCGACCGCATAACGACGTCCCCACCCAATCCGAGCGTCGAACAATTAATTAATTCACCAGTAAGCACCACCATCGCATATATCGGTTCTGTTCGGCTTGTAACGTTCTGGTAAATCCACCCACCATTCGTTGAAATAGTTTCGTTGCCAATCCGGAAGATTACGCCAACGTCCACCGATAACACCAAAGATGATTTGGAGACACCCCCCCAAATCGATAGCCACTTTCCCCATCTTCTTGACATGTGAAGCGAGCGGAATAGCCAATCCCCCAGCACCGATAAGCGCTATATCGTAGTCCATGCTGTTTATTTGTTGGGTTATTGCTTCGAACAACTCAAATTCATTTTTATAATTATTGTGTGTTTGCGGATCGAAACCATAAGGAAATTCAACAGAATAAACCGCTCCGGGATAAAACCACTTTTTCCCAGTCTTCGCCCAGACTCTCTCATACGTTTCCTTCGTAGCTCTCTCCCTCAGAAAATGGCCAAACGGACAGACAAGCAACAGCTTCTTGTCTCGCAGGTATTGCAGATAACAGTTTTGGTTATTCTCGGGAATGGAAAGATCCGGTTGTAGCAGGGGGAAAAAAATCATTTTCCTATTGTAGCCGTAGTGCTTAAGAATCTCGTACTCCCGTTTATAGAATGCTACACCACAGCAATCCAGATTCATGAAATGCTCAGAATAAAAGCGCCCATATTCACGGAGGAAACACGGGTTTGCGGGAAAGATGCCGGCTTGCCCTAACGCATCAGTACACATTTTCTTTTCGTAGGATGCAAGCACCTTTGCCGATGGCATTCTTTCCAACATAATCTCATAGTACATCCATGCGTACTCCGGAGGGCCACATCCTCCCGCTGCATAAGGCCTTCCACTGGCAATGGCAACACGCAAATCTTCTATAAATTCGTGTTTAGTTATTTGGCGCAAACGTATTTTGCGAACAGTTAAAATAACTCGTGAGCGTATTTTTCGAAATGGCTGTATTACCGACTTGCATGCATTGTAGGCGTGAGGATACCTATGTTTAATGAAACTTTTCATTGCCTTTGCCCTCTTTAAGCATGCATATATGCATCGCTAACCGGTTCGAAGGAAACCATTCTTCGGCTGTGCCTTATTTTTCTTAGCATTGTTCCATTCTTTTAAATGGTGTTCCCAACAAATACGTTTTTTGGTCCGCATATTCAACAATTCCTAATCAAAAATGTTTACAACATTACGCAATGGATTCATTCTCAATTCACTTCTTTTCTGCGGCAACTCAAACTGCAATCAACATCTGATATTTACCGTATGAAGCAACACCAAATTATAATCGACCAAATTAAGTATTGTTTAAACACGGGTCTTGAGGTTACTGGATTCTATCCGACATCTTGGGATAACAGCTCTCTACTGTTGATAGAATTTGACTGCTACATGGCACAATCGGGCAATTAATTTTGCTCGAATTTTTTACAGCATTTACTAGCAAGATTACCCGCTAATATATCTTTATATACAAGCTCAATACGCTTTACCACTGCATCCCAATCATATGCCACTGCGTTTTGCTGGGCCAGCATTCCAATCTCGCTACGATGTTTTGTATCGAGCATCTCTATTAGCCGTGTAGCCCTCGCCTCCAAGTCCTCTACATTTGCCAGCACAACTCCATTTTTGCCATCCACAATCAAGTCTTTAGCACCAACGTTACCACTGATAATTACCGGTAATCCGGCTGCCATCGCCTCCAGCACTACCATTCCAAATGTGTCAGATGCCGATAACATCATGAATACATCTGCCGCCCGGTAGTAACGTTCGATGCCGACGGTTTGCGTCCCAGCAAACGTAACTGCGTCCGCCACTCCTAGCGATCTAGCTAGCGCGCCGTATTTCTGCTCATCGCCACGCCCGATTACCAATAGCCTTACGTTCGCCTTCATTCGCGCCTTGGCCAGCACTGCTAAAATCATATCGAGGCCTTTCACCTCGAAATTCATCCCCACAAATACTATTAATAAATCTGTGTCGCGAATACCATAGCGCCCCCTGATCTCCCGCCGGCAGGCCTCGCGGTCAGGACTGGCGAACAGTGCAATATCCACACCCGGATGTGTTACCTGCCAGCGCCCTGGTAACTCTCGATACTCGCGGTGAAACGCTTCTACTGCCAGCGACGATACCGGTAGAAACCATGCATCTGCGTTATCGCGCATCATTCGCTTTTCTATGGCAATCATCGAACGGTCGAAGAGACTTGCACGCTTCCTGCGCGCCGATTCGACCCAGCCCGCGTGCGGCACGCAGTGTACGGAAAACACGTCCGCACGAAAAATTCTGTCGTGCGAATGCACCAAGTCAAATTGTCCGGATTCAATCGCACGCTGCGCAAACCAGGGGAAACTCCACGGTCGCAATGACCGTGGAAACTTGATTATTGGCACCCTGTGAAACACCACCGGCGAGCCTGGTGTTGCCTGCCAACAATTCGCGAACACGTGAAATTCATAACGGCCGGAGCGAGCTAGGCGCTCCGTAACTTCACAAGCGAACCTCTCGGCACCGCCGACCGGGCCATATTTTGGGATAACAACCGCGATACGCGGAATATGAGACACCGTGGCTACTGTGTTGTGAACGCTCATGCCAGTGTGCAGATATCTATTTGAATTATGCTGCTACAGCAAGCCTGAACGCCGTGGTTTTCGCTTGTGTGAGTCCACGCCACGGCATAATCTCTGCGCGATGGACTCTGGTCTAGTCAACTAATGCACACGCTACCAATTACAGTTTCCATGATTTCTGGCGCGGAAGCGAAGCACATTGGCCGTGCTTTGGAAAGCGTGGCCGGTTGGGCAAGCGAGATTATCGTCGTGCTCAATGCCGACGTACAGGACGGTACGGAAGAGATTGCGACTGGTTACGGTGCCAAAGTGTTCCGGGAGCCATGGAAAGGATTCAAGGATCAGAAGAACTCCGCTGCACAGAAGGCCAACCAGGAATGGATTCTGGGATTGGATGCTGATGAAGTAGTCTCGTCGGAATTGCGCACTGAGATACAAAAGGTCTTTTCTGAAGGCTGCAAACTCGAACAGTTTTCGGCATTCAGCATGCCGCGGTTATCCTGGTGTTGTGGACAGTGGATTCGACATGGAGACTGGTATCCGGACTGGCAAGTCCGTCTATGGCGCAAAAACGCAGCACAGTGGGAAGGCGGCAACATCCATGAAAAACTTACGATCAACGGTCGAGTCGGGCAACTACATGGCGATTTACTTCACTTTAGTCTAGACAACTTGGATCGTCATCTCACAAAAATCAGCGTCTATAGCAATTGTTTTGCACAAGACAGAATCGCACAAAAATACAAACCTGATATTTTCGATCTAGTAGTGCGACCGTTTTGGCGATTTGTGCGTTGTTATTTATTCCGCGGTGGTTTCTGTGACGGCTGGGTCGGGTTTTACCTTGCCTGGCAAACCGCGTTCGCCTGTCTAATCCGCTACGCGAAGGTGCGCGAAGCCTTAAGCAATAACACCATATGTTTGACCTCTCCGTCATCATCGTCACCCGTAACACCTGTGCACTGACGTGCACTGCTATCGAATCGCTGGATCGCAGTTCCGATACATTGCGTAAGGAAATCTTCGTTATCGATAACGGATCTTCCGACGAAACACCGACAGTCATCCCGCAGCGGTTCCCGGCAGTCCACTACATCCATACGACAGACAATCTTGGTTTTGCCAAAGCCAATAACTTGGCCGCTAAAAAGGCAACCGGACGGTTACTGCTTTTGTTAAATTCCGATGCCGCTGTGCAACCGCATACACTTACCATGACAATGGCGTGGATAGTTGCGCATTCTGACTGTGGCGTAGTTGGCGTACAATTATTAAACACGGATGGCACGCGCCAGAATTCCATCGCCAATTGGCCAACACTGGCAACAGAATTATTCAACAAATCACTCCTGCGCCGGCTCTGGCCGAAGCGCTATCCGGGGAAGGAACAAACATTCACGGAGCCGGTGGAGGTGGAAAGCGTTGTAGGCGCGTTCATGATGATTCGTCGAGAGACGTGGGATGCCATCGGTGGCTTGGATGAACGGTATTTTTTCTTCTTAGAAGAAACAGATTTCTGCCTCCAAGCACGCCGGCGCGGTTGGAAGGTAATGCACCTGCCACAGGTTCATGTTTGGCATGGCCAAGGTCAAACAGCAAAACGAGTTCCCGTTTCCGTGCGCATTGAGTACTGGCGGTCGCGTTATCGATATTTTGCCAAGAATCATGGATCGCTCACGTATGTTGTGCTAACTGCCGGTTTGTGTGTACGCCTAATCGTCAATTGGCTGGTTAGCGGTCTGTTGTATGGCACAAATGAACGTTGGCGGAACAAATGGCAAATCAATCATGCATTGGTACGATGGCATCTATGCGGTCGCCCTGATTACGTGGGTTTAGCGCACCCCAACAAACTGCTGTAGATACATATCTGATTTAGGTCGTTAGTCGTTGTAACTTATATATCGTAATAAATTTATGCTGCAAGAGTCGGACTTGACTCTGTTGTGGAAACAACGCAATCATTGCATTACTCGCAATAACAATCATGCGCAATTTACTATTCATCATGAAATTCGGCTGGCCGTACATGCGAAAGTATTGGCAGCGGTTGGCTTTGGGAATTGTACTTGGAATCTTATTTGGCTTGTCGAATGCAGTTTTCGTGTGGGCAACCAAAACTTTGTTTGAACGACTAGCTCCAACGACAATAACGACTGTTACCAGCCCAATCCCTGCTTCTGAAGAACGGATTATGACGGTCGTGAAAACGGTGAAGACAAATGTTCAGCAGGCACTAGATTCTTGGCTACCACTGATGGGGCGTGCTCTTGATTTGCGCCAAATTATTGGAGGATTGATGCTGTTAGCGCTGCCGGTGTTCTTCCGTGGTGCTGCCGGCTATATGAGTACCTATTGTATGAGTTGGGTTAGCGAGCGAATGATCAACGACCTGCGCATTAGTGTTCTAGCCAAGCTCAATACATTGTCGCTAGATTTTTTTAATCGCTCTACAATGGGCAACCTTCTGACGCACATCAACGGCGATACTGCGACGTTGCATCGTTGTCTGACTTTTGGGTTTGCTGACCTGATTAAAGAGCCGGTGACTCTCATCGGCTTGGTTGGCGCAATGTGTATACTTGATTGGCAGCTAACACTGGTTGCTGTTGGTTTTTTATGTACCTGCATCATTCCGATGCGGCTGCTAGGTAAAAAGGCGCGTAGCGCAAGTCATGGCGGAGTAGCGGCGAGCGTGTCCCAATCCAGCCTACTTGTCGAGGCTCTGTCAGGAATTCGTGTGGTCAAAGCTTTTGGTCTAGAAGAAGAGCAGGTCAAACGATTCCGCCAATATTCGCGCCAATTAATCCATCACGGCATGAAAGGCGTGCAAGCCAGGGGACTTATCCATCCGATTATCGAAACATCTGCCATGCTAGGCGCCGGCGCACTTGTATTGTGGATTGTCTACACACATCGGACAATCCCAAACATGGTGGGTTTTTTAACTGGTATGTTTCTGCTTTACAATCCAGTAAAGAAAATCGCCGGTATCAACATTATGTTCCACGAAACCAGCGTTGGTGTGGATCGTCTCGTTAAACTTCTGCACGAACAGCCGACTGTTAAAGATAAGACCACCGCCCGTCGAGTTACAAACTTTACCTCTGAACTATGCTTCGATCATGTCAGCTTTTCATATGGCAATCAGCTGGTAGTTCAGGACGTTGACATTGTGATCAAACGCGGGTTCAAGCTTGGTGTTGCTGGTGAAAGCGGATCGGGTAAGAGCACACTGGCTAACCTAATCTTCCGGTTTTATGATCCGACTCACGGACGAATTACGCTGGATGGCGTTGATCTCCGTGAAATCACCATCTATGATTTGCGTCAGTTGATGGCGTTGGTCAGTCAAGATATCGTATTATTCGACAATACCGTTGCAGAAAACATCGCCTATGGACGATCTGGCGCCACACGAACAGAAGTGGAACAGGCAGCGCAGCAGGCTTATGCCCACGAATTTATCATGCAATTACCACATGGATACGATACCCGCATCGGCGAACGTGGCGTTACGCTCTCTGGCGGTCAGCGGCAACGCCTTTCTATCGCACGTGCATTCGTAAGGAATGCGCCTATTCTCGTACTCGACGAGGCGACTGCCGCACTAGATTCACAAGCAGAGGCAGAGGTGCAGAAGGCAATTGATCACCTTGCTGAAAATCGCACGGTTATTAGCATTGCCCATCGACTATCCACACTGCGCACTAGCGATCGGATTATTGTGCTCTCGCAAGGCCGAATTATCGAAGCTGGTAGCTTCTCAGATTTAGTAAGCTGCGGAGGCGTTTTTGCAGGTATGGCGCAACGACAAGGCATACATTAGTTTTAACGAAATCGCGTTCCCAACGTAAAGTTTTGCACTTCATGATTACACTCTTAATCATCCTCAGACTTAATCCGCAAATTTTCAGACGGTACCAAGCGCATCGAAACAACCACAGTCCCGAGACAAATCACTTCACCAATCGTCGTGGCAATTGACACATTTGTGGCGCGGGCCAATGCACCTGCCAGTAGTGCCCCAAATGGATTCAAACCGATAAATGCCAGTAAGAAAATGCCCATCACCCGGCCTCTCAAATAATCTGGTGTGCGCATTTGTACTGACGTATTTGCAGTCGCAAATGCAATAATCATGCAATACCCAACACCGACCATCAGCACAATCGAAAGCCAGAACCAACGCGACCACGCAAACGCCAGCACTAGCGAACAGAAGCCCAGCAAGCCGTTGAAAAACAGACGCTGCTGCTGGCGATGTTCGCCTAGCGACGCGAGCGTCAATGCGCCCAATAAAGCGCCGAGGCCGTTAGCCGCCATCAGGTAACCAAGACCCACCGCACCGGTGTGTAGCACTTCGCGCGCAAACACCGGCATCAACACCATGTGCGACGTTCCAAACACACTTATCACCGCTAACACCGCAATGATGGTGCGCGTGCGCCGATTGCCCCAGACATACCGCACCGCTTCCGCTGTGGCGCGGCGGAATGATTGCTCAGTCACGGCCGGGACGTGCGCCGGCAACCGCATCGCTGCATAGCCGGCGATCACCGCGAGAAACGACAACCCGTTCAACGCAAAACACCCGGCCTCGCCAATCGAGGCAATCAGCAGACCCGCCAATGCCGGTCCGCAAATGCGCGCCGCGTGAAACATCGAAGAGTTCATCGCGATGGCGTTAAGCAAATCCTCTTTGCCGACCATCTCGACCACGAAGCTTTGCCGGGCCGGCATGTCAAACGCCGTGGCAATGCCACTGAGCAAGCCTATGCCGGCAATGTGCCAGATGGTTACGACACGCCAATGCACCAACGCCGCCAGCAGAAATGCCAGCAACATTGCTGCCGTCTGGTTGGCGATGAGGATGGCACGCTTGTTGTGCCGGTCTGCCACAACCCCAGCCAATAGTGTGAGCGCCGTGACCGGCAGCGCGCTGATAAAAGTGACAAAACCGAGCAGAAACGCCGAGCGGGTCAGGTCATACACCAGCCATCCTTGTGCAACGTTTTGCATCCACGTGCCGATTAGCGACACGCCCTGCCCGGCAAAGAACAACCGGTAGTTCCGATGCTTGAAGGCGGCCAGCGTGTTCCGCCAACTCAAGCGACCGATCTTGGTCACAGTTCCATTCATCTCCGGCAATCTCCACAAAATAATCACCGACTGCCAGCGAAAAACGAAGCAGGCGTTCCAGTTGCCCGGAACGCCTGCTTGTTGAATACGGTAATTGCTTAGACCGGTTAGTACCGGCCGCCGCGACCGCCACCACCACCGCCACGACCGCCACGGTCGCCGCCACGGCCGCCACCGAAGCCGCCGCCTGATGGGCGGTCTTCCTTGGGACGGGCTTCATTGACGGTGAGGGCGCGACCATCGAGTTCCTTGCCGTTAAACTGAGCAACGGCAGCGGTGGCTGCTTCCTGGGTTTCAAAGGTCACGAACGCGAAACCGCGCGACTTGCTCGTGAATTTATCCACGATCAGTTCGCACGAGGTAACATTCCCTGCCTGTTTGAACAGGTCAAGAATTGCTCCTTCAGTGGTGTTGAATGACAGATTGCCGACGAATAACTTTGTAGCCATTATGTTTTTTCTTTCTGCTGCGGACGGAGGTCTCAGTGACTGTTCCCACTTCGCGGGTTTCGGACTGTCACCGGACTGAAAGCCTGACTGACAATCTACCAATCTCACTGCAACTGCTTCGATCTGCGAGCAGTACGACGATAGCACAATCGACTTGTATGGCAAGATATTATTTGTTCCTGTCGCGACAGTGGGTCAACTCACAGTTGCGGCACGGTAAAATAAAAACGGCTGCCTTTTTCGAGTTCGCTCTCGACCCAGACTTTGCCGCCGTGCGCCTGAACAATATGCTTAACGATAGCAAGGCCGAGGCCGGTGCCACCGAGTTCCCGGCTGCGGGCTTTGTCCACCCGGTAAAACCGCTCAAATATCCGCGGCAAATGCTCCACCGCAATGCCTGGCCCATTGTCGGCAATGCAAACTTTAAGAAAGTGGTTATCAGCTACGGCGGAGATCTGGACACGACTGCCGTGCGGCGTGTATTTGATTGCATTGTCTAGCAAGTTGACAAAAACTTCATGCAACCGCTGG
>TBL_comb47_HYPODRAFT_10007578_pt1 | contig 11342 bp, 4 predicted proteins | sample TroBogypolimnion_40_FD_10682 | JGI IMG/M metagenome (IMG submission 10682) | reverse complement strand
GGACTCTTTTTAACGGTTTTTTTTACGGCTTGTTTTTTTGCCGGTTTCTTTTTGGTTGCAGCTTTTTCTTTTTGCTGACTTTTAGCAATAAGATTAAGTGCACTCCCTGCTTTAAACCATTCAAACTGGCTTTGGCTTATAGAATGGTTAAGATAAATTTCTTCAACGGAACCGCTGCTGTGTTTAATAGTAAGTTTGAAAGGTTTTCCTTCCTCAAAACTATCAAGGCCTGAAATATCGAACTTATCATCTTCCAAAATTTTATTATAATCTTCAGGATTTGCAAAAGTTAAAGGAAGCATGCCCTGTTTTTTGAGATTAGTTTCATGGATTCGTGCAAAGCTTTTAGCAATTATTGCTTTGCCGCCAAGGTATCGCGGTTCCATAGCAGCATGTTCACGGCTTGAACCTTCTCCATAATTTTCATCTCCTACTACAATCCATCCGATGCCTTCCGCTTTGTATTTACGAGCTACTTCATGAACCTGTTTGTAATAACCGTCTTGATCAAGGGCAAGTCCTGCTTGACCTGTATAGGCATTTATAGCGCCGATAAACATATTTTTAGAAATATTATCCAGATGCCCTCTTAAATTTAGCCATGCACCTGCAGGTGAGATATGATCCGTTGTGCATTTACCTTTTACTTTAAGTAATAATTTAAGTCCCGAAAAGTTATTACCATCCCACGGTTTGAATGGTGCAAAGAATTGAAGCCTTTCACTCTTTGGGTTTATCTTTACTACAGTTTTAAATCCATTCTTAGAAGGGGCAAGGAATCCTTTTGTGTCTTTAATAAATCCGCGTGCAGGAAGTTCATCGCCGTATGGAGATGATAGTTTTACACTTTCTCCGGCTTCGTTTATTATTTCGTCTGTGTCCGGGTTAAATGAAAGGCTGCCGGCAATAGCAAGTGCAGTCGTAATTTCAGGGCTTGCTACAAATGCAAGTGTATCGGGATTCCCGTCATTTCTCTTTGCAAAATTGCGGTTAAAGGAAATTACGATTGAATTCCTTTCATTAGTAGGGTTATCAACTCTTTTCCACATACCAATGCAGGGTCCGCATGCATTTGCAAGAACCTTTCCTCCGAATTGAACAAGAGTGGCTAACTGCCCGTCTCTTTCAATTGTAGCTCTTACCTGTTCCGAACCGGGAGTAATAGTAAACTGTGCTTTCGATTTTAATCCTCTTGACATAGCCTGCTTCGCAATGTTGGCGGCGCGGTCAATATCTTCATAACTTGAATTTGTGCAGCTTCCAATTAACGCCACACTGATTTTATCAGGGAAGTTCTTTTCAATTACCGCATCTTTCATTTTGGAAACAGGAATTGCTGCATCGGGAGTGAACGGCCCATTCAAATATGGCTCAAGTTCACTTAAGTTGATATCAATTATTTGATCAAAGTTTTTTTCCGGATTAAGAAAAACTTCATCATCTGCTTTTAAGTGAGCAGCATGTTTGTCTGCAAGGGATGCTACGTCTGCTCGTCCTGTTTTTTTAAGATAATCCGCCATTCTCCTGTCGTAAGGGAATACTGAGCATGTAGCACCAATTTCTGCCCCCATGTTGCATATAGTTGCCTTTCCTGTGCACGAAATGGTTTCAGTTCCTTCGCCGAAATATTCTACAATAGAGCCGGTTCCCCCCTTAACAGTAAGAATGCCGGCAAGTTTAAGAATAACATCCTTAGGTGAAGTCCATCCGGATAATTTGCCGGTTAAACGGACCCCAATTAATTTAGGCCACTTTAATTCCCATGGCATACCTGCCATAACATCAACAACATCAGCACCGCCAACCCCAATGGCAATCATTCCAAGTCCGCCTGCATTAGGGGTATGGGAATCGGAGCCTATCATCATTCCGCCGGGGAAAGCATAATTTTCCAGAATAACCTGATGGATAATTCCTGCACCCGGTTTCCAAAAACCGACACCGTATTTTTTGCAAATACTCTCAAGAAAATCATATACTTCACGGTTAGTATCAATAGCAACCTTTAGATCCTCTTTAGACCCGTTTTGTGCAACAATTAAATGGTCTGCATGAGCAGTTGCAGGTACTGCAGAAGATTTTCTTCCTGCGTGCATAAATTGCAGCAATGCCATTTGTGCTGTGGCATCCTGCATAGCCACTCTGTCAGGTGCAAGATCAACATAATCCTTACCGCGCAATAATTCTCTTGACGGTGCATGCCAGAGATGAGTATAAAGTGTTTTCTCGGCAAATGTCATAGGCCGGTTTATAATAGTGCGGGCTAAATTGATTTTAATATTCATCTGTGAATAAAGTTTTTTGATTATCTCTATGTCGGCGGTCATATTTACCTCGTTAAATTTTTTTACAAAAATACCAAATAAATTGTTTTAAGAAACAGTAATTCTTAAAAAAAATAAGATTTCATGAATAAAAAATTAAAATAATGTGAATTAGATTATCTGAATCACAAAAATATATTATTTGAGGCGGCATTTAAATAATACAGCGTTATCGTATTAAATAAAACAATCCTGTGTTTTGGATGGAAGGACAAATATAGCGGCATTTATGAAAATGAGTTATCAATAAATGAATCAGTTATATTCGTTGAAATAATAAAAATAATATTCGTGTAATGAAAAATTCTTATTAAGTCGTTTCAGCCTTAATTTTTTAAAGATTTTTCATGCTCAGAGAAACTCTTCCCTTATCAATATCTATGGCAGTAACAGAAACATCAATAATATCGCCGACTTTTAAAACTTCCAAAGGGTTCTTAATAAATTTATTAGCTATTTGAGAAATGTGAAGCAGGCAATCCTGTTTTACACCAATATCTACGAAGGCGCCGAAATCAACTATATTGCGGACAGTCCCTTTTAACCGCATATTTATCTGCAGGTCTTCAATTTTTAAAACGTCGCTGCGTAAAATAGGTTTAGGCATTTCTTCGCGCGGGTCTCTCCCCGGTTTTTTAAAATTTTCAATAATATCTATAAGAGTAGCTTCTCCAATGCCTATTTCTCCGGCAATTTTTTTGATACCGTGATTTTTAATATAAAGTTCAACCAATTGTCCCTGCTCATTAATGTGCAGAGTTGAAAGATTGCACATTTTTAATAGTGCAGCAGCAGCTTCATAAGATTCGGGATGAATAAACGTATTATCCAGCGGATTACTGCCCCCGGGTATTTTTAGAAATCCTGCGCATTGTTCAAAAACTTTTTCTCCCATTCCTGTTACTTCAAGAAGCTCTTTTCGGTCTGAAAACCTTCCTATTTTCTCTCTTTTTTTTACAATGTTATTGGCAATTCTTTTATTTAAACCGGAGACATAGTTCAGTAGAGAAGAAGATGCTGTGTTAAGATCAACTCCCACATAATTAACGCAGCTGATTACAACATCATCAAGTTTTTTGGAGAGTAGTTTTTGGTCAACGTCATGCTGATATAACCCGACGCCAATAGATTTCGGGTCAATTTTTACAAGTTCGGCCAGTGGATCTAAAACTCTTCTTGCGATAGAAATATTTCCGCGCTGGCTGGCTTCAAGATCGGGGAATTCTGCTTTTGCAGTTTCGCTTGCTGAGTAAACAGATGCTCCCGCTTCGCTTGTAATTAAATAGCGGCAGGATAGTTTATTATCCTGAATTAATTCGGCAACCAATTGTTCCGTTTCACGGCTTGCTGTTCCGTTCCCAATTGCTATCAAATCAACTTTATATCTGCTTATCATATCAAGCATTACTTTTCTTGCATGCTCAATTTTTTTCTGTGGCGGATGAGGATAAATTGTAGCGCCTTCAATATATTTTCCGGTAGCATCAATAACGGCAAGTTTGCTTCCGCTTACAAATCCGGGATCTATGCCAAGTATTATTTTATTGCTTATAGGGGGCTGCAGAAGCAATTGTTTGAGATTAGCTGCAAAAACTTCTATTGCATGAATGTCTGATGTTTCGGTAAGCTGATTCCTAATTTCCCGCTCTATTGAGGGATATATAAGCCTGCCGAAAGAATCCTCTACAGTGTCCTTAAGCAGTTCTTCAAAAACAGATTCATTGAATGAAAAGTATTTCTTGTAAATTTCCTTGAGAACCTGAGGCTTATCGAAACTGAACACAACTTTAAGAAATTTTTCCTCCTCTCCCCGGTTAATTGCAAGTAGCTGATATGGTTTTACTTTGTTTACAGGAACGCTGAAATTATAATATACTTCATAAACATCTTTTCTGTTTGGCGGAAGGTCTTCTTTTTTGGTATCTATTTTAGTTGAACCAATTAAAGAATTATCAAATAAGTATTCTCTTACCGTCTGCCGCACTTCTGCGGTTTCGCTAATCATTTCGGCAATTATATCCATTGCGCCGCTGCGTGCTTCATCAATGCTGTTTACACCTAATTCAGAATTTATATATTGAGCTAATATTTCATCAAAAATTCCTGAAAAACGGGGATTATCCAGAATGAACATTGCTAATGGTTCCAGCCCCTTGGCTTTTGCAATTGTTCCCCTGGTTTTGCGCTTTGGTTTATAGGGAAGGTAAAGATCTTCAACTTCCTGCAATTTAAATGCATTAAGAATTTTTTCTTTCAACTCGTCTGTTAATTTACCCTGTTCTTCTATGCTTTTAAGAACCGTCTCCTTTCTTTCCTGAAGCAGAGTAAGATAATTTAATCTATCTTCTATTACGCGGAGATGATCTTCATTTAATCCTTCCGTTTTGTCTTTTCTATATCTTGCAATAAAAGGTATTGTTGCACCTTCGCCAAATAAATCTATAACCGTATTAACTTGTCTTTCGGCAATACTTAATTCTGAAGCAATAACTTTGGGGATATTCATTTTATTTCCGGATAATTTTTAATGTGCAAATCAAATGGAACATTATTTAATTTTCAACTTGAAAATAATGTAATTGTTTTTAAGTAGTGCGGAGAATTAACGTAAAAACAAAATTTCGGATTAACTTATTACTGAGATTTTCGATACGCTGCAAAATTAAAAGACAGAAAAATGAAAATCAGCCGTAAAGTTCAGTCTCTACAAGTTCGCAGATAATATGTGCAACGGTAATATGCCCTTCCTGAATTCTCTGAGTGTTAGAGGAAGGAATGGTAACCGCATTATCAACCAAATTAAGTAATTTGCCCCCTGAACCGCCAAGAAAACCGATAGTCATCATTCCTTTGGATTTGGCCTTTTCAACAGCATTGATAATATTAGGAGAGTTTCCGCTTGTGGAGATTACAAGCAGCACATCTCCGTCATTTCCAAGCCCTTCTACATTGCGTGCAAAAACATTTTCAAAACCGATATCATTGCCCCCAGCAGTAAGGTTTGAAGTATCAGTCGTAAGGGCGACTGCTGCTAATGCCGGCCTCTGAATCTGGTGCGAAAGCCGTATCATGAATTCCGCAGCTATATGCTGGCAGTCTGCCGCGCTGCCGCCGTTTCCGCACAAGAGAAGTTTTTTATTTTTTTTGTAAGCATTTATAATAATTTCCGATGCTGAAATAATGCTGTCATAACATTTATCAAATATTTTTAATTTCACTTCCGAACTCTCTTTTAGAGAATTCTCAACAAATTTTTTCTTGTCCAAAATTTCCTCTTATTTATCTTGTCAAAAATAGTAAAGTTTAATATCATTCTCATATAAAGAAAGCGGTTTTATGAAAAAAGATAGAAGGGCTAAGAACCATAACAAAGAATCGTACCCCTTGTTTTGCGATTTTTCATGCACTTTTGCCTCTTTTGCTCCGGAAGATTCAATAGGAGCCTGCCGTAAAGAACTTTCAGTTTGGTGTTCATACCTCAAGAAATATAACAATAAGAATAATAAATGCCTTCGGAAGGGCATTGTATAGCCTGGCTTATTTTGAGAACCTGCATTTATCTGAGAAAATATGAAGTTTTAAGGCAAAATAAACATTTTTGTCTTTTGAAGTGTGGCTAAATCATTATAAATTAATTTATAAATATAAATTTTTTAGGCTATTTTTTTAAGTAATTTACGGTAATATGGACGAGCAATTTTTCTTTAGTTTTATTGATAGTGCACCGATAGGAATTTTGGTTTTCGATTCCAATTTTAATATAACTGCGGTTAATAATAATTTCTTTGGATTTAGGGGCGTTAAGAAGAATGTTCCTGATTTACTTATTGGCAAGAATATTCTTACTTCCGATATTTTTGAAAAGAACGATCTAAGGAAAGAACTTGAGTCTGTTAAAGACGGTAGTATTTTTGAAAAGCAGGTATTTGCTTCCAAAACTATGAAAGGGGAAAAATTAATTGTCCTTTCCAAAGGCGCCCCTATATTTGACGAAGATGAATTTCTTGGGGGTCTGCTTCTTCTTGAAGATATTAAAAAAGAAGTTGGCGAAGTAAAAGAACCTGCAGTTGATCAGAAGGAATATTATTCATTTTTATCCAACATTTCCAATTTTTTTGCCATAATTGGGCCTACAGGAAATTTAGTATTTAAATCTTTGAATGATAGTTCTGATTATCTTAAAAGTATTTATAATCCTAATGCAGCAGTAATAGAAAAAGTATTTCAGGGAAACGATAATTTTAATTTTGTAGATTTTTATAATCATGCAAAAGGGCTTAAAACTCCTCTTGTAAAGAATTTCCTTTTTCAGACATTAAATCAGAATGTAGTACTAAAAGCGGTATTTGTACCTTATCTTTTTTCTGCACCACAGATTACGGCGCTTTTTATAGATGAAGTTAAATATGAAGCATTGGAAGCGAAAGATGCCGGAGAAGAAGTTGCCGAACTCCGTAATTATTACTCAATGACTTCTATGATTGTTGATGCTGTAATAGGCATGGATATTAAAGGGAAGATAACTTACTGGAATGAATCAGCTCAGGAATTATTTAAAGTTTCAAAAATGGAAATTTTCGGTAAGTTTATCGGCAAAATAATGCCTGCTTTTACTGAAAACTATTTTGAAAAGCTGAAAGATGATATTATTAAAAATAAAGTCTGGGAAGGCGAAATAAAAGGAGAGAAGAACAAGCAGGTAATAATTTATTCTGTAAAAATTAAATACATTGAAGAAACTGTTAAATCCTGTTTTGTTATGCTATGTTCTGATGATACCGAAAGGGCATATTCGGAAAGGGAGTTAAGAAAGTCGGAAGAAAGGTTTAGAAGTATAGTTACCAGTTCAAGGGAATTTATTTGTACGCTTGACCTCAATGGGAAAATTACATACGCGAATCCAGAATTTTTTAGAAAAATAGGAATTGGGAAAAATGAACTTCAAAATACCGACTTCAGCAATTTTATAGAGGAAAGTTATCTTGCTCAAAATGGTTTCAAATTAGCAGAGATCAGCCGGTTTAAAGACAACACAACAGAAATTCCTTTGCAGACTAAAACAGGCAAAATAATAATTACACTTGCAAGTTTTAATGCTGTACTGAATTTTAATAACGAGCCAATTTATTATAATGCAATATTTACCGATATAACGCAGAAGAAAGAAGCTGAAAAAGACCTGTTGCTTACACGCTCGGTTTTTGAAGCTTCAAAAGATGGCATTGGGCTTTTCCATAGTAAAAAGTGTATTCTTCTTAATGATTCATTTGCCGAAATGTTCGGATACAAAACTTCCGAATTGATTGGAAAAAATCCGGTAGATTTGGTAGATGAAGAGGACAGAGACCGTATTCTGGGATATTTTAATGCCCGCGAAGAAGGATTAGAGGCCCCAACATTATATGAATGTAAAGCTCAAAGAAAAGACGGTTCAAATTTCCATCTGGAAAATTCCGTCAGTTCCTATGATATTGAAGGGAAAACTTTTATTCTGTGGGTTTCAAGAGATATTACTACAACTATGTCTGTGCAGCTTGCGGTTCAGGAATCAGAAGAGAAGTACAGAAGTATTACTGATAACATAGATGAAGCATTCTGGTCTGCCGAACGATTAAAAAATAATAACTTCTCGGTATTCTATACATCTGCCGTGAAGAAAATTACCGGCTATTCCAGTGAAAATTTTATGAGGAGTTCTAATTTATGGCGCCGCATAATTCACCCTGATGATTTCGGCGACGTAATTACAAAATTACGAAGGTTTTATAAAGATTCTACCAGAAATAATTTTGAAATAGAATACCGGATTCTTAATGACATAGGTAATATTATATGGATCAGGAATAAAATAAATGTTTTAAGAGGGCGCAAAGGAGAAGTAAGAAAAATTTTCGGGCTTGTTGCCGATATATCTATTCAAAAACACGCAGAAGACCAGCTAAAAAAATCTGCCGAGTCTCTTAAAGAACTCAATGAAACAAAAGACCGTTTTCTTTCTATAATCTCGCATGATCTACGTACTCCTTTTAGTTCTATTCTTGGTTTTACAGATATTCTTCTTCATGATGAAAATATGCCCCCTAGTAAACAGAAAGAATATATTAATTTTATTCAGGATTCTTCAAAGAGTATGCTTTCGCTTGTTAATTCCCTGCTTGACTGGACACGCTTGCAGACCGGAAGGATGAAATTTGAACCAGACAGAACCAACGCTTCTGCTATCATTCGCAGGGCAATTCAAATGCAGGCGGGTTTTGCTATAAGCAAAAATATCAGCCTCTTGTACGATGACAGCAACAGCTATTATGTCCATGCAGATGACGGTTTACTATTACAAGTATTTAATAACCTTCTTTCCAACGCAATAAAATTTACACCTAACAGCGGCGTAATATCGGTGCATGTGTTTCCCCTTGTAGAAAAAAGACAGGTGCGTTTCTGTGTTAAGGATACCGGTTTGGGAATTAAAGATGAAGATCTTCCTAAATTATTTAAAGTTGATTCCAAATTCACTACTTCCGGTACAGAAGGTGAAAAGGGAACAGGATTCGGCCTTTCACTAGTAAATGACATTGTACAAAAGCATGGCGGTGAAGTTTGGGCTAAAAGCAAATACGGATTAGGCACTGAAATGTACTTTACTATTCCTGTTTCATCTACTAATATTTTACTAGTAGATGATGTTCAAACCGACAGAGTTTTGTATGCGAAATTATTCAAGAGCTTAATTGCAGGTTATACAATTACGGAAGCATCAAACGGGCAGGAAGCGTTTGAGTTGATTAAAGCTACTTCTCCTGCTCTTGTTATAAGTGACCATAAGATGCCTGTTATGAATGGTTATGAACTGGTTAAACAAATTAAGTTTTCAGATCTTAAGCAAAAGCCGCCTGTAATAATATTAAGCAGCGATATTAATAAAGTTATAGAAGAAGAGTACAGGGAATTAGGTGTTGAATATATTTTCCAGAAGCCTGTAAACCTTAATGCATTTAAACTTGCAGTTGAAAAATGCCTTAGGAAAGTTATATCGGGCTAAACATTTATTAAAGGCTTATTTAAACTATTCCAAATTGAAATTGCTTCTTCAAAAGGTTCAATTGCCCTGGGCATAGCACCGTGCATATACGATATTGCCACACCGTAATTAACTATTGGCACGTTAGTGTATTTAGCCTGTTTAATCCTTACCTGCATGGCATGCCTTGTAAGCATGCATCCGCCGCAGTGAATAATTAACTTATATTCGGAAAGGTTTTCGGGATAATCATGGCCCCCTTTAATATCTATCTGTAAATCTTTTTTAGTATGGAGCCTTAGCCATCTTGGTATTTTTACTTTACCTATATCATCTTCCTGAGCATGATGTGAACAGGCTTCGGCAACTAAAACCTTGTCTCCGTCTTCAAGTTCTTCAATCCGCTTTATTCCTTTTACATACTCGGCTAAATCCCCTTTATGGCGTGCCATTAGAATAGAGAAAGTAGTAAGGGGAATATCATCCGGCACATCTGCTGTAACGCGCATAATAGCCTGGCTGTCCGTAACCACTAATTTAGGAGGCTGTTTAATGGCGTTTAAAGCAGCGCGCAATTCTTTATCTTTAGTTACTACAACTATGGCATCTTCATTAAGTGATTCACGTATAGTTTGCACCTGAGGCATAATCAGCCTGCCTTTTGGAGCGCCAAGATCTATAGGCACAACTAATACTATAATGTCGTGTTGTTTTATAAGATCACCTACAAGGGGCGGTTCCGGTTCATTGGGGATTAATTTGCTTACTGTTTCTTTCAGGCTTTCTATGCCCTTTGCGTCTATGCATGATGTTGAATGAAATTTCAAATTCCTTGCATTGAGCTCGTTTACCAGATCGTTATTAATACCAAGGTCGGTTTTATTTAATACAATAATAAATGGAGTACCCATTTGGTTAAGATGTTCAATAAGTTTCTTTTCGCTATCATCCAATTTTAATGAAGCATCTACAACAAATAGAGCAAAATCAGCTTCCGATATTGCTTTCATTGTTTTATTTATTCTTTTAAGCCCCAAATCGCCAATGTCGTCAATTCCGGCAGTATCCACAAGAACAACCGGGCCGAATGGAAGAAGCTCCATAGCCTTTTTGACCGGGTCGGTTGTTGTGCCCGGCGTTTCACTTACAATGGATAAATCCTGTCCAATGAATTTATTTACTAAAGAAGATTTTCCGGCATTTCTTTTGCCTACAAATACTAAATGTTTCCTTTCGGACTGCGGTACATTACTCAATTTTAATACCCATTTCTTTTGATAATATTAATAACAACTCTTTCTCATCAAGAAGTTTACTTTTCATCAAAGCTTTTACAAAAGGCATTTTATTTTCATTAGCATAATTTACAAGATCGGAAATTGCATCATACCCGAATGTGGTAATTAAAGAAGCTGCTATTGCCGATGAACTGATAAGGTTTTCCCGGCATCGGGCGGCATTTGCGCCAATTGAATCAATACAATTAACTGCAAGATTGTTGTTTGAATCTTTCAATAAGGAAATCGATTTCAAAAACAGATGTGCTAAAAGGGGAGTGAATGCATTAAGTTCAAGGTTCCCGCTTCCGGCAACATTTGTTATTACCGTATCATAACCTTTAATAAGTTCGGATATTTGTATGGCGCTTTCAGGTATAACGGGATTTACTTTCCCCGGCATTATACTTGAACCTGCCTGTTTAGGCTCAAGGGATATTTCGCCAATTCCGCCGTTTGGCCCGCTCGATAAAAACCGTATATCGTTGCAAATTTTTATTATCGATACAGCCCCTGCTTTTATTATTCCATGAACTTCAACAAATATATCAAGGTTTTGTGTTGCGTCTATTAAATCTTCACTTTTTGCTATCGGCAGTTTTGTAATTTTCTTTAAAATACTATTCACATTTAAAACATATTCTTTTGGAGCCGAAACGGAATTGCCTACTGCAGTACCGCCAAGATTTACAGATCTAAGCCTTTCTTCGGCATTGTATAATC
>TBL_comb47_HYPODRAFT_10007577_pt1 | contig 11343 bp, 9 predicted proteins | sample TroBogypolimnion_40_FD_10682 | JGI IMG/M metagenome (IMG submission 10682) | reverse complement strand
GTGACATCCTGGAAACGGGTAACGATTCTTACCGCTTTAAGCATCGTAAAAATAGCCATCAGAAACCCGAAAAAGTGGAAAGTATTGGGCGCTGATTAGTGGAAAGTATTGGGCGCTGTTTGACAAAAAGCCACACAAAGAGCAAAACTCAGATTCACCCCAGAGCGCGCAAGATGGGTAGCAGCAGAACAATGGCATGGGCAACAAGTTGGCTCTTTTGATAAAAATGGCTATTACTTACTTGAGTTTGACTACAACCAAGACCCAGAGTTAGTCATGGATATTCTCAAACATGGCTCCGCAGTTCAGGTCATTGCTCCGGCCAGTTTAAAAACTAAGGTAGCTAATGAACTTAAAAAAGCTCTGGGTCAGTATTGATGAAGGTGATTGTGCAAAAATAACTTACAACCATAACCTGATTTCTATGAGAAAGCTTTTTTGCCTTTAATGAGTAGCTCATCAAAAGTCTTCTCAAGTCTCGCATTAGTGCCACGTAGCCCTGAAACCACCTGTTCGGCCCATTCAAAGTAGTCAAATTTCCTTTGAAGTGGCCAATCTTTAGGCGGTGACGATAGGATATCGCGCAGATTACAAATCTTATCAGCAAGCTTGACTTGTTTTGCTTCGATTGACGAGTGTTTGGCATGCTCTATTTGTAGCGTTTTACGCTCAGCCTTGGAAAGGCTCTTATCGTCAGTTACTTCAAGCACAATCGATGTAATTTTGTTGCCAAAGAGCGCTTTGAGCTCTTGCTCTGTTGTCTCAGTATCTTCGATGGTGTCGTGTAGCAATGCCGCAACTAGCACTTCTTCATTAGCAATGCCGCCTTCGTTGGCAAGAACATCAGCTAAGGCAATGGGGTGATTTATATACGGAGATGCATCCGCGTCTTTTCTGCGTTGATTTTTGTGTTTTTCGGCCGCAAAGGATGCCGCCTTAATTAATAGATTGGCCATGATTATTCCTCTTTAATATTTTCATTCTAGTCTTGAACTAGCTCATTTTCTGAGCCTGATAAGATTTAAGCTGGCCCTATGCAAAAAAAGGGGGTCATCATGAAATACTTAATAGGACTGTTTTTATTGTCTCAAAGCATTTTGTTTGCTAGAGGAGCGGGCGCTCAACCTCTAAACTGGAACGACAGCCCACTCAATTATCAAAATAGTGAGCTCAACTACAACAATAGCTCACTAAATTACAACAATAGTCCGCTAAATTATCAAAACAGCCCAATGAATTACAACTCAAATAATGGAGTCTATGACAATGGCGGAAACCGAATCGGCTACGAGGTTAAATCGCCTCAGGGGGTAACAAATTATTTTGACAATACCGGCAATCGAATTGGGTATACACCAAATAAAAATCGTTAGGAGATTCAAACAATGCGAATGGTGACGTTGGCCCTGTTGCCATTCACTATGGTAAGTACAAAAAACGACCTATTTAAGCTTTTCTTCATCAATTAACTTAAATGCGGCCAGTCTAAAAAAACCAGAGCGTGAAATTCGCTTTTGTTTTGCAGCCTCATTAATTAAAGCAAGGTCTTCTTTTGATATGCGCATGGTGATTTGGATGCTTGAATCTTCATTCGTAGAATTTTGAGCTCTTTTGGTTATGGCATTCATAATGAGTTAGCGGCTAACAATGTTAAGGTTACTAATAATACATTAAGCAATGTATTTGTGTATACATTGACATTTTAAAGTATATAAATTATAATTACAAATTAAGTACATTTTTAGGAGTGTTAATGTTAATTTTCAAGAAAATTTGTAGTTTTTTGCACGTTTAATGAGATAACCAATTGAAAAAAACGAAAAAAATAAGAATTGGTGAGTTATTTAGTGGCCCCGGTGGATTGGCTCTCGGGGCAAGCCTGGCTGCAAAAAGTACGCAATTATTCGAATATGAGCACGCTTGGGCTGTTGATAATCATGAGCATACTTGCGACACCTATATTAGAAATATTCCGGGCGCATCTTCTGATTCCGTCTTTTGTGAAGATATACGAGTTTTTAATTTGAAGAATCTTCGTAATGTCTGTGAAGATATCCACGGTTTTGCATTCGGGTTCCCATGTAATGATTTTAGTGTTGTTGGCGAACAAAAAGGCATGAATGGCGATTTTGGACCACTTTATTCCTATGGATTAAAAGTACTAAATATGTTCGAGCCTGATTTTTTCGTCGCAGAAAATGTTAGTGGTCTTACAAGCGCCAATCAGGGTGAGGCGTTAAAGAAAATCCTAAAAGACATTGGGAATGCTGGCCCAAAATATATTTTGACACCTTATTTATACAAGTTTGAAGAGTACGGAGTTCCTCAGGCTAGACATAGACTAATTATTGTGGGTTTTAAAAAATCACTTGAAATTAAATTTAAGCCACCGAAACAGACGCATTTAAAGAAGTTCATGTCGGCTAAAGAGGCTATTGAAAAAAAACCAATCAAGGCCAATGCTTTTAATAATGAAAAAACAGTTCAATCCGAACTCGTAGTTAAGCGTCTAAGCTATATAAAGCCAGGGGAAAATGCATGGAACGCAAAAATTCCGAAGCCGTATCAGTTAAATGTTAAAGGCGCGAAATTAAGCCAGATTTATAAGAGATTAGAGGCTGATAAGCCTTCTTACACGATTACAGGCTCGGGTGGTGGCGGAACCCATGTTTATCATTGGTCAGAAAATAGGGCCTTAACAAATAGAGAGCGCGCTCGGCTTCAAACATTTCCAGATGATTTTGAATTTATGGGCTCAAAAGAAAGTATTCGTAGGCAAATAGGGATGGCCGTTCCGCCTGAAGGCGCAAAAGTTATTTTTGAAGCGATTTTTAAGGCACTTCATGGAATTGAATATGACCATATAAAGGAAGAAGATATTCACATACCAGGATTGAAAAGGAAATAAATTGTCAGAAATTGACCTTTCGCCTCCCGCTAGCTCATTAATTGAATCAATACGAAGCATTGGATATTCATTCCCATTTGCTATTGCAGATTTGATTGATAACAGTGTAAGTAAAAACGCAAAAAGAATTGACGTATCAATAGTTACCAATCAGTCAAATAAATTGACAGTTGTAATCTCTGACAATGGCATTGGTATGAGCCCCCAAGAGTTGCGCGTAGCTATGTCCCTTGGTGGCAAAGGTCCAAGCGACATAAGAGACTCCAAAGATATGGGACGCTTTGGTTTGGGTTTGAAAACCGCCTCCTTTTCGCAATCGAGAGTTTTAACTGTTATATCAAGAAAATCTAGCGATGCCGAATGGTATGGGATTACTTGGGATTTAGATTACGTTATTCAGGCAAATAAGTGGTTCGCCTCTGAGCTAAGTGTTGATGAATGTAGAGAAAAATTAGATTTAATCGAATGCTCATTGGCGGATTCATGCGGGACGATTGTGATGTGGGCAAATTGCGATAGGCTTGAAGAGGGTTTACAAACAGTCGAAGAACTCTCCCTTCATGTTAATAGGGAGATTGAAAACCTTCAAAAGATTCTAAGCTTGGTTTATCACAAGCTTTTGGATAAAAAAGTTACACAAATATATGTAAATGGTTTGAGGCTTGAGCCAATGGACCCATTTTGCACTCATGGTAAAGATGATGAATCTAGGTCGCAGTTAATCTTTGAGGAACCTGTTGAAGTTAATGGCGCAAAAATTGAGGTGCAAGGTTATTTACTACCACACCAATCTCGAATGGGGAGTTCTGCGCGGGAGGCAAAAATTTCAATTGATGGTGACCATGTGGCAAATCAAGGACTATATTTATACAGGGTTGACCGTCTAATTGCATGGGGCTCATGGCAAAACATCATTAGAAAATCAGAAGCAAATAAATTGGCCAGAGTATCAATCTCATTTGGAAATGATGCAGATGAGCTATGGAAGCTAGATATCAAAAAATCTACGGCAATATTACCGGCATTGATTAAGGCGCGAATTAGAGATTTAATACGAAAGATGTCCACGCACTCTTCAGGGGTTTTTGAAAAAAGACTCAAGATGAGGAAAACAAGTGAAAACTCGGTTTGGTGCAGATATTACGATAGGGATTCACAGTTAATAACCTATGAGGTTGATAGAACTCAACCTGCTATTCAGGCGCTACTTGACCAATTTGGTGACAATGCTGATTTAGCGGAGTCATTGCTTGAGTTTATTGAAAGCACATTCCCTGCGGATTTGGTTAAGAACGATTTAGCAATTGCCAATACTAAATTTAATCGCGAAGACAATGAAGATGCATTCAATAATTTATTGGAGCTAGCGCAGCAAATGACCTCAGCGGGTATCAATTTTGATGTATTTAAAAATTCTGTAATTGATAGCCATATCTATGGGTTAGAACAAGACGTGCTTGAAAAGTATTTAGAAAAGATTGGAGAGGTCCTCAATGAGTCCACTTAACGAACTTTCAACCGACATCTTGAATATGATTCAAGAAACAATAATTAGAAAGGCAAGTCAGTCAGGCTCTTCCGTGGTTATTGACCGCTCCTGGATTAAAAGTGAAATCAATAATATTGTTAGCCAAATGCCAGGTCTTTATGCCTCAGATGACCAAATCGACATAATTGTTAGAGGTGTAAGCGATAGGGTTGATGTGGTTGTTCATGAGGCAGGGGTAATTGTTGACAACACAAAAAAACGAACACCCTGGTATACCCCAGAGCGAATTAATAAAACAGAAAGAATATTCTGGGATAGTTTTGAGGGCTATGTACGTCAAAAAAGCGATATTCCTGAATCCGTAATTAGGCAAACAAACGTAGATACGGATAGAACACTTGAGCAACTGGCGGACCCGCTATCTAAGGATTCCTTCTTATGTCGCGGAATGGTAATTGGTGATGTTCAAGCTGGTAAAACGTTAAATTATTCCGCGTTAATCAATAAGGCTTGTGATATGGGATACAAGCTAATTATCGTTTTGACAGGATTAACAGAGGACTTAAGGTCGCAAACGCAAAAAAGATTGGATAGAGATTTTGTCGGCCAAGAATCTCAGCGAAGTAAAAGTGGTGTGACAGCTTCTTCTAGCAATCGAATAGGTGTTGGAAAATTCAGGCAATCTCAACCAGTTACTGTTTTGACGGATAAAAATACTGATTTTAAAAATCCTGGGGTTCTCAATATCGATGAAAATCCAAATCGAGTGCTTATTGTCGCTAAAAAGAATAAATCCATTTTAGAAGAAATCAATGCCTGGATTAGAACTCAAAATTCAGGCGGCAAGAAATTACAAAGTCCAGTATTAATTATTGATGATGAGGCTGATAACGCATCGGTTAATACCGCTAAAGCAGACCAAGAGCCTAGGGCTATTAATAAAGCAATTCGTGAAATTCTATCTAGATGCGAACGTGTTAGTTATGTAGCATATACAGCAACCCCATTTGCAAATATTTTTATTCCACCAGATGATGAAATTGAAGCTTCTGAAATGAAAGATTTATTTCCGGAAGATTTTATTATCGCTTTAAACCCTCCATCAAACTATAGAGGTGGAAAATTCTTCTTCACATACATGGAAGAGGATGAGGGCAAGGCTGCTTATCACCCTACGTTAGCAATTACCGATGCCGAATCAAAAATTCCACTGAAGCATAAAAAAGATGACTTAATTGATGAGCTTCCAGAGTCTATGATTGATGCGCTGGGTGTGTTTTATGTCGCATCCGCAATAAAAGATATCCGCAGAAGAAGTGGAAAGATAAATATTTCCAATCCTGATAATAAATTTGATACCTGCCTCATAAACGTATCAAGATTTACAGATATTCAAAATTCGTTACGACATTTGGTGCAGGACCAAGTTGACCAGTTTTATAGCTCCATTAAAGCGAATGCTGGGCTTCGAGAAACAAGAGACAACAAATTTAATTCCTTAAAAGAACTATTTTTAAGAGAGTATGGGGATGACCTTGCTGGCATTATTAATTGGAGTGACGTTTGCAAAGCTCTTTTAGACTTGGAAAAGCCTGTAGTTGTTGTCATTCATAGCAAGTCTGATGATGCTATGCATTGGGATGAAAGTAGCCCAAAGAAAATAGTGGCAATTGGAGGATTTAGGCTATCTCGCGGATTAACTTTAAGTGGTTTAACCGTAAGCTACCTATATAGAAATTCATTGATGTATGACACCTTGATGCAAATGGGGCGGTGGTTCGGATATCGTGATGGGTATGAGGACTTGTTAAGACTATGGTGCTCTCCAGCATCTATAGATTGGTATAGCCATGTAACCAATGCAACTGAAGAACTTCGTGCGGAAGTTTCTCAGATGGCTAAACAAAAAATGACCCCAAATGACTTTGGCTTGCGGGTACGTTCGCACCCAGATTTATTGGTGACAGCAAAAAATAAAATGCAAACGAGTACAGAAATTCCTGTAAAGCTTTCATTCTCTGGTATGACTTTGGAGACTTATGCATTTGACCTTGATTACGAAAAAGATGCGGAAAATAAAAAATTAATTTTGAAGCTTATTAGGGAAAACTCTTCAAAAGAGATAAAAAGTCCTGCAGGCCAAGAGAAACACTTTTTTATGAGTGGCGTATCAGGGAATGAGGTCATCCCTTTCTTAAAGGACTTAAATGTTCATACTCTAAATGGAGCATGGGCCGATAAAGAGCTTTTTAGTAAATACTTAGACTATGTACACGAGTCTGATTTAAAAACCTGGGATATATGCGTATTTAATAAAGCGAGTGGAAAAATTTCTTCAAACAAGGATGTTTTAGAGCTTTCCAATCTAATTGGTGGAAGAGATTTGTATCCGCAAAGCAGGACGATATTTTTTAATGGCTTAAGAAAATATCTTCAAGCTTTTTTTGTGAATGGAAATAGAAAGCTAAGCGTCGGCTCAATAAATGAGATTGGATTAGACGCAGGTACAGAGAGAATCAGGCCAATGTTAGTGATTCATGTGATTGAAGCCATCCCACCTAAAGACAAGAGCTTGCCCGATTCTCTGATAGACCTGCCCGGAAATATTTATTTCGGCGTTTCGGTAATTCTTCCTGAAACTAAAAAAGAGATTAAGGCTGTTGCCTATCACGTAACAAAAGGATGGCTACGTAGATATATGCCCGAATCAGATGATTTGGAGGAAGACATAGAGATGGAGGAGATGTAATGACAGTTTGGTCAACAATGGAAAAGCCAAAAGGCAACTCTATAACTATGCGGCTCGCCGAGAGAACCGAAAATATAGTTTGGTCTTGGATAAAGCAGTCAGATGGCAAGGCTGGACTCGCTTTACAGGTTATTAGCGGAGAAGTTCCAATTCCTGAAATCCCTATTTCTAAACATTTCGAGGTGAAGGAAAAGCAATACGAGGATTGCAAGCCAATGCTCACCTTGATATGTGTGAATTATGAATTTTTTGAAATATTTGAAATTCTTTGTCAGGATTTAATTAACCACTCAAAAGCCTTCAAAACAATTGAGCAACTCTTATCGGGAATAAAAAACCGGATTCTAGTATGGTATGAGTTATTTAAAAAAGATTTCAAAGGGCTTACGAAAAAACAAGTTATTGGATTGGCTGCAGAGTTGCAGTTTTTTAAGATTTGGACAACAAAATTTAATGAAAATATAGGTACCTGGGTTGGTCCAAATGATAGCCCTCAGGACTTTATTTCTAAAAATGGTTTTACAGGAGTGGAAATAAAATCCACAAGTTGGGCGCTCTCTAACATACAAATATCTTCAATGTTTCAGCTAGATTTTTCTGGAAAGCTATTTATTGCCGTTTACCCAGGAAGACTTGTTGATTCGGATGACGTTGGCGCAACCAATCTTGATGAAATTGTAGAATCAATTCAAAAAGATTTAGACCCATCAAAGGCAATTGAATTTCAAGCCAAGTTATTGCTATCAGGATATGTCCCAAAGATATTCAACAATACATATTTTGAACTTGGTGAGCCCATTTTTTATAGGGTAATAGATGGGTTTCCTAGATTAATTAGGGCAAATATAGATAGCTCAATTACAGACTGCAAGTATGTGATTTCACTATCCGACCTTGATATTTACAAAGTTAAATTGGACGAAATTGGTGCACAAATATGATTACCTCCCAAGAATTCTATCAATCACTTAAAGAAACTTTGGCATTAATTGCGGGTGTTGATGGCTCTTCGATTGAGGTTGAGTTTGTAAGGTTTGGTTTAGATAAGCTAGTCGATTTTGGCGATATTGATAACTATGAGCTCATAGAGGATGGTAGAGATTCTGCCGATATTTGGAGAATTGATGCTTTCTCTGATGATAGCGAGTCTGAGTTATCAATTGGAACAATGTCATTGTTTATTAGTCTTTTTGACCAGGCAGATGAGCCTGCCAATCTAATCCAAACTGATATTGATAGGCTTCTTAAAAAACTCAAGAAATTTGTTGAATTCTCTTTAGAAAAAGACCCGTATAAGTTTTTCGAGCCAGGAAGCGGCCCATTTAATGTTGCAACAACATTAAAGGCTGCATGGTTAAAACCTACAAAACCAAATATTAAATTCTATGTAATATCGAATAGGCCGATAAGCAAGCGAATTACAGATATTGAAAATATTGAAATTCATGGCTCACATGTTGAGGTGGTTGTATGGGACCTTAATCGGTTCCTTCAAATGGAGCTGTCTGGACGTGAGCGTGAAGACATTGAGATTGATTTATCGGCTACTCCTCTAAAAGCATTAATGGCGACCACTGCCAATGAGGGTGCCTTAAAGTCAGCTTTAGTTGTAATGCCAGCTAGCGTACTTGTTGGAATATACGGTAAATGGGGAGGCCGTTTACTTGAGCAAAACGTAAGAAGTTTCCTATCTACTAAGAATTCAGTCAACAAAGGCATGCGAGAAACAATTAGTTCTGCGCCTGATAAATTTTTTGCATTTAATAATGGCGTTACTGGTACAGCAGAGGATGCTACTTTTATCCAAAAAGAAGATGGACTGTATTTAACGCACCTAAAAAATTTCCAAATAGTAAATGGTGGCCAGACCACCGCCACCCTTTATTCAACGGCAATTAAAGACAAGTTAGATATGTCAAATATTGCTGTCCAAATGAAGCTTTCAATAGTTTCCCCTGAAAAAGCCAATGAATTAGTTCCGTTCATTTCAAAATTTGCCAACTCGCAGACTAAGGTAAACGATTCTGACCTATTCTCAAACCATCCATTTCACCAAAGATTTGAAGAATTCTCTAGGCGTTTAATTGCTCCGCCTAAGCCTGGTGCGGTGGCTGGTAGTTTTTGGTTCTATGAGCGAGCTCGAGGGCAGTACGTTAATGAGCAGGCTTATAAAACTGACGCTGAAAAGAAAAAGTTTCAAACGCTTAACCCTCGAGACCAAATGCTAACCAAAACTGAGCTGGCTAAATATCTAAATACTTTTGAAATGTTGCCAAATATAGTCAGCAAAGGAGCTCAATATAGCTTTAGTGAATTTGCAAAACGAGTAACAAATTCTTGGGACCAGTCTGATTCTAATATTAGCGAAGGTTTTTTTAGGTCGCTTATCGCTATGGCTATCATGTTTAAGCGCCTTGAAAAGCTTGTGCAAGGAAAAAAAGAAGAGTGGTTTATTGTTAGTAGAGCTAACGTTGTAACTTATACCCTCTCATTACTGTCTTATATGGCAAAACAGTCTGGGAAGGCAATTGATTTTGAGTCAATTTGGAAGAAGCAGTCTTTGCCGGCATCAGTAGAAAACGCCTTATTAAAGCTGTCCAGAAGGGTTAATGATTTATTAAGGGATGAAAATCGCCAAATTATGGAGCTAAGCTCCTATGCCAAGAGTGAGGCATTCTGGAGTGTGGTCAAGGCAGAATCTAAGAATATTGATATATCTGAATTTTCTGAAATATTGATTGATAAGGGAGAGTTTATTGAACAGAGAAAAGAAGAGAAAAAAAACCAGAAATTCACATCTGATTTAGAGTCAGAATTAAAGGTCAAGGGCACTCCAGCTCCAGTTTGGTCAAAAGTCCTTATATACCTTCAAGATAACAATATGGAAAATCCAAGTCGTACTGCCTTAATTTCAAAGGCTCAAAGAACACCGCTAAAGCTTACTGACAAGGAATGCCTGTCTCTTTATACAGTCCTTGATGAGTATGAGTCCTTTTATAGAAATTAATGAATTCACTAGAGCATCTAGTTGAGATAATTGAGTCTCAAACGCCGATAAAAATAAAAATACTGGCGCCAGTATTCAATCCTACATTTTTGTGGAAACTTGCAAAGGATGTAGCAATATACAAACGGAAAAATTTGGATGTTATCGAAGTTTTTGCTCTAAATTTTACGGAAGGTGCTGATGCCGAATTTTTTCTAAATGAGTGCGTAGAACTTCAAGAGCTATTTCCGAAGATAAAAATATATAAGATTAATTTGGCTAAGGCAAAAGACGTAATTAAGATGGCTCCAGGCGTCATTTTGATGGTTAATGGCAATCAAAAAGCCTTTACATTTGAAACTGAATTTTCGACTTCTGGCTTTGATATTCCAGGGGTTTTATCTGGCATCCCCATAACTAGGGCACTAGACTACTTTGATGAGTTAAATGGTGAGTCGTCAGCACAAATCAATAGGGATACGTTTTCTCAGCTTTTAAGAGAAACAAATTTAAGCCAATATTCAACTCCCGAAGAAGTAATTAATGGTGATGCTGCTTTTGAATTAACTTTTGTTTCAACAAAAACCAAAAAAATTCATAATGCCGGCGCTGGACTCAATTGGGGGCAACATACCTCATCTCGCGGGAGAAAAGATTTAAACGCGGCCTATATTCATGTTCCGAAGTCTATTCAGTTAAGTCCTCAGTTGCCGCGACCAGGAGTTAATTTTTTATGTAAATTTGATGATGGTATTGAATTTGATATGGTAAGAACGGGCGAAGGCGGCAAAAACCTTACGAGCGCTTATGAAAATCAAATTTTTGGCCGGTACATTCGTTTTAGATTGGGCATATCCCCCGGATTGCCGATAGACAATGCACTTCTTGAGAAGGCTGGATTTTTTAGCGCTTTATTTTTAAAGGTTGCAGAAAATTTCTACCGGGTAAAGCTGAGCGACTCATTGAATTCTAAAACTTTTTGAGTTTAGGAAAAATATGAATTTGGATGCGAACAAACTGCTAACCAAAACATTTTATGCGGCTAATAGCGGCTTTCACTCAATTTTGAGATTTAGAAATCTTGGTGTTAAACAGCGTGCAACACTTTCCAGATTAGGGGTGGAAACAGCGTCCAATAGTTTCCACCCCGGTATGTAACCATCTGGCTTTTTAGCCGGAGGTATCTGGAGTGTTTTATATGGACATCATTT
>TBL_comb47_HYPODRAFT_10007576_pt1 | contig 11343 bp, 18 predicted proteins | sample TroBogypolimnion_40_FD_10682 | JGI IMG/M metagenome (IMG submission 10682) | reverse complement strand
AATGGCAATGGATAAGAAACAAGACGTTGCTATGATTAAAAAAGCTTTTAAAGAGCATGATGCTCAAGAGCACAAAGGTGGCAAAGGCACAAAAATATCCCTTAAAAAGGGTGGTGTAACTGGCAAAGCTTTGAAAGCTGTTGGTCGTAACATGGCTCGTGCTAATAACCAAAGAGGTCGTTAATATGGCAACCGCAAAAAATGTAAAACCTACTAAAAAGAATAGTCCATCTATTCATGTAGGTGCTAACCGTGATAATGGCCCAGCTGAAATGTATGCCAAGAATGGCGAAAGCGTAGCTGCTGGTGAAGCTCCAATGAAATCTGGCATATTAAGCAGAACTAGATCTGCTCAGGATGCAAGTATTACAGATCCATTATCTAATGGCGTAGCTTATGGTATTGGCAGAGAAAAAACTGAAGGCATTGTTATGCGTGGTCATGGAGCTGCTATTAAAGGTATTAAGTCTAGAGGACCAATGGCCTAATGAATTACGTCCAGTTATATCAAGCGATACAAGATTATTCCGAAAATACGGAAGCCTTATTCGTTGCTAACATTCCTACGTTTGTACAACAAGCGGAAGAACGTATTTTTAATACGATTAATTTTCCATCTATTCGTAAAAATGTAACGGGATCAGTTACTTCTGGCAATAAATATTTATCTTTACCGCTTGATTGGCTATCAACGTATTCAATAGCAGTTGTTGATGGATCTGGCAATTACACTTATTTGCTTAATAAAGACGTTAACTTTATTCGTGAAGCATATCCTAATCAAGGATCTGCATATTATGGTTTGCCAAAATATTATGCAATTTTTGGTCCGCAAACAGCACAACCTAATGAATTAACAGCTATTCTTGGACCTACTCCAGATTCAAACTATACAGCTGAATTACATTATTTCTTTTACCCACCATCAATTGTTCAAGGCATTATTGCAACGCTTAATACATCTTATAGCGCAGGATCTTTATATACCAATGGTACATACGAAAACGTACCATTAACAGGCGGATCAGGTTCTGGTGCAACTGCTACATTTACTGTTTCTAATCAAACAATATCAGGCGTTACTATTAATAGCGGTGGACAATTTTATGTGTCGGGTGACACATTAAGCGTATCAAACTCTTATCTTGGAAACTCAGGATCAGGGTTTTCCATTAGCGTACTTACTGTTAATAACTCTACTGGCACAAGTTGGTTAGGTGATAATTTTGACCCAGTACTTTTGTACGGATCTATGCGTGAAGCTATGCTGTTTATGAAGGGCGAAGCTGATTTGGTTAAATATTACGAAGATAAGTACGCAGAAGCTCTTGATTTAGCTAAACGCCTTGGCGATGGTCTTGAGCGTGGTGATGCTTATCGTGATGGTCAGACTAAGTTAGACGTTAGCGGAAGACGTTCATAATGGCTATCGTTCAAACCCAGACAACAACCTTTAAAACCAATTTATTAAGTGGGTTAGAAAACTTTACTCTTACGTCCCCATATACATACAAAATTGCGCTTTATACAGGCTTGGCTACATTAAATAATACAACCACAGCTTATACCAGCAGCAATGAAGTTGTATCGTCTGGATATACAGCTGGAGGTTTAGCATTAACTATTTCAAACCCTCCTACTGGAGATACGCTTAATAATATTGGCTGGATATCGTTTAATAATGCAGCTTGGACAGGAGTTAGCTTTACTGCCAGGGGTGCATTAATTTACAATAGTACAACTAATGCTTCTATTTTTGTTTTAAATTTTGGCAATGATATTACTTGTACATCAAGTTTTACCGTTACCTTCCCAACAGCAACATCAACAACCGCTGTACTAACTATTAGTTAAGGAGTTTATATGAGTAATGAATTATCAAATTTTGGTGACAGCAGCGTTGCTTCCGTTACCCGTGCTGGCGATGGTCAAGAATCTTTAGGGATCCAAGGCCATTATTATGTCAAATGCTATGACAAAGATGGTAATCTAAAATGGGAAGATATTGCTCCTAACTTAGTTACAGCTGTAGGTAAACAAGCATTGTTTGATTACTATTTTGGCGCAACTAGTACTGGTGGTGGTACATCATCTGGTGCTAACTACCTTGGTTTAGTAGGTAGCTCCTCTTCTACTGTTGTTTATGTAGCTTCAGATACTATTTCTTCCCATACTGGTTGGATTGAAGTAGGTGGATCTAATGCTCCTGCATATACAGGAAACCGTCAAGCTCCATCATGGTCAGCTGCTACTAGCGGTGGTACAACACCAACTAACATTACTACAAAAACTGCTTCTGCATTGACATTTTCAATGACTAGCGGTGGTACTGTTTTTGGTTGTTTTATTAACTCTGGTGCAACTGCTTCAGCTACCAAAGATACAACAACTGGTATTTTGTATAGTGCAGGAAGCTTTACTGGCGGTAGCAAAATTGTTGCCAACGGTGATTCTTTAGCAGTTACTTATACGACCACAGCAACGTCTTAATTTAGGAGCCAATTATGGCTTTAGTCGTTTATGACAGAGTATTACAAACTGGTACAGCCAATACAACTGTAAGCTTTTCCTTAAGTGGAACAGTAACTGGCTACCAATCTTTTGCCGTAGTAGGTAATACTAATACTACTTATTACTCTGCAACGGATGGTACTAACTGGGAAACTGGTCTTGGAACTTATGCAAGTTCTGGGACAGTTTTAACTCGAACTACTGTTCTTCAATCAAGTAACTCTAATACAGCGGTTACTTTTTCTGGAACAGTTACAGTTTGGATAGACTACACAGCTTCTAAGTCTGTATATCAAGACTCATTAGGAACTGCAACTGTTCCACAATTAGCAACAAACTCATATACAAGTACAACTCCTGTTTTGTCATTTAATGCCTCAAATAGCCCATTTGTTTCAGGTGCATCAGTATCTGGAAGTTATTTACAAACGCTTTTACAAAACAAATCAGGCACGGCTGGCGCATCTACAAACTATGTGCTTTCCAATGACCTAGGAACAGACTCTTCGTATTACGGAGAGTTTGGTATGAACTCATCCGTGTTTAGTGCTTCTACTCCTGCTGATTTTTTTAGTATTAACAATGGCGTTTATTTTTCAGGCCATGATGGAGATATTACTTTTGGCTCTGGAAATGGATATAAATATTACATGGCTTGGGGAACTACAGGTCAATCAGCTCATGTAATCAATGCTTCAGGAGCTATTGGACTATCTACAAACTTAGGTACAACTCCAGCATTAAGCGGAACAACTGGTTACGGAACATCAGGTCAAGTTTTAACAAGTGCTGGAAGTGCAGCAGCTCCTACTTGGACTACAGTTTCTGCTGGAGCTACCGTAACACCAACAACTACAAATGCCACATATTATCTTGTTGGATCATCTGCTACTTCTGGAACACAAACAATTGCTTCAGTATCTGTAACTAACGCTGTTTCTTATAATGCTTCTACTGGTGCTTTAACTGCAGTATCAGTAGTTTCTTCATCAGATGAACGATTAAAAGAAAATTGGCGTGATTTGCCTGATACATTTCTTGATGATTTATCTGAAGTTAAACATGGTTCTTATAGCCGTATTGGTAAAGAATGGCGTGAAGTTGGTGTAACTGCTCAATCTTTAATGGAAGTATTACCAGAAGCTGTAAATGCTGATGATAAAGGTATGCTTTCCGTATCTTATGGTAACGCTGCTTTGGTAGCTGCTATTGAACTAGCTAAAGAAGTAAAAAAATTGCGGTTAGAAATTGAATTGCTAAAGGCTAAATAATGTACGGATTAAGCCCATATTCACAGTCTCCTTATGCAGCAATTGGAACTGTATATGCTGCTTCTGTTTCAGAAAATATTATTACTGAAACAGATAGCGAAGTTGTAGTTGCAACATTTATTACCGTTATTACTGAAGTCATTTCTGCAATGGCAGATATTCCTTCTTATACTGGATTAGCATCAATTACAGAAAATTTAACATCTAATGATGTTAATGCAGCAGCAGGAAATTTTGTAGGATCTGTTTCTGAATCTATTAACTCTTCAGATATACCAACTGTTATTGCTAATTTTATAAGTGCTATATCTGAATCAAATACATTAAATGATGCTGTAATTGGTGGTTGGAATGTAGCAATTACAGAAAATACTGGATTGGCTGATTATTCTACTGGATTTGGTACTTTTGTATTTGCTGTTGTAGAAAATATTTCTAGTTTTACTGATGTATCAATTCAAGCAGCATCATATCCAGTTAGTATTCTAGAAGCAATATCTTCAATATCAGATAGTCCATTGGGATTGCCTACTTATATAGTATCGGTAACTGAAGGAAGCACAATAGCTAATAGTCAAATTGGTGGCTGGAATGTTTCAGTTGTCGAAAATTCAACCATTGTGGATAATAAAACAGTTGTTGCAGCTTTTATAAGTTCTGCATCTGAAAACATCAATAGTGCTGATTTACCATCAGTAATAGCTTCTTTTGTTTCATCTATTAATGAAGTAGTTACTGTTATTGATAGTCCATTAGGTGGTGGTTGGTTTATCATTAACGATAACCAAACCATAACATGGATACCTATTAATAATAGTCAATAAGGAATAATATGTCATCAACATACTCGACTAGTTTAAAGCTAGAACTTATCGGCAACGGAGATCAATCAGGTGTTTGGGGAACCACGACCAATAATAACTTAGGCACGTTGTTAGAGCAAGCTATTGTTGGTCAAACAACCATAACAATGGCTAATGCTGACTACACTTTATCAAATTACAACGGTACATCAGATGAAGCCAGGAATGCTGTAGTTGTTATTACTGGTAATCAAAATGCTAGTTATAGTGTTATTTGCCCAGCAGTTCAAAAGTTATATGTAATTACTAATAGCCTTAATTCTAGCGCTATAGCTTATTTTAAACCTGTTGGCGGGTCTGCTTTAACTATTCCAAACGGTCAAACAATTTTTGCTTATTGCACAGGTAGTGCAATGGTCCAAGTAAATCTTTCAGTAGCAACTTCTATTGCTAATACTGGCGGTTGGAATGTAACACCTACTGGAACACAACTTTATTTTAATTACAATGGTTCAAACGTAGCATCATTAGATTCTTCTGGTAACTTAATAGTGCTTGGTACTGTAAGTTCTGGCGGTACACCTTAATTTAGGAGCAATACATGACAATTACAACTTCGGGAACAACCTTAACTTTTAGTGATTCAACTACCATGACAACGGTAGTTTTTCCAACTGGTACAGCAATGTTATTTCAACAAACTGCTGCACCTACTGGTTGGACTAAATCTACTACATATAATGATTATGCTATTCGTATTGTTAATGGAACAGCTTCTACTGGTGGATCATCTTCATTTAGCACTTGTTTTGCAAACCAAACACCAACTATTAACGTATCAGGTTTAAGTGCTGGAGCAACTACGATTTCTACTGCACAAATGCCTAGTCATAGTCATGGTGTTCCTGTTTGGCAGTACTGTGGTGGCGGTCCACCCACTGGTATTCAATATAATTATCAATCTGGTTCTGCTGCTACAGCAAGTACTAATAATACTGGTGGCGGTGGTTCACATACCCACTCTATTTCAGGTTCAGCATCATCTTCAGCAGTTACATTAGCAGTTCAATATGTAGACCATATTATTGCAACTAAAAACTAAAAGGAAAATAGTGAAACTAGAATCTAAATCAAACTGCCCTTTAAATGGGTTTGAGCCTTGTAAACTATGGGATTGCTCATGGTTTATTGAAGTAAAAGGCAAGCATCCACAAACTGGCACAGATATGAACGAATGGGGATGTGCAATAGCTTGGATGCCCGTAATGATGATTGAAAATAGTCAACAACAAAGACATACAGGTGCAGCAGTAGAAAGTTTTAGAAACGAAATGGTTAAAGCTAATGAAGCATCACAAAAAATATTATTGGAAACAGCAAAAGCAAATATTGACAACGAGCCTAAATATATTGGGAGTAACAAATGAATTTAACTATTATTAATGAAGATAATGCAGTTTATGTAGATGGCATGGCTTTGGCTGGATTAGATTTATCTACTACTGGAATTCCATCAAATGTTCACGCATTACAATGGAAAGTAAATCTTGGTTGGATTGAATTTAAAGATAATTCTGATTTTACAAAACCAGCTAATGAAGTTATTAATGTTTTACCTGATTGGGCTAATAACTGCGTAACTGTATATAACAATCAAATTGCAGCAAACCAAGCAGCAGCAGCAGAAGCAGCAGCTAGAGCAGCCCAAAATCAACCTACATCAACTGGTACAACGGTGATTTAATGACAATAGATAAAGTTTCTACTCATTCTTTTGAATATGATGCTGGATCAATAGCAATTTGGCACGTTAATAAAGGGGAAGGCTTATCTAAGCATAGCCATTTATTTTCTCATGCTACTGTTTGTTGTGCTGGTTCTTGCATAGTTCGCAAAGAAGGTAAAGAGCATATTCTTACTCCATTAAGCCAGCCTGTAAGTTTAGTTGCTAATGAATGGCACGAAATTGAAGCGTTAGAAGACGGGACAGTATTTTTTAATGCTTGGGCTGGTGGTAAATATATTTAATGAACAAATACCGTATTCGTTTTAACAAAACACGAGGCATAGAAGGTCGTGGAACTATTGACCATGTTTGGCGTGTATTTGAAAATGATAAAGAATATTTATTAAAACACTTTAAATTAAATGTGCCTTCCTATAGCGAAATTGACCCTAGTGGTGGGGATTGGAATGTAGTTTGTTATGGATATTTAACATTAGATAGAGACACATCAACAGCAACGATTAACGAGGTCGAATAAAAGTGAATCATGGCAGATCCGTTTGGAATCACCGAAGGAGTAAAGACTCTTAGCGGAAGCCTTGATGCAAGTCGAGAGGCAAGCAAAGGGTTATCTAAAAGTATTGAAGGTATACAGCAGGATGGAATAGATGTAGCACAGCGCAAGGCCCAAGAAAGACGCCGAGCGGCTAAAGAAGCAGAGCATAAGAAGCAAACAGCATTAATTAAAGCATTAGAAGATTGGCAACAAAAGAAGCAAATTAGCGATCAGGAAGCAAAGCTAAAGATCGACTTTGTAAAGAAGTACGGTGCTAAAGAATGGGAAGCATTATTAAAGATTAAGCTAGACATTGAGAACATGGAACGCAAGGCTAATGAAGCTTTTCAGCACGATTTAAAAGAAGTTCGTAGAGTGCAATTTTATTGTTTTGCATTAGCAGCATTAATTGCATGGTATTTGACTTGGGGTATCAAATGAATGATGAAAGATGGATATGGATTTTTATATCATTACTTATTTGGTTTATTGCAGCAATTTTAATTATGGGAAATTATTAATATGTTTGGCATAGACGATATTATTGGCGTAGGAATGAAAATCCTGGATAAAGTTATTCCAGATCCAGTTGCAAAAGCAGAAGCACAAGCCAAGCTAGTAGAACTACAACAACAAGGACACCTAGCAGACTTAGCAGCAGACACGGCAGATAGCCAAGAAGTAACAAAACGTGCTCAAGCGGATATGGCATCTGATAGTTGGCTGGCTAAAAATATACGTCCCATGACGTTAATTGCTATTTTAGTAGGTTACTTTACTTTTGCAATGATGTCTGCTTTTGATATTGATACAAACAAAACCTATGTTGAACTATTAGGTCAATGGGGAATGTTAATTATGTCTTTCTATTTCGGTGGAAGGACCTTAGAAAAAATTATTGACATGAAGAGTAAGCAATGAATTCTAAAGACCACATAATGATTATTGCTGCTTGGTCATTGGTAGCTATTGTTGTATCTATGCTATTAATGTTTGGTTATGCAGTTTGGGATCCTAATTTTGATACAGACAAAGTGTTTCAAATTATAGGACCAGCTTTTCAAACTATTGTTGGTGGATTTATTGGTCTAATTACAGGGATCAAAATAGGATCAGATGATGACAAATGAACAAATAACAGCGTTAGGTATTGATGCTGATAAATGGTATCAGCCATTAATGGATACTTTTGCCAAATATGGTATTAATACCACTCAACGCCAGGCTTGCTTTATTGGACAATGCGCTCATGAATCTGGTAACTTTAAAGTGCTCCAAGAGAATTTGAATTACAGCGCAGAAGGATTGATGAAGACTTGGCCTAGCCGTTTTCCTACAAAAGAGATTGCTGACCAGTATGCTCGCCAACCAGCCAAAATTGCTGGTAAAGTTTACAACGGCAGATTAGGTAACACCAGCGAAGAAGAAGCTGCAAAGTATTTGGGAAGAGGTCTTATCCAGCTAACTGGGAAGGAAAACTATGCAAACTGCGGATCTGGTATTGGTGTGGATCTTCTCAGTAATCCTGATTTGCTTAGTACTCCTGAATATGCGTGTCTAAGTGCGGGCTGGTTTTGGAACAAAAAAGGCTTAAATGACTTGGCAGATACTGGAGATTACGAGACAATAACTAAGCGTATTAACGGTGGTTTAATTGGATTAGATGACCGCAAAGCGAAAATTGCGAAAGCCAAAGAAATATTAGGGTAAACCATGCCTCTCCAGAAATTGCAATTCCGTCCTGGTCTTAACCGAGAAGGTACTGACTATTCTAACGAAGGCGGTTGGTATGACGGAGATAAAGTACGTTTTCGTTCTGGATTTCCAGAAAAGATTGGCGGTTGGGTAAAACAATCTACTAGCACCTTTATTGGTATTTGCCGTTCTATGTGGGCATGGTTAGATGGCGATTCTGGCGCTGGATCTAGCTATATTGGATTAGGAACTAGCAAGAAGTATTACATTGAAAAAGGCGGTACATTTAACGATATAACGCCTATTTATACAACCAATACTTTAGGTGCTAGTCCAATTGCATCTACCAATGGTTCTGCAATATTTAAAATTACTGATACCGTTTATAGTCCAAATATTGGTGATTACATCATTATTTCTGGAGCCACAGCTGTAGCTGGTGTAACTCTTAGCGGTGAATATACAGTTACCTCAATTAGTAGTGCTACTGTATATTCAGTTACTGCTACATCAACAGCCAACGCCACAACTACTGGCGGTGGATCTGCGGTAATAGTTCAATACGAATATCCTAGTGGTTTGGATGTAGAAACGTCTGGTACTGGATGGGGAGCTGGTTCATGGTCTCCTACTATTCCAGTTGCTTTAGGAACTAACCCATTCGCATCTACCAGTAATAGCGGAACGGTTATTGTTTCTCAACCAGCTCATGGATTTACAGCAACAGGTCAATATGTAGCTTTCTCAGGGGCTACTACATTTAATGGTATTCCAGCACCTATGCTAAATAATACCTTTGCTATTACCACTTTAACTGCCAGCACTTATAGTATTCCACTTCCTAGTTCATTTGTTGCAACTGCTACAGGATCTGGGGGTGGTACTGCAGTTATTGCTTATCCTCAATACGGTACTCGTGGATGGGGTACAGCTGCTTCTTCTGGAATAGCCAATCAATTAAGGCTTTGGTCTAATGATAACTTTGGTGCAGACCTGGTTATTGCGCCTCGTGGTGGACCAATTTACTATTGGCAAGATGCTAATGGCGTAGGAACTAGGGCGGTATCTTTAACTACTTTGGCAAACAATGCCAGCTATACAGGATCAGCTGTTCCATCAGCCACATATCAAGTCATTACTTCAGCAATCCAAGAGTTTGTTATTGCATTTGGATCTAATTCTTATACAAGTGGCACATTTAACCCAATGTTAGTTCGCTGGTCTGACCAAGCTAACCCTTATCAATGGGTTCCTGCAGTTACTAACCAATCAGGTGAATTCCCACTAACTAATGGTTCATTTATTATGGGAGCTAGAGCTACCCGCCAAGAGATTCTTGTTTGGACTGATTCAGCTATTTATTCAATGCAATATCTTGGTACGCCATATGTTTGGGGATTCCAAATATTGATGGATAACATCTCCATTATGTCTCCTAATGCAATGGTTACGGTTAATAACGTCACTTATTGGATGGGTAATGAAAAGTTCTATATGTACTCAGGACGGGTAGAAACCCTACCCTGTTCATTAAGACAGTACATTTTTGACGATATTAACCAAGATCAGGCTTATCAAATATTTGCTGGCGCAAATGAAGGTTATAACGAAGTCTGGTGGTATTACGTCAGCAACTCTAGCGGTGGTACACAAATTGATAAATACGTTATTTACAACTATTTAGATCGAGTTTGGTATTACGGTAATTTAAGCCGTTCTTTCTGGCTTGGAACGGGTATTCAACAATACCCAATTGCTGCTGCTTATACACCTAGTGCAGCATTTACAGGATCTATATCAGGAACTACGCTTACCGTTTCCAACTTATCTTCTGGGGCTATTACTGTTAATGCTTCACTAGTTGGATCTGGAATTTCAAGCGGTACAGTAGTTACTTCTTTTCTTACAGGGTCTGGTGGCGTAGGAACTTATACAGTTAACTATAATCAGACTGTAGCTTCAGAAAGCATAACTATTGCTGGCGGTGTAGGACAGCTTTTAAACCATGAAGTTGGTGTAGATGATGTATCAGGATCAACTCCTTTACCTATAGATTCTTATGTTCAGTCTTCTGATTTTGATATTGGTGATGGACACAACTTCGGTTTTGTTTGGCGTATATTGCCTGACGTTAACTTTAACGGCTCTAATGTTAACCAGCCAACTGTAACTATGACTATTCGCCCAAGAGTGAACTCTGGTACAGCTTATGGTCAAGCCGATAATCCTGCTGTTCAAAGCGCACAAGACTATAGCAAAGTGTCAGTTTATAACGTCCAGCAATTTGCTGGTCAGGTCTATACCCGTCTTAGAGGCCGTCAACTAGCCTTTAGGATTGAATCTAATACCCTTGGTGTGGCTTGGCAGCTAGGTAGCCCTCGTATCGACATTCGCCCAGATGGACGTAGATAATGGCTGTTAGTCCTTTCCCAGCTCCAACGCCAGCAAAAGTTATTACTTTACGGGCCTCTAAAGCTCCTAACTTACCTATTGCGCCAGTTGAATATACCCAGCAATATCAGGATCAAGTACTAAATGCTTTACGGCTGTACTTTAACCAAATAGATAACTTTACCCAAGGGGCTACTATTCCACCTTCTGGGGTTACTGGAAATAGACCTGTAAGCACATTACAGACTCCTGTACCAGTAGGCTATTTGTACTATGACACTACCCTTGGAATACCAATTTGGTGGAATGGTGCTAATTGGAAAAATGCTAGTGGAACTACGGTTTAAATGATAAACTTATTGCCAAATAACCTTAAAAGGCTACTATGGG
>TBL_comb47_HYPODRAFT_10007575_pt1 | contig 11344 bp, 15 predicted proteins | sample TroBogypolimnion_40_FD_10682 | JGI IMG/M metagenome (IMG submission 10682) | reverse complement strand
AGGAAACGGTGGCTTCGTCGGTCCGCTTTTCGCCCTTGTTGTCGGTCCAGCTCATGGCGATCTTGTCGCCGGCCTTGGCACCCTTGACGCTGAACTGCAAGAACGGGTTTTTTGCCACCGAAGGGCCCCACTGCGCCGTCATCACGGTCTTGCCGTTGAGTTGCGCGGTCACTTCCTGGATGTACCAGGCGGGTATCAGTTTGCCGGCTGCGTCCTTGCGCAGGCCGGTCTCCATTTCGTGGCTCATCAGCACACGAACCGTTGCTTTATCTCCAGCGGACTGGGCGCGAATGCGCATTGGATCTGCCATGGGTGTTCTCCTTCAATACGGGATAGGTGGAATCGGGTTTGCTGATGTGGGCTGCTACTTAGCCGCCACAACCACCCAGAGTGACTTTGATTTCTTTGGAGGCGTAGAGCGCGCGACCGTCGGCCATCATGGCTACCGCAAACACGTTGGATGATTGACCCATCTTCACGCGGGTGGAGAAGTTGGCGTCCACCGCATCGGTGACATCAAACATGGCAGACAGCATGGAGGGGTTCTTCTCCACCAGCAGCAACATGCGCTTTACACCCGGCAATGCGGTGGATGCGCCGACCGGCACGACCGCACCGTTTTCGGCAATGTCAGGACCGGTGATGGTCACGTCCTTGCTCTCGGTAGGAGCATGACCGCCCAAGGCCTTCATCAGGTCGGCCATGTTTTTGGCATCAAAGGCGGCCACATTGAAGCCTGCCACCTGGGCCTGGGCAGCCTCGGGCAAAAGTCCCAGCGTGGCCAGCATGGCGGCCAATTGGGTGGACCGTGCAAGCATTTCTCTACGGGTTGTCATGGGTGTCTCCTTTGAATTTGAAACCAAAAAATCTTGTGAATGGGGTCTTGCGACGGGTTGGCACTGAGCGCCGTTATTTGCCGGCACCACCGGCAATCCAGTGGGCCAGGGTCTGCGCTTCGGCTTCACTCAGCGTTTGCGCCGGCATCACGTTCGTGCCCCAGGTGCCGGTGCCACCCGAGCGGATCTTGCCTGCCAGGTAGGCCTCAATATCGGCACGTCCGGCGTATTTGCTGGCAACCTCCCTAAAGCCTGGTCCGACGATTTTGGCGTCGATGCCGTGGCAGGCCACGCAGGCGTATTTTTGCGTCAACGCGGCCGGTGTGGCCGGTCCTGCCGCTACCGGCGCTATGGCGCCAGCGGCGATACGCGCCTCGGCGACTGTGGTCGGGGGCGCACGGGTGGTGTCCACCGCGTGTTGGGCGCCGACCATGCGGTTCTGCTCGGCCAGGTTGCCATGGGCGTTGCGCGCAAAATCTGGCAGTGAAGACTTGATCACCACCTCAGACACGCAATCTTTCATGCAAGCCACCGCCCGGACGTCGGGCTTGCCGCCATTGCCCATCCCCTTGCCCGGCCACAGACCGTGGTCGGTAGTCACACCATTGCGGTTGGGCAAGAGCTTTTGCACCTCGGCCATATTGGTGTTGGAGAGCACCAGGTTGTCCGGAACGATGCTGCCCAGGTTGAGCAAATAAGCCACCACGGCATACACCTCATTGGGCGTCAGGGACTTGGGCTCGTTCCAGGGCATGGCACGGTTGATGAAGTCCCACAAGGTGGACAGCGTGGACACCTTCATCAAAGTGGTGCGCCCGGGGTAGGCCGCATCGTTCAGCCGTGCCACATGCCCTGTCTTGATGTCATCCGCCGTGGTGCCGCCCACCAAGGGCGAGAAGGTCTGGTTGCTCTCGCCAAACACGCCGTGGCAGCTGGCACATTTTGCTTCCCAGATGTCCATGCCTTGGGCAACAGAGCCGGAACCCACGGGCAGACCCTTGAAGTCCGGGCGTACGTCGATATCCCAGGCAGCGATTTCCTTGGGCGTAGCACTGCGGCCAATGCCCGCATACAGCGACTCAGCGGCTACCGGCGCGCTGGCCAGCGTGTAGACGCAAGCCAATGCGGCGCCCAGCTTGAGCAGGCCAGCCTTACGCAACTTGAACATTTTTCACCTCACCGCTTTCCTGTACCAGCCAGGTCTGAATCGAGTTGTTGTGGTAGATCGAGCGGCTGCCGCGCACGGCCCTGAGCTGGCGATTGGCGGGTTGCACATAGCCGGTCTCGTCCATGGCGCGGCTCTGGATCAGGGCCGGCTTGCCGTCCCAGACCCAATCCAAATTGAAGCGCGTCAGGCATTTGCTGAGCACCGGTGTTTCCAGCCGTGCCGTGCGCCAGTTGCGACCGCCGTCGGTGGAGACATCCACCTTTTTGATCTTGCCCCGGCCCGACCAGGCCAGGCCGCTGATGTTGTAAAAGCCCTGGTCCAGCAGCACCTGGCCGCCCGATGGGGTGGTCACCACGCTCTTGCATTCCTGCGTGCTGGTGTACTGACGATGCTGGCCACCGGGCAAGAGGTCCACGTAGTGAATGGTCTCGTCCTTGGCGCCATAGGGCTGGTCACCCACTTCGATGCGCCGCAGGTATTTGACCCAGCTGACACCCTGCACACCCGGTACCACCAGACGCAAGGGGTAGCCATTTTCGGGACGCAGCATTTCGCCGTTCTGGGCAAAGGCCACGATGACCTCGCCGCTTTCAATCAATTCCATGGGCACGGTGCGGGTCATGGAAGAACCGTCCGCCCCTTCGGCCAGGACATAGCGACCGCGTTTGTAATCCACGCCGGCCCGGTCCAGCAGCAGCTTGAGTGGCACGCCGGTGAACTCGCTGCAACTCAGCATGCCATGGGTGTACTGGCAGGTGGGCACTGCCACATTGCCCCATTCCATGCCAGTGTTGGCGCCGCATTCAATGAAGTGGAAGCGGCTGACCACGGGCAGGCGCATCAGTTCATCCATGGTGAAGACCATGGGCGTCTTGACAATCTTCTCGTCGGAACCGTTCACCATCAGACGGTGTTTACTGGGATCAATGTCCCACCAGCCCTGGTGGTGGCGCTCAAAATGAAGGCCGCTGGGGGTGACAATTCCAAACAGGGACTGCAAGGGTGCGAAGGACACCGAGGCTTGCGCAGTCTGCGTCAGCCCCGGGCTGGGCCGGCGCTGCACGTTGCTCTCATATTGAGAGGGCTTACCGTAACCATCGGTTGCCACCGACTGGCCCAGGCCACGGGAATGTGCCGGCAGGTTCAGGATGTTGGGGTCACCACCGCCCTCCGGCACAGGATTCGATTGCGCCATCACTGGCACCGCGACAGCCGCACCGGCCGCGGCGAAGGCCCGCCGCAGAAAGCCGCGACGCCCGTTCTTGGCTTCGTCCTGAACCTGACGAATGTCTGCGGGAGCGAGAAAGTTTTCGGGCGCCTTGGTGAGGCGGCCTGCCTGTGTATTTTCTGAATTGAACGTATTCATGGACGCTAATATAAGCATCTGATTATTTATGTGCATGGGGACAAACCCTGCCCACCGCCCACAGGGGAATGCAAGTAAACAGTGCTATACGTAGCGCATCCCAAACCCGCTCACCGCCGCAATGACCTTCCCACTCAGCCCAGAAATCGCAACCCAAACCGTGGTCTGGGGCGGCCTGTTAATCGGCCTGGCTCTGGGCGCGGTGGCGCAAGGCACGCGCTTTTGCACCATGGGCGCGCTGGCAGACTGGTTTGCCTATGGCGGCACGGCGCGCCTGATGATGTGGGTGCTGGCCGTGGCCGTGGCGGCCTTGGGCACGCTGGGATTGATCGAATGGCAACTTCTCGATGCAAACCAGACCATCGCCTGGAGCAAACGCTTTCTCTGGCTGTCCTACGCCGTTGGCGGAACCCTGTTCGGCTTCGGCATGGTGCTGGGCTCCGGCTGCCCACAACGCAACTTGGTCAAGGCAGGAAGCGGCAGCCTGAAGGCACTGGTAACCTTGTTGGTCGCGGGCGTGACCGCACAAATGACGCTGCGCGGCGTCTTGTCGGAGCTGCGCGTTGGCCTGCTGGACTCTACTGGCATCACCCTCCCCTTCACGCAAGACCTGGGTTCGCTGCTGTCGGCGCTGTCCGGAACGGGAGCCGGCGCCATGCGTTGGATCGTGCTGGCTGCAATGCTGCTGATCGCTGTGCAACTGCTCTGGAAAAACCGTAGCAGTATGGAAGCATCGCACTGGCTGGGTGGTGTGGCAGTCGGTCTGCTGGTGCTGGCGGCTTGGGTGTTGACCGGCTACATGGGGTACCTGCCCGAACACCCTGAAACACTGGAGCCCAGTTGGTTGGGCACCTTCTCACATCGACCCGAGGCGCTGACCTTTGCGTCACCGGTTGCCCACAGTCTGGACCTGCTCACGCTATGGTCGGATCGCAACAACACGGTGAGCTACGGTGTCATGGTTTGCCTGGGCACCTTGCTGGGCAGTGCCGCCTGGGCGTTGGTCCGCAAGGAATTTCGCTGGGAGTCCTTTCAGAATCCGCGCGACATGGGCAACCATCTGATTGGTGGCCTGTTGATGGGTTTTGGCGGCGTGACGGCCATGGGTTGCTCCATCGGGCAAGGCATTACCGGCTTGTCCTTGCAGTCGGCCGGCGCCTGTCTGGCAGTATGCGGCATCGTGTTTGGCACCTGGTTGGCCCTGCGCTTTCAGGTCTGGCAGCTGGAAAGCGACTGAGGCCCTGCCAGCTTGCGCAGAGCTTGCCTGGCGCTAGGTGGAGCTGCCAAACCAGCTCTCGACCTTGTCGCGAGAAGGTACACCACCGGCGTGTACAACCCGGCCGTCAATCACCACGCCGGGTGTGCGCATGACACCATAGCCAACGATGTCGCGCGGCTCCTCCACCTTGGTCAGTGTGAACGCCACACCCTGGGTCTTGGCCACTTGCTCGATGATGGCCACCGTGTTTTTGCAGTTGGTGCAACCCGTGCCGAGTACCTTGATGTCCATGATTTTTTCCTTGGTTGAATGTGAAAGAGGTAGCGCTCACAAAACAGCGTTGAAGACGTAGCCCACCAGCAGAATGCCGCTTGCCACCACGGCGACAAAGGTGGCAATCAGGCGAATCTTGAGCACCTTGCGCAAGATGATCATCTCGGGCAGCGAGAGCGCAATCACGCTCATCATGAAAGCCAGCACCGTTCCCAGGGCCGCACCCTTGGCCAGCAAGGCTTGAACGATGGGAATGACGCCGGCCGCATTGGTATACATGGGCACACCGATGAGCACTGCCAGAGGCACCGACCACCAAGCATCCTTACCCATGAAACTGGCCATGAAGTCTTCTGGTACATAGCCGTGAATCAGTGCACCGAGCGCAATGCCGCCCAGGATGTAGGGCCAGACCCTGCCAACAATCTCTCGCACGGCGGCGAACCCACCTTCAATCCGGTCTGCCAGTGTGGCACCCGTGTCTTCAAAGCTGGCGGCCATCTTGGGCATGTCGCGCACCCAGTCCTCCAGGTAGGCTTCCATCTTCAAGCGGCCAATGGTCCAGCCGGCAACGATGGCCACGCTCAAACCCAGGCCCATGTACAAGAGTGCCACCTTCCAACCGAACATGCCAAACAGCAGTGTCAGCGCTACCTCATTGACCATGGGGGCGGAAATCAGGAATGAGAACGTCACGCCCAGCGGCACACCAGCCTGCACAAAGCCAATGAACAGCGGCACGGCCGAGCAGGAGCAAAACGGCGTGACGATACCCAAACTGGCCGCCATGACATTCGCAACGCCCTCGGTGCGCCCGGCCAGCATTGCGCGGGTGCGCTCTGGGGTGAAATAGCTGTTGACCATGCCCATGACGAACACCACGCCGGTGAGCAACATCAAAACCTTGGGTGTGTCGTAAAGGAAGAACTGAATGGCCCCACCCAAATGGCTGTTGCGATCCACATGCATCGCTGCGACCAGGGCTTCGGCGCCCGGATTGAGCATCTGGTACAGGGCAAACCAGACAATGGCCGCCAGAACCAAAAAGGCAAGGGGCTGACGCAGTGGCCAGGACTTTTGCGAGATGAAAAGCGTGTTCATACAAGTGAAGACGCAGAACCAGCGCAAAAGACGCAGGAGAACCCAAAAAAACTTGCGTTGAGGGCGTAAGCCCGCGTTATCCCCTTGGAACAAAGTCCAGCACATGCCCCTCTGGATCTGTTTGGACCTGACAGACCAGGGTCATTTGCTGTTTCATACGCAGGCGCGCCCGCTGTAGACGGGATTTGGCTGCACTCAAGGTCAGGCCGTTGAGCCTGGCAAAATCTGCTTGAGGCATGCCTTGCAAGTCACACAGGTTGATGGCCTCTCTGTCCTCATCAGCGAGTTCTGACAAAACCCTGGGCAAGCAGGCAGTCAAGCTATCGACGGTGTCTGCCTCCTCGACCAGATTGGCCAAATCATCCGGAAGCTCCACGGTATCGCGTGCTACGCGCAGTCGATCCGCCAGGGTGTTGCGCGCCACTTCAAACAGCCAGGCGCGCGCGTTGTGGACGGAACAAAACCGCTCCCCCTGACGCAATGCCTTTAAAAACAGGTCTTGCAAGAGATCGTCCGCATCCTGCGCATTGCCAAGGCGATGCCTTGCCCACCCGCGCAATTCGCCTTCATGCAAAGCCCAGGCCCTGGTCAAGCATGTCATGGTCATTTCACGGTGCAGCATGGTACCGATGAGGGTCAAGCCACCTTCATACCGTCATAAAACGGCATGGCGTCTTTGTCGCGTTGCGCAAGCTCGGCATGCCCTTGGGATGCAGGCATCAACATCACGTGGGTAGCCTGGTCCATGATTTGAGGGTCCAGCACTGGCATATCAATGGGACTCACAGCATCGTTCCAATTGCATCGCCAGAACGGCCTCTGAAATCAGCCCCTGATGGCTGTACACCAACTGACCATTGGCGCCATAGATGAGCGTCATAGGCAAGGCCGTGGAATCCATGGCTTTACCCAGCAAGTTGCCCTCATCCACCAATACATGGTCCAGATGAAAGGGAACCAAGCGCAAGTATCGACTCACCACATCCAGCGACTCCCCTTGGTTCACGAACACGAAGCTGACTTTTGGATGCAGACCCTGCGCACGAGAAAGTGCAGGCATCTCGCGTTGACAAGGCGGACACCAGGTCGCCCACATGTTCACCACCATGGCCCGGCCAGCTGCGGATGCTGACAACAGACTGGGCCTACCGTTCATATCCATGAGGCTTACGACCGGTGCAGACCGAGGCGGCGGTGTTCCCGCCCATCCGGCTCCTTGCAAAACGATCCATGCACCAATGCCCGCCATGAGCCCAACACACAGGGGCTTCAATAGCGCAGGTCGCTGACGCATTCGCCACACAGCGATAAGAATCGCTGCAATCAGTGCCGTCCACGGCTCAAAGCCACCGTCGCGGATGTCGAATACGGACCAAGGATCATCCTGATAGGCGGAGAACCAGGTGGCGACAAACACTGCGCGACCTGTAGGCACCGCGACTAGGGCCATGTCAAAAATGACATCGGATATTCCTATCCGGTGTTTGCGGCCGACCATCCAACCGACTGCGACAGCAACAACGGCGCATGCAAACACAAGGATTTGCGCCAGCTGAAACGCAAAGGGTCCGATGTTGACGTTCATGGCGCTGTCAGCGTACGCTTTAGCGGCGCACTCCAACCAGCCCAATCACTGCGGATCGGCCTTTGTGGCCGTCACCCTCTGTCAGTTCTGTTTCGTATTCATCCAATATTTGAATGTCCAGCGCGCCAAAGGCCTCACGCAACAGGTCCGGCGTGTACAAATGCGAGAGAACAGATGGTCCGCCGGTTCGGTATTCGAGCTGCTTGGGCGTGTAGCCCAGCAAGATGAGGGAGCCGCCGGGCTTGAGGCTGCGAACCATGTTGCCAAACAGCCTGGCACGAAGCTCCGGGTCGGCAAACTGAACAAAGATGGTGGCCACACCGTCGTAATGACCCTGGGGCCAGGCAAAGTCGTCGCAACCGGCGACGGTGAAGTTCACGCGGGCATTGTTATCCACCGCAAGACGCTTGGCTTTGGCTACGCCCACCTCCGAGATGTCAAACGCGTCGACCTGATGGCCTTGCTTGGCCATCCACACGCTGTTACGCCCCTCACCATCCGCCACGCTAAGAATTCGGGACCCCTGCTTCCAGATGGCGGCATTGCGCCGTAGCCATTCATTGGGCTCCGTGCCGAAAACATAGCCATCTTTGGCAAAGCGTGCATTCCAGGTTTGCGCGGGATCGGTAAAGGGGGTGCTGTTTGCGGTGGTCATGCTGAAGATGTTTGCCTTGAAATGGACGTATCTGGATCACATATGCTGAAGAATTCGAGCATACCCCAATGGGTATACTTAACCAGAGTCTAAGGTCGGAGTCCCCATGCAGAACCATCTTCACGCAGTGTGCACGTCTTGCAACGCAGTTAACCGCATTCCGGCTCAACGGGATGGGAAGGAAATCAACTGCGGAAAATGCCAGCGACCCTTGTTTGGCCTCACCCCGCCATCGGTCGGTCAGGCAGCGTTTGTCGCTCAAACCACCAAAGGCGATGTGCCGGTCGTTGTCGATTTTTGGGCGCCGTGGTGCGGACCGTGCAAGGCAATGGCTCCGGCCTTTGCCCAGGTGTGCGCCAGCATGGACTCGCGCGCACGCTTCATCAAAGTGAATACCGATGAAGAACAGTCCTTGGGCGCGCAATATGGCATCCGCAGTATTCCCACGGTCGCCATCTTCAAGTCGGGCAAAGAAATCGCCCGCATTTCCGGAGCACAACCTGCCGCCAGCCTGGAACAGTGGATCAGCGGCGTAATTGGCGCCTAAGCGCTCCCTGCGCTCAGCAGGTCTTACAGCCAGACTCCATGCGCTTTTGATAGCCTGAAAGTACGCGCTTGACCAACTTCAGCGGGAGATTCCTTATCGCCGCTGGCAAGAAACCAGCGGTCTTTATTGAAAAGGCGGCAGCCTTGCGCGTGAAAGGCCGCAACCAAGCCGTGGATCGAAGGAATTCTTTTTGTTGTTCAGTGTTCATTTTTTCTGTCGCTAGTCAGTAAGGTTCCGCATCGCTCCCCCCGGCTGCCTGGGCGTGACCCAAAACACCTGAGGGGTCGATACTGCGTTGCAGATTAGCGCTTGGTGGAGCAAGTGCTCCAGCCAAAAATGGCATAGGGCGGGCACCAACCAATGGCTCCGGTGGCCAGTGGAACGATGCCAAGCCAGCCCCACGCACCGATATTGCCAGTCGCTGTTAAGCCCAGCAGAACAGCACCTGCGGCGATACGAAGGATGCGGTCAACACCGCCAACATTGGTTTTCATCGTTTTTCCTTTTAGTAAAAAATCAGAGTCCGGCGTTTTTGGCGTCTTCATCCATATGGCGCTTGAAGTACACGGCAAACCATGCCCCCATGCCCAGCATGAATGCAATGACGCCGACACTCATCAAACCGTAGTCGGTCGTGAACAGATCAGATAGCGCTTTCATGGGAACACCTCTCACAAGTTGTATTGCGTGGACCGGGAAATGTGGACTTCCGAGTCAATAATACTCCTATGGGTATATAAAAACACGATCCAGATCAAACAATGCATGTGTGCCTCGACACCATTGCAACCCGGCTTGCCGATTAACGGTGTTCGGCGTGCGCCTGAATCCAGCTCACGTTGTCGGGTGCCTTGGTGCTGTAGACCGTTTCCCAGTGTTCTTTGTTCTGCACGCTTGTCTCCGTGTTGCGCTTCAAACCAAGTGGGTACGACGTTCCGGTTTGGATTCGGTCTCCATCGCGGAAAGTAACAAAACATCATTCGCGCGCTGAAGCTTTCCTTGCTTTTCCATCGCATAGATGCAGCGGTACAGCGCTTCGTGAGTGACGCCCAGTTCGGACGCCAACGATTTGATGCCCGCGCCAATGGGGTAGTGGCCGTCAATGCCTTCTGTTTCAAGTAAATGGACGAGTCGGTCCTGCACCTTGCCGAGGGAAAGTCGCTCGCATTGCAGCCGCAGCCGCTTGACCTCCATGTTTAACATGGCAATCCAACGCCCCGCAAAGGCCGTATCCCTGTCAATCGCATCGCGGATTTCCTGGATAGGTAGCTGGATGATTTTCGAGTTGGCAACCACTTGACCATGGCAATGGTACTTAGAGGATTTGAGGCTCGCTTCGCTCACGAAGCCCCGCCGTGTACGCTGCAAAATCACAGATGTGCCCTGTAGTCCTGGTCTCTCCAAGACGACTTCGCCGCTGAGCACGAAGTACATGCGCGCGGGGTTCTGTCCTGCCTTGAACAGCAAAGCTCCCTTGAGGAACTCAAGCTCCTCACAGGAGGCGATTAGCTGCTTTGGGAGTAGTGCGTGAAGTTCTTGAAGGGCGCTGGTCAAGATGGGTAAAGTTCCATTCGTATGATTTCTATCATATGATATTTATCATACATAGGCAATACTGCGGGTATCGTTCTCTGTGAGATGCCCATGTCCAAGCCCATTTTTCAATTCGGTGAAGTGCGACCCGAATACCAGATCCCCGTTCTAAATGAACGGGCAGTCCGGGCGGCGGCGGGCATATTGTTCTTCGTGGCGCTGATTTGCTTCATGAATGCATGGCTGACGGGCAACTTTCAGCCCACCCGCGTGTTTGTGGTCAGTTTTTTGATTGAGTTCAGCATCCGAATTTTCGTAAATCCCCGATTGGCTCCAGTCATGATTCTGGGGCAATGGATGGTGCGCAAGCAGCAGCCCGAGTGGAGCGGCGCACCACAAAAGCGCTTCGCATGGGGCATCGGATTCGTTCTGGCAGTGACCATGCTGTACCTGGTGGTGCTCAACAACGTGATTGGTCCTATCAACCTGGTGGTGTGCTCCCTGTGCCTGACCCTGCTCTTTTTCGAGTCGGCATTTGGCATCTGCATCGGCTGCAAGATTTACAACGCTTTCAACAAAGAGAATGCTCAACTGTGCCCAGGAGGAGTCTGTGAGGTGCCCGCAAACCAAACGCCTTCGGTCTCGTTGATGCAATTGGTAATCGTCATCGCCTTTGGCCTCGCCGTAGCTGGCATTGCCCAGTGGGTGTACAGCTCGGCGCACAAGCAGGTAGCAGCGTTTGACCAAGCCGCATCAACCCAAGCGGCAGCCCCGATTGACCCCGCCGAGGCTGAGCGCTGCAAGGTTCCCGACTTCGCCAAGGCGATGGGGCATGAAGAAATGTGGAAGCTGCACAACCATTGCCAGTGAACTGCGTGCTTGCCCCAACCCCTAATTTCTTTCGAGGAGATCACCAGAATGCACACCAATCGCCGAGCCATTGTCAAAGGCGCATCCGTCGCCGCCTTGCTTCTTTCCATGGGCGCGGCGTGGGCCGCGCAGCCCGTAGTGGAAATCATCGCCTTCAACCATCCTCCGGTGCAGTCGGCATTGAAGCCGTT
>TBL_comb47_HYPODRAFT_10007574_pt1 | contig 11345 bp, 11 predicted proteins | sample TroBogypolimnion_40_FD_10682 | JGI IMG/M metagenome (IMG submission 10682) | reverse complement strand
GCTATTACCAAGACTCGAGGGTGTTACTGGCAATTGGCCTAGAGACGAGGCCCCCATTCCCTGAAGGATACCGCGTCATAGATGGGGATCTTACCCTTTTAGAGCCAGTATTCATTCGCGGTAAGATATATCGAGGCTGAACCCACCCCCCCCCTGTCTGTTCTATTTTTCACCATAGGAATCAACGTGAACGAAAGTAAACTTTTAAAGGGGTTCACTTCCATTGTAACAGGCTGCAATAGAGGAATCGGCAAGGCTATTTTGGAGCGCTTTGCCCAGAATGGTTCTGATATTTTCGCCTGCGCCAGGCAGCCGTCGGAGGCATTCGAGAGTTCGCTTAAAACGCTTGCTGATAGCTATGGTGTTTCAATTACACCTGTCTATTTCGATCTTTGTGATCAAGAACAGATTAAAGCTGCTACCCGCGAAATCACGGGTTCAAAAAAACAGGTTCACATACTCGTTAACAACGCCGGAACGGCTTCTGGCGGTTTCTTTCAGTTAGCCTCCACCCAGGAATTGAGACGAACTTTTGATATCAATTTCTTCTCACAAATTCAATTTACTCAGGGAATTTCTCGATATATGGGAAAGTTTAAAGGCGGATCAATCATTAATATTGCTTCTGTAGCCGGCCTGATCGGAAGCCCAGGGACCCTGTCCTACGGCTCAAGCAAGGCTGCACTCATGTTCGCCACCAAAACAATGGCTGCAGAACTGGGACCTTCCAACATCCGAGTCAACGCCATTGCCCCGAGTGTGACCCTGACAGATATGTATGATCAGATGGATGAGAAGTCCAGAAATCGAATGCTTGAGTCTTCAGCCTTGAAGCGCCCGGCTGAAGCCTTTGAAATCGCTAATGTAGCCCTTTTCCTTGCCTCAAATCTTTCAACCTATATGACTGGTCAGGTCCTTCGGGTTGATGGCGGATTGACGACCTAGAAACCCGGAGGATTATTTTCATGGATGATCAGCATATTCGCCAGATGGCAGCTGCTATGCGGCGTAAAATTCTAGACATCTCTCTAGCCTGTAACACGAGTGTTCACCTTGGTGGTGGGCTGTCGATGGTAGATATTCTTGCCACACTGTACGGAAGGGTGCTTCAATTCGATTCCAAGAATCCTGCCTGGGAGGATCGGGATAGGTTTATCCTGAGCAAAGGTCACGGCGTTCTTGGATTCTTCAGCGCACTTGTGGTCTCAGGTACCATTTCCGAAGACGAATTCAGCACCTTCATGACTAACGGCAGCCATCTGATTGCCCATCCGGTCATGAATTTATCCTTAGGTATCGAATCCTCAAATGGAAGTCTTGGGCAGGGACTATCCATGGGGATTGGGCTGGCCCTGGCAGCCTTGAAGAAGGACAAGTCCCATAAAATCTACGTCATGCTTGGGAACGGTGAATGCAATGAAGGCTCCGTTTGGGAAGCGGCAATCTCCGCGGCTCATTACAAATTAAAAAACCTTGTTGCCATTGTCGATCACAACGGACTTCAAAGTGACGGCAGAAGTGAGGTTGTGATGGATTTTGGAGATTTTGCGGATAAGTGGAAAAGTTTCGGTTGGGATGTTCATCTCATTGACGGGCACGATGTAAACGCCATCCATAACGCCCTGATCCACCCGAATAGGGGCGATCGCCCCAAAGCGATCATTGCGCAGACGATCAAGGGGAAGGGGGTGACGTTCATGGAAAATGCCAACGAATGGCATCACAACCGCCTCACCAAAGCAAACTACGACAAGGCTCTCCTCGAAATGGAAGGACAGTGATGCTGCAGATCACCCCCAGCACCGCAACCCAGTGGTCCCGCTTTGGTTCTCGTGCCATGTTTGGACAGGCGATACTGTCCCTGGCGGAATCTCAAGAGAACCTGATGGTCCTGTCTGCAGATCTCGGAAACTCCTCAGGCTTGGACCGATTCAAGAACACCTATCCAGACCGATTCCTGAATGTAGGAATCGCCGAGCAGAACATGATCGGTATCGCCGCAGGGTTGGCCAAGGAAGGATTCGTGGTCTTTGCCACGTCCTTCGCTCCGTTCATTGCCATGCGTGCGAGCGAGCAAATTCGCATGAATCTGGGTTACATGGGACTAAACGTCAAGGCTGTTGCCATCGGCAGTGGTGTTGCGATGGCCTTTCTAGGGAATTCTCACTACGGTATTGAAGATGCAGCGGTGATGCGAGCGATTCCCAACCTCACGGTTGTTTGCCCTGCTGATTGTGGAGAGATTGTCAAAACGGTATTTGCTGCCGCAAAGTTCGATGGTCCGATGTATATCCGGCTTACCGGTGCCCCAAACAACCCGATTGTTTACACTCAGGAATATGAATTCGAGATCGGCAAGTCCATTCGATTACGAGAAGGCTCCGATGTGACTATCATTGCCAATGGAACAATGGTCTATGAGTCACTTGAAACTGCCAAGTTGCTCGAAATCCAAGGAATTTCGGTCGCTGTTGTAAATATGCACACGATTAAACCACTCGACACAACAGTCATTGACCAGGCCTGCAATTCCAGCAAATTGATCGTTACCGTTGAAGAGCATAGTGTCATAGGTGGCCTTGGATCTGCAGTGGCGGAGCACAAGACCACCATCAGAAACGCCCCGCCCCAATTAATCCTCGGCCTTCGAGACAAGTTTGGCAAAACCGGCGACTATAGGTACATGCAGGAACAGTCAGGGCTCACGGCCTCCCAAATTGCAGTCAAGATCTCTGCGGCACTGTAGATCCAAGTGTCCCAGTCTTCAGCAGAAATTCAATTAACCGAATGGGGCCGATTGTGTATAATGATATACACGATGGGGTGGTCGCACTAGTAGATCGCGCTAGATTTTTGCGCAACAACTTGAAACATCGATTTTTTGGTCCAACGAATAGGGGAAATTTCAATGACAAATGAAGAAAAATATATTAATGCTTTCACCGAATGTTTTGGAGTAGATTCATCTACCCTCAACGCTGATTTTGTTTATCAGTGCGTTCCATCTTGGGACTCCGTCGGTCACATGTCGCTGATCGCCACGCTAGAGGATGTCTTCGAAATCACAATGGAAACAGACGATATTATTGACTTCGGTTCCTTCACAACCGGCAAGGAAACCCTTGGAAAATATGGAATTACCTTTTAGTCAATAGACGAATTTGGCATTTTATGATCTTCTTCGACCGACTTGAGGACTTTGCTTCAGCGCCTGCCATCACGGACGATTCCGGGATTCGCATGTCTTATTACGAACTTGTGCAAAAATCCGATTTCATCTCAAGCCAAATCAAAAAGCGCACCTTGGTATTCTGCTTGGCCGATAATAGTTGGGAATCCGTTGCAGGTTATCTAGGCTTTATTCGAAAGCGGATTGTCCCTCTTTTGCTTTCCAATACGCTCAATCTAGAATCCTTGAATGGTTTGGTGGATGTTTACCGACCCGAGTATATATGGCTACCACTGAATAAAGTGGAAGGTCTTGGAATTGGTTCCGAGATCTCTCGACTAGGGACGTACGCGCTGATCAAGACCAACTATCAGCAGGATTACTCCCTGCACAGAGACCTTGCCTTGCTCCTGACTACATCTGGGAGCACGGGTAGTCCAATGCTCGTGCGTCAATCCTACCAAAATATTAGCAGTAATGCAGATTCAATCTGCGCTTATCTTGGAATTACAGGCCAAGATAGGCCAATTACTACTCTTCCAATGAACTACACTTATGGCTTATCTATTATTAATAGTCACCTTTGCGCTGGCGCTGAAATAATCTTAACCAACCGTTCACTTATGGATAAAGGATTCTGGGAATTATTGCGTAAACATCGTGTTACAACCTTTGGAGGCGTGCCTTATACGTACGAAATTCTAAAGAGACTTAGGTTTGCTAAAATGGAATTGCCGGATCTCCGAGTTATAACTCAAGCCGGCGGCAGGCTGAACCCGACATTGGCTGAAGAGTTTGCGGGCCTATGTCACCAGAAAGAAATTCGGTTTTTTATCATGTATGGCCAAACCGAGGCAACAGCGAGGATGTCATATCTACCCAGTCACTTAGCGCTCAGTAGATTTTCCAGTATTGGTATCGCGATCCCTGGTGGAGAATTTTGGCTAGAGAATGAGACTGGTGATCGGATCCTAGAGTCTGAATCCCCTGGGGAACTCATCTACAGGGGAGAGAATGTCTCTATGGGCTATGCACGTCATCGCTTCGACCTTGAGAGACCCGACGAGAACCATGGAGTTCTTCGCACGGGTGACATAGCAAAGCGCGATGGTGATGGACTCTATTACATAGTTGGTCGCAAGAAACGCTTTCTGAAATTATTTGGCAACCGAATAAACCTTGACGAGATTGAACAGAAACTCAATGAGTTAGGGATGGACTGTGCATGCACAGGAAAGGACGATCTGATGAAGATCTATGTAACCACCCTTACCGAAGCATCGTTGGTTAAAAGAACCGTAGCAGAATTTACGAAAATTCATCATTCCGCATTCGAAGTTGTCCCAATAGATGAGATTCCACGAAACGAATTTGGGAAAATTCAATATACCCACCCATCAATACTCTAGGGCTACACCAGTTGTGTATAAAAACGGGTCGCTTTCCATTTCAGGCGTCATGCCCCGATAAGGTTGACTTCCTCCTGGGCTGCATTGTCCACCACCTAGCATGCCCGCCTTTCGCTCACCCGGAAGACCCTCCGCAACGACAGCACGGCCTTCCGCAGGTCGGCGGGACTCAGGATTTTTTTCGAAGGAGGAACCTCAGGGCCTCAATGTCTACGTCCCGCTGCCCCAACATCCGCAAGAACTTGGCATTCTCGATCTCCTGATGCTTCAGGTGCCGTGCGTCTGGGACTTACAGCCGCCGAAATTTCGCCTTCCATCGGTAGAAGGTCTGGTCCGAAATCCCCAACTTCCGACAGATGTCCGGGATCTTTGCCCCGTTCTGAACCATCCTTTTGATAAAGGGCTGAAGAAGTGTATGCTAAAACAATGAATAAGGTGCAAGTTGGTTCGCGGCCTTTTCGACAATGATCTATCAAGGGGTGCTGGTTAATGTTACGGTTTTATTATACAAAATGTTGAGGATTATTTTTATGTCTCAAACGTTAAAAACAAAAAAAACTATCATTTACTGGTTGTTAAACCAGTGTGTCCACGCGTGATGACTATGAAATTATTCATTTATGGCTCTGGCAGCACTGGTTGTGAGATTGTCGACATCGTAGAGAGAATTAAGGAGTCAGAAAGGAGATGGCATAATGTCTATTTTGTTGATGATATTAGAGTAGAACGGGAGTACTATCATACAAAAGTGTTTCGATTCGATGAAATGCTTGAAGAAAAAGATGACTATGAATGTATTGTGGCTCTGGGTGAGCCTGTGCATAGGCGCACGCTGTATGAAAAGTTATCCAGACACCTTATTAAGTTGGCGACAGTGATAGATTGTTCTGCCGTTATATCAGATTCGGCATGGATAGGGAACGGATGTATGATAGGGCCGAATTCCTTTGTGTCGAGTCATACCCGATTGGAAGATAACGTAATGCTGGAGATAAACACAGTTGTCGGGCATGACATAGTGGTTGGAAAGCACTCAATTATATCGAGTGGTAGTGTGCTCGGAGGCCATACAGTTGTGGGTGAAGATACCTTTATTGGTTTAAACTGTACGGTAAAAGAAAAGGTTACAATAGGAACACAATGTATAGTTGGCATGGGTTCCGTCGTATTTAAGGATATCGAAAGTGGAATGATTGCTATGGGTAATCCTGCCCGAGTTTTGCGAAGAAATGATGAGCGTAGAGTATTTAAGGTGTAGCGCGAGGTGCTCGTCCGAAATTATTAGCGTAGAATTCTGAGAATGCGAGTCAAGGTTGTATTTGATGAAATATATACGCTACTATCTAACAATATAATATCTATTTTGGGTTTTCTTTTCTCTTAATTGTATCATAATTTGGTGTCCCTTGACAGTAGGTGGGTCAGATCACAAGCAATCAGTTAAAGCCATTCTTTCTGTACTATTATTATCTATTGAATTAAAGCACAATGCCTTGACAGAAAATTTCTATGTCTAGGAGAAACTGGTTAATGCATCGGGTAGATATCATGTTTTCTGGTCGAGGTGAAGAGTCGCCCCCTCCAATAGAGACAATAACAGGTAAAATTAAGGCTTACTCTCTTTTTTTAATATTTATCCTGCCAACGTCGTTCCCCGAAGTGGCAAGTCTTATTTATATCGCAATGATAGCTTGGGTCCTACTTCGGTCCCCCAATAGCTGCTTGAACTTCCTACAAGGCCTTCGTATTTTAGCGCCATTTTTGCTTATTTTTTTGATCGGATCCTTGCAAATCTACAAGCATTCCCCCAAAGATGTTCTAAAAGATGCCTGGTATCTGAGCCTACCGATATTAACCATCATGACGGGTTGGCTTTATGCACCGTTAATGAGGCCTCGGATTCGGTCTCGTATTTTGTTGTTTGCCGCTTTAGCAAGCGGGGGGTATTATCTAATTCAGGTCACAGCGGTTCTTTTAAAAATTTCCATGACTGATAGGAACGGATATCGTGCCTTGGCTGGAACAGTCGACTTTTTAGTAGTATGGGGGATGGTTATTGCGCTGGATTGGACAACAGGCTGGCGGGGATTGAGTTCATTCCACAAGAAGTTAACAATTCTTATGCTTCCTATTGGTGCTTTCGCCATACTCCTTTCCCTTTCAAGAACTGCCTATGTCGCGGTTGTAATTTCATTTTCGGTTATCTGGTTACCCTCCATTATAGGAAATCGAAAATTAATATATATTAAAATATTTGTTACTATATTAATATTTTTTTGTATTACATGGGTCTTTAGCGGGAACGGAGATTCGCTTATAGGAGGTTCTATTGCTCGTCCATTTCAAGAAATAGTTGGGCAGGAGTTCGCAACCCTAAGTGATGTCAATGAAAACTGGCGGGCCTATGAGGCAGCACAAGCAATGGGGACATTTATTGCCGGGTCCCCACTGCAGTATATCTTTGGGCAAGGGATGGGTACTCTCGTCGACCTGGGCATTGAAATGGACCTCGGGACAGCTCAGCAGATACAATATATACCAATCACACATAATGGATATATGTATTTATTAGTAAAATGCGGAATCCTTGGTGTGCTATTATTCCTTTGGCAGATCCGCACCCTTTGGCTCCAGGTTCGCTCACAAAGGGATTCTATCTCCTTATTAAGCGGCACTCGGATCGGTAGTGCCATTCTGTTGTCAACCTTATTCTCTATGCTTGTAATTACGGGACCTTATAATAAAGGTGCCTGGTTTTCGGCTATGGTAATACTTGGGATGGTATTGCGTGATGTGTCCTTACATCGCGAAAAATCTAACAAGGGTCGTGAGCTTCCCCTGGCAACAAAAGCCATAGTCTGAAGATTGATGCAGGATATGGAGTAACTCTATTCGGGTACTGTCGCCACAATAAATGCCGCACTTGCAAGATGACCACCTGATTGATAGTATCTAATCATGGCGTATAATTAGGATGCTCCGATCAAAAGATAGGTAGGTGTGTTTCCTGGATATTCGGAGTGTGGGTGTGGCCAAGAGAGAAGTGGAAGACCCACGAACACCCTTTGTAGTCGGTCCTGAAATAGTACCAACCATAACAATAGCAACTATTAGCTGGAACTGATGGGCCACTCGAAACACCAGATAGGTAGGGACAACCCCTCAGAATCCGGTGTACAGATGCGACCAAGAGAGAAGCAGAAGACCCACGAGCAGCCTCTGATCGGCGCCAGCCGGTTGGACCTGATGCTGAATATGGAAGACGAGTTGGTTCGCCTGGCAGAGGCCATCAACTGGGCCTCGTTGGTGGAGTCCTTTTGGCCGCTGTATTCGGAGAAGACGGGACGCCCTGGGATCCCAATTCGAACGATGGCGGGGTTGGTGATGCTCCAGCACACGTTCGGGCTGTCGGATGAGCAGGTGGTGGGCGAGTGGCCGGAGCGCCCCTCCTGGCAGTTCTTCTGCGGGGAGGAGCTCTTTCAGCACAACTTGCCTGTGGAAGATTCTCAGCTTTCGCGGTGGCGCAAGCGCATCGGGCAAGCAGGCGTGGAGCAGGTTTTGAAGCTGACCATTGAGGCTGGGCCGCGGACGAAGACCGTCACATCGAAGCAGATGCAGGTGGTCGTGGTGGATACGACGGTCCAATCCATGGCGGTGGAATTCCCGACGGATGCAAGGCTGTTCCGAAAAGTGCTGCACCACTTGCTGCGGGTGACGGAAGCCACGGAGACTAAGCTGCGGCAGAGCCACCGAGATCTGTCGAAGTCGGCGTTCCTGATGCACGGGCGTTACATGAAAGCCAAGCAGTTCAAGCGCGCGGCAAAGGAGCGGAAGAAGCTCAAGGTCTACGCCGGCCGGGTGAAGCGGGATCTGGAACGAAAGATCAGCGACGAAGGCTGGGAGAAGCACAGGGGAACACTGATCCTTGCGGGCCTAGTGCTGTCGCAGGAGAAGAATACCAAAGGCAAGGTCTACTCGATGCACGCGCCGGAGGTGGAGTGCATCGCGAAGGGGAAGGTGCACAAGCCCTACGAGTTCGGAGTGAAGACCAGCTTGGCAACGACCGCGTGGGGCGGATTCGAGCTCGGAGCAAAGTCTCTCCCAGGCAACCCGTATGACGGCCACACGCTGGAAGAGCAACTGGATCAGGTCGTGAAACTCACGGGCATGATGCCGAAGCGGTGCCATGTGGACTGCGGCTACAAGGGCCACGGCGTGGACCCTGATAGTTGCCGGGTGATCATCGCGGGAAGCCGAAGGAGCATCACCAAGGCGATCAAGAAAGAGATGAAGCGCAGATCAGCAATCGAGCCAGAGAGCGTCCATCAGAAAGCAGACGGCAAGTTGGGGCGGAACTGGTCGAAGGGAGCGCTCGGTGATGCCCAGAAGGCCGTCCTCTGCGCTGTAGGCCACAACCTGAGGAAGATCCTCGCCCACCTCAGGCGACTTTTTGCGCTTATTTGGGCCTGGCTCACTGCCGCCCTGAATCCGCTTTCGCGAATTCCCGGCACGCTGGGAGCCATTGCGTGAGGTCAGACCCCACTTTTTCAGGACGGACTAACTAGAGCGATTGTCTAGAGGATGGTGCAGTATATGATCGATCACTTTTTGAGAGTTTCGGTCACTATAAAAGCACTTCATTATTTTGTGAGGCAATGAAATCTATCGGAGATACTGCTATGATTCAGAATGAACCCGTGTTGCTTTCAATCGTAATCGTTAATTTCAATGGGGAAAGATTTTTGTCGGCCTGTTTTGATTCTATTCGAAGTATCACCACTTGCCCCTTTGAGATAATACTGATAGATAATGCGTCAAGTGATAACAGTATTGAGCTTATTCGCAATGATTATCCTGACATCCATCTTCTTCAGTCTGAGCAAAATTTAGGCTTTGCCGCTGGAAATAATATAGGAGTGATGGCAGCTCGGGGACGATATATCTTATTATTAAACAATGACACAATATTGTTGTCTGATCCGAAAATCGGATGTGAAATCCTGAATATTCAGGCTGAAATAGGCGCCCTAGGTGCCCGCATGCTGGACGAGGGACATAGAGAAACTGCCTCCTGTGGTTATTTCCCAGCACCACATCGACTCGTATTTTATTCAAGCATGTTATTCATGCCTGCAAACGATGAACGGGTTCTCGTTCCGGTAGATTGGGTGCAGGGATCATTTCTGTTAATGAGGAGGAATGACTATATTGAAATCGGTGGCATGGATGAAAAATATTTTATGTACGGGGAAGACGTTGATTTATGTCGGCGAATTGTGGCCAATAAATTTAAGGTGATATTTTGTAAAAAATTATCATATTTACATTTCGGCGGCTACAATCCCTACCGATGGATACAGATTTATCGTGGATTCAAGCGCTATCACCAAAAATTTTCATCTTGTCCAGTTAGACTCCTGGCGTATTTAATTTTGAATCTAGGGTTATTCAGTCGTTTGCTTGTCTACCAAATTTTAATTTTATTCAAACCAAACTCTAAAGAAATCCGCCAGTTTCTTGATGGAGTCTATCATGGGTAATGTTTTCAACATTCTTAGACCATTTATTCAAGGGGTAATTAGGAAGGTTCGAAAGCAGCCTTATCCCCTAGATCCAGACTTGCCAACTTCACAACTAATATTGATTGCTTTTAGGCGCTTTGCATGGTCCGTTAGAGGAATTTTTCGAATTCTTTTATTTCAACGGAGGCTGACTTTAGTCTTTATGGGCCCTTGCGTGAAAATCCGATGCCACTCAAGAGTCCGTCTGGGCTTTGGGGTTACATTAGACCAAGGTGTCCTCGTTGACGGGTTGTCACGTGATGGCGTCATCATTGGGGATGGGGTAAGTATTGGACGAAATTCGATAATTCGCTGCACTGGAAGCCTATCGGCACTCGGTGTCGGCGTGACAATCGGTACAGGCTCCGGATTAGATTCATTTGCATTTATTGGAGCTGCGGGGGGAGTGGAGATTGGAAAGAATGTGATTATGGGCCAACATGTGAGCTTACATGCTGAAAATCACAAATGTGAAGATCTAAACCAGCTAATCAAAGACCAAGGAACAACACGACTTGGGATTATTATTGGAGATAACTGTTGGGTTGGGTCTAATGTGACCTTTTTAGATGGGTGTCGTGTCGGTTCCGGTTGCGTCATTGGTGCTGGATCTGTTGTGAGGGGAACAATAGCAGAAAATTCTATTGTTGTTGGAATCCCTGCACGCGTGATCCGCATACGCGGTCAATCAATCACGCAGGTAGAGGGTGGGAAATCTTAGAATAGTCGGCCCTGAATAATCCCGTTCTGGCGATTAGGCAGCCATGAAGGCCTGTTGAGGGCCCGCTTCGGCTTCGAACAAGGCGATGAGGCCCTCGATGGTCTTCCTGGGCTCGCCCATAAGAAGACGCAATATGGCCCTGAGGTGGGCCAGGATTTTCCTCATATTGTGGCCTGCGCCACTGAGGATGACGCTCTGGGCGTCTCCGACCACTCCCTTGAAGAAGTTCCGCGCGAGGAGTCCGTCTGATTTCATGTGGCCCAGTTCTGGTTCAATGGCGGCTCGTCGTCGTAGGTCCCGTGTGAGCATTTTGCTGAGCCTGTCGGGTGCCGCTGATGAGGACCGCGCTTCGGCCAGGATCAACGCCGTGGCCCTTGTATCCCTTGTCTACGAAGTTCGTGGCGGGCATTCGAGCTGTGAGTTACTGCTCAACCTGCTCCAGTTGACGCTCAGGGGTGTGGCCGTCGTAGGGGTTCTCTGGGCAG
>TBL_comb47_HYPODRAFT_10007572_pt1 | contig 11346 bp, 1 predicted proteins | sample TroBogypolimnion_40_FD_10682 | JGI IMG/M metagenome (IMG submission 10682) | reverse complement strand
GGAACGATGAATGCCGGATCAGCTTTTGCTCGAGTTCAAAATCGGCCGGCTCATGCAATACAGAGGGCGTTGCATCGGGCCGCAGATGTATGTACTTGATAGCACAGCGCCCCGGCATCGCGCCATTCCACTGACCGATATTTTATACACCGCAGCTGCCGAGCCCCGGACTGGACTACGCGCGTGCTGTATAGATGCCCATGTGGCGATCAGCCCGTCGCCATTCCGGACTACCGGCAGCGCGAGACCTATCTCGACGGGGCGTATTGGTGCAGCACGGTGATGTCGATGCTCGATTTCGACGGGTCGGTCAAGTACGTGTGGAACCCCTTCTCGCTCGCGCAGCTGAAGGACAGGCTGGGTGACTTTGATGCCTATCTGGACTGCGTGGCGTCCAAAAACGATGCGAGCTGTGTAGAACCGACGGACGCCATCTTTGAGAAACAGCAGATCTCGTTGCTGTCGGTGTATCAGCGATGCTTGTCAAATTACCAAGAAGAAACGTGGGACCAAGGGTCGTTCGTCATGTTCAATCAAACTTTTCAAAAGCAGCTGCGCCTGGACGCGGTAATGCCGGCAATGATAGTCGACACGTTCAACGTATCCAGCTGCTTGTTGCAGCAAAAGGCTCTGGGATACGATAATACGGGCTGTCTCGTGGACTGGTTCCTCAAAGGGTCGCAGGCGATCGACTACTTCGAGTACAGCAATATCACCACGAGTGCGATCTCGTCCGACATCATCGACGCGTGCCTGACCTTCTCCGGCCCCGCCGCACTGCCAGACGCGACCATTGCCCAGCCTTTCATCGCATGCCTTGAGAACAGCGCCAACCGAAGCGGATGCGACATCCCGCACATGCTGTGGTCCGGGCGGTCGACGAATAAGGTGCCCGTGGCCACGCAGCATACGCTCAACATATCGGACGAGGAGAAACGAAAGCAGTGGGCGCAAGGCGAGATGGATGCGGCCAAGGCGTCTGTGCTGGCGGTGTTGGACAAGATAGAGAGGGAGTGGACTGGAAGCAATATCGACATCACGGTATTCTCCTCGGAGGGCGACCTGTTCCATCAGTACGCGGACTGCGTGATGCTCGGGCCTCTGGGCTCCATGACATTGACGCCCGGCCCGTCCGGGGTGGAGAAGGCGATATGGTCCCGAAATTCAGCCGGCGAGTCGACGCGAGAGTTTGAGATTCCATGCACCGGCGGCATGCTGGCCAACCGAAACGGGAGCAGAGATGACATGCCCCCGTTCACCTGCGGCACGTATGCCCGTCGCGCGGTGATGAAATACTTTCTGCGCAACAAGTACGGTGGAACCAAGAGCAATCCCGGTGCGCGGCAGGCGGTGGTGCAGGTGGTTAAGGCCATGATCAACGCCACGCTCGCCGCTTGGAGCTCCGACAAGAACTTCATGTGCACATGCCCCAATAAGTCGGCCACCGGATGGGAGTGCTGCATGCTGCAGAGCGAGTGCGCCACGGAGCCGTGCCCTTGCCCGGACGGTTATCAGGTTGCCGCGTCCGTGGCGTGCTGTACGTCGGTGTGCGATGGGCTGGCGGGATCCGGGCTGATGGCACCCTTTTCTTACATCGGCGGAGCGCAAGTGGCCAACGACATGCTCTCCAGCTTCGGAGGGTACCTGCAGAACGACGTGTGGACCTCAACGGCGCCCTGGCTTCTGCACGATCCGGACGGCGCCGCTGCATACCAATCCTCGTGGAACCGATCGCAATTTGTCGTCGCCAACGCCGGATTGTTCGACGCTTCGAACCCGGTGGTTTATTACGACGAGATCTTTTACCCTTTCAAATCCACCTTCTGGGCGCATTGCACCGGGCTCTTGCAACAGGCCATGTGGACGCTGCCGTTGGACCGATCCACCGGTAAACCAAAGGGCATGCCGAGCGAGTACGACCCGATCAACGGACAGTCGCAGAGCCCCAATCTCACTTACATCGAGGATTTTATTCAGACGCTCACACAGGCGGCGTACGTGGATTCGCCGATTTACTGGCACTACAGCGTGCGGCATACTCCTTCGCAGAGCGAGGTCTGTAAGCGAACCGTTCCAAGGCGGCCCAACACCAGCGCGACGTTTTCCGTGGGCGCGAACGCCCCGGCGTTGCTCGGTTTCTCCAGCATGACGTTGGGCGGGCTCGGTGGAACGGACTGCTATTGCGGTTGGTGGAACACCTCGTCGCAGTGCCGGATTCCCGACGCGCTGTGTACGGCGCTTGTGCAGATCCTCGGATTCACGCGCATATGCCTGGCACAGAAGCAGCTGTATAACGCCTCGGACCATCTGACGGTGCTCGCGGCGATCCAGACCCTCGTTTCGCAGCAGCCGAGCGCCGCGGTGTATCCGTGCCCTTCGCTTCAGATCTCCGATCACTGGGGATTCATGGATCCTGCAACCGGGCTGCCGTTCAAAAACGCAACAGCGGCCATCCTGAACGAAGGAGTCGGCGGGTTCCGTGTCGGCAACGCCGATTGGCTGTTTGCCACGCAGACCCAATGGCTCAACCCTTCCTCTCGGGTCGTGTCGCCGGAGAGCCTTTCGGCCAATGCGGCTCTGACGTGCAATCAGTCGGCCAACCCCTCGATAGCGGACCTGTTCATCGACGAACTCTTCCCGTCCGCGCAGGGCGTACGACAGTCGATGCCGCAATCGTACTGCATCCGATACGGGATCGAATTGGCCAGGCTGACGGTGTACGAGGCCGCCAAGCTGGCAGACGCCGCGAGCCAGCAGCAGGGCGTTGTGAGCATGTGGCGCGTGCGGTGTCAGTACAAGCTGGAGGAGCTCGCCGTGTGCAACTCGTTTCGGGTGTTCAACGCCACGGGCGGCTCGAAGGATACCAGTCGATGCCCCTTTGCACTTTCCGTGGTGCAGTCCTTGCAGCAGTCGTACGCCGTGACGCCGGGCTGTTTGCTGGTGCTGTGGAACACGGCGCAGGATGGGATATACGATCCGTGCATCTGCGTCCCGTGCGCCAATACCCCCAACATCGACGTCCCGGCACAGCTCACGTCCGTCTGCCGATTGGAATCGTTTCAACGCCTCGTTTCCAACGACGTCATTCCCGGGGAGTCGGCGGTGCCACTCGCAAGCGGTTCGTTCAGGGCGCTCATGGACAAGCCAGGGCTTCTGCAGGTTAACACGCCGGACATCACGCACTGGGCGCTGCACACGAGCATGCGCGACGCCGACCTGACGCTCGACTGGTGGCCCGACGCATGGGCTCAGCCCGCGGGATACCACGTCACCCCGGGATGCTCGGTGCCAGGGGACGCGCATTGGAAGACGTTCGACGCCTCGTGGCGGTGGGATTCCAAGCTGGAGCAGATGGTGTTTGCGCGCGACGAGACCAACGACCCGCTGCTGAGTCGGAACGCGTTCGGTGCATCCGGCGTATGCCGCGCCAACAACTACGGCATGCCCATGACCATGCTCAACACCATGGCGGTGTGCACCAAGGAGAACGCAAACGCCAAAGCGGATCCCATGGTACCATCTTCAGCAAAGCAGAGGCTCTGGGTTGACGGATCTGTCAACTGTGCTGCGGATGCCTTTTCGACGCCGTGGAGCGTGGACCGTGCGCTAAATCCGCCTCGTCAATGGGCCGTGGGAACGCTGCAGCAGGAGGCGGGCGGACTTGCACCGTTTACGGCCACGGAATGGGGGCAGGCCTGCGGTCCGTACCCTCTCAGCACCTGCACGGTCGATTCGGACTGCGCGTCGGGTCTCTCGTGCATCATCGCGCCTACCGGTACGACCACGGGAGTTTGCCAGGCCATGGTTGCGAGCAAGATGGAATGCGCGACACATTCGACGTGCAGCAACAATCGATTATGTTCCGGCGACGGAATCTGTGTGCAGGGTGTATGGCAGATCAAGAACAGCATCCAAGAGCCGGTGTCGTTCCGCTCGTATTCGCAATCGTGTGAGACGGGCACCCCGCTGGATACGTGGGGCACGAGCATAGCCGAAAACCTTCCGGATATTCTTAACGCGTCCGGGCTGTGCTCGTATAGGTCCTGGTTCGAGAATCGGCGCATGTCGAATCGCAACCAATGCAATCAATCCGACACGTGCCAGTTCAGCGGCTTCCAACCATGGAACTTCTCTGCTCCAAATCAACAGACGTCTAAGAGCGCGTTTGACAGCGGAGTGCTGGCTCTCCGGCCGTCCCAATGCGACGTGGACTATCAATTCTACCAGGGTTTCTCTTCATGCACGCCGAGCGATGCAACCGTGTTCGATACCAGCGGCAACGTCAAGCCCGGACCTTATACCAGGGACAACCGCACCATCACATACAGGCCTGCGGGAAGACGCCTACCGCTGATACACTATGCGGACGAGCAGGTTGGCGAGTCGTTTGGGTTCACCGGTGTACCGGCAACGTATCAGGATCTGGGCATGGGGACCAGCAACCCGTCGATCGTCGCATGCGCCAGTCAGCACATCTGCGGTCCGCAGCCTTCTTTCATGGTGAACAACCAGCAGGTGGACCATCGACTGGTCATTGACGACGGCATCACCCGCGGGTACACCCTGTCGGATTTGCTTGCGTGCGGTGTATTCGGAATACTGCAGCAGCCAGGGGCGACGTGCCAGCTGGATTTCGCTGTCGTGCCACTGGCGTCGTATGTTCTGACGAATCAGCAGACCCTGTACCGGAAGCAGGGGTTCCCGTCTTATATCAAGAGCACGCTCAGCGCGGGATACACGCAGGACAAGGTCGAGGCAATGCGGCTCGCACTCCAAATGCTCCCAAGCGCGGTTTTGCAATTCTGTATAGGCGGGCCGGCAACGACGCTGCAGGACTATGTCGTCAAGACCAGCGCTTTCATAGACCTGTACAGTGCCCTTGGGCAGATCAATAAGCCCACGTACGCAAACGCAGGCGTCCCGCGTCAGATCTACAATGTCACAACGTTCGGGGCGTATGAGGTGCCGTTCGCGTGGTGGTACAAGTGCGCGTGGCTTGCTGGAAACACCATGGGGAACGATCCGGTGGATTCATGCTCATGGCAGGCTACGGACGGAGGAAGCGTCGTAACGGACGAGGCGCTCGACCCCCGGCTCGCAGCGTTGTTTGGGCTGTCCTCGTCGTCGACAAAGGCGGGCGCTAACAACATCACGCTCCTTGAGCAGCTGATCAGGATTCCCGGGGTCATTACGCAGCAGATCGTCGACCAGGCGTACTCCAACTTCACGAATCAGAAGAACACGTGGGCCGATCGGATCGGAGCGATATTGCAGCTGGCGCATCGCCAATGCAGCGTTAGGAAAGAATTCGTGACCGGCTTCAGCGACGTGTCGCAGGGGTATCAGCTCGCAAGGCTCAATCAGATGTACAGCTCCGTTCCGTTCGACCTCTCCCAGCCTTACGTGGACAGCAATGGCATCGCGGTGTGCAGCGGAAGCGCCTGTCTCAACAGCATCGGGGACGCGGTTCCGCTCGCATTTGATGCGGATTTCGTCGGAAAATTGGTAGCGGCCTTGAAGTCGACCGCGGTGCTGAATAACACGGTGGGATTGGAAAGCACCGAGGTCCCGGATGAACCCTACTCCACCGTTCTGCAATCGCTGTTTTCGGCCAATCCCATTCAGCCCAGTTTTTGGCAGGGCATGCTTCAGACTTTCCAAAACATGTCCTCCAACTGCGCACCGGTGACACAGATGACGGCCGGGTTGGAAACTTCATGCCTATGCGCGACGTGGGAGAAGTGCTCGGACAAGATCCAGTCCTTTATTCTGAATCGAGCCAAGGTCACATACGCGCCTTTGCCAAAGCAGGCCGCTTCAGTGGGGTTGTCCAACTCGGCGTCCAGCTTTGCGGTTGATGTGTGTTCGGTTGCGGGTATGAGCGCGGACGGCGTCTGTTTCTTGAACAACGGAGTGCTCCCGCCCGATCTCTCGCTCGTCAGGTCTGTCTCTGTGCCTATCGGAACCGTTGTCGAATTGTACGGGGAGCAGAGGTGGAAGTGTACGCGGCTCACGTGCGACTCGAATGCGCAGGGCATGGATGGGAAGGTGGTACCGGCTGGATACGTTCCGTTTACCGTTACCAATCAGGAGCTGTTGGCCGTTCGCGAATACACTTTCAACCAGAAGATCGGATTCTTCAAGCAAAACCCGTGGATCAGCCAGTCGCAGCAGATCAACGAAATATTATGCGAGGAAGGAAATCGCTGGTATGTGTGCGACTCGTTTGGCCGGCTGTGCGATAAGTGCATGACGAAAGAACGATTCGTGGACGCCGGGCCCAATTCATTCAAGATGAAAACCAGATCGGTGGAGTACTACATCAACAACACCTTGAAAGCCAGCGTTCAATTTTATCCCTGCATCATGAACGGTATAGCAGACCTCGGGGCGATATACGCGCTGTTCAACGGATTTAACACATACAGAAACGAACCCATCCAGTTCCCCAACTGCTCCGCCGAATTCATCGATACCAATGGAATGCCCGTCGGCACGGGTTTCAGCGATTCGATGACACGCCCATACAATTCCACCTTCTACCCTCCATCCGCCCGCGCACAGATTCTGGAATCCATGAAGACTGCGATCGATCTCGCCAACCAAAACATTGTACGGAGTTCGTGCATGCTGTACGGGGGCAGTTGTTCCGCCAGTACAAGCACGCTGCAAGGGAGCGTTGTGAATACGCAGTGGGGCGATTCCGACATCCAAGCGACGTGCGGCACGATAAAGAACGATCGACTGTTCGGCTGCCTGATGTATCCCGGAGAGCGGACCCAGAAAGTAAACTGGGGAGGGAATGAATACAACAATCTGCTATTCCGAACGTGCCTGTTGGACGACTCGCAGGATTCATGCAAAAGCCAGGACAACACCCTTCGCGATATGCAGATGACGGGCCAGACGTTTATTTACGACCTGCTTTCCACCACCCCGACCTGCTCGACCGGCCCTGTGGCGCAGTGCACGCTGCTCGACGAGATCGAGAACCTCGGCGGAAACATACAAGCAGCCTGCCCTGGCACCGACACGCTGCAGAAGCGGAATCAGGACTATTTCAAACTGGTTCTCGACGACGCTCTGAATACCAACATCATACCGGGGCCGGTGTTGTCAACCGAGAGCGTCGCCACCGGCGTGAGCTTCGATCACCTTTTCGTCGGCCTGAAACCGGGGTTCCAGTGCTGCAGCGCGGGATGCAAATGCTCGGCAACAAACCAGATACCGGTCCAGATGCGCACCAATCTATGGCAGTGCCTGGATTGCCCGCTTGTATCGCAGACCCAGTGCACGGGAACTCACAACTGCCGCATCGCCTCGCCTTTGCTGCAGGAGGAATACCTCAATTCGCTGCCTGGATGGAACGACCTTACGCCCGCCCAGATCGCCTTCCTCACCAGCATCGCATCCCCTATCGAGGTCGCGGCCTCCGCCGTTGAGTGGTTCGTGGAACAGGTGTCGGACCTTTGGACCTCTTCAGTCGGTGCGAGGCTGCCTTATGCCATGCCCTCGTTCATGCAGTCGTTCACCGGCGCGTACGAATACAACCCTACGTCGATTCTCTCCTACGATGCCACGATGCAGGTCAACTCCAAGACGTGCACCGAAACAGGCGAGATGCCCGATTTCTCCAACTGCAGCTATGATTCGCATCGTCGGGAGCTCAAGCGGTTCTCCGACGCCAATTACAAGGTCAACGACGGCATAATACTCTACCCAGGAGAAACGCTCCAGTGGCACGTCGGCCGCGCCCAGATGATGTCGCAGAACATCCCGCAGTGGGAATCGATCGTGAACAGGACCGGGCTGTTTCTGGTAGATCTCTTCGACGATAAGTGGTGCCTCAAAGGCAACATTGTCGACAACGCGTGCTACGTCACGACGTCGGACGATGGCAAACCGATCATCCGTGTGCTGAATCCGGGGCTGCTGGGCGCGTTTGAGCCCTCCATAGGATGCGACACGCAGATCATCAACCAGCAGCGAGTGGTGTACTCGTACTGCTCAGACTGCTCCCAGTCACAGGTGGAATACGACACGCTGGAGAACGGATACACAATGACCTGCCCGAAGACGTACGTTACGGTGAAACAGATCACGGCGGATTTCTCAGCGAAATCGAATCTCTGCAGCAAGACGCCGGAGTCGACCTCGTCATCCTGCGCTAATCGACGCGGCGTGCTCGGCGGTGCTTACAGCGGAACTCCGGTCGATAGCCTGTATGCGCGACAGACATGGGTCGGCGGGCTGCCGATCGGGATGAGCCAAAACCCTCTTCTACAAGGAAAGTCGCCATCCACCTCGATCCCCAACATCGCGCTGAGCCCCGGTGACATTGGGGGGCATTACATTCGCATGGTGCTCTCAAAAGCCAGCAGCGGGTACACGCTTTCGATCCAAGGCCTGCCGCTCCTGTCCTACGCCAGCGCCCTGAGCCCCGCCGCTTACGGCCTCGGTGTATCGAGCTCCAGCCCGAAGTGGACGCAGATCAAGGCAGCGCAGGAGACGTACGCGCTGAGCTCGCTGTACCCCAACTCCATCTGCGCTGCCTGGGACTGCCCGCTCCGCCGACGCGCGTTCTACATGGGCATCGATGCAAAGTTCCGTCCGAGCGTGCCGGACCCACTCAGGACGCAGATCATGTACGGAACGCGGGTCCACCCCACGCAGGCGTCAAGCCCGCTGCCCACCATCATCTCCCAGACCGCCAATCGCGTGCTCGGCGTGTACGTCACCAGCAATGGCTTCTGCGCCTGCATGACCCCGCCCTGTATGTCGTGCACTTCAGACCTCCCGGCGCTCTATGGCCAATGGACGACCTCGTCGCGGCGCCTTCCGGCTGTACGGAGCAACTCGACTGGCCCTATGCCGGCGGCACCCTACGCGACGGGGCCAGCTTCAACCAGCGCTGGACGACAAAGACTTCGTGCGGGATCATGGACCGACTGCCCGCGTTTCAGTACCGGTACGTGAATCGACAGACGCCCACGCCGTCCACAAAGACCACGCTGGATAAAGGAGGGGTCTGCCACATGGGATGGCCCGCTGTCACCGCCGGCCCGATGGCAGGGTGCTACATCCTCACCGACACCGACAGCTACATGTGCCCGTCGTTCACACAGCCCAAGAGCGTCTCGCGGCTGCGCGCAAAAACAGTAGCCGAGCTCCTCAACGCGCCCACTCGCCCGCGGCTGAGCGACTGCAGCCCACCGCCATCGTACAAGGTCGCCAATTCGACCGTGGCGTCGGAGGTCAGCTACGGGCAGCTGAAGCGCATCGAGGCCGCAAGGCTGCTGGCCAACGACCTTCGACGGAGGCTCTGCGGCAACAGCACGGTTTGCGAGCCCTCGAGCAAGTGGTCGCTGCCGACGTTCTGGTCGTCCGTCTTCATGGCCAACTTCCCCTCGAACCTGCCATCCGGGAACGGCGCCAATGAGACCCTGTGGACCCAGCCATGGGTGGCGTGCAAGCAGAGCAAGGACGGCTCACAGGAGTGCGACGGCACCATCAAGCGCGAGGACTGGATCGCCCCAAACCGCACCGGTACGTGCCTGGCCGCGCTCACGCAGTCCAAGTTCGCGGATCAGCTGGCGCAGGACGTCAACGTGTGCGACCTCGACTCCACAATGGACCTGTTCTGTCGCACCGTTCAGGACGCGAGGTATCACGTGTTCGAGGCGAACTGCCTGTACTCCGGCCAATGCAGGCAGAAGCTCTTCTTCTACCAACCGTCGACGTACGGCCTCGACAACGGAGAGTTTGTGCGCAACACGGTTCAGACCTTCTACAACGACACCGTGTCGGGCGCGTGCGTGCCGGATCAGGATACGGCGGCGGCCATCGCGGCCAACGCGCAGAACCTGAAGAACTGCGCCGCGCTGCAGCTCAACGTCCTGGTCCACTGCATCCAGATCATCAGGGTCATCGTCGGGTCGCTGGTCGAGCTCGTGTACTACTCGGGAGAGGTGGTGCTCTACGTGTTTGAGCTCATCGGAGCCAAGACCGACCAGGACAAGCAGTGGATCACCACCCAGATCAACGCGCTCGTCTCGCTCATACAGAACAAATTCATTACGCTGTACAAGGAGATCGGCGACCTGTTCTACAACATCGTCTTCGACGGGCCTATGGGCAGCTGGCTCCTGTCCATGATCCAGGCCGTCTGCAACTTCCTCGACTGGCTGTTCTCCGACATAGTGTACGTCATCCTCTGCTGGACGCGCACCATCTGCATCTGGTTCCTGCAGAACTGGGTCATGGGGTTCATGGACCTGCTCAACGGCGTGACGTTTGGCGCACTCGGAGGCGTGAAGGATCAGATAAACCAGGCCGTGAAGGCCATCGAGGACAACGTCCCATGCACGCCAAAGAAGATGTGGAGCTGCAACCTGCCGTTCCTCGAGAACAACGTGTCCGTGTCCATCCTCCCGATGCCGACACGCTGCTGGGCGGGCGTCGAGCCCCAGGTCGGCGGGTCGCTGGCGTGCTCCGCGGCCGATACGTGCATCCAACTCGGCGACTTCTCCAACATCATCTGCGGCGCATGCCCGGTCGCGAGCTCCATGACCCGCTTCGGATGCGACTCGCTCACCAAGCTCTGCACCTGCAGCGTCTTTCCCGTCGGCGTTACGTCGTGCGCGTCCCATGAGGAATGCACGATGGACAACTCCGACGTCAGCTGCCAGTACGTGGACTCGTATCTCAAGCCGAGCTACGGCAACGTTCCCTGCGGCAGCTGCCCCAAGCCCATGTGCCTCATCACCGACGGCTCCGGAACCGGGAAGTGCTCCTGCCTGTTGAGGGCCGTCCCCCTGCAGACCTGCTCGGGGATCGGGCAGCTCGTGAGCCCCGATGCAAGCGATCTCTGTCTCGTAGCCACCGCCGGCAGCGGCCACAGCTCCAGCAACTCGTACTCGGCCAACTACCGCACGCTCGCCTCGGTGCCATGCATGCTGCTGAACCAGGCCCAGACCTGGTGCTACAACGTCTTCACCTCCGCCACTGTCTCCTCCCGGCTCGTGGTGGGCCTGTCGCTGCTCAGCGGACGCCGGAGACTCCTCATGATCCCGAGCAACGCCACGCCGTGGAACGGGAGAGGGGAGCCGTGCCTCTCGCTCGTGACCGCTCAGGCCTCGGAGCTCGGCATTCTGGAGAGATACACCAAGGGCGAGTGCCAGAGGTGGTACGAGATCGGGCTCAGGCTCGTCGCGGAGGCGAACATGACAACGGTCAGCCCGTTCCTCCTCGTGTCGTGGCGGGATATGGTGGACGCGCTGCTCAACAAGGACTCACTCGTCGAGATCCTCGCCAAGATGCCGTTCGTGATCCACCGCGTCCTCCTGC
>TBL_comb47_HYPODRAFT_10007571_pt1 | contig 11346 bp, 9 predicted proteins | sample TroBogypolimnion_40_FD_10682 | JGI IMG/M metagenome (IMG submission 10682) | reverse complement strand
GGCAAGGCAGTAGTGACAGCGAATAAGGCGCTCTTAGCTCATCACGGCGCTGAACTCTTCCATGCATCAGATGAAGCAGATGTTGATTTCTATTATGAAGCAGCAGTAGCGGGAGCAATCCCGATTCTTCGCCCTCTCGCTGAGTCACTCGTCGGCGACCACGTAGAACGTGTCATGGGAATCATCAACGGAACAACAAACTTCATTCTCACAAAGATGCACGAACACCCCGGCTTCTCCTTTGCAGATGCTTTGAAAGAGGCTCAAGATCTTGGCTATGCCGAAGCTGATCCAACGGCAGATGTAGAGGGTTTCGATGCTGCTGCGAAGGCTGCGATCTTGGCCGGACTCTCCTTCCACTCGGTTGTGACTGATGCCGACGTTTACCGTGAAGGAATTACGAAGATCACCGCCGAGGATGTCGCCGTGGTCCAAGATATGGGCTTTGTCATCAAACTCCTCGCGATCGCTGAAGCGAATGAAGCGCATGGCTCTCGCGAAGAGACCATCACTGTTCGTGTTCACCCAACCGCGATTCCTAAGACGCATCCGCTCGCATCCGTTCGTGAAGCCTTTAACGCAGTATTCGTTCAATGCGAGTCTGCTGGAGAGCTCATGTTCTATGGTCGTGGCGCAGGTGGCGCACCCACTGCATCAGCGATTTTGGGTGACTTGGTAGCAGTAGCCCGCAACCGCAATGAAGGCAGTCTTGGACCTACCGAGACCGACTATGCCGATCTTGATATCGCTCCGATAGGTGTAGCTCGTACTCGTTATCTCATTCGTCTGCACGTCTCTGACCGACCAGGTGTACTTGCATCAGTCGCTCAAACTTTTGCTGCACATGCAGTGTCGATCATGACCGTACGTCAAAGCGGGGCTGGCAATAATGCCGAACTCACTGTCATGACGCACATTGCAGCCGAATCGGATCTTGCAAACACTGTGAAAGATCTTGAAAAACTCGATGCCGTCTCTGATGTAGTCAGCGTCATCCGCGTGGAAGGTATTCGGTAATGGCGATCTTCGGAAAGAAGAAGAGTGGCGCCCATCAATGGCGCGGAGTTATTGATGAGTATCGCGATCGCCTACCTGTCTCATCAAAAACCCCTGTTGTCTCGTTGCGCGAGGGTGGAACACCGCTTGTAGCAGCGTGCGTTCTCTCTGAGATGCTCGGTAACGAAATTTGGCTCAAGGTCGAAGGCGCAAATCCAACGGGATCCTTCAAGGATCGCGGCATGACGATGGCGATTTCAAAGGCGGCCGAAGATGGCGCCAAGGCTGTTATCTGTGCATCTACTGGAAATACTTCGGCTTCGGCTGCTGCATATGCAACAAAGGCCGGCATGATTCCAGTCGTTCTTATTCCGCAAGGCAAAATTGCAATGGGTAAGTTGGCTCAAGCGATCGCTCACGGATCACGTTTAATCCAGGTGGATGGCAACTTCGACGATTGCCTCAATCTTGCGCGCGAACTATCACAAGAGTATCCCGTGGCACTTGTTAACTCAGTTAATCCATTCCGCATTGAAGGCCAGAAGACCGCATCCTTTGAAGTAGTAGATCTCTTGGGCGATGCCCCAGATCTTCATGTACTTCCAGTCGGTAATGCTGGAAATATCACTGCCTATTGGAAGGGCTATAACGAGTATTACTCGGACAAGGTCTCCACAAAGTTGCCTCAGATGTGGGGATTCCAAGCTGCTGGCGCTGCGCCACTTGTATTGGGACATCCGGTTGCTAATCCAGAGACGCTCGCGACTGCTATTCGTATTGGAAATCCTGCTTCGTGGGATCAAGCGATTGCGGCCCGAGATAATTCTGGCGGCCTCATCGATTCGGTCACTGACGAAGAGATTTTAAAGGCCTACCGTCTCGTTGCAGCGAAAGAGGGCATCTTTGTTGAGCCATCATCTGCAGCTGGAATCGCAGGACTTATTAAGAAGCAGGCTCAAGGAAAACTTCCGCGAGGCAAGAAGATCGTCATCACTGTGACTGGAAATGGCCTGAAGGATGTCGGACATATTCTCGATAACGCCTCGGCTCCAGTTGTTGTTCCGGTTGATCTTAAAGCCGCTGCACAAGCGATGGGTCTCTAGGGAGCTACCCCATGTCAACGAGCCGACTCACCTTCAAATCCAATCTTGCACAGATCAGTGTTCCTGCAACGTCGGCGAACCTTGGACCAGGCTTTGATTGCTTTGGATTGGCACTTGAGATGCGCGACCGCTACGCAGCTCAAATTCTTGATGAGGCAATCTTCGATGTCGATGTAAGCGGTGAAGGTGCAGAGGATCTTAAGAAGGATAAGACTCACCTTGTTATTCGTTCGATGCTTCGTGGCTTTGAACATATGGGACAGAAGCCTCGCGGAATCGCACTGCGCGCGTTAAATGTCACTCCACATAGTCGCGGACTTGGATCGAGTTCGTCAGCAATTGTCGGGGGATTGGCTCTTGCTCGCGCACTCGTTCATGGCGGGGAATCACTTTTAACCGATGATGAGATGATCGCGCTTGCCACTGAGATTGAAGGACATCCCGATAACGTTGCTGCTGCCGTGCTTGGTGGCGCAACGATTGCATGGATGGAGAATGGAACGGGACGGGCTGTAAAGATCGATGTTCACGAGAAGATCAAAGCCTTGGCATTCATTCCGGCAGCCGGAGTCTCGACTTCTAAGGCGCGAAAGCTCTTGCCAGAGACGGTGCCACATGCAGATGCAGCCGCCAATGCAGGTAAGTCAGCCCTGCTCGTGCATGCGCTCTCACATCGCCCAGATTTACTTCTGACTGCAACTGAGGACATGATCCATCAGCGCTATCGCTCAAGTGTGATGGCAAAGAGTTTCGAATTGGTTGAGCGCTTCCGAGCTGCCGGCGTCGCTGCCGTGATCTCTGGAGCTGGCCCGACAGTCTTGGTCCTGCACACCTCATCAGAGACCGAGGTCGAAGAGATGGTCCTCGCCGCAGGCTCCTCCTTCGCCGTAAAGCACCTTTCGATCAGCCAGCAGGGGTATCAACAGGCCTAATTTTGGGCATATCTGCTCGAATGTGCTACCTTTTGGGAGTCGTAAGGCCCGCCGGAAACAACTGAGGCGAAGAACGCTTAAGACAATCACTACAAAAGCAAAATCACTTGTACAAATCCATCGCTTGAAAAATTAGAGAAGTTATCTCTAATGGGGATTACCTCGGTTTAGCCGAAGAACCCCGTTACTCATTACATTAAGGAAAGCATGTCTTCAACAGATATCGATAGCACCGAGAAGTCAGCGAAAGCAAAGAAGGACTCTGGTGAACTATCCGCAATGACAGTGACCGAGCTCAAGAAGGTCGCAGGCGCACTAGGTATTGATGGCGCCGCAAAGTTGAGCAAGGGTGATCTCGTCTCATCGATCGCAGATCTCCAGGCAGCAAATCGCGAAGCTGCAAAGCAAGAGCGTGAAGAGAAGCGCTTGGCCCGCCAAGAGGCGCGCAACAAGAAGAATTCAGGTTCTGCAAAGGGCCGCTCTGAAGGTGCAGATAATGATTCAGATGAATCAGAGGATTCATCGCCACGCGGCGGCAACGATGATCGCGGCGGCAACGATCGAAATGATCGTAATGATCGAGGAAATAACGATCGTAATGATCGAGGAAATAACGATCGTCGGGACCGGAATGATCGAGGCGGTAACGACCGCAATGATCGCGGCGACCGTGGCCGAGGCCGCGATCGAAGCCGTTTCCGTGACCGTGGCGATCGCCCAGAGCGCGGTGAGCGCGAAATTCAGATCTCGGAAGATGATGTCTTACTTCCAGTAGCAGGCCTGCTCGACATCCTCGATTCCTATGCATTTATCCGCACAACTGGATATCTCGCTGGACCAAACGATGTCTACGTATCACTCCAGCAAGTGCGCCGTTATGGACTTCGCAAGGGCGATGTCATCACCGGTCAAGTACGCCAGCCACACGAGGGGGAGCGCAAAGAGAAGTTCAATGCACTCGCAAAGCTCGATACCGTTAACGGCTCAGATCCCGAGGAGTCACGCAATCGCGTCGACTTTGCAAAGCTAGTTCCGCTCTACCCACAAGAGCGCCTTCGCCTTGAGACCGAGCCAGGAATTCTCACCACTCGTGTGATCGATCTGATCGCACCAATTGGTAAGGGCCAACGTGGTCTGATCGTTTCACCGCCAAAGGCCGGTAAGACGATGGTCCTCCAATCCATCGCAAATGCGATCACGACAAATAATCCTGAGTGTCATCTCATGGTTGTTCTCGTCGATGAGCGCCCAGAAGAAGTTACAGATATGCAGCGCAGTGTTAAGGGTGAAGTCATTGCTTCAACCTTCGATCGTCCAGCAGATGACCACACTTCGGTTGCTGAACTTGCGATCGAGCGCGCTAAGCGCCTCGTCGAACTTGGCCACGATGTCGTAGTTCTTCTCGATTCATTACTCGCTTGGGTCGCGCATACAACATCTCAGCTCCTGCATCAGGCCGCATTCTCTCCGGAGGCGTGGATTCAGCTGCACTCTATCCACCAAAGAAGTTCTTCGGTGCGGCGCGTAATATTGAAAATGGTGGATCGCTCACCATCCTTGCAACCGCTCTCGTTGAGACTGGTTCGAAGATGGATGAAGTTATTTTCGAAGAGTTCAAGGGCACCGGAAATATGGAGCTCAAGCTCGATCGTAAATTTGCCGACAAGCGCATCTTCCCAGCTGTCGATGTTGATGCATCTGGTACCCGTAAGGAAGAGATCCTTATGGGAACAGAAGAGCTCAATATCGTCTGGAAGCTCCGCCGCGTCCTCCATGCCCTCGATAGCCAGCAGGCGCTCGAACTCTTGCTCGACAAGATGAAGGGCACCAAGTCCAACGTGGAATTCTTGATGCAGATCCAGAAGACCACCGCTGACGGGGAGAAGTAAGGCTAGGGTTTTGCCCTATCCGAGCTCTCGAGTAGACTTCACCCATACCTTCTGGTTCACCGGCTCGCCGGACCCAGCCACTTCCATATAAAGGATTACCCATGAAGCCAGAGATCCACCCAGAATATGTAGAGACAACCGTTACATGCGGTTGCGGTGAAGTTTTCACCACCAAGTCGACTAAGACCACTGGTTCGATCTACGTTGAAGTCTGTTCCGTATGCCATCCGTTCTACACCGGCAAGCAGCGTATCCTCGATACCGGCGGCCGTGTTGCAGCGTTCGAAAAGCGTTTCGGAAAGAAGTAGCTCACTTTCAAGACCCCACATCGCACCCGTTTGGGTGCGTGGGGTCTTTTTTATTGCCCAAATTTATTGTTCAAGTTTTTTCAACGCATTGAGATCAAGATTGAGACCTACATTGAGACCAAAGGAGTAAGTCGTGGCGGAACGTTTTGGAACGATCCCAGCGCTCCTTGCTGAGTACGAAGAGCTAGAGCGTGAACTCGCTGATCCCAGTATTCACTCAGATCAGGGGAAGGCCCGCCAACTTGGAAAGCGCTATGCCCAACTTGGTCCAGTAATCGGTGGCTACCGTGCATACAAGGCCGCGGAAGATGATTTAGCAGCTGCGAAAGAGTTAGCAGCAGATGACCCGAGCTTTGCAGAAGAGATTCCTGCACTTCAGGCGGCATACGATGCTGCTGGCGAGAAGATGGAAGAGCTCCTGCTGCCGCGCGACCCTAATGATGATCGAGATGTGATCCTAGAAATTAAAGCTGGCGTTGGCGGCGATGAATCTGCGCTCTTTGCTGGTGACTTGCTCCGCATGTACCAACGTTATGCAGAGAAGCACAATTGGAAGACCGAGATTATTGATTATGCCGAGTCTGAGATGGGTGGCTACAAAGAGATCTCGATGGCCGTGAAGTCCAAGGGCGTCGCAGAAATTGGCCAATCACCCTATGCCAAGTTGAAATTCGAAGGTGGAGTTCACCGAGTCCAGCGAGTACCAGAGACTGAATCTCAAGGCCGTATCCATACATCTGCAGCCGGTGTTCTTATCTTGGCGGAAGCCGATGAAGTGGATGTTGAAATTCGTCAGCAAGATCTTCGAATCGATGTGTATCGCTCATCTGGCCCCGGTGGACAATCAGTAAATACCACCGACTCGGCGGTTCGAATCACCCATATTCCAACGGGAGTCGTGGTCTCATGTCAGAACGAGAAATCTCAGTTGCAGAATAAAGAGTCAGCGTTGCGTATCTTGCGGGCACGCCTCTTGGCCCATGCTCAAGAGCAGGCCGATGCCGAAGCGATGGCACAACGTAAATCACAGGTGAAGTCCGTGGATCGCTCTGAGCGCATCCGCACATATAACTTCCCAGAGAACCGACTCTCAGATCACCGCGTGAATTTTAAGGCTTCAAACCTTGATGCGGTGCTTAACGGCGAATTGGATCCAGTGATCGATGCACTTCTCGATGCTGATAAGGCCGAACGTCTGGCAACAGCGGGGGAGTAATGGCTGCCCAGATTCGCGAGCTGCTTAAGGTCGGGAAAGATCGGTTAGCCGAGAAGAAGATCTCACCTATCGATGCTGAGTTATTACTAGCTCACACTCTCGGAGTAACTCGGATGGAGCTGCATGCTCGTACTGTGGAGTTAGAGGCAGCGGAGTTTGATCGAATATCCGATGAGTTCTCAGACCTCATTGCAGAACGGCTCACTGGTCGCCCCACCCAATACATTATTGGCGAGGCACCGTTTCGTTATTTGAGTTTTGATGTCGGTGAAGGTGTCTTAATTCCACGGCCCGAGACCGAACTCTTGGTGGATGAAGTACTTCATCAACTCGGCCGATTTACTGACCCAGTGAGCATTGTCGATCTCGGATCTGGCAGCGGCGCGATTGCGATCTCCTTGGTCAGCGAGAGCGCAAAGAAGCGAGATATAAGGGTTATAGCGGTCGAGAAAGATGAGGCGGCCCTGAAGTGGCTCAATCAGAATATTGCTAAATTTGATCTTCCGATTCGCGTCGTCCAATCATCGGCGCAGCAGGCATTAGAAGGTGTGAAGTGTGATGTCGTCGTTGCTAATCCACCGTATGTTCCAACGACTCAAGAGTTGCCAGAAGAGCTCACTTACGAGCCTGCGGTAGCGCTCTTTGGTGGGTCGAGTGACGGGATGCAGATTCCCCGCGAATTCATCGCGGCAGCTGCACGGTTATTAAAGCCAGGTGGCCTCTTCGCCTGCGAACATAATGAAGTTCAAGGACCAGACTTTGCCGCGGCTTTGAGTAGCAATTTTGAATCGATCGCACTTCATCGCGATTTCAATGATCGCCCCCGCTTTACAACGGCGATCCGAAAGTAGTGCGAAGGTAATTAGCGGACGCTACGAAGTACTGCCGTTACCTTTCCAAGAATCTCAGCACTATCAGCTGGGATCGGCGCGTAATTATCATTTGCTGGCAAGAGCCAGAAGTGGCCATCCTTCTTTGAGAAGGTCTTCACCGTTGCTTCGCCATCGATCATCGCTGCAACGATCTCGCCCTTTTCGGCGCTCTTCTGAGATCGAATGACAACATAATCGCCATCGCAGATTGCAGCATCGATCATCGAATCACCCTTGACCTTGAGCATAAAGAGTTCACCTTGACCGACGAACTCTTCAGGAAGGGTGAAACGGTCTTCAACCTCTTGCTGAGCAAGGATCGGTGATCCAGCGGCGATGGTTCCGAGTAATGGAATTGTGGTGCCCTTAGATGGGGCGATCTGATCATCAGGCGTAGAGACTTCGAGGGAGCGGGCGTTGGTCGCCTTGCGCTTGATATAGCCCTTCTTGGTCAGCTCTTCGAGCTGGTACTTCACTGATGCTGGGGAGGCGAGGCCGGCTGCCTCACCGATCTCACGCATGCTTGGTGGATAGCCCTGGGTATCGACCGCCTCTTTGATGACCTTGAGGATCAGCTGTTGGCGCTGCGTAAGGCCATGTGGGTCGATTGCCGGGGTCTCGGGGATAGCGAGCGGAGCCTTCTTTGTTGAAGGGGCTGCCTTCTTAACGCGCGAAGAGGTGGTGACGGGGGAGGTCTTCTTTGTAGCCATGAGAAAAGGGTACCCCGACTTCTTGAGTTTGTCGAACATTTGTTCGGAAAAATGTTGCCGATGTCAGTGGGGTGGGGTATCTTTCTCATTAGAACAACTGTTCGAATCCCCTCGAAGAGTGTTTATAAGAAAGTTGAAAAGAAAGTTGGTACCTCAGATGGCACAGAGCAAACTCACACGTCGTGGTCGTAACGTTGTACGAGCACTTACTGTTGGATCGCTATTAGTAGTGATTGGCGCTGGTTTTAGCGCTGTTGGTAATGCATCTGAAAAGACAATCTCTTCGACTCCAACAACATCAGGGTATATCCGCGTCGTTGTCGCTCCAGGTGAGTCACTCTGGTCCGTCGCCGCAATGGTCGCGGGTAACCGGGATGTGAATAGCGTCCTCGATGAGATCGTCCAGGCAAATGCCTTGACCTCTACCGATGTAGCTGCAGGCACGCGCCTCCTCGTACCAACGAAGTAGTTCTTGGCGGCCCGCCAGGGCTGTCCGTTTTACGGTAGTTAGGGATATTTTCTCCCCGTAAAAAGCGTGACTTCATGGGAGTTTTGCCTGCATTCATCTCGACACGCCGCGAGGAATCGATAGAACTCTAAAGTCGAGGTGTACGGTTGGCACAAGATGTAGGGGTTAAAGTAAGAAAACCGCCCATTAGTTGTGGTTTTCCGCTAATCTCCTCCATCTGTCCCAGAATCGCCTCAAGGGCGATGAGAAGAAACGAGAAGACGATGAACTGCCCATTCTGCCGCCACGATGACTCTCGAGTCGTCGATTCGCGGCCGGTGGAGGAAGGTTCATTGATTCGTCGTCGTCGCGAGTGCACAGCCTGCGGCCGTCGCTTCACAACATCAGAGACCTCAGTTCTCCTCATCATTAAGCGATCAGGGGCGACAGAGCCCTTTAATCGTGAGAAGGTCATCAATGGCGTCCGTAAGGCCTGCCAGGGGCGTCCGGTGAACGATGATGATCTAGCTCTCCTTGCCCAGCGGGTCGAAGAATCCCTTCGCTCTGATGGCCAAGCAGAGGTAGAAGCTCAGGAAGTCGGCATGGCGATCCTCGCGCCACTCCGTGAATTAGATGAGGTGGCCTACCTGCGTTATGCCTCGGTATACCGTAACTTTGCCTCCCTCGAAGATTTTGAAGGCGAGATCGCACTTCTCCGCGCCGCTCCTTCATCTCACGATTTATCAGCAACACCGGTTTCACTCTCGACAAAAACGCTCTCCCCGGCGAATAACTAAGCACCTGTACTACCGCACCACTTTTACCCACTCATCAACACATAAGGAGCAGTACGAATGTCTATCGTTAATAAGCCCGCCGCGGAGCGCAAGTCCCAAGTTAAGAAGTTGGGTAAGGGCTTAAGTATTGAACGTATCTACACCACAGCTGGTGTGCATCCTTATGATGAAGTGAAGTGGGAGCGCCGCGATGTCGTCCAGACCAACTGGAAGTCGGGCGAAGTCATCTTCGAACAAAAGGGAACTGAGTATCCAGATTTCTGGTCTGTGAATGCATCGACCATCGTGACCACCAAGTACTTCCGCGGTGCTGTCGGTCATGACAACCGTGAATGGTCACTCAAGCAAGTGATCGATCGTGTAGTTCTTACCTACGTCGCATCAGGTAAAGAGAATGGCTACTTCGCAACTGATGCAGATGCAGAGGTCTTCGAACACGAACTCACCTACATGCTCTTGCACCAAGTCTTCTCTTACAACTCACCAGTCTGGTTCAACGTTGGAACCAATGCACCGCAGCAGGTATCAGCATGCTTCATCTTGTCAGTAGATGACACTATGGATTCGATCCTCAACTGGTACCGCGAGGAGGGAATGATCTTCAAGGGCGGTTCAGGAGCAGGTCTTAACCTCTCTCGTATCCGTTCTGCAAAGGAGCTCCTCAAGTCCGGTGGAACCGCATCAGGCCCTGTCTCCTTCATGCGTGGTGCAGATGCATCAGCGGGAACAATCAAGTCCGGTGGAGCTACCCGCCGCGCTGCAAAGATGGTTGTTTTGGATGTTGATCATCCAGATATCGAAGAGTTCATCGAGACTAAGGTCCGCGAAGAGGACAAGATCCGCGCACTCCGCGATGCAGGATTCGATATGGATCTCGGCGGCAAGGACATCATCTCTGTTCAGTACCAGAATGCAAATAACTCAGTTCGCGTAAGCGATGCCTTCATGCGCGCATACGAGAATGGTGAGCAGTTCGGACTTGTTGCTCGCGCAACTGGCGATGTCATCGAATCAGTCGATGCAAAGCAACTCTTCCGCAAGATGGCAGAGGCAGCATGGGCTTGTGCTGATCCAGGAATTCAATATGACGACACGATCAACGAATGGCACACCAACCCAGAGACAGGTCGCATCAATGCGTCAAACCCTTGCTCTGAGTACATGTCACTTGATAACTCATCATGTAACTTGGCATCACTCAACCTCTTGAAGTTCCTCAATGCAGATGGCTCCTTCGATACAAAGAAGTTCGTCAAGGCAACAGAGCTGATCATCACCTCGATGGATATCTCAATCTGCTTCGCTGACTTCCCAACCGAGCCAATCGGTGAGACAACACGTAACTACCGTCAGCTCGGAATCGGCTACGCAAACCTCGGTGCCCTCCTTATGGCATCAGGCCTTGCCTACGATTCAGATGGTGGCCGTCAGCTCGCTGGTGCGATCACATCACTCTTGACCGGTACTTCATACCGTCGCTCTGCAGAACTTGCAGGCATCGTCGGCGCCTACGAGGGTTATGCCCGTAACGCAGATGCTCACGCCAAGGTAATGAAGAAGCATGCAAATGCCTCACACTCAGCGAAGTCAGTATCGACTCTCGATCGCGATGTCTGGACCGAAGCGAATAAGCAGTGGGATCTCGGTATCGAGATCGGCACAAAGAACGGCTGGCGCAATGCGCAGGCTTCAGTTCTCGCTCCAACCGGAACTATCGGCTTGATGATGGATTGCGATACAACAGGTATCGAGCCAGATCTCGCTCTCGTGAAGTTCAAGAAGCTCGTTGGTGGCGGATCGATGCAGATCGTAAACCAGACCATTCCAATGGCACTTCGCAAGCTCGGTTATGCCGAAGAGACTGTAGAAGCGATCGTCGAATACATCGCAGCAACTGGAAATGTCATCGATGCACCAGGTCTCAAGACCGAGCATTACGACATCTTCGATTGCGCAATGGGTATCCGCTCAATCAGCGCAATGGGCCACGTTCACATGATGGCTGCTTGCCAGCCATTCCTCTCGGGCGCAATCTCAAAGACAGTGAACCTGCCTGCAGATGCGACAGTAGAAGA
>TBL_comb47_HYPODRAFT_10007570_pt1 | contig 11348 bp, 13 predicted proteins | sample TroBogypolimnion_40_FD_10682 | JGI IMG/M metagenome (IMG submission 10682) | reverse complement strand
AAAAGAACTATCCTTGCCTTGCGCGTAGTAGGTCATAAGATAGTTGGCAATAAGAACGGGGTCGGATTTATCAGAAATCAGACCAGAGCTAGGAAAGTTAAGAGTATCTGTAATCCTACGGCGCTTAAAATACGAAAGCATTTCTTGACCCGTAATTTTAAGGATTTGAGTTTCTGTATCCCATTCGCGTTGCCAAATAACGCCAGACCAAATAAGTTTTCCACCGTAATCAATCCAGAGAATAGTTTGCCCCGGCTGAGTTCCGTTAAAGATGTTGAGTTTATTTACAAGCAAGCCATTGGATTGAGTTACAAAATCCGTACCAGATAAAAGCACTTCGCCAGTAAATGAGCCGATGCTATTTAACTGAGCATCAAAAGATACATTGGTGAAAGGTATCTCAGCAATAACTGGGTTGGGATTTGAACCCGATTGATAGAGCTGCGTAGTAAAATAACGAAAATCAGACATAAGCGTTAGTGTAACTTACTGACAGAGAAGGGCCAGCAGAGCCGCCTATTGTGCTTGCGTAACTGTTGAGCGCGTAAGATGATGTGATTGGCGGGATTGAAAGCCATCCACCATTAAGACCCAAAAGCAAATTGCGAGCAGGAACGCCACCTTGAGTAATTGTTTTCTGCAAAAGATCAATTACAATAGTAGATGTGCTTGAACTTGTAAGAAATTGCATATATGGAGCGCTTGATGTTGTGCCATTGACGATATAAAAAGTTTGGTTGGCTGATGGGCTAGGTATTGTAATAATCGGGCAAGAAGTAGCCCAACCGCTATTTGATAAAGTCAAAGATGTGCCAGTTGAGCTTGTTGTTGAAGGATAGTCGTAATAGCGTGGGTCTGGGAAGAAGAACTCAACGCTGGCTTGAATGTAACCGTAGGTAAAATCTGGGTCTATTGAGGTTTCAATTTTGCGAACACGACCATACATGGCTTTTACCCCGCCAGTTGAAAGCGAGGAAAGTTGAAATTGCAATTGCCCAAGATTTGATGGAGTTCCCAATTGCTGAGGATATAAATTAAGATGAAGTTGATCGTAATAATACTGAGCAGAATTTGAACTATTACCAACAATAACAAATGTAAAAGTAACAGTTCTGCCATTGTAAAAATCTCGACCAGAATACTGACCATCTGTATAGCCTCGAAGGTCATCTTGGTTTCGGATGTCAGGAAGTCCGGCAAGACCATCAACCTGAGTAACTGGGTAACTTGTTCCAGCACCAAATAAAAAGCCGTTCCAAGAAAACTGATACGGTGCGGTTACATATACAGTCATTGTTATTTCGCCTTTGATGTTGAATACTTGATTGAGTTAATTGTAGCTTTGCTTCCGTCAATGTTTACCTTAATCTGCAAACCAGTAGAAGTGCTATAAGTTGTTAAGCCTTTTTCTGCTTTTTTGATGGATACCTTGCCACCAGCCTTTTTTTCCTCAGCCGCAATTGTAGCCATAATAGAAGCAAGGGAACCTGTTTTGCCTTGTAGCGTATTAAGGTAAGCGGGAGATAAATAATCTATTGGTTTTGATGTTGGCTTTGATGGCTTTGGCGCTCCAAAAGCAAGATCGTGCAAAGACTCAGCCATTGAAGGCGCAGGACTTCCTATTTGAATTTTTTTATCTCTTACAGGTGTACCACCTTTAAGAAAAGCAATAATATCTGTAAAGCCAGTAATAAGCGCGCCAATAGGCCCCAAAAATTTACCCACCGCTTCGGCAATGGAACCAAAGATTCCACCTATTACTTTTAGATCTCCCATCAAAGCAGAATCTTGAGAAAAGGCTTTGAAAAAATCCTCAATAGAAGCATAGGAATCGCTTACACCAGCTTTGATTTCGCCAAATGTTGATTTAACTTTTTTAAGAAAATTGTAAAAAGTAATAAGTTTGCTTGTTGCCCAAAGACCTGCAAGTCCAATACTGATGTCTTTAATAATGCCCATATTGTCTTTAAGGCTTTGACCCAATTTTTGAAGTTTGCCATCTTTTGTAAGATAAGTAGAAAGTTTGGCAAGATCACCTAAAAGTGGCCCACCAACTTGCTCTTCTACCAATTTGAGGTTTGCTTGAAGAACTTTCCAAGGCTGAGCATCAGCAGCAGCCTTAGCGGCTCCCTTTGTGCGTTCTTGAATAAGTTGCAATATCTCGGTATAGGTAGCGCCTTTAGGAATGGTTTTGTTAATGGCTAAACCTAAAGTAGAAAGACCGCGAGCTTGACCAAGGGTTGCGCGAGATACCGTATCGGCGGCAGCGGCAAGGCTTTCATGTTGAAACGCTGCAAGATCGGCAACTGTACCCATTGCTTCAAGAGCAGCCATAGGGCTACGAGTAGCGGCGGTCATGCTTGCCAATGCTTGCATTGTGTCGCTAGATGCAAAGGTAAGGTTTGCCATTTTTTGAACCATTTGCTCTACGGCAGGTTCGGCTTGAGTATAACTTACACCAGTATCTTGAATAGCGGTTTTAAGTGTTGCTTGAGATGAAGCAACATCCATCGCGGCTTTAACGCTTTCGTAAGCAACTCCCGCAAAAATTGTTCCAATGCCAAGCAAAGCAGTTCCGGCAACTTTGCCAGCAGCTTGAAATTTACCAAGAACGCCACCAGCAACTAAACCCTTTTCAGCCATCTTGTCCATTTCCAGATTTAATTTCTGAAAACTTGCAATAGCCTGATCTGCTTTAGCTTCTACAACAAAAAAGATAGGAAAATCAGCAACGCCAGCCATGTTTATTCCTTCCTAACTTAAGTGTTTGTAGATAATTGCTTTTGCTTCTTCTTGAAATTTAATAAATGCTGGTTCCATGTAAGGAAACTTCAAACCTGCTGGCCATTTTCCACCACCAAGTTCTAATCGGCGAGCGTAAACAGTTTGAGGGCCAACCATTGCGTAATAATGAGCAAAGCCAAGTTGGGATTTAATGCCGTCAATAGAACGGCGCAAATCACCAGATCGGTTCATTGGCGGTTTATTTGGCGTAGCGGGTGATTCATAAATCTTTTTTCCGCTACGGGTTCTGCCAATCGTAGGTCTTTCTCCTTGAATTTCCTCTTTGGCAAGTTGAATTAAACGAGCCATCATTTCATCACGGGCTGCCTTAGCCCCTGAATCAATTTGAATCATTTTTTCATCAACCATTTTAATTGCTTGACCGATATTGCTCGTTATCATTTTGAACTTCTTTCACGATTCCAGCAATAGCAATTACCCAATCCAGCATTTGCGCTGGTTGGTTATCTGTTTCTTCAATAGTCCAGCCAAATTCTTTAGCACAAAAGTAATAAAGAAATTCTTTGTCTGGGTAATTAAGTGACGGTTCTCTGCGTTTACCTTCCAACACCCATTTTAGGCGTTGGAGCTTTCGAAAGGGCTATCAGGGTTCGATTCTGATTCTCTTGTGTTTGTGAAGGCAAGGTTAAGTTCTTTTTGAGCTTCTGCTGCTTCGATGACCAAAGCATCATAATCGGCAAGAGATAATTCTCCAAGAGATGCTGGTGCAATTGACGGGATAATGAGATCAAATGACCAAGATTCAATAAGCATGGAAATAACTGCGCTCATAATAGATTCGGTTTGAGCGTAAGCATTGTCGCCGTTAATAGCAGCTAAAGCTTTGGCGCGATCTTTGTGCTTAAGATTTTTGGCATCTCTAATGACTGCCGTGTTACCGCTTGGGAGTGTAATTGTTTTAGACATGAGGTTTCCTTCCTACTGCCTTCGCTGGTTAGGGTATAGCCGGGGGGAAGGCGGCCCCGGCTATACAGTTAGTTGCCTATTACTGGAATGTACCAGAAGGCAATGCGTTAATGAGCGTGAACTTAACTGGTGAATAACCGCCAGTTGCGCCAGCATCGGTAGAGTTACCAAGACCTTCAATATCAACTGCAATAGTTACATAATCACCACTACGATCAATTTCAGCCGTGTTGTATGCGCCCTTTGAAATCTGGAACGCAACTTCGGTAGCGGTTGAACCTGAACCTGTTGAGAAGGTAACGGTAATTGCTGGTTGGGTGTTGTTGATAAAGCGAGTCAATTCGGTGTCATCTTGCATAACGAATGTGAGCTTGCCCTTAGCGGTCAAAGCACCAAGGAATACTTGGTAAGGGCTTTGAGTGCCAGTAAGAGCAAAGATGGCTTCTGACTTGCGTGATAGATCAAGTGTTCCTGTTGTGACATAACCAATGGTTGTTCCACCAATTGTTACTACACCTGTCCAAACCTGAGTAGGAAGAACGCTTGAGAAAGATGGTGTTGGTGCGGTTGTTGTAGCAGAAGGCCAGCCCATTGCCTTAACGGTGTATTCCAACATTCCGTCAGCATTAAAGGTCAAGCCAAAGTCTGTGATCTGGCAACCCGGATATTGACGGGTGTTTGCAGCGTAAAAGTCTGTGATGGTCAAAGCCTTTGGCTGAGCATCAACATTTGAGCCAACTTCGTTCTTTACTGCCATTACATGGGTGTAAGGGCCTGTTCCTGTTGTAGCAACATCGCCCAAGATACCCGCAATCCAATATCCAACGGTGTCAGCAAATACAGGGCCACCAAAATCAACTGTTGAGTGACGGCGACCTTGAACATAGTTGTAAGACTCAACAATGCTACCCCTAATGCCTTGATCGTATAAAGGGTCAATAACATCAATTGGCTTAAAGCTATTGAGTGTAATTGGTACAAAGTTTGTAGCGGTGACAGGAGTTCCCTTGGTGGTTTCAAGCGCAACACCGAGGTAACTCTTGACGGAATTTTGGGCTAGTGTCATTCTTCATCTCCTACTGTTGGCTTGGTTGTTTTAACGGGTGTGACATTGTGTGCCACGAAATCTGCTGGCGCTTCAAAGGTGTCGCCGGGCTTAACGGTGACGGCGATTGACGGAAAAGTCCGTTCATCGTGACCTGTGTATTTATGTTTAGCCATTTTTCTCCTATGCTTCAATCATTTGAGTAACAGTAAAGCGAAGTGATGCCCAAGTTTCGGTAGATGTGCCGTCATTGGACATAGGCTCGCCGTAAGAAACATCAATGGCTGCTTCTGCCGCTTGCCAAACTAATGTGCCTGATGGGTCACCAAATTGATGATCTGAGCGCAACTTTTCTTTAAGATTGTCAATAGTGATATCAAAGTCATTCATAGCATCTTGCGAATCACGCTCTAAGGAGTGATGGAAGATTTGAATAACAACGCCATAATCAACACGCTTGATGCCAGATGTAGCTCCACCGATAGCCAAGCGGGTTTCGCGCTCTGACTCGATATGGATAACTGCGGCAGCGCGAGATTGTTGAGAAGGCAAGGCATTGACGGCAAAGTCAATACGCTTAGGAAACGAGGTAAAGACCTGATTCAAGCCTTGAACATTTGGCTGACCGATGAAGTTTGCGAGAACCGAGCGAACGGCTTGACGACCGACCAGAGCCATTATCTAATCCTGCGATAAGGAGCAAGTAGGTTTTGAGCAATCTTGATCTCTGTGCCAAGACCTTGTGCGCCTTCAACTGCCTGTGAAGCGCGAGAGGCAACGCTCATCACCATTGAGTTATCGCCACGAACTTTGAGCATTGAGGTAGTTACCAAGATGGCAGCTTCCTTGATTGCTGGCGGTAGCGCTGAGATAGATACGCCGTTAGCGTGAGAGTATGCAAGAGGCGCAACGAGTGGGACTGTGGTTGAGCCAAAGGTATAGGTGCTGGCGACTGTCACAAACTCTGAATCAAAGCCATCGTAAATCTTGAGTGTTAGCCCTGCGGTAATTCCTGTGCCATCTGTAACTGTGAGGCTTGATTGCCCTGCGGTAGCCGTGTTGATAAGGGTGTTGGCGTAGCCGTTTACATAGGTGTATTTGAGAAACACTTCTTGGCGTGGCGTTGTCGGGAAACCAAATTGAAGTGGCCCCTGATTTGTGTACGAAGTTGAAAGCATTGAGTAAGGAAAGATGACCTGCGAATCCTCAATCCATGCAATCGAGCAATCGGCAACTGTTGTCATTTGATAGTTGGGGTTGCCGTAAGCAAATGAGGTCAGCGCGATAATTGGGCTATAGCGCGGATGAAAGCGAATTGTGCCATCGTCACGGATACGGGAGCGTTGTTGCTCGGTTTCGGTGGTTGCTGCGAGGACTTGGTTGCAGTATGTATCAATCCATGAGCTTGCGCGAGCAATGACATTGGCTAGTTCCGCATCTTGAACATCTGGGTCTTGTGAATTCCATACGAGGTTATCGAGATCAATCGCGGTAGGCGCGTTCTTGTACTCGGTAAGCGTGAGGTAAGGTGTGGAGAACTGGTGAGTTGTACCTGAGTAAGCATTAGCCATTTATCTCTCCGCACTTTGAGCATTTTTTGAAGAATGAGCCGAACCCGCAGTTTTTGCAGTTAAAGCCCACGCTTGATGGGTTAGCGATAACGCCAGCAGTTCCAGCGATACCTAAGCCTTCTTTTTTGAGTTGTTTAGCCAACTTAGGGTCATTGACGGTGAATGTGCCGTCTTTGCCAGCCTTTAATGTTTTCACGCCATCTTTGGTTTCGATACCGATGGACTTTAATCCTGATGGTGGAATAAATCTTGTCATGCGCCCTCTCCTTTAATAAGACAAGGCGCACCTTTCGATGCGCCTTGCTTAGTGTTCTTACGATTATGCAGATGCAATTCCTGAAACGATACCTGACCAAGCTGGTGCTTGTGCCATGAATGTTCCACGGAAGTAGGTGGAAAAATCATAAGAAAATTGCGTTACCGGCCATTGGATACCCATGTAATCCTGTACATTGTAAACAGCCCAGCAATCAGAAACTTCTGAATCAGGGATTGGCAATGTGTAAGACATAACAGGAGAAACGCCCTGTGGCAACCAAGGGTGAACTGTGATGTCCACTAGCTTGCCTGTAACTTCGTTATGAAGTCCACCGATTGTTGCTCCACCGACATAGTTACCTGTTTCATTTTGTGTAAGATTTAGACGGTAGTTAGCGGTTGAGCCGTTCTTGATGGCATCTGACAACTGCTTGCGGTCTGAACCGTTGATGAGAATCTCATCTGGGTCAGCCTTAACATTGTTGTAGAGATTGTAGAAAACAGTCTGGTATTCAGCGCCCGGATTGCTTGTTGAGAACTGAGCGTTAACTGCGTTGTTGTATCCACCCTTTGTTGAAAGAAGGGTTGGGATGATTCCATCGTAACCTGTTGCATAAGCAGAGGTATCAGCAGAAGGAGCAGCAGCGCCACCTGTTGAGTAAACGAGGTTGTTGTTAGTTGTGTTGGTAGAAGCTGCGCCCTGAAGAACGGCAGTTGTACCTGTGAAGCGACCAACATAAGTTGCGTTTGTTGCGCCTGTTGTAAGACCAACATAGACCTTGTAACCAAGAGCGCCTGTGACTGCGCCAACTGTGATGTTAATAACCTGTGAACCAGATGAGGTTGTTGGAGATTGAACTGTTGAAACAACAGACTCACCAAAAGCACCAGCATCAGAAGTTACATAGATGAAGAACTGTGTTGAGGCAGCAAGTCCAACCTGTGTTCCTGTTGCGTTAACTGCTGAAGCAGTAACTGTTGGAGCAGAAAGAGCGCCTGAGTAACCAGTTGCAGTTCCGCGTGCCATAAGGAGCATACGCTCTTCCATCAACATTGTTGCGTAAAGTGTTGATGTTGAAGAAAGCTGACGAAGGTCTTGGAATCCAAGTCCTGAGAAGTTAGCATCGAAGCTAACTGAGTCAGATAGAGAGTATGTGTTGTAAGGCAGGATTAGATCATCAGCAGCATAGCTGATCTTTGGGCCACGCTCGTAAGCGATTGAACCAAATGTTGTTGTGGTGGTTTCGGTAACACCCGGAAAAATGTTTCCTACTCCACCTGTGCCTGTACCTGTGTAACCGAGGATACGCTTTACACGGTGGCTTGTGCCAACGCCTTTTTTACGAGCGATCTTGTTACGAAGAGGTGTTGGGCGTGGTGTCAAGAGCTTTGCAGGTGCTTCGAGGTCGAAGGCTGCGAAAGATGATGACAATGGAGATGTAAGGCTGATGTCCTTAGCGATATCTGCCTGTACTTGGCGTTGTGTTGCAAGTGCGTTTGTTACTGATGCAAGAGCATCAGGAGCAATTGACTTGTTAGCAACGAGTGACTCAAGAGCTGCAACAGGGTCAACTGTTGGTGTCGCTCCGAGGTTTGTTGATGTTGGTGCTGAGAATGACTTTGTAAGCGCAGCTTGGTAGTCATCCATACGGACTGCTGCTGCTTTTGCGGAATCCGCATCAGCAAACAGGTCATGTGCGCGAGGCATTTCGGCCATGTTATTCCTTTCGGTTATTCGCTCTTAGAGGCTTCTTCGAGAAGGCTTTTAGCGATTTCTCGGTAGCCTTGAGCAAGTTGGGAATCTGTTGTTGCAGCAGCCTTGTTGTTGTATTCGGCTGCCTTTACAAGCAGATCGTTAGTTTGGTTTTTACCTGCTGCAATTGCGGAGCGCTTTGGGCCACCTGCGACTGCTGCTGATTTAGCCTGTGCTAGTTCGGTTTCAAGCTGAGTTGCCTTGCTCTCTGCTGCCTCAATTGCAGCCTTAGCAAGCACAACTTCTGCCTTAACAGATTCCGTAGCCAATGACACGGCCTTTTCAATGATGGCGTTTACAACTTCATCACTAAGCAGGGTTTTCTCTGCTGATTCCTCAGCAGAAACTTCTTCTGTTGCAACCTCTTCGGCTACAACCTCTGCGACCTCTTCGGCAGCAGGAACTTCGTCACCCTCAACAGACTTAATGCTTCCAGCATTTTGCTCAGGTGTAACGATTGTGGCAGTTGATACATTTGCTTGAACTGGGATTTGACCCGGCGCAGTTACATCTGGAACGGTTGTTAGACCATGTGACTGACCAACTTGGTTGCATCCGCATTGTAGGCACTTTTCAACTGTTGCTGACTTGTCTGCGCTCATGTGATGTGACTTGCACATCTTGTCATCGCATCCACCGTCAGACTTACAAGACTTGCAGCCATCACAATCGCATCCGGCGGTTGTGTCAGGCTCTTTTACCGTGTCAGCCGCAGCAGACAACTCGATTGATTCTGGCATAACTTCTCCCTCTTGTTGTTCCCCTGCGTACCAAGCCATAAGGTGATTAGCCACCTCGACAAGTTGACCCAGAGAATAGGTTTCATCTTCTCCATCGCCCATTTCGCCCGCTTCAACCTGAATTAGTTGAGCAACGGCTCTGCGAGCGCGTTCAAAGGCATCTTGGTCGAACTTAACATTGTCGGGTTCTAGGGCTTTGAGAGCCTTGCCGACATTCCAATCGTCAGGAAGAACATCAAGGGCGTTAAGTGCGCGAGCGCGGCGAATGATGTGCTTCTTTACTGCGTTTGGATTCTTAGCGCGACCAAACGCCTGAATAGCGTTCTTGAGGTCGCTAACATTTGCGATTGGGTATGAGCCGTCAGGCATCGCTGCACCGCGAGCTGCAAGTGCTTCACGCTCCTTATCGGAAACATCGCGCTTGAAAAGATCGCTAGGAAGTGGTGCGTTGTATTCGTGCAATTCTTCAACCTGAACAAGTGTGGACTCGCCAGTTACGCTCTTAGCCATGATGAGTTTGGCTGATGGGTTAGCAGGTCTGTCAACAAGTGAAACCTCAATGATCTGACCATCAATGATGCGACCATTAGCAGCCTTTTGATCGCGTACAACGCGAGGTGCTTTGATTCCTATTGAGAAGCCTTTAAGAACTCCTGCTTCCACTTTCTTAACGCTAAGAGGGTCAACGACATGAGCAGTAATGTAATGACCATCGGCTTTAGCTTCATATTCCTTGGCTACTCCTGCCGCGATAGATGTGTGCATCTCACGGACATTGCCGCCAGACTTGAACCATTGTGGCATAGCAGTTGAGAGCCAGCCAGCATCACAGATTTGATTGTCAAGGTCAAGGGTTTCATCCGTTGCCTTGCCGTAAACCATAAGCGAACCATCTTCTTGCTTTTCAGACTTGATGATTGCTGCATACGAGGTTGCGAAATCGTTATTCATTAGTTACCCGCAGTCCATAGGAAGGAAACTGATGTCGAAGCACCAGAAGCGATTACTGAAATAGTTGTTCCTGCGGTGAACTCAAGAGCCTGAGTTGTAGCAGGTGGGATTGGCAAGCCTTGTGTTGCACCAGAAGAGGCAACTGTGCCATCTCCGATGTAAACAGTCTTTGAGGCATCGTTGTTACGGATATTGATGAGGGCGCGGCGTACACCAGTTGGAACCACAAACAGAGTTTGCGCGGTTGTTCCTACGGTTACTGTGCCGTGTTGAAGTGGTGCGGCCATTTATTCTCCTAGGGTTGATGTATCTACATAAGGTGCAAGACTGCACATACAGTTTGGGTGAGCGGGTGGCTCGGTATCCCCGGTGGGGAAAGTTTCGTCAATGCCGATAGGTGAGGCATCGGCGTTTTCTTGGCAATCGTCACAACCCTCAGCTACTAGCCATTCAACTTGAGTAACCCCTGAATCTTCATAGAGGTTACGGGATGCGACAGATACGGCGCGTGACATTTCAGTCTGCGCGATTGTTAGGGCTTGTTGCGGGTCATTGATGACCTGATCTACCAGAATAGAAACTTTGCTTGGCGTGATACCTGATGCGAGCGCATCGCCTAAGACTGTACCGATACGATCAATCTTGGTTTGAGATATGCCGTCAATGACAATTCCTCGGCGATCTAGCAAGCCTTGTAGCGCGTTCTTTGGCTTGATAAGAGCAGCAGCAGCTTGGTTGCCGGGTGTCCAAGTATCCCAGTTGACTACACCCGCGCTAGGGGCTTTCTCAAGCCCTTTAAGCATATATTGTGCGGCAACCGTACCTAAGACCCAACCATCGGCATATAAAGGCTTGAGAGAGTCTAATAAGACCTTTTTATCTGGCGTGATCGTTGCCTTAGCCCAATCTCTTGCCTGTTGTGTAGTTGTAGAAGTTGAGCCTACATGAGATTGAAACCAAGCACCAACAATATCGTCGGCGTTAAATGCCTTACGAAACCCTTTGCGGATTTGTTCGGCGTGACGAGAGGCAAGTCTTACGGCAGTACCGTGAGCAGGCCATAACATTACATATCCAAATAGCGTTCAGCGTACCAACGAGCGCCATCAAGATCGCGGGCATCAATGAACTTGTTGAGAGTTTCTGCATACGCGCTATCTAGGTGATTGAACTTAAAAGGTTCTGTTGGTGTGTTACGGCGAATCCACTTGATGAACTTGACGACTTCTTTTTGATCGGCAGGTCGTTCTTCTGGTTCAGGCTTCTCAGGTGCTTCTGTAGCAGAAGGCTCATTGTCCTGTACGCCATTCTCATCAAGA
>TBL_comb47_HYPODRAFT_10007568_pt1 | contig 11351 bp, 9 predicted proteins | sample TroBogypolimnion_40_FD_10682 | JGI IMG/M metagenome (IMG submission 10682) | reverse complement strand
TGGCATAACGCCTTGATGGAGATTGATGAGCAATCTTTTAATTTGCATTGGCCATACGATAAGGCAGAGTTGATTCCCTATTATGAATTGGCTTATATGCTACTTGCAGGTATTAGTCGAAAAAAAATTCATGAGTATGCAAAATCACTTAAAAGTAAATTGGAGAAGATGCATGTTCCACCTTCTCTACTGAGTCATAACATGTTTATACCTAAAAAAAGGATTAATGCATGGTCACATTTAAGTTTATCGGGATGTGTTCGGTTGATTGAAGGTGAGGCGCTTGATTTAAATTCAAATGGCTTAGATTCCATTGATTCCATATCTGTAAAAATTGATTCGGGTAATATTATTAATATTAAATCTCAATTTTTCGTGTTATCTGCTGGCGGGCTCGGCACCCCAATTCTTTTGCAGAAATTAAACCAATCATTAGATAAGGTTAGCCTATCAAATGCCGGGTTTAATTATCAAGATCATCCAATGGCTTTTGTAGGGGAGGTTGAATTAAAGTCCCCTCTTTATAAATTATGGAACTGGCCTCTTAAGGAAAAAAAGATAAATGCCAGCTTAAGAATTCCTCTTTCATTCTTTTATAAAGGCCTAAATTTTTCATTTCAGTTACGCCCTGCACACCACTTTCGCCTTTCAAAGCCGAGGTTAAAATTGAATGGCATTATTAATGAACTTCGTAATTCTCCATTCAATTTAAAAAATTATATTTATCTTTTTAAAAACCTTAATGAATTATTGGAAATTTTATCTTTTAAGTTTGGATTGCGCATGCCTACTAAGCGCTACAGCATGCTGATGATTGCCGAGCAGCCATCATGCAAAAAAAATTCCCTTGAAAGAGGCGGTGAAGATGGGGTCATTTGTCGAAACTGGAGAATAGATCCTGAGTTTCTTGAGTGTGCTAATGGGGCAGTAGATAAATTTTTGGAGGATATTAATCCCTTAATTGTAGGATATAACAAATATTATGATTGGGAGCGTGAAATTTTTTCATCCGCTCACCACTCTGGAATGGCAAGATTATCAAAAGATGAGAATTCCGGAGTATGCGATAAGAATGGTAAAGTCCATGGTGTTAAAAATTTGTTTGTATGTGATGCATCCGCTATACCTAATAGTGGTTATGTAAATACTGGGCTTACAATAGCTGCTCTATCATTGAAAATGGCTGATTATCTAAATAGCTTTTCCAATTGTCGTTAAGGTTTATTGGCAGCAATATTTTTTTGAGTGAATAGATAAAGCATCGGATTCTATTTTTTGAATCAGCATAGATTGGAGTTACCAATTATTGGGATTGAGGATAATATGAGAGTTTTAGTAATTGGCGATGGTCATTCTCAGATACATGAAGTTGCAGTTGCTAATGCTCTTAAGAGTCTTGATCATGAGGTTAGATCGTTATTTTGGCATTCTTATTTCGAAGAATCAAATGTTGTTAGACGCATTTTCAAGCGCATTCAGAATAAATTTCTTATTGGGCCAGCGATTAAAGACATTAACCAAGACATTGTTAAAGAGGCTATCAAATTTAAGCCTAATTTAATATTTATATATCGCGGAACACATGTTTATCACGACACCATAAGCTCTCTCAAGGCACTCATGCCAGGCTGCTTTATTTTTGGTTATAACAATGATGATCCATTTTCAAAAGGACATTCACCATTTTTGTGGCGCCATTTTTTGAGATCAATTCCAAAGTATGATTTGATGTTTGCTTACAGACGTCATAATATCAAAGATTATCTTAATAATGGCGCTGTGGCTTCAAAGATTTTAATGCCGTGGTTTATTCCTGGCAAGGATGAGCCCCTTAATGTTCCCATAAGAAATGACGTCATTTTTGTTGGGCACTATGAAAATGATGCTAGGCTAAATTATCTTGAGACTCTTAGTAAAACATCTTATGATTTTAAACTTTTTGGACCTGACTGGGATAAGGCGCCAGACTTACCATTTATTGCTAAATATAGGCCAATTATCCCTTTGGTCGGTAATAAGTATAGAGAGGAAATATGCGCAAGCAGAATAGCGCTATGTTTCTTATCAACACTAAATAGGGATGAATATACGAGGCGATGTTTTGAGATTCCAGCAATGAAGGTCTTTATGCTTTGCCAGTATTCTGAAGAGCTTGCGAATATTTTTCGCGAGGATATAGACGTTGTATTTTTTAGAAACCCTAAAGAAATGATAAATAAAATTAAATTTTATTTGGATCACACAGACATAAGAAATAAAATTGCAGAAAGTGGTTATCAGCGCATTATTAGTGGCGGTCATGACATAGTATCTCGAATGAGATATGTTTGTAATTTTATAAATTGATTTAACATGAAAAATATTAAGCAAAAAATCATTTGGTCCCTTAGACGTTATATTTTGAAAATTCCATCCAATGCTCTTGTTTTGGAGGTGGGCTCAGGCGGGAATCCCTATCCCAGGTCAAACGTTTTGGTTGATGCCTATGAAGAAACGCAAGAGCGCCATTGGGATAAGCTAATATACGATAGACCTACGGTTGTGGCGTTTGGAGAAAATTTACCGTTTAAAGACAAGGCTTTCGATTATGTAATTGCAGCTCATGTTCTGGAGCATACGGCTTTCCCTGAAAAATTTTTGCAGGAATTAGAAAGGGTTGCTTCAGCGGGATTCATTGAAACTCCCGATGCATTTATGGAGCGTATTAACCCCTACAAAGATCATCGATTGGAAGTAACTCTACGAAATGATGAGATGATTATTAATAAAAAGGTTAATTGGATTGATGATGAGGACACGGTTGAGCTTTATGAGCATCGTGTTAAAGAGTTAATGGTTCATAAAGTAATTCCCAATAATCCTGAAAAATTCCACATGCGCTATTTTTGGCGTAATAAGATTAATTTTAGGATCTTAAATCCCGAAGCCGATGCAACGTGGACTCCCCCTATGGCAGATATGATTCGAATTAATCCTTTAAAAAACGTAATACAAAAAACGAGATTTTTTGCATTACGTTTTATCCGTATAGTGTTGTCTCAAACTCGAAGAAATAAAAATTTGGATATTTTTCCAATCCTGCGTTGTACAAAATGTTTTTCTAGCCGCCTCCGCAAAGAATTAAATTGCATTGGCTGCAATAATTGCGGGGCTGAATTTCTTAAGAAGGGCAATATTTACATCATGAAATAAATGATAAATTCATGATCTTCCCCTATTTAAATTAGTTACGAATTTAGTCTAATTAGAAAGATTGCATCCTTATATTTTTTATTAGCATTTCTAAATTATGAGTAAAAATATTTTTTCTAAGCTTATAAATCTTAAATCCAAATATGTGCTACCAGTTATGCCACGGGCAGGTTTGGCTCACGGTCTTTTTACGTGGGTTGAGGCATATAGACAGGCGAAATTAAATAATGCTTTTTTTATTCACCCACATTGGCTTCGATTCCGAATAGGCCCTTATCTCAGGGGTGAAAAGGAGAAAATGATTTATAGGAATATCATGAAAACTCCTGAATGGGGCGTCAGCCCATATTTTGGAAGAATTGCATTCCCTTTTCTAGAAAAAATATATGCGAGAGATCGCCTTATCGACTATGGGCAAGTCATGGTGGTCAGGGATGACGTAAGACATTCTTTTGAGAATTTTTTTGGCATGGAAGCGGAGATTAAGGAGAGCCTTCTAACAATAAGTCGAAATAAATTTAGTAACGTGAAATCAGTGCGCCCATCAAGTCAATTTATCTGCGTAGAGTATAGAAGCGGTGATTATCAGTTTATTGCAAAAAAAAATGGGTTTTTAACTTTAGATAAACGGCAGCAGCGAACTTTCGAAGGCTGGAATTTCACGCCGTTAGATTTTTTTGTTGATGTTGTTCTGTCGCTTAGGAAAATAGCGGGCAGGGAAGTTCCCGTGGTAGTTTCAACAGATGCTTATATTGAGGAAATTATGCCCTTGTTAGATCTAGGAGGGGTGACTATTGCAAGAGATGATTCTGCATTGCTTAAATTGCTCGAAATGAGTGAAGCGGCAGTTAATGTCATGGGAAGCAGTAATTTTGCGGCATGGGAGTGGTTTCTGGGGGATGCTATGGCCATCTATCCTGCTGGAAGAAAATCATTTTTTGACAGATTAGGTCTTGGGGGAAAATTACAGGCGTCATATCTCTTCGATGATGAAAATGAATTAATAAACCCCGCAATTAAAAAAATAATTCAAATGCGTCTTGGATAAGCTATTGGGGCATCATAATCTGGGATAATATGGCGCATGAACGAGAGCAAAACAAAAGAATTTTTCGAGTTACCGTACTACCTTGAGAATGGAAAATCAATCATTGAGGCCAGATCCCTCCAGGTTCAAAAGATTCTCAATAATTATACTTATTCGAGTATTCTTGATTTGGGAAGCGGTGATGGAGGAGTTTCAATCCCACTAATTCAGGGCGGAAATATCAAACTTACTTTAGTTGACTTTTCTAAAAATATGGTCGAAAGCGCAAAAAAGCAAACGCCAAACCATTTAAGGGCATGTATCTCATACTTAAATATGCCTATTGAAGATTTTGAATCAAGCGAAAAATTTGACGTAATAATTTGTATAGGCGTTTTCGCTCATGTTTTATCTATAGATGAAACTATTTCGGTAATTAAGAAGCACATGAATAAAGACGCAATTGCAATAGTTGAATTTACTCAAAATCCAAACCCAATAGGAAAATACTTTTCAAAACTTCATTGGTTCAAAAATTTAATCTCGCAAAATGCAAGCCTTGGATTTGAGGTGAGAAATAAAATTTCTCTGGCAGAGTTGAAGCGAACTGCAAAAAAAAATGGCCTAGAGTTAATCGACGAGAGACGTCATCTTTACCCCCTTCCGGGAATGAGGCATTGGCCACGGAAGCTATTTGATAAATACATAAACTTCACGTCCACAAGTAGCATTTTTAACAAAATTGGAGTGGAGCACCTCATGGTGTACAGAGTCAATCATAGATCTGCGAATAAATAGCTAACTTCCTATGGCTAAGAAATTCATCATATACGCACCTTCAATTTCGGAGACTGGTGGAAGTATCTTGCTGGATGAATTGTTAAAGTCGGCAAGTAAGGGGGATTACGAATTTATATCACTATCAAAAAGGAATGGCAATACTCACCCTTGGATAAAATTCATCAATGCAAGAAAAGGATTTTTAGGGAGGATCCACTCTGAATTATGGCTTTACAAAAATTCTCAGCCAGGATCCATAGTTTTATGCTTTGGAAACCTTCCTCCCCTGTTTAAGTTAAAAGGGTGCACTATGGTTTTTTTGCAGAATGCGTTCTTTTTAAATAAATTTAAATATTTTGAAAATTTTTCGTTTAGTATTTTTTTTAAAAAAATAATATTTAAAGCGTTAACAAGAAATATTGATAAAGTTATTCTTCAAAGTGGTTTGATGGCAGAAATTTGGAAGCAAAGTTATCCAAATATTGAATTAATTGTGCTGCCAATTGTGCCGGCAATAGATTGTGCAAAATTTCAAACTAATGAAAAGTGCTATGATTTTATTTATGTAGCCACAGGACACGGTTATAAAAACCATACTCTTTTAATTAACGCTTGGATAAATTTAGCTAGAAATGGCTTTTTCCCTAGATTATGCTTAGTTTTAAGAGCTACTTCTGATGCTCAATTGATCAAATATATTAAAAATATTGCAGCTGAAAATAGCCTGAGTATTATTATTCTTGCTGACCTGGTGCACAATGATGTATTGTCAGTGTACGGAAAATCTAAATGCCTAATTTATCCATCGCTTGTTGAGTCTTTTGGCCTGCCGTTAGTAGAGGCCAGTCTATTGGGCTTAGATATTATTGCATCGGATCTTGATTATGTGTTTGAGGTTTGCTCTCCAACAATTGTGTTTAATCCAGATTGCCTTGGCTCTGTAGTTAGGGCGGTATGCAAATATATGGGGTACAAAATCATTGGAAATAATTATGACTATATCAACGGTAAAGACTATATTGCTAAAATAATTGAGGGTAAAAGATGAGGGATAAATTAATAGCTATAACAAAAAAAATAAAACTATATAGCTTAATAAAATCTCTATTGGATTCAAGGTATCTTTATCATTCACTTCAAGGTTGTATTACCGATCCCGTAACCAGAAAAAAATTTTCAAGATTAGAAGCTTCAATTTATCGAAAAATTGGATTTAAGTCGACCCCGATTTCTCAGGCTAGTTTGCAGATAATTTCTTCATTAGAGTCTTCCGGGCTGGTTATGAATCCCATAAGCCTTGATAAATTTGCTTCATCTCTGCATGATTATGTAACGACTTTAAGCTGCCATGACCCTTCTAATCGGAGTATTCCCAATTTTACCTATGATACTCCGCCACCTGGAGTAAAGATTGGATTTGTTAAATGTGAGGATTTAATTTACGCACCTGGTTTATTTGATTTAGTTGGAAGCAAGGCATTGATCGATGTTGCGTCGGGTTTTTTTGGCGCACAATGTAAAGTTGATTATATTGGTGCTTGGTGGAGTTACCCCCAAGATGATAAGGATGCCAGCGGTCAATTTGAGCCAGATGTAACCCAATTATTCCATAGGGATATTGACACATTAAATGCCTTAAAGTTTTTTATTTACTTAACTGATGTTAATGATGAGAATGGCCCCCATTTGGTAATTCCTGGAAGTCAAAATTTTAAATTTAAAACTTTTAAAGATAAAAAACATTCCGATGACGAGGTAATTGATTTCTGTAATAAAAATAATCTAAAGTTATTTCGCATAACCGGTAAAAAAGGATCAAATTTTTTTGAAGATGTTTTTAACCTGCATCGCGGGACAACACCAGTTAAGGGCAGAAGATTAATATTTGAAGTCATATATTCTCTAACTCAAACACCTTTCGGGCCAAAGGCCCCATTTGGCGACTTATCTATTATTAAGAAATTAAATAATGATGTTCCTCAAAAGAAGTACTTTTCTAACATCATCAAATACTAAAAAATTATGTCGAATTTAAGATTTACAGTTTGTATTCCATCTTACAATAGAGCCGTTTTTTTACCTGCCTTACTGGATTCAATAATGGCGCAGGATTTTAAAAGTTTTAATATTCTAGTTTGTGAAGATAATTCACCCGAGCGATGTGAAATTCAGAAAATTGTTAGCTCTTATCAAGAGTATTTTCCTGGCGTTATTACGTATTTAGAAAACAACGAGAACTTAGGATATGATAAAAATTTACGTAAGTTACTCGAGAATTCTGTTGGTGAATATACTGTATTTATGGGTAATGATGACTTAATGTGCGCGGGTGCGCTTACGTCAATCAATGAATCAATTTCTCTTGATCCTAGTTGTGCAGTTGTGATTCGGAGTTACGCGTCTTTTGATAAATCACCTCTAGCATTAAAGCAAATTTATAGGTATTTTCCGAATAAAAAATTAATTTCTCCCGGAGTTGAGGCGATAACTTTGGCCTACAGGCGGGCTGTTGTAATTTCTGGAATGACATTCAAAACAATTGATGCCCGAGCTATTGCTACATGTAAATTTGATGGTACTTTGCTGTATCAGCTCTATCTGGTTGGAATGTTGTTGGCCAATAAAAGTGTTGTCTTTTCTCCAGATATTGTTGTGCTGCGTCGGGATGGGGTGTCTCCAGATTTCGGAAATAGTGAATCAGAGCGTGGCAAGTTTGTCCCAAATGATCAAACGCCTGATTCATCGATATATTTTATTCGCGGGATGCTTGATATAGCGCTTCATATCAACACTTCAATGAAGGTGCCAGTTTTTAAAAAAATACAGACCGATATTGGTAATTATTCATATCCCATCCTTTCTATTCAGGCGCGAAAATCACCCCTGATTTTTTTTAAATATTGCTTTGATTTAGCAAAAATGGGATTTTGGAAAAACCAACTTTTCTATCTTTATGTGATTGGACTTTTTACAATCGGCCCCAATAATATGGATGTAATTATTAAATTCATTAAAAATAAATTAGGGTACACACCATTTTTTTCAATGAAGTGAAATATTTAATTATTATTTCTCACTCCAAATAATAGGATATTCATTTTGCGGGCATACTACTAAGTGCTATTAAGGGAACAAATAAAGGCGGGTATTGCGGATGTTTAAGAATAGAAAATTGCTAATAACGGGTGGTACAGGCTCCTTTGGGAATGCTGTATTAAGTCGTTTTTTAGATTCTGAAATTTCTGAGGTTCGCATTTTTAGTCGAGATGAGAAAAAGCAGGACGATATGCGAAGGAAGCTTAACAGCCCTAAACTTAAGTTCTATATAGGAGACATTCGAGATTATCAATCAGTACTGAATGCTGTACGTGGCGTGGATTATATCTTTCATGCAGCAGCACTAAAGCAAGTTCCTTCTTGTGAGTTCCATCCAATGGAGGCTGTTAAGACAAATGTTTTGGGGACTGAAAATGTTCTAGAAGCTGCAATTAATTGCGAGGTTAAGCGTGTTGTTTGTCTTAGTACAGATAAGGCTGTCTATCCAATTAACGCAATGGGTATTAGTAAGGCTATGATGGAAAAAGTCGTAGTTGCTAAATCTCGCAGCTCAAACCAGACTGTTATTTGTGCCACTCGTTATGGAAATGTAATGGCATCACGCGGATCAGTTATTCCACTTTTTGTCAATCAAATTCGCTCTAGTAAGCCAATTAGCATCACAGATCCATGTATGACGCGCTTCATGATGACGCTTGATGATGCGGTCGATTTAGTGCTGTATGCATTTAAGCATGGCAATCCGGGTGATATTTTTGTTCAGAAGGCTCCTGCCGCTACGGTTGACACATTGACTAAGGCGCTGACTGGGTTGCTCCGCGCTCCGGATCACCCAATTAATATTATCGGCACGCGACATGGCGAAAAGTTATTTGAATCATTACTTAGTCGAGAGGAGATGGTTGCCGCAGAAGATTTAGGTGGTTACTATCGTATCCCTCCTGATCTGAGAGATTTAAATTATGGTAAGTTTGTCGATCAAGGGGAGTCCCTTATTTCAGGAGCTATTGAATACAACTCACACAATACAACACGATTAGATATTGACGGCATGCAGAAGCTATTAATGAAGCTGCGTTTTATTCAGGCGGCAGTGCATGGAGAGTATTTTGAGCCTGAAGAGTAATATGAAGGTCTTGGTTACTGGTGCAAATGGTTTCGTGGGTCAGAACTTGAGGATGCATCTTTCGGAGCGGAAAGAGATTGTTGTTGTGCCTTTCACGCGCGATCATGACTATAAAGAACTTCCTGCCCTACTGTATGACGTAGATTTTATTTTCCATTTGGCAGGCGTCAATCGCCCTGAAGATCCCAAAGAATTCATGACGGGTAATCTGGAACTAACGCGTGAACTTTGTAATGCAATTATTGCAAGTGGTCGCACTATACCGGTAATTTACACTTCATCAATTCAAGCTTCTCAAAAAACCCCTTATGGAGTAAGTAAGCATGCCTCTGAAGAACTCCTATTTGATCTGAAGAGCGACATTGGAAATCCTGTACATATATTCCGCCTTCCTAATGTATTTGGTAAGTGGTGTAAACCAAACTACAACTCAGTGGTAGCCACTTTTTGTTACAACCTTGTGCATGATTTGCCCATACAGATTGGTGACTCGACGACACTGCTAAACCTAGCCTATATAGACGACGTGATTGAACGCTTCATTCAGATCATGGATGGTTCAGATCTGGCTGTAGATAAAGATGGTTTTGAAATTCTAAATCCACAGTACATAACTACATTAGGTGATTTGGCTCGACAGCTTCAGTCGTTCAGGGATAGTCGTGTAAATTTAATAACTGAGCGAGTAGGTGCAGGATTAGTGCGTGCCTTGTATTCGACTTATGTGAGTTATTTGCCGCCAAACTCATTTTCTTATCCAGTTCCACTTCATGGAGATGCTCGGGGTGTATTTGTTGAGATGTTAAAAACTCCTGATTGTGGGCAGCTATCTTATTTCACTGCCCATCCCGGCGTTACTCGGGGTGGGCACTATCATCACTCAAAAACTGAGAAATTCCTGGTAATTAAAGGTGTTGCGCGCTTTGGCTTTCGTAATATTGTTACCAATGAGCAACATGAGCTTATTACATCTGGAGGTAAGCCTCAAGTGGTTGAGACCATACCTGGATGGACGCACGATATTACTAACGTGGGAAATGATGAAATGATTGTTATGTTGTGGGCAAATGAAATTTTCGATCGTACTCGACCAGATACGATTTCAGCAAAGGTTTGACATGAAAAAACTTAAAGTAATGACTGTGGTGGGTACGCGACCAGAAATCATTCGCCTGTCACGCGTATTAGCAGTATTAGATGAATATTGCGAACACATCCTAGTTCACACTGGTCAGAATTATGATTACGAGCTAAATCAAATTTTCTTTGATGATCTGGGGGTTCGTAAGCCCGACTATTTTCTTAATAGTGCTACTGAAAGTACTAGCGCTGCACAAACAATAGGAAACTTGATTATTGCAGTTGACCGTGTTTTAGTGGAAGCGCAACCGGAAGCGATGTTAGTTCTTGGGGATACCAACAGTTGCTTGTCTGTAATTCCAGCAAAACGGCGCAAAATCCCCATCTTTCACATGGAGGCCGGTAATAGATGTTTTGATATGCGGGTGCCAGAGGAAATAAACCGCCGTATAGTCGACCATACTGCGGACATCAATCTTACTTACAGCACCATCGCACGAGATTATTTATTGCGAGAAGGCTTACCTCCAGACCAAGTAATTAAAACTGGCAGCCCAATGTATGAGGTGTTATATCATTATTTGCCTCAAATTCAAGCGTCAACTATTTTGGTAAGGCTTGGGCTTGAGGAGCAGCGCTATTATGTAGTTAGCGCTCATAGGGAAGAGAATATTCAGTCTGAGCAAGCCTTTGCAAAGCTAGTGAATGTGCTTAATGCTTTGGCCGAAGATAATAATTTGCCAGTTATTATTTCAACGCACCCGCGTACACAGAATCGAATAGATAAATCTGAAGTGAAATTTCATTCGCGGATTCAGTTACTCAAGCCATTAGGGTTTTTTGACTATGTTAAGTTGCAGATGTCTGCAAAGGCAGTGTTATCTGATAGCGGAACCATCAACGAGGAATCTTCGATACTGAACTTTCCGGCTCTAAATTTACGGGAAGCACACGAACGTCCTGAAGGTATGGAGGAAGCCTCTGTAATGATGGTAGGGTTGGAAGTAGATAGAGTGCGACAAGGCTTGCATATTCTGGACTCTCAGCTGCGAGGGTCAAGCAGGAGTCTGCGGTTGGTGGCTGATTACA
>TBL_comb47_HYPODRAFT_10007566_pt1 | contig 11353 bp, 10 predicted proteins | sample TroBogypolimnion_40_FD_10682 | JGI IMG/M metagenome (IMG submission 10682) | reverse complement strand
AGGTGGAACACGCTGGCCGCAATCGGTTGCCGACCTCCGCTCACGGCAGTCGCGAACGCGACTGACCGGGAGCGAACAGGGCGCCCTGGGGGGACCCGGACCTGTAACTTGGACAAGCTCCTAGACCTGCGCCCCCCCCGCCTTCAGCCACCGGACCAGCTCCGTGTCCTCGAAGCGGATGTGGCAGAGCAGCCACTCTTCCATGAATTCGAACACCGGCGGGCCGAGGGGGGTTTCGCCCTGGCTGATCTTCCCGGTCAGTTCGTGGAGCTGCCGGGTCAACCGGGCGTGGACCATCCGGTGATCATTCAGGCCGATATCGTCCGCGTTGGCCATCAAGGCTTCTTCCACTCCGAAATGGGCCACCGTCAGTTCGATGAGGCGGGCGAGATCCTCCCGCTCCGTCCCGGACCCCGCCTCCGTCGAGGCGACCACCTTGTTGAAGGCCCGCAGGATCTCCTGGTGCTGGGCATCGATGACCGGGTGGCCGGTCTCGAACTCCGGGACCCAGGCGATCGGCTTCCGGTGCGCGGATGCGGGCCCGGCGCTGTCCTGCACGGCGCCCAGGGCGCCCTTGACGGCATCGGCGAGGGCCTGGAAGGTGTAGGGCTTCTGCAGGAATCCGGCCAGGAGCTTGCCGCGGAACCGGCGGAGCGCATCCTCGTGGCCGAACCCGCTGCTGAGGAGGATGGGCACCATCGCCCCGGCGCGGCGCAGGTTCAGGTAGGCCTCCTCCCCGCCCATGCCGGGCATGGTCAGGTCCATGAGGATGAGCACGACCCGGTCCCGGTTGGCCTCGAAGGCCTGCAGGGCCTCGAAGCCGTCCGCCGCCTCGACCGTCTCGAAGCCCATGCGCCCCAGGGCGGCCACGGCCACCAGCCGGAGCGGCGCCTCGTCGTCCACCACCAGGACCGTGCCGGTGCCCCGGAATGCCCCGGAAGGGCGGGCCGGAGGGCGCGCAGCCGCCTCGGCGCCGGCTGTGGCCGGGATGAGGATGGTGAAGGTGGTGCCCTTGCCGGCTTCGCTGAAGATCCGGATACCCCCCTGGTGGCTCCGGAGAATGCCCTGCACCGCGGAAAGACCCAGACCCCTGCCGGTGAATTTGGTGGTGAAGAAGGGTTCGAAGATCCGCTCCTGGAGCTCCGGCGAGATCCCCGGGCCGGTGTCCGACACTTCCAGCACCAGGTGGGCGCCCGGTTCCATGGCCTGCCGCGGGTACTGCCGCTCGAGGTCCTCCTGGGCGAGGGTGGCCAGGCCTGTCCGGATGGTGATGACTCCCCCCTGGGGCTCCATGGCTTCGGAGGCGTTGAGGACCAGGTTCATGATGATCTGGTTGATCTGGGCGGCGTCGCCCTCCATGGGGGGCAGGGCGGGGGCGGCTTCCAGCCTGAGCGTCACCCGCCTGGACAGCGAAGCCCGCAGGATCCGGGTCATCTCCGCCACCTGGAGGTTCAGGTCCAGGGTCCGGATCTGGAATTTCCCCTTGCCGGCATAGGCGAGGACCTGGGCGACCTGGCCGGTGGCCCGGGCGACCAGCTTCTCCAGGGTCTCGAAGGTGGCGGCTGCGCAGGCGCTCATCTCCTCCACCGTGGCGCAGGCGGGGGCAGACGACCCTTCGGGACACAGGTCCAGCCTGGCCAGTTCCAGATTGCCCTTCATGGCGCCCAGGAGGTTGTTGAAATCGTGGGCGATGCCCCCCGCCAGCAGACCCAGGGCTTCCAGCTTCTGGCGCTTGCCCTGATCCAGTTCCCGGTGCCTGCATTCGGTCACGTCGGTGGCGACGACGCCCAGGCCCCGGCAGCTTCCCGCCGCGTCCAGGAGGGGGAAGGCCTGCATGAGGAAATCGCGCATCCCGGCCCCGGGAAGGAGCAGGGACTCCTCCGTCTGCACCTCCTCCCCGCGGGCAACCACCCGTTCGTGGCAAGCGCGGGCCCGGGCGGCCTGGTCCGAGGAAAAGCATTCGTCCAGCCCCTGGTCAGGGGTGGTCAGCGGGCTTCTGCCCACCAGGTCTTCGGCCTTCCGGTTGAGCAGCAGCAGCTTCCCGTCCAGGCCCTTGAACACGATGGCCACGGGGGCGCGGCGGATGAACCCCTCGAACGGGGCCTCGCTTTCCGCCTGGGCGGTGGACCCCGGCCGGAGGGCGAACCATCCGGGAAGCCCGGCCAGGAGGGTGAGGATCGCGGCCAGCCACCCGTGCCCGGCCAGGCATGCCAGTCCCGGTGCCTGGACCCCCATGGCCGCCAGGGCATGGCTGGAAGCCAGGACAAGGACGGCCATCGCGCATGAGGCCAGGAGGAACCTCGACGGCCGGCCCTTGTCCTTCCATGCCAGGGCGCCCAACAGGACGGCCAGGAGCGCCAGCCCTCCTGCGCTGAACCCATCGGCCAGTGGACCCGGCTGCGCCCTGCCGAACAGCGCCAACGGCAGAAGGGCTCCTGAGCTTCCATGGTGATTCATCGATTCACGCCAAGGAGCAAGGGGACCTCGGCCTCTCGCCGACCTTTCCCTGATCTAATGTCTCATCGGGCGCCCAGGTTCATGAAAAAACCGGGCGGAATACGGTTCCTGCGGCCCTCATGGCGTTGGAGAGGCACATCCCTGTTCCTCCTGCTCCGCTTCCCAGGTGCGCTTTCCGCCGGCCAGGATCGCCAGGCTGCCATCATCGCCCAGCACCAGGGTGCCGGTGCCCTCCGGCGCCAACCGGACATTGCAGCTCTCCCAGATCAGCAGAGGCTGGTCCAGCCAGGGGACGGTGTCATGGATCAGCAGCTTGTTGTCGGATCGCATCTGCAAGGTGGCCCTGCCCAGGGCAGCCTGGTAGAGCCATGAGCGCCAGCGCGGCTGCCAGCCGTCGGCCGGCAGCCGTTCCCGGACGATCAATCGCCCGTCCTCCGTCAGGTCCAGCCGGAACCTGCCGTTTTCCGACCGCAGGGACTGCCCCGTGGTCAGCAGCTCGCCGCTTCCCAGCGCATGGCCGCCGGAAGCCGGCGCGCCGGTGGCCAGCGCGGCCGAAAGCAGGACGCGGCCTGCGGCGGCTCGGGCGGTTCGGATGGGCCTCGGCATTTGCGGCGCCTGCACCTCACCTTCACCGGATGCGCCTGCCGTCCGAAAGGTTCGCGATCCTGCCAGCCCGCCTCGGAGGGAAGGGGCTCCGGTCCGCTACAGCTTCTCCGCCAGCGACAGGAACATCTGGCCATCGAGGTTCTTGTAGACGACGAACTTCCAGGTCGCCTGCAGGCCATCCTCCACCCCGGTGGCGACGAACTTGACGTTCCACCCGCTGACGACCTGGGTGTAGGCCACATTCACCTCCACCAGGGTCACCGATGGGATGCGGCTCTGGGCGAAGTTCTTCGCGTCCTGGACCAGGGGCGCATCCACCGTGGCGGGGGCGTAGGCGCCGACGACGACCTCGGGCTGGGACGGGTTTGCACCAGGGACGACGGCCTGGGCGTGGGCGGCGAATCCCATCAGGGACACGAGGGCGGCGGTGCGGATGATACGGTTCATGAACGACTCCGGAATTGGGATGGAGATCCTTGAGGATCGGATGGTACCTGAGATTGTGACTCAGTTCACAATGACAAGATTCGGTCTTGTTGTGATCAATGTCAATGGACAAAAATTGTTACTAAATAGCTTATTTTTTGTTAAAAAATTGGAACATGGCGACCGAACGGGCGTTTGTTTATGGTAGCATTGCTGAATTGCGTATATAAATAGAGTGTTAATTTTATTGTCAATCAGGTTCATTTCCTGTGTTGCCGTTCCCTCCACGCAAGCCGCCCGGTTTCCCCCAGGAGGACAGGGACCAAAGGTGAAAGGCCGCTTCCTTCGATGCATCGGGTCCGGAATCCGGGTTGTCGAGGGTCCCCAACATCACAGCCGCGCAAATGAGAACTTGACTCATTCTCCGAAAACATTAATTTGTATTGGCAATTCCAACCCGCAGGGGCCCTCGATGCCCCATCCCAAGTCCACGATGGAAGATGGAGGAACGTATGCCGTCCCCCGAAGACGAAGTCCGTCAAGCATCGATGCGATTCTACGCAGCGCTGAACCGGATGGCCAACGGCGACGATGGCGCCATGGCAGCCGCCTGGTCCCAGGACCCGTCAGTGACCACCCAGCATCCCGTCAAGGGCAGGCAGGTAGGGTGGAATCAGGTACGGGAGTCCTTCCATCAATTTTCGCTCGCCGCGACGGCCGGGCAGATCCGGTTGGACGATCAGCTGATCCAGGTGGCCGGGGACCTGGCCTACGAACTGGGGGTGGAGCGGGGTTCCCTGAAACTCGGTGGACTCCCGGTCCAGGTCGATAGCCGGGCGACCAACATCTACCGCCGGATTTCGGGCGAATGGAAACTTGTGCATCATCACTCGGACGTCTCCAAGGCCATGGTCGAGGCGGTGGAGCAACTGATGGCCAAGGCCTCGGCAGGCCGCTGACCCGCCCTTGAGGCCAATAGCCGCAAGGCGGAATGCCAGCGGTGTCCGGATTCACCGGCCATCGCTGGATTTCACGATCCACCCTGCAACCCGCCGCCATCTTGGCGGCCTTGCACCCGTGACAGGAGAAGCGCCATGGCATACGGAATCGTTCATTACTTCCCAGGCGGCACCAAGGAGCAGTACGAGGCATCCATCAATACCCTCCACCCCGGCAGGGACGTCCTGCCCAAGGGGCAGATCTTCCACGCCGCAGGGCCTTCGGCGGGTGGCTGGACCGTCGTGGCGGTCCACGAATCCAAGGAGAGCTGGGAGACGTTCCGCGACACCATCCTGATGCCCAAGTTCAAGCAGGGCATCAAGGGCGGCTTCCCGACGCCACCCCAGGAGACCGCGTTCGAACCTTACAACCTGGTGCAATTGCAGGCCGTCGGCCGGCACTAGAACCAGGCTGCCGCCCCAAGCCGGCCGGTGACCATGCCGGTCATCGGCTGGACCCCGCTTCACCTGCATCCGGCCTGCATCGCGCGATGCAGGCCGGATGCCTTGAAAGGCTTGACGGGATGGCCTGGGATTGCCAGGTCTGGAACACCCCCGCGGTCCTGGCCGAGGCCAGGGGAGAGTGGATGCCTTCCTGGACGCGGACGACGTCTGGCATCCCGCGAAGCTGGATCGCCAACTGGCCCTGCTGGAGCAGGTTCCCGAGGCCCAGCAGGAGATGTGCCGGGCCGCGCAATGCGCCGACGAGTCGCCCGGGGAGATCCCGGTGCGCATCTGGCGGGCCTGGCGGCACCAGCACCGCTGGAGGTGGATGAAGCGGCTGCTGCGCCTGTGCCGGCCCGGCCGCCTGGGGGGCAGGGCAGCCAAGGAGAAGACCTACGCCAAATTGAAAATCCGCCACCCGCCCCCCGCGGACGGACATACCTTCGCCGATCCGTGGCTGTCCTGGCGGTAGGGGGCCCCCGGGCCGGAAGGCAGGGCCGCCATCACGTGGAGGCTCTCCAGGACCTCGCCGCAGCGCTTGGCCAGGGCCGGGTCCGTTTCGGGCCGGGCGCGGTCGTCCTGGGCGCGCCTTCACGGCGGCGGACCGGCTCGTCCGGAATCAAGGCAATGGGCGTAAGGTAGAACATCCAGATCGATATGGCCACATCGACCTGCCGGGAGTCCGCCATGGTGAAGTTGAAGCGCCCGGGAAAACCGGCCCTGGAGTTGCGTTTGAAGGCCGAAGCCCGGTTCCGGGAAAGGCCCGCGCCCCCCAAGGAAGCGAGTGAACAACCGACCGTCGAGGCCTTCCAGCGGACTTTTTATGAGCTTCAAATTCATCAAATTGAGCTGGAGATGCAGTTCGTAGAATTGTGCCGGATCCAGTCGGAAGTGGAATCCCTTCGGGCCGGCGATCCGGACAAACCCATGCCGGGGGAGGCGAAGGCTGCCGGTCCCAGGGTCAGCAGCCGGGAAAAACAGATCATCAGCCTTGTCGGCGATGGAAACACAAGCAGGGAGATTTCGGAGATCCTCGGGATCAGTCCGCGGACGGTGGAGACTCATCGCTGGCGCATCATGCAAAAACTGGCCATAGCCAACGGGCCAAGCTTGGTCAAATACGCGATGACGAATAAAATAGATCGAATTTGAAGGACATGTCTTCGGGGAAGAATATTCAATTATTTGATTTTTTTGAAGTATATTGTCGTAGTGAATTCATCAACGGATCTTGAAAAAACCCGATCATGGTATATAAAAATTTCATTAATACCTGGACTTGAGCCATCGCGGTTCCAAGGGGCAGGGGGCGGTTGGGCGGACTGGAGTGAAGTGCCGAGGCTCGCTGAAAAGCAATGGTGAGGGGGCATCGAGTGGCGCCGGGGCGAATGGGCAGGGAATGACATAGGACGCTTTGAACGCCTTGAGAGGCTCGTTTGGGATCAACCCCTCGATCGGGAAATGATGAATTTTACAATGAACGAAAATCTCAATCGTTGCCGTTCGGCCGAAGCAGCCGGCGAGGATCAATCCCAGTTGATCCCGGCCGATCCGGAAAGCGCTCGCGCAGGATCGGGGAAAATGGGTGAAAACCTGAAATGGGCTCTGAGGTTGGCAATTGCCAGAAAAGAAATCGTATTTTTACACGAGGAAAAAGAACAACGGGCCATCGAACTGAGTGCAATAAACAGAACTCTGTATCTTAGAAACAGAGACAAAAGAAAGCGCGCCGCTGAACTGGTCATTGCGAATAAGGAGCTTTCCTACCAGAACGTAGAGAAGGAAAAGCGCGCCTCCGAATTGCTGCTGTCCAATCTGTTCCTCGAAAACCTGATCAATCACGCCAACGCCCCCATCATCGTCTGGGATCCGGACTACCGCATCACCCGGTTCAATCACGCCTTCGAGTCCCTCACCGGGCGCAGCGAAGCAGAGGTGACGGGGCGTTCCATCGAGATCCTGTTTCCGCCCGAGGCCGTGGCGGACTCCATGGCGCTCATCCGCAGGACCTCCGCCGCTGCGGGACTGGAGACCGAAGAGATCAGTATCCTGCACCGGGACGGGTCGACCCGCACGGTGCTCTGGAATTCGGCCATTCTGTCGGCGCCGGACGGGTCGACGCCGCTCGCCACCATCGCCCAGGGGCAGGACATCAGCCGGCGCAAGCGGGCCGAGGAGGCCCTGCGGGAGAGCGAGGAACGGAACCGGGTGGTGGCGGAATCCGCCCTGGACGCCATCATCACCATGGACAGTCATGGATGCATGGTGGGCTGGAACCACGGGGCCGAAACCATCTTCGGCCACCCCGAGGCCGACGCCATGGGACAGTCGGTGGCCATGCTGGTCCCGGAACGATTGCAACTGGTTTACCGTGCAGCGATGGCGGCCTGCATGGAGGAAAGGGGCCATGGCGGCGCTGGCCGCACCCTGGAGCTGATCGGACTCCGCAGGACGGGCGCCGAGTTCCCCCTGGAACTGACCTTCGCCAGATGGGAAACCTCCCGGGACTGGTTCCTCACCGGCATCATCCGCGACATCTCCGAGCGCAAGCAGGCCGAAACCGAGAAGCTGAGGTTCATGAAGCAGCTGAACCAGATCCAGGCCATGGAATCGCTGGGCGTCATGGTGGCGGGCATCGCCCACAACATCAACAATGTGCTGGCCATCATCTTGGGCACGGCTGACTTGCGGGAGCATTCCGCTGCCGCGGCCGCGGACCTGGACGCCTACCGGATCATCGGCAAGGCCTGCATGCGCGGCCGCGAGGTCGTGAAATCCCTGATCCAGTTCGGCCAGCCCGCCCTTTCCGACCAGGCCCCCGTCGAGCTCCACGCGCTCATCCTGGAGGTCTGTTCCCTCCTGGAGAACACCACCCGGAACCGCTTCAGGCTCGTCCCCGCCTTCTTTCCGGAACCGCTGTGGATCAATGGGGAAGCAGCCAGCCTCAACCACGTCCTGGTGAACCTCTGCCTCAACGCGATGGACGCCATGGCCGAAGGCGGCGTCATCACCTTCCGGACCAGCGCCCCCGCCCAGGCCTGGGTGGAAGTGGCGGTGGAGGACAACGGCTGCGGCATGGCTCCGGAGGTCCTGGCGCATGCGGTGGAACCCTTCTTCACGACCAAGGAGGTCGGCAAGGGGACGGGGCTGGGTTTGAGCATGAGCTATGGGGTGGTCAACTCCCACGGGGGATCTTTGGCGATTGCCAGCCAGCCGGACCAGGGCACCACCGTCACGATCCGGATCCCCAGGATTCCGGCCCCCGGCCAGGAGGAACCCGAGCGGGCACCCAGCCCGCCCCTTTGGCCCCTGAAAGTGCTGCTGGTGGATGATGATCCGGATGTCCTGTTTCTCATGGCACGGATGCTCAAGAAGGCGGGAGCGCATCAGGTGACGGCCATCGCCGGCGGCGAGGAGGCGCTCGAGAACCTGCGTTCAGGAACCCTCCCCGATCTGGTCATCCTGGATCAGAACATGCCGGGGATGACCGGCGTCCGGGCCATGACGGCGATCCGGAAGGTGCATCCGGACCTGCCGATTCTCATCTCGTCTGGCCAGCCGGGCATCGGGGACTGGGAGTGTTTCAGGCAACCCAATGTGGGCGTTATATCGAAGCCCTTCGGAATGATGGAGATCCATGCCAAGCTCGCCCAGTTCGGGACAGCGTCCGATCCAGGCCCCTGATCTGTATCGGTCCGTGAAGGGCGACCGCCACTTTTATTTGTTTTCCGGAGGGACAAGAAACCGGCTGCCGCATACGATTAGGTGAAGATCAAAGGCGGCGATTGTTCGATTGCTTCGTTCACCTCCTGACCATGACACCCCGGTCCAGGTGCCCGGCGGCGCGTTCGCTTCCCTCCAGGCCGAAGGCACGTCTGCCAAGGCCGGTCTGATGGGCCCGGAACCGCGGGTCTCCATCGTCGTTCCGGTCTGGAACACCCCCGCGGTCCTGGCCGAGGCCCTGGATTCGATCCGGGCCCAGACGTTCCGGGACTTCGAGGTGCTGGTGGTGGACGACGGATCCACCGACGACACGGCCAGCGTGGCGGAGCGGTATGGGGCGGAGGATCGCCGCTTCCGCCTGATCCGCAGGGACCACGCCGGGGTCTCCAGCGCGCGCAACGCCGCCGTGGCCGAGGCCAGGGGCGAGTGGATCGCCTTCCTGGACGCGGACGATGTCTGGCACCCGTCGAAGCTGGATCGCCAGCTGGCGCTGCTGGAGCAGGTTCCGGAGGCCGGCCTGCTGTTCAGCAACTTCGTCATGTGGGACGGCGAACGGGATCTGGGGGTGGGCTACGCGCCCGGCGCGGTCCTGCCCGAAGGCGATCCATGGCGGGCCCTGGTGGACAACAGCTTGTTCCTGCCGTCGACGGTCATGGTGCGGCGGGCACGCTTCCTGGAAGCGGGGGGCTTCGATCCGGCCCTGCGCCTTTCCGAGGATTGGGATCTGTGGCTGCGCCTGGCCGAACGGGGCATCCATGCCCGGGGCCTGGCCGAACCCCTGGTGCGCTACCGCCGCTGGCCGGGCAGCGTGACCATGGACGGCCACCTTCCCTGGGCGGGAAACAGCGTGAGGGTCATACGGACGCGGATGCGGAACACCCCGCGCCAGGACCTTCGCCCGCTCTACCGGCGCCACCTGGAGGCGCTCGAGGCCCAGGAGGAGATGGGCCTGGCCGCGCAATGCGTCGACGGCTCGCCCGGGGAGGTCCCGCTGCACGTCTGGCGGGCCTGGCGCCACCAGCACCGCTGGAGGTGGATGAAGTGGCTGCTGCGCCTGTGCTGGCCCGACCTCCTGGGGGGCCGGGCCGCCAAGGAGAAGACCTACGCCAAGTTGAAGACACGCCACCCGGCCCCCACGGGCGGATATACCTTCGCCGATCCGTGGCTGTCCTGAAGACGGAGGGAGACCGTCCTCAGGCTTGGGCGGCCCCGGGGCCCTTGAGGGTGGCGTTCTCCCGCCTCACGCTGTGGCTGATCCCGCAATAGGCGGTGCACGCGCCCATCCGCTTCCGGATATCGTCGGAGGTTGCCCAGAAGTGCCGGAGGGCGCCCGGGTGATCGAGCGGAACGGCGCGGAACCCGGTGGAAAAGCAGAGCCGGGCGTTGCCCAGGAGGTCCACCATGATGTTGCGCTCATAGGTGTTGCAGATCGGATACTCCGTGCCGCGGGAGGACCTCCACCCGTCGCGGGCGTTCCGGTTCCGCAGGACGCTCCGGTGGTACATCAGGACATGCTCCAGCCATCGGGGATTGAGGCCGAGGCCGAAGCGGGCGTCGCAATCCCGGATCACCCGGCCCAGGGCCGCCGAGTCGGCGATGATGTTGTCCGAAAAGAAATCGTCCTGGAAATCCGCCGCCAGCGGGCCGAAGGTGGGCTGCAGGAAGTTCAGCTTGAGCTTGTCGGCCTTGAGGTCCCGGAGCACGAAGTGGTAGAAGGCCTCCAGTTCCCGGTAGTTCTGCTCGCACACGATGGCCATGACGTAGATGCGGACGGGGGCCCCCAGGCGCCGCTTGGCCTCCACCAGGAGCCGGACCGCCTGGACCGCCCAGGCCCAGGAACCCTCGACCCCCCGGGTGGCATCGTGGATCTCCGCCCTGGGACTGTTGATGGAGACCGAAATCTCGTGCGGGCCTTCGAGCAGGAGGCGCTCCGCCGTCTCCGGGGTCCGGACGGGGCTGCCGTTGGTCACGGAAAGGCAGCGCAGCCCGCGCCGCCGGCAGGCGGCCGTCACGTCGAAGTATTCCCGCTCGGCCAGGAGCGTCTCGCCGCCGCAGATGACCACGGTGCCGCCCGGGCTGAGATCGGCGAATTCCTCCAGGATCGCCCGGCGCTGCTCGAGGCTGATGGACCGGGACGATTCCGCGGGGGCCGCCCAGTACTGGCAGGTCCTGCAGCGGAGGTTGCAGGCGCGGTTGATGTCCACGAAAAGGTAGGAGGGAGGTGGCCGCATGTGCCGGTGCTCCTGGTGGGCGCTATGGTTCGATTCCTGGAAGGCCTGGGCGAAGCCACAGTCTACCTGGAAGGGTCGGGGGCCTGGGAAATGCAATAATCATCCAATTGAAATAATTTGACACTGTTATATTACAGTGTATCTTTCAGGTCATGGACAGATCCAAAGCAACTTCCCGTCCCGAGGCGCCGATGTGGACGTTCAGGGACCTGCTGGCCCGCGCCGAATGCCTTCTCGCCGCCCTCGGGATCGGTTCGGGAAGCGGCAGGGTGCGGGCCATCCCGGACGAGCGGACCCTGCGCTACTACACGACCATCGGCCTGCTCCCCAGGCCCGCCGCCCTGAAGGGGCGCACCGCCTGCTACACCCGGATCCACCTGGCCCACATCGTGGCCATCAAGCGGCTGCAGGCCCTGGGAATGTCCCTGGCCCAGGTGCAGGCGGAACTGGCTGGGGCGACGCCCGGTG
>TBL_comb47_HYPODRAFT_10007565_pt1 | contig 11353 bp, 12 predicted proteins | sample TroBogypolimnion_40_FD_10682 | JGI IMG/M metagenome (IMG submission 10682) | reverse complement strand
GATCATATTTATTTTCCTAAAAAATCATTAATAGAGCCTATAAAAACTAATGTAAAATCACTAAAACAGGTTAGATTTATACCAAAAAGTTCATGTTATGTAATTGAAATTGTATATGAACAACAAGAAAAAGGGCAAATAATAAATGATAATTATTTATCTATTGACTTGGGTTTAAATAATTTAATGACTTGTTATGATACAAAAAATAATAATTCATTAATTGTAAATGGTAAACCAGTTAAATCAATAAATCAATTCTATAACAAAAAAAGAGCATATATACAATCAAAATTAATAAAAAATCACAATAAATATAATTCTAACAGGTTAAATAATCTAACATTAAAACGAAATAATAAAATTCAAGACTATCTCCATAAAAGTTCCAGGTTTATAGTCAATTATTGCGTAAAAAATGATATATCTAACTTAGTGGTTGGATATAATAAAGAGTGGAAGCAAGAAATAAATATTGGTAAGAGAAATAATCAAAACTTTATAAATTTACCTCACTATAAAATGTTATATATGTTAGAGTATAAATGTAAATTAGAAGGTATAAATTTTATTCAAAATGAAGAAAGTTATACTAGTAAATGTTCAGCATTGGATTTGGAAACATTAAATAAGCATGATAATTATCTTGGTAAGAGAGTTAAACGAGGTTTATTTATAACATCTAAAGGAATCAAAATTAATGCTGATTTAAATGGAGCTTTAAATATATTACGGAAAGTAGCACCAGATAAGGGACAAGATTTTTTTCAATCTCAAAGGTGTAGAGGTCAAGCGATTTGGCCATTAAAGGTTAACCTTTAACAAAAATTAAAAAATTTAGATCGTGAGATGGTATGTTATAAGAGTTGTGTCTGGAAAAGAAAAGAAGACTAAAGAAGCTATAGAAAATTATTTAAAAGAAGTAAATAATGAAAAAGTTATTTCAAATTTATTAGTACCTTCCCAGAAGAGTTTACAAATAAGAAAAGGTAAGAAAATTAATGTTGAAAAAAATTCTTATCCTGGATATATTTTTGTTGAATGNGAGTCAATAGATGAAGTTGAATCTAATATTAAACGTATTAATGGTGTAGCACAAATATTGAAGCAACCATTATCAACAGATGAAATCGATAGGATTCGTGGCGGAAAAGTTGTTAATGAAAATGAAGAAAATTTAAGATTAAATGAAAAAGTTAAAATTATTGATGGACCTTTTAATACATTTATTGGTACAGTTAAAGAACTTGATATTAATAAACAAAAAGCAAAACTTTCAATTTTAATATTTGGTAGAGAAACATTATTAGATTTAAATTTCGCACAATTTATGAGAGAAGATTAAAATAAAAAAGAGCCGAAAGGCTCTTTTTTATTTTAGACTACAAAGATAATAACATTTTTTGATATAAACAAAAAAAGAGCCGAAAGGCTCTTTTTTTATTCTTCTTTTAATTTTATTATGTCTTTTGCGTCTGCAAAATTTAGATATATTTTTCTATCATCCCTCATCAACTGAATGATTTTTACTTTTATCTCATCGCCTATATTCAATTTTTTACTATACTTATTTATATAGGAAGTTTGTAATAGACCTGTAGTTTCTTCATCAAGAAGAATAAGTGCACCAAACGGTTTAATATCTCGTATTTTTCCTATTAATACTTTACCAACTTTAATAGTATCCCATAAAGATTCTTTTAAAATTTGGGTAAGAATAATTTTATTATTTTTAATAACTTCTTTAACATAAAATTGTATAACCATACCAGGCAATATTTGATTCCATTTGCTGTGCCAAGCTTCATCAATATTTGCTTTATGTACCATACCAGTTAAACATGTTGGTCCTTCTTCATTTGCACTAAATTGAACGAATACTCCAAATGGTGTTGTACCTGTAATTTCTCCACTATAAACTTCACCATATTTCAATTTCTTAATTTCTTCTGGAATTAATGATTGTAAATATTTTCTTCTAGAAACAACATATACACCTTTTTCTTGTTGTAAAGTTTCTAACATTACTTCAAATGTAAATCCTAGAATAGAATTATTATCAGATAATTTATTAACGTCTGCTAATGTATTAGGCATAAATGCTTCAATTGTAATATTATCCATATGAATATCCATCATATAACCAGCAGGTATAATTGATTTTACTGATGAAATAAGAGGTGTATTATTCTCAAAGTATTGCTTCATTTTTATATGTACTTTTTGCTTAATAAGTTCTGTGATTGAACCTCTTATAATAAATGGATTATTAGATACTTCTGTAATTAGTACATCAATAATTTCACCAATTTTTAATTCTGTTGAAACATTACTTTTTTTAGGCTTATCAACATAGATATAATCTTTATATCCGAAGTCAACAAAAATTTCTTTGCTTGTTATAGAAGTTATTGTACCTGTCACAACTTCATTTGTTTTAACCTCTTTGAGGTTAGTAAGTGATTTTTCCATTTGTTGATATAATTCTAAATATTCTTCTGAAATATCTTTAGAGCTTTTTACTCTTAGAATTCTATTATTTGTTAAGAATGGAAATGGGTCTGGAAGGTTACCAATATTTTTACCTTCGATTAATTCTGTCATTTTATAATTTTTTAGTTAAACAATAATTTTATTTATGTTAAGTTATAGGAAATATTCGGATAAAAGTTTAATCAAAATATATTTTATTTTTATACATCATATTCATTTTGTTTTCTATGTGTAGGTAAAACATCATTAGAATGATCCCATGTTTGAGTATAAAAAATATTATCTTTCTTATATTGAGTGCTTTCACTTAATTCCCACAATACATCCATAAAATTATATTTAAATGTTACAGTAAATGTTTGTTCTGATACATCTATTGACTGATAAGACATTCTAACTTCAGATAAAGATTTAAGTAAGGCTGATCTAAAAATAGTAGAATATAAAAAATCACCATCTTTATCTAGCATTATTAAATTTAGCCAAGGAAGATAATATTTCCTAGTATTATTATAGTATTCTGCAAAGATTTGTTGTAGCATAAAATAGTTTGTATGTGAATCTACACTTCTTAATGTAATATCTAATGTGCTATTATATGTATCATAGATGTTTGTAGCTGGCTTATGTTCAAATTTTTTACCATACTTTAGAATTTGCTCAGAACCTTCATAACTAATACTAGGAAATACAATTTCTTTTATAGTTGAATTTATATATGACATTGGATCTGAATAAGGTATCCAGTTTTTTTCCATATATCTTTTTAATCTATCTTCAACTTCTGTTGATATAAAATCAGTTGGAAAATTAAATAAAAATTGATTGCTAGCTGAACTAAGTCTCATGTTTTAATATTTTTTTTTATAACTCTTGTTTATTTGATATTTAAACTGACACTATAGATAAACCAGATATACCAGATGTACCAGATGTACCAGATGTTGTATATTGAACACCAGTGTTACCATATCTTTTTAATGGTAAAACATCTACTTTATCAATATATGGATTATTTAAAAAATCTCTATATTGAGCTTCTGATATTTCAGATGCTACTATTATATTATCTTTTACAAAAATTATAGTTCCACCACTTGCGGTTATTAACGTACTTATTTGACTATTATATGTTAAATTACCAAATAGTGAACTTTGTGTTGATGATGCCATTTTTAATATATTTTTTTAAATTTTATCCACCCATTCTGTAGATTGTTATATTTAATGATTTTGTTGATTGACCATAAACATTAGATGCTATTAATTTAACTGTAAATGATCCAGTTTGTGTTGGTGTACCGTTTATTGTATCAACACTAAACACTAAACCTTTAGGTAAACTTCCAGACATACTATATGTAACTCCACTAGATATTGTTGATGTTATAATATATGTAAATCCAGAATTAACTTCACTTGATATAACACCAGAACTTGTAATAGTAGGATCAGAACCAACATTAACAGTCAAATTAGACGAATCTGAACCAGTTCCTCCTGTAACTGACATTATCATATTATATGTTCCTACTGATGAAAAAACACCACTTATAAGGCTACCTGTTAATGTAACACCAGATGGTAAATTAATAACATCATATGTTTTTGGTAATGCCCCGCTAGATGTTATATTATATGTAAAATTTGAACCAATTTTATTATTAATCACCAAATTTGTATTTGTAATTTTAGTTATTTCTGAAACTGATAATACTAAAGTTTTACTATCAATACCATAATTATTAGTAGCTTTAAGTATAATATTATATACTCCAATATTATTTGTTTTTCCTGTTAACATATTATTAGATGATATAAATAAATCACCACTATAATTACTAGGTACAACTAAACTAAACGTTATAGGAGTTGAACCACTTGCTAATAAATAATATTGAAATTGTGTATTAGTTGTTGCTGTTAATGTAAATGTTGAATTCATTATTGTAGGGGCAATACCTATTGAACTAATTGTGCTACTTGTATTAGTTGAGGTGTCTACATTTGTAACATTACTTTTATTTGTACTTCCTGATATACCATCAATTGTTAATACAGTTGTAACACCAGTAGAAATTATAGGATTATCTTCACCAGAAAATATTGTATTTACATCTAATTGATCAATTAATGTTGTATCAACATCACCATATTTTTTTAATGGTACATCTTGTATAAAACTTATATTTGTATTAGTTAATAATGAATTATAAAATGATTCACTAATTTCAGATGCTATAATAATATTATTATAAGAATAAATAACTGTTCCACCATTTTGCCTAATACTATCTTCTATTACGGAATTAGTTTTTAAAATGGTATCTGAAAAACTTAACAATTGAATTAAATCATCTATGGTCGTTCCTGTCATTATATATTCTTATTTTTATGATGTTGGTGTTGAAGTTGATTGATATTTAGTATAAATAATAAGTGTTCTACCAGCTTTCGGCCAGTCTGGAACAGCACTTGTATCGGTTGTTGGTATTTGTGTTGAACTAGGAGGTAAAATAGTATTAGTTGAAGTTGTAGATACTGTATTGCTATTACTATTTTCAACAAAAGTAATATCCTCAAAAAATACATATGTACCAGAATATAATAATGTATTTATTGTATTTGATAAAATTGTTAAATAAAAATTAGTATATCCAGCATTATAAATTGATCTTAATGTATTTAAATCATTTTCCACTATTTTAAAATTTATAATACCATTTACGTAATCATTATCAGCTTCTTGATAGATAGTTTTTTCAACAGACTCTGAATCAGATTTAAATGTTAAAATTATTTCAGAATTATTTAAAATTGATGATAAATCATACTGTTCTAATTGATTCGCAGAACCAGAATTTGTTGTAGGTACAATTGCTAATCTAAACTGGATAATATTATCAAATGGTGTTATAATTAAATTTAATAATCCCATTCCTTTATAATCACTAGTAGAAGATGGACTATTAACAATTATTTTTCCAACTTCTATTAATTGTGGTGAATTAACTTTTATAATTTCTGTTTTTAAATTACTTGAGAAAAAATCATTACCAACTACTATTTGATCTGGTTTTGCATTATAAACTTTAAGTTTATTTAAATTTTGGACATTTAAACTCATTAATTTTTTACCATATTTTTGAATATTAGATGTTAATCCAATTGTTGTAAATCTTTCAATAGTACTTACATCAACTAAATCTATAACTCTCATTGTAACATTAATGGCGGCCGTTGTATTTGAAAATGTTAATATAGGTCTATATAAAATCTTCTTTGTAAAATCATCATTAATTCCACCAGTTAATACAAATGTTTGCATATTTGTTTGAATATTTTCTTCAAATAAATAAACGTCATATTCAATTCTTATTCTACGACCTTTATTTTCCATTTCTCTTACAAAATTATCCAAATTCTCATTTGATTGACCATATGTTCCAAATATTTCAAAAAAGTCACCTTCTGTTGATTCTTGTACAGTTACTGCTAATGTGTTATATTCTGGTGACTGAGGAAAAGAAGAACTATAAGTTTCAGCCGCATAAAAATATGTTGTACCTAAAACTATTTCTTTGGTACTTAAATATTGAAAATTAACAAATATCGGAGTCGTCTGACTTAATCCCTCACCTAATGTTAAATTATAATTTATACTATTTTCCCATACCGTATTGCCTGTATTTGACGTTACTCTTTGATTTGAAATATAATTAACAGAAGGTATTTGAAATTCATAATATTGACCCCATTCTAATTGATCATACATAAATGGTATAGCCAAATTAGTTAGTCCAGAATTATTTGAATTAGTAGCATCAAAGAAAATATTTGATAACTCATAGATATTTTGATTATAATATCCATATGCAAAAATTTTCAAATACATACCTATATAACCATCAGTAACAAAGTTATATGATGTTGGTAAATATATTCTAACCGTATCATATTGTGATGGTGCGGTTGTATAATTTTGTTGTTGCAAAAAGTTATACTTTACTGTATCTACTTGTGTATATTTTTTTAATGCAGGATCTAATTGAAAAAGATTATTGTTTATATTATTAAGATTTGTGGTAGAAAGAAAACTTCTTTGTTTATTTTCACTTAAATTTGTAATAATTTTATAATTTTCACTCATAAAATTTTCACTATCAAATATCCATTCCATCAGGATATTTGGATTTAATTTCATATATTTCGATACGTTAGCCATTATCGTAATTCTTTTTTTTCTTATATATAAAAAAAACAAACTTTATCTTAACAAAATAATAAAAAATAAAAATAATATTATATTTATGAACAAAAATAATAGCACAATAACAATTACAGGTTATAAAACAGAAGGTGGAGATATATTTGAAAATATAAAAATAATAAAGTAAATGAGAATAATTATTTTGAATGGTAGTGCGAAAAGTGGTAAGGACCAATTTGCTAAATTTGCTAAAAATTATCACAAAGATTGTGTAAATTGGTCGACAATTGATAAAGTAAAAAAGATAGCAAAAAGAAATTTTGGATGGGATGATAAAAAAACCGATGAAGCAAGATTATTTTTATCAGAAATAAAAAGAGTGTGGAGTGAATTTAATAATGGACCTTTTGAAGATATGATTAAAAAAATAACTAATCACCATTCAAAATTAGATGAAAACCAAAAAAATAATTTTATTTATTTTATTCATTGCAGAGAACCACATGAAATTCAAAAATTTGTGGATGAATATAAATCACAATGTATCACAATTTTATTGAAAAGAGATGACAGAGAAGTACCTAATAATGATTCTGATAAAAATGTAGCAAATTTTAATTATGATTATTTAATACAAAATAATGGAAATAAAAAAGATTTGAAAACAGAAGCTATTGATTTTATAGAAAAAATAAAAGAGAGAATTTAATTCTCTCTTTTATTTTATAAATGTCATAAACCAAATCATAATTGAAACTAGAAAAAAACAACTAATCACAATACGAAATCTACCTTTAATTATTGTATCGTCATAATAATCATCCCAATTATCATGATTTAAGATATACCCAATTAATCTATCAATAAATAATATAATAAATAATGATATTGTAGTATATCCAAATATTGTTCTTATTATTTCAACCATTAAGATTTAGATTTAGAATACCTACCAAAAGCGTAGCCAAGAAGTCCAACCGCTAATACTATAATAATAAATTTTAAAGAGATGGCAATTGCCCAAACAAGCTGATTTGCAATAACTAATACTGCAACAATTCCGAATACGATTAATAATAATTTTGTCATAATGCTTTTGTTTTAAATGTGAAAAAATATATTTATGCTAAGATAAATATATTTTTTCACATATTATAATATTTTAATAAAAAATTAATTAATTAATTCAATATCTTGATTCATTTCATCCTTTGATGATAAAACAACCAATTTAACATCTGATAAGTTTTTATCATATCTTAACGATATTCTATCACCAACTTTAACTTCTTCATTTATAATAGCATCAGTAATTCTATCTTCAATATATTTTTGAATTGCTCTTTTTAGAGGTCTTGCACCATATTCTTCATCATAGCCTTGTTCAAAAAGATAATCTTTTAGAGATTGTGTAATTGTTATTTCATATCCAATATCTTTTAATCTATGAATTGTAGTTTTTATTTCTACGTCAACAATTGATCCTATATTTTCTTTTGTTAAAGGATTAAATATAATAGTTTCGTCAACACGATTTAAAAATTCTGGACTAAAATGTTTTTTAAGTTCTTTATTAATAACATCGTTTTTATTTTTCTGATCATCACCAAAATTAAAGCCAATACCACTACCAAAATCTTTTAATTTTCTTGAACCTATATTTGAAGTCATGATAATAATTGTATTCTTAAAGTCAACCCTTCTTCCATATGAATCAGTTAATACACCATCATCTAAAAGTTGAAGAAGTATGTTATAAACATCTGGATGCGCTTTTTCCATTTCATCAAGAAGAATAATAGAATACGGTTTACGTCTCACAGCTTCTGTTAATTCACCACCATCTTCATAACCAACATATCCTGGAGGTGCGCCAACTAAACGAGATACTGAATATTTTTCCATATATTCACTCATATCAATTCTTATCATAGAATCCTCCGTTCCAAATAATTCCTTTGCTAAAACTTTAGCAAGATACGTTTTCCCCACTCCTGTCGGGCCTAAGAATATAAATGAACCGACTGGTTTAGATGGATCTTTTATACCAATTCTAGCTCTTTTAACTGAACGAACTAATTTATCAACAGCATCATCTTGACCAATAACAATAGTTTTAATCTTATTTGACATAAGTTTAAGCTTATTATTTTCATCTGTAGATACATTATCAATTGGTATCTTTGTCATTAGAGATACAACTTCAGCTATATTATCTTTTGTTACTGTATCACGATGTTTAGATTGTTCAGTAGACCAAATTTCTTTTTCGTGTTCTAATTTTTTAATTAAATTTCTTTCAATATCTCTTTTTTCAGCAGCTTCTTCAAACTTTTGACCCAAAACAAATTTAGCTTTTTCTTCTGTGGTTTCTTTAATTTTTTTCTCTAAATCAACAATTTTCTTAGGTGTATTAGTTACTCTATTAACGTGGACCATTGAGCCTGCTTCATCAAGAGCATCTATTGCTTTATCTGGCATAAATTTTTCTGACATATATTTATCTGTCAAATCAACACATGCTTTTAATGCTTCGTCAGTATAAATAACTGAATGGTGATCCTCATATCTTACTTTAAGATTTTTTAGAATTTCTAATGTTTCTTCTTTTGTTGTTGGATCAACTGTAACTTTTTGAAATCTGCGTTCTAATGCACCATCTTTTTCTATATATTTTCTATATTCATCGAGAGTTGTAGCACCAATACATTGAAATGCGCCACGTGAAAGTGCTGGTTTTAACATATTTGAGGCATCGAGCGAACCTTGTGCTGATCCAGCACCTATAATTGTATGAATTTCATCAATAAAAGCTATATAGTTTCTATTTTCATCCATTTCTTTTATAATACCTCTTAATCGTTGTTCAAATTCTCCACGGTATTTAGTTCCAGCAACTAATGATCCCATATCAAGTGTGATAATTCTTTTATTTTTTAAGTTTTCTGGCACTTTACCATCAACTATTAATTGTGCAATACCTTCTGCAATTGCAGATTTACCTACACCTGGTTCGCCAACCAATACTGGATTATTTTTCTTTCTTCGTGATAGTATTTGCGAAATTCTTTTAATTTCATTTTTACGACCAACAACAGGATCTAAAGCTCCTTCTTTTGCGAGTTTAGTCAAATCTGTACCATATTGCTCTAATAGAGATTTGGCTTTAGGGTTTTTTGATTTTGAGTTTTCTTGTTCTTCCATATTATCTAAATGATCATTATTTTCAAATTCTTCTTCTTCATCTTCATATTTCTCCTTTTTTAATTTTAACTTTAAATTTTTATATGTTATGGGAGATTTATGAAATAATTTTGTTACTATATTATTTTCATTTTCTAATATCGAATAAAATACATGATCAGCGTTAACTTCATCTTCACCAACTAATTTAGCAAAATTTTCAGATTCATTCAAAATATATTCGGTCTCTGAATCTAAATAAATTTCCGTGGTTTTTTTATTTTGATATTCTTTTAAAATTTTTTCATTCTCAATTATAATTGTATCCTTTTCAATTAATCTTTGTATATCAGTTGACCAATCTCTTATAGTTTGAAGTATAGCATCAATATTTAATTGAAGACTATACATTGTCTTATAAACAGACGATTTTTCATTATTAATATAATCACCCTTCTCTTTTTTTAATGCTAAGGCTAAAAATAAATGCTCTGGTCTTATTGTTCTACTATTAATTTCTAAAGCAATATCTTTACTGAGATTTATAGCCTTTTCTACTTCTTTTGAATACTTCATATTTTTAATTTAGTTTGTATTAATATATATTTTTATTTATTATAGAGTTTTATCATTTTCAAGAATCATACCAAATAAAAAAATAGGAAATAATAATACCGCTAAAATATAAACATATATAATACGAAAAAATATTAATGTTTTTATAATAGGTTTTACCCATTTTTTATAAAAAACAATATCATCATCTTTTATAAAATTTAAATAAACATACAATACATACTTTGCGATAAATTTTTTCATAAATTAGTCCTCAATTGTCACAGACAATCCTCTTTCTTCTAATATTTTTTTATATGGCTCTAGTAATGTTTTTGAACCAACTTTAACCACATCTTTTCCTTTAGTGTGAACTATCATTGCGGCTCTTTCTGCCCGATCAGTACTAAAATTTAAATATGTAGTCAAGCAATAAATTACCCATTCAAATGAATTGTGATCATCATTCCATAGAACTAACTTATATTGTTCTTCTGTATTGGTTAATATACCAGCATTTGCTAATATTTCTTTTAGAGTTTTTGTTTCCTCTTTAATTTTAGCCATAATTATTATATTAAATCTTTTAATAAAGTTTATATTTCTTATTCACCATACAATTCTTTGTCAATAGATTTCATCACTCTTCTTCTACCAACTACACCAATTCTTTTATGTTCAGAAAGTTTTTGAATAAGTTTATACCTTGTTTTTATAAAAAAAATCATTGATCCATTTTTTCTTTAAACATCTTCTATATGCAAAGTTGTATTTTTCCAAAAAATATCTAAGTAGTTTAATTAGTTGTGGTCTGGAGTCATTCAAACCAGACCCTATTTCTTTTATGTTATAAAGTGTTTTATAGCCTTTTGCGTTGGCATAATCAATTAATCTTTCTTGTTGTTTGTCTAG
>TBL_comb47_HYPODRAFT_10007561_pt1 | contig 11355 bp, 8 predicted proteins | sample TroBogypolimnion_40_FD_10682 | JGI IMG/M metagenome (IMG submission 10682) | reverse complement strand
AGGCCGCCCCGCCCGTCGTGTGCTCCATCAGCGCCGGCCGTCTGCGGCCGGCGTCCTTTCACTTGCCGCTGGTCTTCCAGTAGTTCTGGAAGAAGAAGATCCACACCGGCTGGATGAAGAAGCCGCCGGTGTCCTTGCCGTACATCGACGTCCACACCGACTGGTAGAGCGGCACGAGCGGGGCGTCGTTCATGATGATGTTCTGCATCTGCTGGTACATCTGGATGCGCTTGGCCGGGTCCAGCTCGCTCTTCGAGGCTTCGTAGAGCTGGTTGACCTGAGGATTGTCGTAGAAGGCGAGGTTGGGGCTTCCGTCGCTCGGATTCGTGTAGAGCGGGCCGATCCAGTCACTCGGGTCCGGGTAGTCCATGATCCAGTCCGTGAGCCCGATGCCGAAGTGCGAGGCCTTGACGCCGACCATGTTCCAGTAGGTTGCCCGGTCGTACTGCTTGATGCTCGCCGTGATGCCCACCGCGGCGAGGTCGTTCTGGATCGACTGCGCGATCTTGGGGAACGGGTCCACGTTGTGCGTGTAGAACGTGGTCTTGAACCCGTTGGGGAAGCCGGCCTCGGCCAGGAGTTGCTTCGCCTTGGCCGGGTCGTAGCTGTAGAACTGCTTGCCGGCTTCGTAGCCTGGCATGCCTTTGGGATAGACCTGGTTCGAGGCCACCGCCTGGCCGGCGAGCAGTTTCTGGATCTTCTGTGTGTTGACGGCGTAGTTGATGGCCTGCCGCACCTTCTGGTTGTCGAACGGCTTCTCGGTCACGTTGAGGTACACGTAGTAAGAGTTGATCTGCGGCTCCGCGATCACGTACTTGCCCCAGGTGGGGTCGGCCTTGGTGCGCAGATAGTCGGCCGGCGGGATCGAGTCGCCGAGTACGTCCACCTCGCCGCGCTCGAGCTTGAGCAGCGCGGAGCTGGGGTTGTACGAGAACTCGAAGTCAAACTGGTCGACGTACTGGTTGGGCCCGGTCCAGTTGGGGTTCTTGACGGCGATGATCTTCTGGCCCGGCGTCCAGGACTGGATGATGTAGGGGCCGGAGCCGAGCGGGTGGCGGTCGACGCGCTTGCCCCACTTGGCGACCCACTCCTTGGGGATCGCCGATGTGAAGGTGAGCGTGAACGTGTAGACGAACGAGACGTCCGGCTTGTCGAGCGTGACCTGGAGGGTCGTCGGATCGATGACCTTGAGGCCCTTGACGTCGGTGGCCTTGCCGTCGATGAAGGCTTGGGCGCCGGTGATGCCGGTGTAGAAGTACGTGGCCGGCGCGAGCGGCGACTTGAGCATGCGCTCGATGCTGTACTTGAAGTCTTCGGCCGTCACTGTGCGGTTGACCGGCGGCGCGAACTTGAGGCCCGGCTTGATGTGGAACGTGTAGACCTTGCCGCCCTGGGTGATGCCGCCGTTGGCGGCGGTGGGGACCTCGGTGGCCGCTTCTCCCACCAGCTGGGTGCCGGCCTCGCCGGTCGTCGGCGCGTAGCTCAGCAGTGTCTGGTAGGTGAGCTTCTCGATGCAGTTGGACTCGACCTCCCAGGCGATGGCCGGGTCGAGGCCGGTCGGCTCGCCCTGGAACGTGACGGTCATCGTGCCGCCCTTGACGGGCGTGGTGCTCGCAGCGGTGCTGCTGGAGCTGCTGCTCGAGCTGCTGCCGCAGGCGGCCGCGCCCGCCACCAGCGCGACAACGGCGAGCAGCAGCGCCACGACGATCACTGATCTGCGTGGTCTCATCCCCGACTCCCTTCCCCAACGGCCCTCCACGGGCCAATCCGTGTCCGCGTTCAACGCGAGCCCGCGGAGGGCGGCGGCGGATGCGTGATGGCGCACTCCCCGCTGCCACGTGCCGGCCACATGAAGAGGCCCCCCTCGCGTCGCGTGACGACCGTCACATCATACGCGAGGGGGGCCCGAAAGCGATGGACCGTGTGGCAGAAGCGTCTAGCGGTACTTCACCCGCGGGTCGAGCCAGGTGTAGGCGATGTCCACCACGAGGTTACTGACCGTGACCAGCAGCGCCCCGAAGAGGACCGTCCCCATGATCATCGGACGGTCCTGCGTCTGGATGGCGTTCCAGGCCTGCTGGCCGATGCCGGGGATGCTGAACACGATCTCGATGACGAGGACGCCGCCGAGGAACCAGCCGAAGTCCATGCCGAGCAGGGTCACGATCGGGCTCCAGGCGTTGCGCATGATGTGGCGCCACACGACGGTGCGCTCGGGCAGCCCCTTGGCGCGGGCCGCTTTGACGTAGTCGGCGCCGAGGATGTCCAGCATGCTGCTGCGCAGCATCCTGGAGTACCAGGCGGCGCCGCCCAGCCCGAGGACGAGCCCGGGCAGCACGCCGTAGATCGGATGCAGAAGGCCGTCGTAGCCGCCCAGCGGGAAGATCGGGATCTTGAAGGCGAAAGCGAACAGGAAGATGAAGCCCAGCCAGAACGACGGCGCCGCGATGCCCAGCAGGCTGAACACGGTGAACACGCGATCGCGGATGCTGTACTGCTTGAGGGCGCTGATCATGCCCACCGGGATGCCGATGGCGAGCTCGAAGAAGATGCCCCACAGCGCGACCATCATCGTCGCCGGGAAGCGCTGCAGGATGGCGGTCGCCACCGGCAGCTGGGTCTGGTAGCTGGTGCCCATGTTGCCGTGCACAAGGTGCCAGAGGTACAGCCCGTACTGCGTCCACAGCGGCTTGTTGAACCCGTAGTACTCGTTGATCTTCGCCAGCACCTGGGGAGTCGCGTGCGTGCCGGCGATCGCCTTCGCGGGGTTGCTGCCGCCGAGGAAGAAGAGCAGGAAGGTGAGCAGGCTCACGAAAAAGAGCACGACGATCATCCACAGTATTCTGCGGATGATGTACCTACCCATGGTGCCTCTCGCTCCTCTGTCCCTGCGCCGGGCTCATGTCCTCATTGGCCGTTGGTCTTCCAGTAGGACTGGAAGTTGAACGTCCACACGGGGTGGACGTAGAAGCCGCCCGTGTCCGCGCCGTGCATGCCGTTGAAGACGGCCTGATACATCGGCGCCGTGGGCGCATCCTGCATGATGATGTCCTGCATCTGCTCGAACATCTGCAGGCGCTTGGCGGGGTCGAGCTGGCTCCCCGACGCGTTGTAGAGCGCCGTCACCTGCGGGTTCTCGTAGAAGCTCGAGTTGGCGCCGCCGTCGATCGGGTTGGTGAACAATGGCCCGATCCAGTCGCTGGGGTCCGGGAAGTCCTGATACCAGTCGCTGAAGCCGATCGCGGCGTGGGACTTCTTGAGGGAGATGAAGTTCCAGTAAGGTGGCGCGATCCATGATCTTGAGCGAGGCAGTGATCCCGATGGCCGCGAGGTCGCTCTGGACCGACTGCGCCAGCTTGGGCATCGGGTCGACGTTGTCGGCGTAGAAGGTGGTCGTGAATCCGTTGGGGAAGCCGGCCGCGGCGAGGAGCTGCTTGGCCTTGGCCGGGTCGTACGTGTAGTACGTCTTGCCGTCCTGGTGGCCGGGCATGCCCTTGGGGTAGATCTGGTTGAGGCTGGCCGCCTGGCCGGCGAGCAGCTTCTGGATCTTCTGCGTGTTGATGGCGTAGTTGATCGCCTGGCGCACCTTGACGTTGTCGAACGGCTTCTCGAGGACGTTCATGAACGTGTAGAACCACATGATCTGTGGCGCGTTCACGACGTACTTGCTCCACTGCGAGCTCTGCGTGGTGCGCAGATAGTCAGCCGGAGGGATGCCGTCGCCGAGCACGTCGGCCTGGCCACGCTCGAGCTTGAGCAGCGCCGTGCCCGGGTTGGCGGCGAAGGTGAAGTCCATGTTGTCGACATACTGCTGGCCCTGCGCTCCCTGGCTGGCGAAGTTAGGATTCTTGGTGGCCGTGATCTCCTGCCCGGGCGTCCACTTGGTGATGGTGTACGGGCCGGTGCCGAGCGGCTTGCGGTTGATCTGCTTGCCGACTTTGGCGACCCACGCCTTGGACATGACCGACGTGAACGGCATCGTCATGGCGAAGAGGAACGACGTGTCGGGCTTCTGCAGGGTGATCTGGACCGTCTGCGGGTCCACTACCTTGAAGCCGGAGATGCTGCTCGCCTTGCCGTCGATGTAGGCCTGCGCGCCGACGATGCCGGTGTAGAAGAACGTCGCCGGCGCGAGCGGCGCCTTCATCATGCGCTGGAAGCTCCACTTGAAGTCCGAGGCGGTGACGGGGGTGCTGACGGGCGGCGCGAACTTGATGCCAGGCTTGAGATGGAAGGTGTACACCTTGCCGCCCTGCGTGATGCCGCCGTTGGCGGCGCTGGGCACCTCGGCCGCGAGATCCGGCACGAGCTGGGTGCCGGCTGTCCCCGGCTTGTCGGCATACGTGAGGAAGGTCTGGTAGGTGAGCCGCTCGATGCTCCAGGACTCGACCTCCCAGGCGATGGCGGGGTCGAGACCGGTCGGCTCACCCTGGAAGGTGACCCGCAGCGTGCCCCCGGTCTTCGGCGTGCCGGTACCCGGGCTGCTCGAGCTGCTCGACCCGGAAGAGCTGCCGCAGGCGGCGAGGCCTACGGCGAGCGCCAGCAGAAGGGCGAGCGCCACGCTCGCAACGAGCGTCCTGCGTGTCTTCATGTCCCCAGTCTCCTTCGTAGCCCCTTCAAAGGTCTCGCCCCTCTACTTCTTCCAGTAGTTGGACGGGTCAAGCTGGTATACCGGGTGCAGGTAGAAGCCGCCGGTGGTCGTGGAACACATGGTCGTCTGCATGGGCGCGTAGACGGAGGCATACGGCGCCTGACTGAGGATGTACGCCTGCAACTCGCCGAACTTGGCGAGGCGCGCCGCGGGATCGGTGATCGCCTGCGCCTCGGCGAACATCTTCTCGGCGGTCGGCGACCACCAGAAGCTCGAGTTCATCCCGCCCGGCACCGCGGCGCTCTTGCTGAAGAGCGGCACGAACCAGTCCACGGGGTCCGGGAAGTCCATCCACCAACCGAAGCTGCCCATGGGCACCTTGCCGGGCTCGCCCTGGAGCGCATAGTAGGTGTCGTTGCTCACGGTCTTGACCGCGGCGTTGATGCCGATCGCCTGCAGATCCGCCTGGATCGACTGGGCGATCTTGGGATCGGGATCAACGTTGTCGGTGTAGTAGGTCGTCTTGAAGCCGTTGGGGTAGCCGGCCTGGGCGAGCAGCGCCTTGGCCTTGGCGGGGTCGTAGCCGTAGTACTTCTTGCCGGGCTCGTGGCCCGGCAGCCCCGGTGGATAGAGCTGCCACAGGGCGGCCGCCTGACCGCCGAGCAGCTTGACGACCTTGTCGCGGTTGATCGCCCAGCTCACGGCCTGGCGCACCTTGAGATTGTCGAACGGCTTCATGTGCACGTTCATGAGCACGTAGCTGATGGCGATCAGCTGCTGCTGGAAGACGTACGGCTTCCACTGCGGGCTGACTCTCACGCGCACCAGGTCAGCCGGCGGGACGCCGTCGCCGAGCGCGTCGACCTGGCCGGACTGGAGCTTGAGCAGAGCCGTCGACGGGTTGTACGAGAGCTTGTAGTCGATCTCGTCCAGGTACGGCTTGCCCGTCTCCCAGTAGTTGGGATTCTTCTTGAGCACGATCTCCTGGCCGGGCGTCCAGTGGTCGAACATGAACGGGCCCGTGCCCAGCGGATGTCGGTTGACCTGCTTGCCCCACTTCGCGACCCATTCCTTGGGCAGCACGTCGGTGAACTCCATCGTGAGCGCGTTGAGGAACGAGAGGTCGGGCTGGTTGAGAGAGATCTGGATCGTGGACGGGTCGACGACCTTGAAGCCGGTGATCGTCTTCGCCTTCTTGTCCATGAACGCCTGGGCGCCGACGACGTTGGTGTAGAAGCCGGTGCCCGGCGAGAGCGGCGAGCTCATCATGCGCTCAAAGGTGTACTTGAAGTCCTGCGCGGTCACGAGGCGATTCACGGGCGGTTGGAACTTCACGCCCGGGCGCAGATGGATGGTGATCGTCCTGCCGTCCGCGCTGAGGCCGCCGTTGGCTACGCTGGGCACCTCGGTGGCGAGCGCCGGGATCAGCGCCGTGCCGGCGTCGCCCGGCTTGGGCTCGTAGCGGAAGAAGCTCTGGAAGATGTCGTGCTCCACGTTCCAGTCGATGACGTTGTAGGCGATCGCCGGGTCGAGGGTCGAAGGCTCGGTCATGTAGGAGAGCGTCAGCGTGCCGCCGCTCTTGGGCGTGCCCGTGGTCGCGGCCGCGGAACTGCCGCCGGTGGAGGTCGAGCTTGAGCCGCCGCAGGCGGCGAGCCCGAGGGCGATGANCAGGGCGAGGACGATAGCGGCGGCTGCTGCAGCGCGGCCCCCTCTGGTGCATGACGTCATCCGTGCCTCCAGGGTCTCATGTAGTCGCTTGGTGTCATNGCGCTCGCCTCAGCGCCGGCGCTGTTGCGGGTCGAAGGCGTCGCGCAGGCCGTCGCCGACCAGGTTGAACGCGAGCACCGTGATGACGATGGCAAGGCCCGGATAGATCACCAGCTGCGGCGCCGTGTAGTAATAGTCCTGGCCCATTGAGATCATCTGGCCCCAGCTGGGCGTCGGCGGCTGGACGCCGACGCCGATGTAGCTCAGGGTCGCCTCGAACACGATGGTGGTGGCGATGCCGAGGCTGGTGTACACGATGATCGGCGCCACCAGGTGCGGCAGGATGTGGCGGAAGAGGATGCGCCGATTGGTGGCGCCGGTGAGGCGCGCGGCGTCGACGAACTCCTTCTCGCGGATGCTCAGGACCTCGCCGTGGATCACGCGCGTCATCGGCGTCCAGTACACGATGGTGATGACGACAACGAGCAGCCACACACCACCCTTGCTGAACACCGTCGTCGAGAGCGCGATCGCGAGCAGGAGGATCGGGAACGCCATCATCACGTCGGTCATGCGCATGATGAGGGTCTCCGTGCCGCCCTTGAAGTAGCCGGCGCTGAGGCCGAACACCACACCCAGGAGCAGGGCGAAGCCGTTGGCGACGATGCCGATGAACAGCGAGACGCGGGCGCCGTAGAGGATTCGGCTGAGCATGTCGCGGCCCAGCGTGTCTGTGCCCAGCGGGAACTTGGCCGAGGAGCCGACCGGCATGCCCTGCATGGTGATGCCGTCGTCGTACTGGGTGAGCGGGTTGTGGGGCGCGATCCAGGGCGCGAACACCGCGAGCAGGATGATGATGATGATCGCGGCCAGCCCGACCATGGCGAACTTGTCGCGCCGGAACCGGCGCCAGACTTCGCCGCTCAGGGACTGCTGCTCGATCATCAACGTCTCGCCGAGGTAGCCGGCGGCAGCCTCGCCCGAGGAGAGCGAAGCCCCGGCGGCCGCAGTTGAGGGGTGGAGGCCCATCTCGGGCTCGGGCGCGATGGCGCCCTCGCGGCGCAGCTCGTCGGCCTCTCTGCGTTCGTCGTCGCTCACGCCGTCTCACCTCCCTCGCCGGCGGGTCCGCCGGCCGCATCGTCCGTCACAGGGGCGTCGTCCACTACGGCCATGTCGTTCTCGCCGGCGCGGATGCGCGGGTAGTCGTCGCCGGTGATCAGGTGACAGGCGGCCCAGTGGCCCGGGCGCACGATCTTGAGCTGGGGGTCCTCGACGTCGCAGAGGCCCTCTCTGGCCGCCGGGCAGCGCGTGTGGAAGTGGCAGCCGCTCGGCGGCTCGACCGGGCTCGGCACGTCGCCGGTGAGCACGACCGGCCGCCGCAGCTCCTCCGCCGAGGGGTCGGGGATCGGCACGGCCGAGAGCAGGGCCTGCGTGTACGGATGCATGGGTGATTCGTAGAGCACCGAGTTCTCGGCCAGCTCGACGATGCGCCCCAGGTACATCACGGCGACGCGGTCGGAGATGTGACGCACCACCGAAAGGTCGTGGGCGATGAAGAGATAGGTGAGGCCGAACTCGCGCTGGAGCTGCTGCAGCAGGTTGATGATCTGCGCGCGGATGGAGACGTCGAGGGCGCTGATGGGCTCATCGCAGACGATGAAGTTGGGCTCCACCGCGAGAGCGCGCGCGATGCCGATGCGCTGGCGCTGCCCGCCGGAGAACTCGTGCGGGTAGCGGTTGAGCGTGTTCGGGTTGATGCCCACAGTCTCGAGAAGCTCGCGCACCTTGGCCTTGCGCTGGGCGCGGTCGCCCATCTTGTGGACGAGCAGAGGCTCGCCGACGATGTCGCCCACGGTCATGCGCCCGTTGAGGCTCGCGTACGGGTCCTGGAAGATCATCTGCATGCGGCGCCGCTGTTTGCGGAGGGCGCCGCCGCTGAGGTGCGCCAGATCCGCGCCTGAGTACAGGACGCGTCCCGTCGTCGGGCGGATGAGCTGCAGGATCGCGCGACCGGTGGTGCTCTTGCCGCAGCCGCTCTCGCCGACCAGCCCAAGCGTCTCGCCCTGCTTGATCTCGAGGTCGATGCCGTCCACCGCGTAGACGGCCCCCACCTTGCGCTGGAAGACGATGCCGCTCGTGATCGGGAAGTGGACGCGCAGGTCCTCGATGGTGACCAGGGTCTCGCCGGTCGTGCTCATGCGGGCATCTCCGCGCCGGCGATCAGCGCGTCGCGGTGGTAGCAGGCGGTGGTGCGCCCCGGGTCGGTCTCGAACAGCTCCGGTGGCGTCTTCCAGCACTCGTCATCGGCGAGCCAGCAGCGTGGCGCGAAGCTGCAGCCGGGCGGCAGGTGGGCGAGGTCCGGCGGCAGGCCCTCGATGCTCTGCAGGGTGTCCTTGCGCGGCTCGTCGAGCCGGGGGACGCTGCGCAGTAGGCCCACCGTGTAGGGGTGATGCGGATGGTGGAAGAGCTCCTTGGCCGGGCCGGCCTCGACGATGCGCCCGGCGTACATCACGAGGATGCGCCGGCACATGCCGGCGACCACGCCGAGGTCGTGGGTGATGACGATCACGGCGGCGTTGTGCGCCTGGCTGAGCTGTTTCATGAGGCGCAGGATCTGCGCCTGGATGGTGACGTCGAGCGCCGTGGTCGGCTCGTCGGCGAGCAGGAGCTTGGGATTGCAGGAGAGCGCGATGGCGATCATCACGCGCTGGCGCATGCCGCCGCTGAACTGGTGCGGATAGTCCTTGATGCGGCCGGCGGCCTTGGGGATGCCCACCTCGCCGAGGAGCTCTATCGCCCGCTTGACCGCATCCGAATGGCTCATGCCGAGGTGCAGCTCCAGCCCTTCGGTCATCAGGCGCTCGATGGAGAGCACCGGATTCAGGCTCGTGACCGGGTCCTGGAAGATCATGCTGATGTCGCGGCCGCGCACCTGGCGCACTTCGTTCTCGGGAAGCGCCAGAAGGTCGCGGCCGAGAAACTCGATCGAGCCGCCGATGGTCGCATTGTTGATCATGCGCGTGAGGCCGAGGATGGCGCTGGCGGTGACGCTCTTGCCGCAGCCGCTCTCGCCGACGAGCCCCACGAGCTCGCCGGGCGCGACCTCGAAGCTCACATTGTTGACGGCGTGAACGGTGCCCTCTTGCGACGCGAAGTCGACGGTGAGGTCGGTCAGACGGAGAAGGGTATCTTGCTCGGCCCCCATGCGTGGGGAGTCTAACCTCTAGGGTGACAAGATGCGAGTGCCGCCGTGGCAGGTCGCGCGTTCAGCGGCGTGCCGTTTTGACTCACCGGCGCGTGGCTGGTAAGCATGGGCCATGAAGGCGCAACCTCTCTCTCCGGTCCGGATTCTCGACGCCCTCGAGCGCTTCGGCCCCCAGGCGCGCCCCTACAACTTCGACGACCACTTCGACTGCTGGGGGCTCGCGCAGCGGGTCTTCGACTGGCTCGACGACGGCTACGACCTCAATACCGAGGCGCTCGACGAGACGACGGCCGGCAACTGGCGGCCGATCGGCGAGCGCGACGAGCTGGTCCCCGGCGATCTGCTGGCAACGCATCCGCAGCCCGATCCGGAGTACCACGTGGTGTTCTACTGTGGCCGCGTCGGCGACGTGGACGTGGTCTACGACTCGTCGCCGCGCGGCGCGGTGCCGCTCTTCGACGAGCGACAGCGGATTGTCGGTGAGCGGCGCATCCACACGCGCTACTCGCGCGCGACGGAGACGACAGAGCGTCTGCGCGACGACGGCGGTGCGTACCTGCGTCTGTGGCACGACAAGATGCGGTACTACCACGCCGGCCTGCATGAGCGTTTGGTGGCCGGCGGCGCGCCGGAAGTGCGCGACCTCGTCGCGCTGCGGCGCGCCGGCGGACTCTCGGACCTGCCGTTCTACTGCCGTCGCCGGCTGCCTCGGGACGCAGCCGGGCGCGAGCTGTACGACAATTCGTTCACGCGTCATCTGGACTACTACGTCCCTGACGCGGCACCGCTGCCGGACGACCGCTACGAGGAGGTCGTCGGGCATTCTCCGGCGCCCGGGCCGGACCTGAGACTCCCGCCCAGACCCGTCCTCCCGCCGGACCTGCGGCGGCCGCCGACGCCCGAGTTCACGGCGGCCCCGGCGTGGATCGCCGGCCCGGGGCCTCTCGAGGTGGCCTGGCGCTCTGCGGACGGTCCACGGGTGGAGCCGGTGCGCGGCAGCCGCGTCGAAGTCTGGGAGGAGACGCACGATATCTGGCGCCACCGGCTCCAGCGCGTCGACTCCGGCGAGCCGGTCACCGCGTTCGCGGTCCCCGAAGACCTGCTCCGGGCGGACAGCCGCTTCGCGGTCGTCGTCTACGCGCGCGGGGACGCGGGGTATTCCGCCGGCGCAGTCGCGCCGTTCCTCTACCGTCCGGCGCCCGGCAACCCGCTGCTCGCCTACAATCCCGTCCGGGCGCGCGGCTTGCGGCCGGACGGGCGTCAGCCGGTGCCGGCCGGAGAGGACGCGCTGCTCGAGTGGAGTGTCCCGCGGCCGGCGAGTGACCAGGTCGCCGTCGACATCGCGGTCTTCGAGGGCGGGACCTGTCTGCGCGAGGGCGCCGAGCCCGTCTTCGAGTGCGGCGTCCAGGACGCCGCGGCGGGTTGCCGCTGCGTGGTCCCCGCCGCCGTGCTGAGCCCCGGGCGCGAGTACTACTGGTACGTCACGCCGCGCGACGCGGCCGGCCGCGAGGCCTGTGCCCCGAGCGAGGCCGTGTTCGTGGCAAGCGAGAGGAGATGAGCTCTGTGCTGCACTCACAGGCGCGCCCGCTCGACCTGCACACCGCGGCGCCGTTCGGGATCGCGCGCTGGACCCACTCCGACTTCTCCAACTACGTGGTGGAGCTGCGTCAGGGCGGCGTCACGGGCTTCGGCGAGGCCGCGCCCAATCTGCGGTATGGAGAGTCGCGCGATGAGGGCATGGCGCTGCTGGCCGACCTCGCGCCGGAGATCGCCGACCTCGAGGGGCCGGCCGGCGTCGAGGCGCTCTGCGATCGGCTCGCCGCCGGGGATGGAGTGGCGCCGGCCTGGCCGG
>TBL_comb47_HYPODRAFT_10007557_pt1 | contig 11359 bp, 9 predicted proteins | sample TroBogypolimnion_40_FD_10682 | JGI IMG/M metagenome (IMG submission 10682) | reverse complement strand
CCCCTGCACGCTGTGGTTCTTCGACAAGGGAAAAACCAAATCGTCCCGCAAGGACAGCGTCCTCTTCATCGACGCCCGCCACATCTATCGGCAGGTGGACCGCGCGCACCGCGAATGGACGCCCGCGCAAATTGGCTTCATGGCGAATGTTGTTAGACTCTACCGCGGCGAAGCCCTCGACTTCACCCTCGGCGGCGACGAAGCGAAGGCCAAGTTGATCGAGGTCTTTGGCAATCCGAAATCCAAAATCGAGAATCTGAAATTCATGGACGTGCCTGGCCTATGCCGCGCCGCCACGCTCAAGGAAATCGAAGCGCAAGGCTGGTCGCTCAACCCCGGTCGTTACGTGGGCGTCGCGCCCGGTGAAGCGGTGAGCGACGAGGATTTCAAGGAACAACTCGAAACCATGAACGAGGAACTCGAAGTCCTCAACATCGCGGCCCGGGGATTGGAACAAACCATCGCCGCAAACGTGGCGGAAATTCTGGAAACGTGAGCACCTCCGACCAACCCGATTCACCTGCCAAGGGCCAATTCCTCGTCTATCAGGCCGAAGACGGGGGGGTTAAGATTGATGTGCGGTTGGAGAATGAGACGGTTTGGCTGACGCAGCAGCACATGGTTGAATTGTTTCAGACGACCCAGCAAAACGTCAGCCAGCACCTCCAGAACATCTACGACGAGGGCGAATTGCAGCGCGGGGCAACTCACAAGGATTTCTTGTCAGTTCGGCTGGAAGGCGGGCGATCAGTTCAACGGCGGATGGATTTCTACAACCTCGACGCCATCATCTCCGTCGGCTACCGCGTCAAAAGCGCCGTGGCCACCCGTTTCCGGATCTGGGCCACCCAAAAGCTCCGCGAGTTCATCGTGAACATGGAGCAATACCTCGTCTTCGCCGAGGGCCAGGCCATGCGCCGCGTCCCCATGCGCATGGGCGACTGGATCACCAAGCTCAATGGCTTCCTCACGCTAAACGAACGCGCCATCCTCAATCACGCGGGGAAAATGTCCCACGACCTCGCCAAGGAACTCGCCGAAGCGGAATTCGACAAGTTCCATCGGCAGCAAATCCAACAGGCCGACCGAGCCGGATCAGATTTCGACAGGGCCGTCCAACAGTTGCCGCCACCTAACAAGCGGAAGAAGGGAGGCAGGAAATGAAACGCCGCGGACATGCTGGAGGCGTGAAAGTGACGACGGTTGAATGGAAATCCGTAAAGCTGAACGAACTCGGATTTGTTGGTCGAGGCAAGTCGAGGCATCGTCCACGGGGCGATGAGAAGCTTTACGGTGGCACGCATCCATTTATTCAAACCGCCGACATCATGGCTGCCGACCCATATATCACGAGTCATTCTCAAACTTATAGCGAGTTTGGGCTTCAGCAGAGCAAGCTCTGGCCAGCGAACACGCTCTGTCTGACAATTGCCGGGGCGAACACGGCTAAAACGGCTATTCTTAAATTTGAGGCATGTTTTCCTGACAGCGTAGTTGGTTTCATCCCAGACGAAAAATTGTCAGACCTGCATTTCGTCAAATACTCGCTCGATCTGTTGAAGGACAAGTTTCTTGCGATCACTCGCGGTGCAACTCAGGACAATCTTAGGTTCGACAAGCTCTTGTCGTTTCCAATCCCGACACCACCGCTTCCTGTGCAACAACGCATCGCAGGCGTCGTGTTGGCCTACGACGAGCTGATGGAGAACAACCGGCAGCGCATCCGCATCTTGGAGGCGATGGCCCGCGCCCTCTACCTCGAGTGGTTCGTCCTCTTCCGCTTCCCCGGCCACGAAAAGATCCCGCGGGTGGCTTCTGCGCTTGGCGAGATTCCGAAGGGTTGGGAGGTGAAGAAGCTCAGCGACATCGCGGAGGACATGCGCCGCAACTTGCCAAAAGGCCAACTCGAAGAACCGCAGCCTTACGTCGGTCTCGAACACATCCCGCGCCGCGCGCTTGCGCTCGACGCTTGGGAAACTGCAAGCAAACTCGGCTCGAATAAACTGGGAGTTCAAGAAAGGCGAAGTCCTGTTCGGCAAGATTCGGCCCTACTTCCACAAAGTCAGCGTTGCCCCGTTCGATGGCCTGTGCTCCGCCGACACCATCGTCGTCCGCTCCCGTCGCCCGGAGCATTACGCATTGGTCGTCGCGTGCGTCTCAAGCGATGCGTTCGTTGCTCAGGCAAGCGCGACCGCAAACGGCGCGAAGATGCCGCGCGCAAATTGGGATGTGCTAGCGAAATTCCCCGTCGTGATTCCAACAGGCCAAGTGGCCGGGAAATTCTCCGCGCTTTTCGAGGACATTATCGCGCAGCAACAGGCGCTCATCTTCCAAATCCAAAACCTCCGCCGGACGCGCGACCTGCTGCTGCCGCGCCTGCTGTCGGGGCAAGTCCCGATCAACTCAAAGGAATTATGACACTACGCCAACAACTAATTGCAGACCGCGTCGCAAACTTGGTGACATCCATCGGAATCCCACTAGATCAGGCATTCGAGCGTTTTGTCCATTCACTCGTAACGGGTCAGAGCGTCCACTCGCTAGACCCCGCAGACTGGGTTGATGGAAGCCAAGACAAACAGATCGACCTTATCTCAATCGAAGAAGATGACGACGAAGCAGAGATATTCATCATATCTGCCAAGTTCACGGACAGTTTCTCTTCGAACGCAATCATCCTGATGCGCAACGGGCTTGGCTGGATGCTCAATCGCCCGAGATCGGAAGTCGCGACGATATCCAACGAAGCGTTCCGCGATAAGATTTTGGACGTTCGATCGGTGCTGTCCGGTATTGGGCCATCAAACATTCGTGTTCGGTGCTACTTCGCGACGAATGGATTGACCTCCGCGCTCTCGGCCGAATACCAGCAGGAAGTCAGGGGGATTTTAGCGGAATACGACAATGGGACGTTCTCGGAGTTTACCTTTGAAACTCTGGGTGCGGACGAACTCGTTGGCCTCATCAATCGCACCGAGAGACGAAATCGGTCTATTGATGCTGATGTGACGATACGTTACGACGCTAACACACCCTCGCTTATTCGCTACCAGACTCAAGGGCTCAAAGGAATCATCTGCACGGCGGCGGCTCGTGATATCGCAAATCTCGTTATCGGCGACCCGGGCGGCGCACTCTTCGACTCGAATATCCGCCGTTTCTTGGGGAAGGGACGGTCAGTAAACGCAGACATTCTAAAGACGGCAACCGAGGCGGCTTCCAGTTACCTTTTCTGGTTCCTGAACAACGGCGTGACAATTGTCTGTGATAGATGTGACCCGGTTACCGATCCGGACAACCCGATGGTCAAAATCACCAACCTCCAAATCGTCAACGGTTGCCAGACCGCTACCGCACTGGCTCATGCTACTCGCGATGGAACATTGAGGCCTGATACGAGGGTGCTGCTGAAGATTTTCGAGACAACAGACCCTACGCTGGCATCGCGAATCGTCCTGACAACAAATAACCAGAATCGCATCAGCACGCGAGACCTCAAGGCGAATGACGCTGTGCAACAGGACATGCAGCGCCGCTTTGAAAGGTACAACCTCCTTTACGAACACAAGGTCAACCAATACGCCACCACTGCCGTGGCGGCAGGCCAAAGGATTGTTTCCAACGAGGATGTTGGGCAGGCATACCTTGCCATCGCTCTCAAGAAGCCGGGTGACGCGCGCCGGCGAAAATACAAGGTCTGGACAGACAATTACAGAGACATTTTCAGTGGCAGTAGTGTTGAGCCTCACGTCATCTGTCTTCTGCTTTACCAGGCCGCGAATACTTGGGCGAGAACGGCTTGTCGCGCGGCAGGTGTCACAGAATTACGTCGCAAGCTGATTAACAACGGCATTCTGCACATCGCGCGTATCGCCGCCTTCCTGTGGCGCGGCGACGATTCCTTTGGACAGCCTACGGCCACGCTCCAAGGGCAAATCACGACACTGCAAACAACGCCCACAGTGGTGAGCACACACTTCGACAATGGGCTGAATCGTCTGGAGGCACTAATCAACGCGAACCCGGATTTCGTGAACGATGTTGACGGGGCGCTCAAGTCGGCGTTGCTCGAAACCGCAATCACCCGCACCCTCCACACACCCACCGTGGCCGCTCCGACAACTGCGCTACCCGCAGGCCCAACGCCGCCCACTCCATAACTGCCATGCCCCACGCCTACACCAAAGGCCAGCTTGTCGAGCAACCCGCCATCGGGTTGTTTGCTGAGCTTGGCTGGACCACGGTGTCGGCGATGGCGGAAATCGTCGGCGCGACCCCCACATTGCCGCGCGAGACGATGGGCGAGGTGGTATTTGTGTCCCGCCCTAAATCCTTCTTGCCGGAATGTCCGGCTTTGAATATCGTTCTCTCGTAGATCCGATGCCAACCCCGATTCCAGCGTTTGACCCCAATTTGTTATTGCCTCCGCATATGGGCGACCAGACGAGGCGCGATCATTTGTCGCCTTGCTCGTCTGTCATCACGGCCACTCGTTCCCATCGCGATTTCCTAAAAGCTCAGGTCATCGATACCCAGTAGCTCAAGGAGTTGGCAGGCGATCATCCGATCATGTCCATTGCTCTTGCAGAGCGTGAGCAGGAGTTGAAGTGAGAAATTGCGGCCTTGGAGGTCGAAGAAACAGCCTTGGGTTGATAGACATTCTGGGCCATACCACATCGCTCCTGCGAATGCTGAAGCCGCCCTGAGGAGCGGCCTCGTAACTCCGTCCACAACATGGTGGATAAGATGAGGGAGAGCTAGCACGTACCGGCGGCGAGTCAAGAGCCAAGATGCTTTGGCTCTGAAAAAATCGCGGTGGTCGGGGCCGGCGACCGGTGGGACTCGGGTGAGGTTTGGCTATTTTGCCCGCCGCCGAGCCTTGCCAAGTGACAATTCGGTGAATAGGTTTTCCCATGCTGTTTGAACGACAACGCGTGTTGCTGACCCTGCTGGATGCCTTGGGCGGGAAGATCGCGCCAACGGATTTCCAAAAGCTCCTTTTCCTCTACACCAGGCAAGAGACGGAACCGAGCTATGAGTTTGTGCCCTACCGGTTTGGCTGCTTTTCATTCACCTCTTACGCCGACAAGCGGCGCTTGATTGAGCGGGGATTGCTGCTGGATGATGAGCAGCAAGGCGGTTTGAGTCATGCCTGCGAGGGAGTGGGCATCCGCTACGAGCATCTTCCGCAACTCGGCATTGCCTCGGCCGAGCGGCGGGAATTGAAGACCCAGGCGGACTATGACTCGCTGTTTGAAGATTACGAGCGCACGAGCCTGCCCCAGCAAACCGAGTCGCTGGCACAGATCCAAGGCTCGATCAAGGCTGGATCAAGGCGGGCGAGCGGGTGGCTCTGACGTGCTTTGAACTGCATCCGCAGCAGTGCCACCGGCATTGCGTCGCGGACGCGCTGGAACGCCAGGCCGTGAAGAAATTGAGGGCGGTGCATCTTTGAGAAAATAGCAACATGCATCGCGAGCGCATCCTCATCACCGTGAAGACCTATCCGACGCTGTCGAGGAAACACGGTGAGACGGCCTGCACGGCGGGGATTCGCGAGGATGGGTCATGAAGGAGTTTTCACGGGTTTGCCCCAAACCCATGGGTGATTATCGGCGTGCTGCCCATGCCCTATCCACCGGCTGTGGAACAAATGGAACTGCTTTGACCCATGTCTAAACCGGACATGTGTGGTGGACACGGGACGTGACAAAAATCTTGTGTATTCGCCACAAGTCATTTATTTACAGCCCCGAAACAGAACAACTAACCGGACATTGATGCGGACACAAAACGAGGAGGAACTCGTCATCTTCGACATCCTCACGCGGCCGGCGCCGGAGTTGAGCACCGAGGAGCGCGCCGAGGTGAAGAAAGTCGCCCGTGAGTTGCTGGACCGGCTCAAGAAGTTGCTTGTCCTCAACTGGCGGCAAAAGTCCGCCGCCCGCTCGCAGCTCAAACTCGCCATCGAGGACGTGCTCGATACCGGCCTGCCGCGCGCCTATGACAAGCCGCTCTATCAACAGAAGTGCGCGGTCCTGTTCGAGCACGTTTACGAAAGCTATCCCGAACGGGATGCTGGCGTTTATGCGGAGGCGGGCTAAGCGCTTGAATGTCTTTGGATCGTTCGACCAGGGTCAGAGTGACCAGGGGTCGTGGACCTTGCGGCGAGTTGGAGCTATTGAGTTGGTTCCAATGGAGTGGCCAATTCGGGGGACAGCGTACCGCGAATTGTGAGGGCTTTTGATTTCCTTGGGTGTGCCCACCAGGGTGCCAGAGGCGTACGAGTCACACACCCTGCGGGACTTGCTGCGACCCCGGCCGGGGTCGGATGCTCCTGATTCGATGCGGCCCCGGGGTGGTCGGCCGCGTTGCGGCCTCGACCCCGGGCTACAAGCTGAAATCCCTCCGGGATTGCAGGATGAAAGGGGGAATCCGACCTGCGAATTGGTTGGCACCGTGAAATTGTCAGCCCGCGTGAAAAAAGTTGAAAAATCCGGGGAATGTCCTAAGTAGGGGGCGTCCTTGCGGTCCGCTTCAAGGAATGCACGCTCAACACCCGAACCCCATGAACAACTATCCCAAACTTCACAACGCCATGTGGCCCGGCCTCGTCGGCAAGGGCAGCCCCGGCGCCGAACCCGGCATCGACCTTGACACCATGCTCGATCTAACCGCCAGCGCGGAGGTCAATGGCGTCAAGTTCGACGGCGTGGACCTGTTTCTGTTCGATCCGCATGTCTCCATCGACAGCAGCAGCGACGACATCAAGGCGCTTGCCGCCAAAATCCAGGCGAAGGGATTTGTGGTCGGCTCGCTGGTGGCCCCGGTGTGGCCGCCCACCGGCGGCGGCTCCGCCATGGGCAGCGCCGAGGACCGCGCGAATTTCGTCGGCCAGGTAGCCAAGGCCTGCCGCATCGGCGCGCAATTGCGCGAACTGGGCATCCGCCCCAGTGGCGTGATTCGCATCGACTCGTCCTGCGGCATTGACGAGTGGGCGGAAGATCCCAAAGGCAACACGACGAAAATCGCCGCGACTTTCCGCGAGGCGGCCAAGGTCGCTGCGGACCACGGCGAACAACTCGCCGCGGAGGGGGAAATTTGTTGGGGCGGCATGCATAGTTGGAAGTACATGCTCCAACTCCTCGAAGAGGTCGGCTGCCCCGAAACGGTGGGCTTCCAGGCCGACATGGCCCACACCCTGCACTACGCGCTGGGCACCAACGCCCCCGAGCATCGGCTCGTCCCGGAATCATTCAACTGGGAACCCGAAGCTCTCGCCGCCGCCTTGCGCGAAATGACCAGCGCGCTGCGCCCGTGGACCCTGGATTTCCATGTCGCCCAGAACGACGCCACCGTGAAGGGCAGCGGCAGCCACGACAAGACCGGTCGCCATTGTCTGGCCAACGACCCCAACGGCAAGCTCGACATTGCGCGCGACGCCGGCTATTGGCTGCGCGACGACGCCGGCGAAGTGACGCGGCGAATCCGCCATATATGTTGGGACGGCTGCATGTTCCCCAACGAGGTGATGATGCAGGCGGACACCTGGTCCAACATTCTAGCAGCGATGCTCAAGGTGCGCGAAGCCCACGGCTGGGTGGAATAGACCCCGCGGCTTAGATGACATGCGGACTTGCTCAACATTCCGGACAAAGCATACCACTGAGACACTGATGGCCACTGATACCACTGAAAAGAATGATGAAATCAGTGTGCTCAGTGGATCTCAGTGCCATCAGTGGTTGAATTTGGCCGGCTGCCCTTGCATCGTCCATCCTACGGAAACCCCAGTAACTTAACTCACAAAAAATCATCATGAAAAAGCTCAATATCGGACTGGTTGGCTACGGCTTCATGGGCCGGGCCCACGCCAACGCCTTCCGCAAGGTCGGCAACTTCTTCGCCCTTGATCGCCAACCGGTGCTCAAGGCAGTGTGCGGCCGCGACGCGTCCAAAGCCCTGGCGTTCGCCACGCAGTGGGGCTTCGAATCCATCGAAACGGACTGGCTCAAGCTCATCGAGCGCGACGACATCGATGTCATTGACATTGCCGCGCCCAACGACGTACACGCGCCCATCGCCATCGCCGCCGCCAAGGCCGGCAAGATGATCCTGTGTGAAAAGCCACTCGCCATGAATGCCGCCGAGGCCCTCAAAATGGTCGCCGCGGTGGAGAAGGCGAAGGTTCCTAACATGGTTTGGTACAACTACCGGCGGGTGCCCGCCGTGACGCTGGCCAAACAACTCATCGACGAGGGCAAGCTCGGCCGCATTTTCCACTACCGCGCCAAGTTTCTCCAGGACTGGACCATCTCCAAGGACCTCCCACAGGGCGGCGCCGGGCTGTGGCGGCTCGATGCCAAGGTCGCCGGCAGCGGCGTCACCGGCGACTTGCTCGCCCATTGCATCGACACCGCGCTGTGGCTCAACGGGCCGATGGACAAGGTCACCGCCACCACCGAAACATTCATCAAGGAACGCCAGCACACCCTGACAGGCAAGGTCGAGTCCGTCGGCATCGACGACGCGAGCCTGTTCCTGGCGCGCTTTGCCAACGGCTCGCTGGCCAACTTCGAGGCGACGCGCTACGCCCGCGGCCACAAGGCTCTCTATACCTTTGAAATCAACGGCGAGCATGCCTCGATCAGTTGGGATTTGCATGACCTGCACCGCCTGCAATACTTCGAGCATCGCGATGAAGGCCGCCTGCGCGGATGGCGCTCCATCCACGTCACCGATCCCGACCATCCGTACATGGACAAGTGGTGGGTTCCGGGTTTGCAGATTGGCTATGAACACAGTTTCGTGCACCAGGCCGCCGATTTCATCCAAGGCCTCAACTCCGGCACGCCAACGGCCCCGACCTTCCGCGACGGCCTGGCCACCGATTATGTCACCGACGCCGTGCTCAAGTCCGCCAAGTCCGGCCGCTGGGAGACGGTTAAGCATTGATGTCGATAACTACACTCGCTCACCAGTCCATGGTGTACATGAGACGCGGAAATTTTCAGGTATGCGGACAAAGAAAGCCACTGATTGCACTGAGAACCACTGAAAGCGCTGAAAATATGAATAAATCAGTGTCCTCAGTGGGTTTCAGTGGCTTCAGTGGTAATTTTAGACTGTCCAACCTTGCATAGTCCAATCTACGGATCCCTCCGTAATGAACCGGAGATGGACCCAGACAGACGTTCAAGAAATCATAAGCACTAACACGATTAACCAGATATCCCATGACTAAAGACTCCACCACCATGCACAACGCCCTGGACCAGGGCCAGGGCATCCTGCGCCTTACGCCCACCTGGGTGCCCCGCTCGTTCTGTGTGCCAGGCCGCCGCATCAAGCTGCATCCCGACGACTACTATGCGCTGGGCGGCGAGCGCGGCGGGCTTGACGAGCGCTGGTTCTCCTCGACGACACCGGCGAAGAACGGTCCCCTAACAGGCGAGTACGAGGGCTTGAGCGCCATCGTGTTCAAGGACGGGGCATCCGAGTCCACCTTCCTGTTGCGCGACGCAGTGGCGGAACTCAAGGGAGCGTTGATCGGCGAGCGCCTGTGGCAGGCCCATGGCGCGTGGCCGATGTATTCGAAGTTTTTCGACAACCAGGGAGCGCTGCCGCACCATATCCACCATCGCGACGAGCATGCCAGCCTAACCGGCCAGCAAGGCAAGCCGGAAGCGCACTACTTTCCGCCCCAGGTCAACAACCACGGCGGCGATTGCCCTTACACGTTCTTTGGTTTCGCGCCGGGCACCACCCGCGACCAGGTCCGTGAGTGCCTGGTCAATTTCACCAAGGGCGACAACAAGATCACCAACCTGTCGCAGGCGTATCGGTTAGAACCGGGCACCGGCTGGGACATTCCGCCGGGCATCCTGCATGCGCCGGGCAGCCTCTGCACCTACGAGCCGCAGCGCGCGTCGGATGTCTATGCCATGTATCAATCGCTGGTGGGCACATCCATCGTGCCTAGCGAGTTGCTGTGGAAGGACACTCCGCCCGAGCGCATGGGCGACATCGACTACCTCATGGAGGTCATCGACTGGGAACAGAACGTGGACGCCGATTTCCGCACCCACCATTTCATGCGTCCCAAGCCTGTCAGGCCGGTGGCCGAGATGCAAGGCTATCAGGAAAATTGGATCTGCTACAACTCCGAGGCCTATAGCGCCAAGGAACTCACAGTGCAGCCTGGTGCCACCGTCACCATCAGGGATGCTGCCGCTTACGGCATGATCCTGATGCAGGGCCACGGCCGGATGGGCGTGTGGGAGATTGACACTCCCGCGCTGATCCGCTTCGGGCAACTCACTTATGATGAGTTTTTCGTCAGCGAACAGGCTGCCAGGGACGGTGTGCAAATCACCAATCCGTCGCTGAGCGACCCGCTGGTCATGCTCAAACATTTCGGTCCCCTCAACCCGGACCTCGTGATCGGGGCGTAGGAAATGTCAGATTCGGGTGGTGCCAAGCGGCCGCTGCTGCGCTAGGATGACGGCATGAGTGAGTCCGCCGAACGTCCCCCACGCCGCCCGCGCTATGGCGGCAGCAACCCGCGTCGCTTCGAGCAGAAATATAAGGAGCGCGACCCGGCGCGCTATCCGGACACGGTGGCCAAGGTCATCGCCGGGGGCAAGACGCCGGCCGGGTCGCATCTGCCGATTCTGATGGAGGAATGCCTCACGGCGCTGGCATTGCGCGAGGGCTGCATCGGCGTTGATGCCACGCTGGGCTATGGCGGTCATGCGGCGCGGATCCTGGAGAGTATCACGCCCGGCGGAAAATTGTTAGGCATGGATGTCGATCCGCTGGTGCAGCCGAAAACCGTGGCGCGGCTGCGAGCGCTGGGCTTTGGTGAAAGCGCGTTTGAGGCGTTGCGGTCCAACTATGCCGGCATTGCCAAGGTGCTGGGTGCCCGCGGTCTCGATGGTGTGGATTTTGTGTTTGCGGATCTCGGCTGCTCATCGATGCAATTGGATGATCCGTTGCGCGGATTCAGCTTCAAGACCGCCGGGCCGCTCGACATGCGGATGAATCCGACCCGCGGTCTGAGCGCGGCCGAGTGGCTGGCCAGGGTCTCGGCGGCCAAGCTGGAAACCGCCTTGCACGAGCACGCCGATGAGCCACGGGCGGCCGACTTGGCGGAGGCCCTCGCAGGTCGGAGCTTTTCTGACACCCTGGCTCTGGCCAAGGCGGTGCGGCAGCGCGTCGGCGGGCTCGATGAGGAGGTGGCGGATCTCACGGTGCGGCGGGTGTTTCAGGCGATTCGAATCGCTGTGAACGAGGAATTCAGCGCCCTGGATGCCTTTTTGCGGGTGCTGCCGGATTGCCTGAAACCCGGCGGTCGGGC
>TBL_comb47_HYPODRAFT_10007553_pt1 | contig 11362 bp, 11 predicted proteins | sample TroBogypolimnion_40_FD_10682 | JGI IMG/M metagenome (IMG submission 10682) | reverse complement strand
CGCAAAAGAACCAGAAGTTCTTTCATGAGTGCTTCGCACTTTTCAGATTGTTCTAGATCACCGCTGAGAAAGATTTCATTTCCACGCACGGTCATTTTCACATCAGGGAATGTTGTCTCAAAAATTCGAAGGTATGCATCATTGGGTCCAGTAAATGCGACCATGGGAATTGCAGTCGGAACGATGATCGCCGGTGGCAAAAGGTGTTTCTCCATTACTTCAAATCTTATGCTTAACCGGGCGGCCACGCGAACGGACGCCCACCTAAAAGGTGAAGATGTGCGTGAAAGACGCTCTGACCAGCGCTTGCTCCGGTATTAAAAGTGGTTCTGTAGCCATCTAGCCCACGTTCTTGGGCAATCTTTTTGGCTGCGGTAAAGAGCTCGGCAAGCACCAAAGGTTCTGCTTCTGAGAGCTCCCCTGCATTTTCAAAGTGTGCTTTTGGAATAACTAAGACGTGAACAGGTGCTTGTGGAGTGAGGTCATTGAAAGCAACAACCTTCTCACTCTCATAAAGAAAATCACTTGGGATTTCCTTCTGTGCGATCTTGCAGAATATGCAGGTCATAGAAATTACGTTACTCCTACCAGCGCTTGATCAGCGCTTGTATGGCAGATAGCGCGGCGAAACCCGCGTGCGCTGAACGGAAAACTTCTTGGCCCAGTAGGACAACATGTCCGCCGGCCCCACCAAGGGCAGCAAGTTCTGCCTCACTAATTCCACCCTCCGGTCCAATCACGCAAACAATAGGAAGGCCGTCTGACGCACCTTCTGCATAGTTTTCAAAGAATGCAGAAAGACTCTGTGTTGCACTTTCATGAAAAATTAAAAGTATTGCATTTTGCCCAAAACGTTTTCCAATTTCAGCAGTAGAGATCGGCCCTTCAATAACCGGGAGATCAAAGCGGCGTGACTGTTTGCATGCAGTAAGGGCAGTAGTACTCCATTTATCTAGAAAATCATCTTGCCACTTAGCGATACTTCGCTCAGCTTGCCAGCCAATGATCATGTCGGCTCCTGCAGCCGTCATAAGTTCTACTGCTTCTTTTGAGCGATCAGATTTTGCTAAAGCTTGAACCACGATAAGTTGTGGCTTTGATTTCTGTGTAGCTCCTCGAGCAAGGGGCTCCACGGTTAATACTTTCTTATCTACTGAAGATACTTTGCCTTGAACCCACGCTCCGCTTCCATCTGCCACCAATATTTCATCGCCAACTTCCATGCGGGTGACTTTGATTGCATGATGGGCTTCATCGCCGGTAATCGCGACGGGGCCTGATTCAGGCAGAGCAGGAACAAAAAATAGAGAGAGCATTAGCGGTTAAACGCATCACGAAAGCGCGAGAAGAAACTATGTTCGTGCTTTCCGCGTCGATGGATCTCTACCTGCTCAGGCTTATCGCCTCGCGCATGGGCAAGTTTCTTCAAAAGCTCTTCTTCATCTTTACCAAGCTTGGTTGGTATGTGTACTTCGACATGAACGATCAGATCACCACGGCCACTTCCTCGCAGCTTGCTCATGCCAAGTCCTTTGAGTGTGATCATCTCACCGCTTTGAAAACCCGCCTTGATGCTGACATCTTGTGGTCCATCCAGGCTTTCGATGGTGACATGTGTTCCAAGGGCTGCAGATGTCATAGGAATTGATACAGAAATATGAAGATCATTGCCATCACGAACTAAAAACTCATGAGGTAGCTCAACGATCTCAACATAGAGATCTCCTGCTGGACCGCCTCCGGGACCAACTTCACCTTGACCGCTCATTTGAATTCGATTGCCAGTTTCTACGCCGGCAGGAATCTTCACATTGAGTGTGCGACGACTTCTTACGCGTCCATCTCCTGCGCACTCTGTGCAAGGAGAGGAAATAATGGAGCCNTATCCACCGCAGTTATTACATGGACGGCTAGTCATCACATTTCCAATAAAGCTACGAGTGACCTGTTGAATCTCACCGCGTCCCTTACAAATTCCACATGCTTGTGGNTTGCCACCATCTGCAGAGCCAGNTCCACTGCACTTTGTGCAACGCACGGCNGTATCAACAGTGAGTTCNCGATCNCAACCAAAACANGCTTCTTGTAAATCAAGTTCAATGCCAATGAGTGCATCTTGGCCAGCGCGAGCACGAGGACGTGGCCCTCTTTGTCCTCCCCCGCCAAAAAATGCATCCATGATGTCGCCAAAACCAAAGTTTGCTGACCCGCCGAATTGGGAGAAAGGATCTCCACCTAAATCATATTTCTGCCGCTTATCTGGATCACTGAGAACTTCATAGGCGGCAGTAATCTCTTTGAATTGATCTTGAACCTTAGGATCAGGATTTACATCAGGATGAAGTTCGCGGGCAAGTTTGCGATATGCCTTTTTAATATCATCAAAAGATGCATCTCTATCAACGCCCAGTGCTTGGTAGAAATCAGCCACGTTTTTCCTCGCTGATGAACTCACCGATATAACGGGCAACGGCGTTGACTGTGGTCATTGTGGCTGAGTAGTCCATACGTGTAGGTCCAAGCACACCGATAGCTCCATGAGTCTTGCCACGGCCGCCAAATTCAACGCTCACCAAAGACGTAGTCTGCAAGCTTTTCTCTGCTTGCTCTTTACCAATACGCACTCGCACTTGATCGTTGGCATCGGCAAGAAGTTTGAGAAGTACAACCTGCTCTTCTAGTGCTTCAAGCACTGGAAAAATTGAGGCTGCAGATTCTTGGCTGCTATTTCGAGCAAGATTTGCTGTGCCAGCAAGGACTACTTTGTTCTCATCGGGATATTGAATAACAGCAACTTGCTTAGTCAGTTGGGCAAGCAATTTTGCTGTACGTGCAAGCAAATCATCTAGGTTGTTGGCATTACTCATAAAGGTTTCAATTGCGCGGCGCTCAGCTGTTGAAAGTGGCTTGATAGTTGCAAGCTTGTCTACAAATAAGCGATATCCGGTATTAGTTGGAATTCGACCAGCGCTCGTATGAGGCTGCTTAATCAATCCAGCATCCTCTAAAACAGCCATATCGTTTCGAATCGTGGCAGGAGAAACGCCAAGGCCATGGCGCTCTGCAATTGCTTTAGAACCGACCGGCTCTTCGGTTGCGACATACTCATCGACAATGGCGCGCAATATCTCTAGCTGACGTTCCTGCATAATTGCCAAATCTACTACGAAAGGATTTCTCGCACGATTCGATCAGCAATAAGCCGCCCGCTCGTGCTGAGAACGATTCGCCCTGAGGCCCAAGAGTCTTCGAGCAGATGCCCCTGATTCTTAAATCCTTCAAGGGTTGATATTTGCTCAGCGGTTAAGGTTTTGGAATCAATACCCCGAGCAAGTCTGATCTCCAGCATGATGCGTTCACTAGATTTTTCTTCAAGAGTGAGCTCTTCTTGATCATGCACGGGACTTTGCCCAGATGAAATCTTTTCCTTATATGCAGTTGGGTGCTTCACATTCCACCAACGTTTCCCATCAATATGTGAATGAGCTCCGGGTCCTGCGCCCCACCAGTTAGCACCGTTCCAATAGGCAAGATTGTGTTTGGATTCACTGCCTGGCTTTGACCAATTGCTCAGCTCATACCAATCTAAGCCGGCGGCCTTAAATTTCTCGTCGGCAAGTAAATATTTATCTGCAGTTTCATCATCATCTGGCATTACTACTTCGCCGCGTTTTACCTGAGCGCCGAGCTTTGTTCCCTGCTCAACAATGAGGGCGTATGCGGAGATGTGTGAGATGGGTAGTGATAAGGCCGTATCAATGCTCTCCTGCCAATCACTCATAGATTCACCAGGAGTTCCATAGATCAGATCAACGCTTACTTCATCAAAACCAACGGCGCGCGCGTCCTTCACACTCTGCGCAACATTGGCAGGATTGTGTGTGCGATCAAGGGCAGCTAGAACATGTGGCACAGCAGATTGCATGCCAAAAGAGATTCTGTTGATTCCCACTTCACGAAGCTCTGCAAGTTTGTACTTATTCACTGTATCTGGGTTTGCTTCAGTGGTGATCTCAGCGTTTGGCGCTAGATCAAAATTATTCTTAATTGCTGCAATAACTCTGCCTAAATCCTTGGGCTCCATAAGCGTTGGAGTTCCCCCACCAAAGAAGATTGTTGGCACAACATCAGCTTTACTGACCTTTCGCGCGCTTGAAATCTCAGCGATCACGAGATCGATGTAATCACGGGAAACACCTGAGAGATCTGAAGAGATTGAAAGCTCAGATGGTGTGTAAGTATTGAAGTCGCAGTAACCACAGCGCCTAGCGCAGTAAGGAATATGAACGTAAAAGGCTAGTTCATTATTCATTCAAATTAGCCTTGCTCTTTTGCTTTGGCCTTTGCTTTATCAATATCAGCATCTGTGGCAAGGGCTGCAACGAACGCTTCTTGTGGAACTTCTACGCGTCCCACCATCTTCATGCGCTTCTTACCTTCTTTCTGCTTCTCAAGAAGTTTGCGCTTACGGGAGATATCTCCGCCATAACACTTAGCAAGAACATCCTTGCGAATAGCGCGAATAGATTCTCGGGCGATAATCCTGCCGCCAATTGCTGCCTGGATAGGGATTTCAAACTGCTGCCTTGGGATCAGCTCACGCAATTTGCCAGTCATCATCGTTCCGTAGGCATAAGCCTTATCTTTGTGAACGATTGCGCTAAAGGCATCTACTTTCTCACCTTGCAGCAAGATATCCACTTTCACCAAATCAGCTTCAGATTCACCAACTGGCTCATAATCCAAAGATGCATAACCTTTTGTGCGGGATTTGAGTTGATCAAAGAAGTCAAAGACAATTTCAGCAAGAGGCAAGGTGTAACGGATCTCCACACGATCTTCAGAAAGATAATCCATCCGAGGAGAACTCCGCGCCGCTCTTGGCAGAGCTCCATGATCGTTCCAATAAATTCAGCTGGTGCAAGCACGGTTGCGCGAACAATAGGCTCTTCAACCTTTTCAATCTTGCCATCTGGATACTCAGAAGGATTAGTCACAATGATCTCTTTGCCGCTGCCATCTGTCACTGTGTAAACAACGTTAGGGGCAGTAGAAATGAGTGAAAGATTGGATTCGCGCTCAAGCCTCTCGCGCACAATTTCCATATGTAAGAGCCCAAGGAATCCGCAACGGAATCCAAAACCAAGCGCCGCTGAACTCTCTGGTTCATAAACTAACGCAGCGTCGTTGAGTTGTAATTTATCTAGGGCCTCACGAAGAAGTGGGAAATCGGCGCCATCTAATGGAAACAGCCCAGAGAAAACCATCGGGCGCGGATCTTTATATCCTGCCAGCGCTGTCTTTGTTGGATTGTTGTAAGTAGTAATTGTGTCGCCCACACGCGATTGGCGGACATCCTTCACGCCTGTAATTACATAACCTACTTCACCAACGCCAAGTCCTTTTGATGCAACTGGTTCAGGTGAGATGACGCCTACTTCGAGCATTTCATGGCGTACACCAGTTGAAAACATTTGAATCTGATCACGCGCAGTTAANTGNCCATCTTTTACGCGAACATAAGTGACAACACCGCGATAGCTGTCATANACAGAGTCAAAGATCAGCGCGCGCGTTGGAGCATTAGCATCTCCACTTGGCGCAGGAATTTGAGCAACAATTTGGTCGAGTAATTCTTTGACACCTTCACCAGTCTTACCTGAGACTCGCAAGCAATCTTCTGGCTGACAGCCAATGAGTTTGGCAAGCTCTTCGGCAAACTTCTCTGGTTGGGCTGCCGGTAAATCAATCTTGTTGAGTACAGGAATAATGGTGAGGTTATTTTCCATTGCTAAATACAAGTTAGCTAGAGTTTGGGCTTCAATTCCTTGAGCGCAATCCACGAGCAGAACTGCGCCTTCACATGCTGCGAGTGATCTAGAGACTTCATAGGTGAAGTCCACGTGACCTGGAGTATCGATCATGTTCAAGATGTATTCCTGATTGTCTAAACCAGAACGCCAAGGAAGACGAACAGCCTGAGATTTAATTGTGATTCCGCGTTCGCGTTCGATATCCATGCGGTCGAGATATTGCGCGCGCATATTGCGTTGTTCAACTACCTCGGTAATTCCAAGCATGCGGTCAGCCAAAGTAGATTTGCCGTGATCGATGTGGGCGATGATGCAGAAATTGCGAATCTGCTCTTGCTTTGTTTTAGATGGTTGCGGCGCTTGCGCTAATGGTATTGCGGGCATTTTTCTCCGGGCGCAGCGCTTGCGGAAACTAGATTACTTAGAAGACTTATTAGCTGCCTTAGCCATTGCAGACTTTCTGTTTGCAGCTGCGTTAGCGTGAAGGACACCCTTTGAAACAGCAATATCAAGAGCCTTTGATGCAGCGCGAAGTTCATCGCGAGTCTTTGCAGCATCACCGGCAGCAGCTACATCTTTAAAGCGACGGATCGCAGTCTTGATCGATGAGCGCACAGACTTGTTGCGTTCTTGTGCCTTCTCATTGGTCTTGATTCGCTTGATCTGAGACTTGATGTTTGCCACTTATTTAACTCAATTCTTTTAATTAGTACTCGGTCGGTATTTGTAATGTCCCACAGGAACAGATGCGTAGGTTATCAGCCAGAGCCACCCTGCCTCAAACTGGGATTTAGCCCTTATTTCTTGCGCGTGAAATAGCGATAACTGTGCGCTCTAAGGCGTAAATAGGGTCAGAAGCTGCGCCTTTGATATCAGCATCTGCTTGGGCCAGTGCCACAACAGCCCCCGCCAAAGTAGAAGGAGTCCATCCTCCTAATTGCCTTCTGGCCTTATCAATCTGCCATGGAGGTAAACCAAGAGAAGATGCCAATTCAAATGATTTAGCTCCTCTATTAGCACCCGATACTTTTGCAAGAGTTCTAATAGAACCAGAGAGAGCTGTAATGATGAGCACAGGATCTACTCCTGTTTGAAGTGCTTGGCGAAGTGCAATCAAGGCTTGATCTGTCTTTCCATCCAGCGTTGCATCAGCAACGTCATATCCTGTTGTTTCGATACGTCCTTGTTGGAATTTCTCGACATCTTCAATACCAATTGCTGACCCAGCCTGCACATCAGATGCTAATTGGGAACATGCAGCAGAGAGCTCGCGCATATCACTTCCAAGTGCGTCAACAATCGCCTGCACGGCATCTGCTGAAATCTTGCGACCAAGTCTAGAGAATTCACTTCTCACAAACTCTGACTTATCGCTTTCCTTCTTTATAGCTTCAACTTCAATAAATGTGGGCTTAAGTTTTTTTATCTTCTCCAGCAAGGCTTTTCCTTTAACCCCGCCTTTATGCCAAAGAACTAGCTCGACTCCGGTATCTGGGTTATCTAGATACTCTGTGATTTCATCTGCTAAATCTGCTGCTAAATCTTGGATTGCCTTAATAACAATAATGCGAGCATCTCCAAATAGAGATGGCGCAAGGGCGTCAGTTATTCCACCCAGCTCTAAGGTTTCAGCATCTAATTGAGTGACCGTTGCGCCTTTATTGGCTGCAACAACATCGGCAATTGCTCGGTCGGCGAGAAGATCCTCTGCCCCTTGAATTAGCGTTATGCCCACGAGCGCCATCTTAAAGTGATCCACCCACAAAGGAAGACAAGGCAGATAATCCCCGCGCCTGCGAAGCCTTTGCTGATCGAAAGTACGGGAACTTTTGCCGAAACCTTCGCAACCAAGCAGACCCACGCCGTTAATGGCTTTTGGGTCAGAAGCATGATGTACGAAAGGGAGGGTAAAAACGGACAGAAGAGCGCAGCAATAAATCCGACGATTGTGACAGGCCCAACTATGGTTTCAACCAAAATATTGCTGATCAGTGAAGTAAGTGAAAACTGACCGGATATTGCAACAGCAATTGGCATACAAATGAGATTTGCCGAGATTGAAATTGCTGCAAGTGATGCAAGTTTCTCACTTTTCAGATAACGAGTCAGATAGCTAGTCACTGGCTTTGAAAGGAGCAAAATCCCAGCGGTTGCTCCAACAGAGAGCGCAAATCCAGGATCAATTGCTTGAAATGGATCAAGCAGAATAAGTAAGGCGATTGCCAAGCCAAGAGCAGGCATTGCAGATGCTTTCTGCCCACGCGCCCTAGCAAGAAGCACGACGGAAACCATAACTGTTGCTCGCAAGACAGATGGTGAGGGGTGAACAAGGAAGATAAATCCAATAAGTACAAGTGAGTTAATAAGCAGTCTGATCCGAATACGAGTGATAAACCATTGCAGAAACCACATCATGAACGCTGCAATCACAACAAAGTTCTCACCGCTCACGGCCGTTAGATGTGTAAGCCCAGCCCGTTGCATATCAACTACAAATGGATGTCTTTCAAGTGAAGTGTCTCCCAATACAAACCCAGGCATGAGCGCTCCAGCATCTCCGCCTACCCGTGTTGCAACAGCCCTGTAATCGCTTCGAATAGCGCCAGAGATTAAACCAATCTCCCCTGCTCCATGTACAAAGGTGATGGCGCCTCTTTCCGCAAAAAGTCCTGCTACACGTTTTTCAGATGTGGAATAGAGAATCCCCCGACATGAAATCACAGTTCCGGGAAGAAAGTGAATCTGCTGAGGGGTAGTGAATCGAAGTGGTAAGTGCGTCTTATAGAGAGTCTTGTTTGCCTCTACCGAAATTGCAGTCACCAGCATGGTCGTAGTAGCAGGTCTTGTGTACCCAGCCATTACTTTTGGCTGACCCAGCACTGGATCAGAACGAACCGATGCGACAAGTAAAACGCTGATCTTTTTATCTAAAAATGGAGAGAGAAATGAATGAGAGAGTGACCTCTCCCTGATCCCCATAAGAAGGGCGCCTGCAAGAAGAGCTGTAATAAGAACTACCGCTGAGCTTTGATGCCAACCAATAAGCCATGCGATGAGCGGAATCGCAAGCATCATCCATATCGGAGAGATCAAACCAACAGCGGCCGCGCCTATCCAGATCGCAACACCTATAACAAAAAGGTGAAGATCTGGCCTTACACCCGAATAAAGCTTTTGAGATTGGCGAATTTGCTCTTGCCCATTCCACTTACTTTGCCTAAATCATCAATCGTTGCGAAGAGGCCGTGCGCCGTGCGATAGGTGAGAATCCTTGCTGCCATAACGGCGCCAATACCTGGAAGTTGTTGATATTGCGCAACCGTTGCGGTGTTTATATTGATTGTGCCGCTAGTGATCTTTGCTTTGCTTGTCGCGCCTGCCTTTCTCCCCTTTGATGAACTGGCAATAATTTGCGGTGCTCCCACAATTATTTGCTGACCATCGGAGAGCACCTGCGCCAGGTTGATATCGGTGAGTGAAACACCGCGCAGTTGTTTACCCGCTGCTTTAATTGCATCTGCTGCGCGCGCTCCTTGTGGGAGTGTGTAAATACCAGGATGTAATACCTTGCCCGAGACATCAACAACAATTGTTGTTGGAATGACTGGCGCAGGAGTAAAGACGGGGGTAAACGTCGGTTGTGGTGAAGGCTGTGCATTGCCACGTGAGAGTGAGAAAAAGATCGCTCCCACGGCAAGTGCGGCTGCAAGGGCTATATAAATAGCACGCTTTTGTATATCGCTAAATTGGGGAAATTCGAACATAGCGGCAGATTAAGCCAGGTGAAGTACGTGGATTGCTTAAGAAGTTATTGCTTGTGTATTAAATAACGATGTTAACAAGTTTAGGCGCGCGGGTAATAACTTTCTGCGCCTTACTGTCACCAAGTTCTGCTTTGATAGCAGCGTTCTCAAAGGCAAGTTTTTCTAAGTCAGCATCAGAGATATTTGGCGCGACCTCAATGCGATCCTTGATCTTCCCGTTGATCTGAAGGACAGCGGTCACTGCATCTTCTTCAAGAAGGGCAGGATCAATGGTTGGCCAACCAGCAAGTGCAATTGCAGGCTTATGTCCAAGGCGCTCCCACATATCTTCAGCTGTATACGGGGCAATGAGAGAAAGGGAGAGCGCGACTGCTTCTGCAGCTTCTCTGACAGCAGGATCTGCTGGTCCACATCCACTATCGATTGCCTTACGTGTGACATTTACAAGCTCCATGACGCGAGCAACTGCAACGTTAAATCGGAATGTTTCCACAGCAAATGAAATGTCATTGAGGCTCTTGGCTGTTGCCTTGCGAAGCGCTAGATCGCCCTTCGTGAAATCAACGCCTGGTTTGCTCTCAACGTCTCCTGATAAGCGCCAAGCGCGGTTTAAGAACTTAAATGAAGCGGCAGGTGAAACATCTGCCCAGTCGATGTCATCTTCAGGAGGACCTGCAAAAACCATAGAAAGGCGAATAGCGTCCACGCCATGTGTTGCAAGCTCATCAGATAGACGAACAAGATTGCCTCGCGATTTAGACATCGCTGAGCCATCCATCTGCACCATTCCTTGGTTTAAAAGAGCGGTGAAAGGTTCTGTGAAATTCAAATGACCGAGATCATGTAATACCTTGGTGAAGAAGCGTGAATAAAGAAGGTGCAAGATCGCGTGGGTTACGCCGCCAACATATTGATCTACTGGCAGCCATGTCTTTACTGCTTGGTCATCAAAGGCTTTCTCTGTGTTATTCACACTTGTATAACGCAGGAAATACCAAGATGAATCAAAGAATGTATCCATCGTGTCAGCATCACGCTTGGCATCTGCTCCACATTTTGGACACTTCACATTGACCCACTCTTCAAGTGCTCCAAGTGGAGATGCACCCTTTGGCTTAAGGTCTAGTCCTTTTGCGCTCGGCAGTTCAACTGGAAGTTGGCTTTCTGGAACGGCAACCTCACCGCACTTAGGGCAATGAATAATAGGAATAGGTGTTCCCCAGAAACGTTGGCGAGAGATGAGCCAATCGCGCAAGCGATAGTTCTTCGCGCCTTTTCCTAAGCCTTTAGCAGCAAGCTCTTGGGTAATTTTTTTAATCGCTTCATCTTTAGAAAGACCATTAAGAGATCCTGAGTTCACAAGCTCTCCGTCACCGCCTGTGGCCACTCCTGTGGCATTTGGATCTTCTTCACCTGTGTTTACGACAACTCTGACAGGTAGTTTCATTGCGCGGGCAAAATCTAAATCTCGTTGATCGTGTGCTGGAACGGCCATGATGGCGCCAGTTCCGTAATCAGCTAATACGTAGTCACTTGCCCAGATAGGTAACTTCTCCCCATTAACTGGATTAATCGCATAGCGCTCTAAAAAGACGCCGGTCTTTGGGCGATCTGTTGCAAGGCGATCGATATCACTTGCTGCTTTTGTTTTATCTAAATACTCGGCAAATGACTTCTCTGCAGGCGTTCCCTTGGCAAGCTCTGCTGCAAGTGCGCTATCAACTGCAACGACCATAAAAGTAGCGCCATATAAAGTGTCAGGACGAGTTGTGTAGATAGTGACAG
>TBL_comb47_HYPODRAFT_10007551_pt1 | contig 11366 bp, 5 predicted proteins | sample TroBogypolimnion_40_FD_10682 | JGI IMG/M metagenome (IMG submission 10682) | reverse complement strand
ATCCTGACCTCGAGAAAGAAGCTCATGAGTTCGCGTGCAACTTGGTGGCGGGCAGGATGCCCGCGCCACCGTGATCCGGGCATCCTGGCCGGATCCAAACGGTGTCATTCAACTTTCCTGGATACGNCCATTTCCCAGCCTGCCTCCCATTTTTCCAGCCCTTCGGCCCGGCTCCCAAGGCGGTGGCAAGTGGAATACCTGCCCAGATAAGGGGATGGCAGCGGGCGAAAGAATCCTCGACACGGCTGCGCCCGCAGGCCCAAGTGCCGCCGTGATTAATCACCGTTTGGCAGGCACGACCGTTGCCAAAGCGTTCCACGCAAACCGCTACAAGCACGAAAGAACACACAACCACCAACGTAGATACAGCCATGAAAAGAGAGAAGCTTATCAGCGCATGCTGCTTGCTGGCAACGGTGGCGATGTCAATCAGTGCCGCAGCGGCGGCGGACAAGTTCGACAAAGATCCGAAGCATCAATTGCCGCGACCGGACACCAAGGCTGCCGACCTCACCAAGCCAGTGAAGGTGTTCATCCTGATGGGGCAGTCGAACATGCTCGGCATGGGCGAGGTCGGCCCGGAGACCACCAAGGGAACGCTGGAGTATCTGACCAAGACGGAGAAGCGGTATGCGCATTTGCTGGATGACGCAGGCAAGTGGTCGGTGCGAAATGATGTCAGATATACTTTTGTCATGCAGGGCAAGGGAGGGATGCAGACGGTGCAAAACGATTGGCTCTCAGTGAGAGGCAAGACCATCGGGCCGGAGCTGCAGTTTGGCCATATCATGGGGCAGGTGCTCGACGAGCCGGTGCTTATCCTTAAAGCCTGCATCGGCAACCGCAGTCTGGGTTGGGATCTTTTGCCTCCGGGCAGCGAGCGCTTCGTTGTCGATGGCAAGACCTATGCGGGCTACAAGGACACGCCTGATTGCTGGGTTGAAGGTCAGCCGAAGAAGGAGGTCGCCTGGTATGCCGGCAAGCAGTATGACGACGATACCGCCAATGCCAGGAAGGTCCTGGGCGAGCTTGGCAAGTACTATCCCGGCGCCGAGAAATATGAAATCGCCGGCTTTGTCTGGTGGCAGGGCAACAAGGACCAGAATGCTGTCCATGCCGGCCGCTACGAGCAGAACCTGGTGACCCTGATCAAGAGCCTGCGCAAGGATTTCAATGCGCCCAAGGCGCCGTTCGTGCTGGCCGTGGGCTGCGGGACGCCCGGGCGCGAGAGCTTCGGGCTGCAGATTGCCGAAGCGCAACTGGCGATGAACGACGCCAAGAAGTACCCGGAGTTCGCCGGCAACGTGAAGTGCGTGGAAACCCGGGACTTCTGGCGAGAGGCCGATGTCTCGCCGAAAAACCAGGGCTACCACTACAACCGGAATGCGGAAACGTACATGGAAGTGGGCAACGCACTGGGTTGGGCCATGGCGGAACTGCTGAAAAAATAGTCATGCTACCATACACCCCAACTCTCCTCCGTCGCCCCGCCATGTGGCTGCTCGCCGCGCTCGGCTGTGTTTCTTCGTTGCACGCCGCCGAGCGCAAACCCAACTTCCTGTTTATCTACACCGACGACCAGCGCTGGGACGCGATGGGCGTGGTGCAGCGCGAGCAGGGCGAGCAGGCGCGCTTCCCGTGGTTCAAGTCGCCCAACATGGACCGCCTCGCTGCCCAGGGCGTGCGCTTCCGCAACGCCTTCGCCACCTGCTCGCTGTGCGCGCCGAGCCGCGCCGCGTTCCTAACCGGCCGCTACAATCACCTCAATGGCATAACAAACAATCACACGGAGTTTCCCGTCGATTCGGTCACCCATGCCACGCTGCTGCGTGCCGCCGGTTATACGACCGCCTACATCGGCAAGTGGCACATGGGCGAGCAACGCGGCCAGCGTCCCGGCTTCGACTACTCGGCGAGCTTCATCGGCCACGGCCGCTACATCGATTGTCCGGTTGAAATCAACGGCGTGTCCACTTCCACCAAGGGCTGGATCGACGACGTCAGCACCGACTTTGCGATCGGGTGGATGAAACAGAACCGCGAGCGGCCGTTTTCGTTGGTCGTCGGTTTCAAAAGCCCGCACAGTCCGCGCGGCGGCAACAATCTTCCCGAACGCCTGCGCAACCTCTATGCCGGTGAAAAGAGCCGCCCGGCACCGAATTTCGGCGTGCCCGCGATCTTCCATCCGCCCGACCCGGCCACCGGCAAGCAGTCGCAAGGACTCGCCGACAACGCGATCCATCTCGACTACCTCCGCCACGTCACCGGTGCCGACGAAAACCTCGGCAGGTTGTTAGACGCTCTCGACGACCTCGGCCTAGCAGAAGACACGGTGGTCGTTTACACCAGCGACAACGGTTACTATCTCGGCGAACACTGCCTCGGCGACAAACGCTCGATCTATGAGGAGTCGCTGCGCATCCCGATGCTCGTGCGTTACCCGCGCCTCTTCGGCACAGGCAAGGTCGTCGATGAGATGGTGCTCAACATCGACCTCGCCCCGACGTTCCTCGAACTGGCCGGTGTGCCCGTGCCGCGCGAGATGCAGGGAGCGAGCTGGAAGGCGCTGGCCGCCGGGCAGAAGCCGGCGAATTGGCGCCGGTCGTTCCTGGCGGAGTATTTTTACGAAAACGGCGGTGGGGACACTCCGACTTTGGTTGGAGTCCGCACTGCCAATGCGAAGTTCGTGCGATACCTCGGCCACCCCGAATGGACCGAGGCTTTCGATCTAACAGTCGATCCCTACGAGTTGAAGAACCTCGCCGCCGATCCCGCCGCCACGGCGAAACTCAGCGCCGAACTCGACATCCAGGTGAAGGCCGTCAACTACGCGGTGCCTCCGAACGCGGACCAACCTCGCCCCTCCGCCGAGCCATAGGTGACGAGAAGAGAAAAAGGAATTGTGTTATGAAGTGTGCGGGTTTCCTTTGCGGGGCTGTTTTCGGGACTTTTGGTGTCAGCTCACTTTTGGCCGGTCCCGCCGCGGACATCCTCTCGCGGGAGAATTTCATGGAGCCGCCAATCGGTGCGCGGCCAGGGGCATATTGGGCCTGGCTCAACGGCAATGTGGATCTGCCGCAGATCACCCGCGAACTGGAGGAGATGAAGGACAAGGGAATGAGCGGTGCCGAAATTTGGGACGTGCTCTGTATGAAGAATGACTCGGGCGCGGTCCCGGCAGGACCGCCCTTCCTGGGGCCGGAATCCGTCAAGGCCATCTCGCATGCCATCGATGAGGCCGATCGTCTCGGGCTGCGCCTGGGACTGGTGGCTTCCAGCAGTTGGAACGCCGGCGGCACTTGGGTCACGCCCGACTGGGGGCTCAAAGGGCTTGTGTCCACCGAGACGACTGTGAAGGGGCCGGCGCTCGTGGCGCAAGTGCTGCCGCGGGCGGCGGCGGCCTATTACAAGGACACGGCGGTTCTGGCTTTGCCCTCGCTCCCTAACAAGCTGATCGCCGGCGCGGCGTCGGTTGTCAACCTAACCGACCGGATGGATGCCGAGGGACGGTTGGAATGGAACGTGCCGGCCGGCGAGTGGGTCATCCTGCGCTTGGGTTGCGCCAACACCGGCGAGAAGCTGATGATTCCCAGCCCCAACTCCGTCGGCTTGGTCATCGACCACATGGATCCCGACGCCACGCAACGCCACTTCGACTATATCATCGGCAAGATCCTTGAAGTCAGAAAGGGCCTGGATGCGTTGAAGTACGTGGAAGTGGACAGTATCGAAGTCTCCCAGAACGCCGACTGGACCGACAACTTCCTGCGGGAATTCCGCAGCCGCCGCGGCTATGACCCGACACCTTACTTGCCTTTGCTCAAGGGCTGGAAGCTGGCAGAGACGGAATTGGCTGAGCGGTTCCAACGTGATTTCCTGCTGACGCGCAGCGATCTGTGGATAGATAATCACTATCGCAAAGGCAGCGAGCTGCTCAACCGCCACGGCCTGCAACTCGTGGGCGAGCCGGGACACGGCGGAAGCCCCATGGTCGAGCCGCTCAAGGCGCTGGGCGCGGTGGATGTGCCGCGCGGCGAATTCTGGAACAAGAGGCCGTTCTGGGTGATCAAGGAAGCGGCTTCCGCAGGCCATATCTATGGACGGCGCGTCATCGACGCCGAATCATTCACCAGTTTCCGCAACTGGCAGGAGGGACCCGCGGAATACAAGCAACTCGCCGACATTGCCTTTTGCGCCGGCATGAACCGGCTGACCTACCATAACTTCGCCCACAATCCGCCCCAGGCCGGGCTGCCGGGCTGGGTCTATCATGCGGGCGAACACATCAATGTGAACACCACCTGGTGGCCGGTCTCGAAGCCGTTTCACTATTATCTTGGGCGTTGCAGCTACCTGCTCCAGCAGGGCCTGCCGGTGGCCGACGTCTGTTATTATTACGGCGATGATGCGCCGAACCTGGTCGCGCCGCCGCGCGTGGACCCGGCACTGGGCAAGGTGGATCCGAACTTCTGCAAGCACTGTGAAAATGGCCCCGCCGCCCCGCTGCCACGGCAGAATCCAGCACCCACCGCTGCGCTCGGCGCAGGCTACGATTACGACGTGGTGAATTCCGACGTGATTCTAAACCGGATGAAAGTGCAAGAGGGGCGCCTCGTATTGCCCGACGCGATGAGCTACGGAGTGCTGGTGTTGCCCGAGCGGCAGGATATGCCGCTGGTGGTGTTAGAGAAACTCGAGGCGCTGGTTGGTGCCGGAGCCACCGTCCTCGGTCCCAAACCCACCCGGACGAACACGCTTGCCGACTATCCGCGTTGCGATCAGCAGGTCAAAGACCTCGCCGACAAACTCTGGGGAGACTGCGATGGCAAGACGGTTCTCGAGCGCCGCTACGGCCGGGGGCGGATCGTATGGAGCCGCAACCGGGTGCGCCAGGTGCTGGCCGACGGGGGGATCGGAGCCGACTGCACGTTCTCTGCCAAAACCGGCACGGATGGCCTTGATTATGTCCACCGCCGCACGGAGCGGGAGGATATCTACTTTGTCAGCAATTCCAACGACAAATCGTTAGATATGGAATGCGTGTTTCGAGTCAGCGGCAAGTGTCCGGAACTGTGGATGCCCGAGACTGGCGCGGTTGCGCGGTATCCGGTTTACGAGAGCGTGGCGGCCGGGACGAGGGTGCCGTTGCGGTTGCCGCCCTGCGGCTCGGTGTGCGTGGTCTTTCGCGATCCGGTCGAGGCCGAGCACCTGCTGGCCATGCCTGAGATCGTCGGGGCCGCTCCATCCGCAGAGGCTTTCCCTGCCACGGATGTCGAGCTGATTGCCGGGCGCCAGGGCAACCTCGAATTGCTGGCATGGAGAGGCGGCACCTGCGTGCTACGCGGCACCGGCGGAATGCGCCGTGAGGTTGTGGTCGAGCCAGTGCCGGCACCACGGGAACTCAGCGGCCCATGGAAGGTGAATTTCGCCAAGGGCCGCGGCGCTCCCGAGTCAAAGGTTTTCGAGGATCTCCATTCCTGGAGCAACGATCCGGAGGCAGGTGTGAAGTACTTCTCCGGCACGGCGGCCTACCACCAGCAATTTGAGATGAGTGCCGATTGGATCAAGGGCGCCGAGCGCGTGTTCCTTGACCTGGGCCGCGTTCGAAATGTTGCCGAGGTGACCCTGAACGGCAAACGGTTGGGTATCTGCTGGACTCCTCCCTGGCGTCTTGATGTGACAGGCATTCTCCAGCCTGGCGCCAACACGCTCATCGTGGAGATCACGAATCTCTGGGCCAACCGGATGATTGGCGATGGGACGCTGCCTCCGGAAAAACGAATCTGTCGAAGCTCCCTGCCTCCTCTGCAAGGCGCACCGCTTGAATCAGGCCTGCTCGGCCCCGTGCGAATCATTCCGGCAAGGCATATTGAATTATAGCAGCGGATTTGAGTCGGCAATTATGAGCAAACAGTTCCCCATATTCAGGGTGTCTGATGCCGTGGCAACGCAGTGGCCAAGCCGCTCAGCCAGCCCATAAATCGGTCTAGTCACGGATGAAATAATGCTTGCCAACGGCGCGGGTGCGGCACCAGGTTCCTCCCGTTGAGCGTCCGGCAGGGCGCGTGCACCGTGTCCCTGCCCCATCCCGAAAAGCTTTTCTAACATAATAATTTCAACGATAGGAACCACCATAGTGATAAAGGCAAATGAAGTGTTAGTTATGGCATGTCTGCTGGCGGTGACGTCACTGGGCGTCGCCAATGTATCGGGGGCCGCCAAGCAAGCCGGGCCGGAGACCCCGCTCACTGCGGACGGGGAGAAGCTCGTGGCGAAATATGCCGACATGCTCAACGTCATGCAGGCGGATATCGGCAAGGAGCTGCCGAAGGTGAGCGAGCAAAATAAGACCGCCTTGCAGAAGGCCCGAGAAGCGACCAAGGTGGCCTTGGACGAGGCGAACGCCAGGCAGGCGGCCTTGGATGCCAACCAGAAGCCAAAGGGACTGTTGGATCATCGGAAGGGTTGGGTCAGCAAGGCAGCCAAGGCGGTGGCGGCGGCGGAGGCGAAGATCAAGCAGGCGACAACGGAGGCAGCCCGCAAAGAGGCCCGGGACGAGCTGGCCAAGGCGACGGCCGATGGCGACCTCGGAGCCATCGAACTGAAAAAATCCCAGGAAGCCGTGGACAAGGCGCAAATCGACGAGCCGAGGCTGACCCAGGCGAATCAGGCGGCCCAGGCAGCACTGGCGCGGGCGCGCGATGAGGAGCAAGCGGCAGCCACGGTCATCCTGACGGCCATGGAGTCGTTCCTGTCTAGCGACAAACTGGACGCGAAGCTCGTCAAGTGTGCGGTACTGGCTGAGGCGACGCCGCGGGGATTGGCCGGGTTCGCCCAGCAGGGCAAGGCGCAGGCGACCCTGGTGGAGAAGCTTTTGGGTGACAACGCCTTGATGAAGCAGATGCTCGAAGCCGGCGGCGCCAAGTTCGGCAAATACGGCCGGGCGATGGAAATTTACACGGCGATTCAACAGGCCAGCGCGAAGGCCGGCGAAGGCACCCTACAGCGCTTGGCGCTGGGCACCAGTCTGGAACATGCCGTGCCGCTTGCGCAGTCCAACCCCAAGGACCAGCTCGATGCGCCGGCCATCGTGGACCCGGTGAAGCGGTACTTGCATTATGAGAAGGCGTACCTCGATGGCGAGCTGGATCCCGCGTTCAAAAACCTGAGCGTCTGGGAATACCGGATGGTCGTTGACTGTGACGCGCCGGATTCCATTCTGGCGTGGGGGCGCGAGATGCTGCGCAACTACCGGCCAGACCATATCTACAACCCCGACTACGGCTGGCGCTATTCGGTCACCGTCAGGACGGAAGTCCCCTACGGGACACAAAACCAAAAGTATGATCTCCCGTCGCTGCAGAACTATCAGAATATCATCAAGGATGGGGGCGTGTGCGGCCGGCGCGCGTTCTTTGGACGCTTCATCCTGCGCAGTTTTGGCATCCCGACCTGGGGCGTGACCCAGCACGCCCATGCCGCGTTGAGTCATTGGACGCCGAAAGGCTGGGTGATCAATCTCGGCGCGGGCTTCCAGTGGAGTTGGTGGGAAAAGGACGAGGCTCCGCGCAGTGGGACGGACTTTCTGTTGGAGACCCAGGCGCGGGCGCACGCGCAGGATTACTGGAAAGTGCTGCGGGCGCAGTGGATCAGCCGCATCGTTGGCGAGCAGGCATACAACGAGCGCCAGCACGTCGCGGGCGGCTTCTGGAGCGGCATGGCTCATTACCAGGCGGTTGCAATTGCGGCCAAGGCGGTGGGGTTGGGCCCGCTCGGCCAGGAACTTGCCGAAGCCAATGAGTCGAAGCAGGACGGGAAGGTTGAGCAGGAAAGGTTGGCCGAGGCGGACCGGAAGGTCGTGGTCGGGTCGGACGGCGCCATCACCATTCCGGCGGTGGCCCACAGCAAGCCGGCGGGGCCCTTCATCGCCATGAAGAGCTTCGCGGGCGGCATGCAACTGCATTGCAGCGGTGGCTTCACGGCCGACTACACAGTTGAGGCAGCGCAGGCCGGCAAATATGCGCTGGCAGCCCGGGTGGTGACGGCGCAAGAAGGCCAGAAGTTTCTGCTCACGGCGAACGATGCCAAGGAGCCGGTTGAAATCGCCGTGCCCTACACCATCGGCAAGTGGCAGCAGACCCAGCCGGTAGAGCTGTCCCTGGTCAGCGGGAAGAATGTCCTCCACTTCGCGCTCCAAGACGGGAGCCGCGGGGTGACCGTCAAGGAGTTCTCACTCAAGCCGGTGAAGTGACACTTCGCTGGCCTGGCATGGTGACATTTGACAAAGGAGCCATCCGATCGTTCATATCCCAAACGGACCCAGCCCTGATGGCTCTTGAAAGCCCGCCTGAACGTCTGTCCCAACCGGCATGCGGCGCACCGCCAATACTAACATAATACCCGGAGATTGGTTTTGGTGCGCCGATGCGCCAAGCGACCAAGGGCGGCAGCGTCCCCGGCACACGACGCATTCTTGGAAAGGAATCAACCACAAGCAAAGGAGCAAACAAACATGACTAACAAACCAGCAGTATGGAAGCTCGCCGCGCTTGCGATGGCGGGACTTGTCCTTCAGGCAAGCGCGGCCAACGACATTCCGGCAAANTTGCCCCGGCCCGACGGGAAACCGGGTGATGCCACCAAACCGGTGAAAGTATATGTCCTCGCCGGCCAATCCAACATGGTAGGCATGGGTGATATCACTGGTGCCCGGCCGCTCTATCCGAGTGTTTTCCTGTCGGCCGATCCGCGCGTCGTTCCCGGCGGCATGCCGGTCGGAGGCTTCGGGCTCGCCGCACACGGGATCTATCAGTCGGTCGATGCCGACGCGGCGAAAGGCGCGAAGGTCTCTCTCCTCAAGGGTGCTTACGATCCCAAGACGGATTACACCAGATTGGCGCCGACCAAGACCGCCACGGTGGCTTTGGGCACAGCATCCGAAAAACTGCCCAGCATGGACGGCCCCTATACGGTGGTGGTAAGTGCCGCCATTGACGTGCCGGCCACTGGGACCTACACGGTTCACGCGGGTTTTGAAGACAGCTCACATGCCGTTGTGACGCTGGAAGGCAAGGAGGTGTACCGCAAGGAGGTTGGCGGCAAGCCGGTGATCGCGAAAGTCGTTCTCGAAACCGGCAAACGTTATCCGCTCACCATCACCTACCTCATGGGCGGCTCGGCGGCGTTCTGGTTAGAGCAGGTTGACATCGAGGGCAAAGGTGATCTGGAAACGGTGACGAAGCAGGACCACAAGTTCACCTATCTGCTGGATGACGCGGGCAAGTGGAGCGCGCGCAACGATGTGTTCTACAAGGAAGCCCGCCTGCATCCGGAAGGCGCCGGTTCGCCGCTGTCAGCGACCTCGAACAATGGGAAATTGATCGGCCCGGAACTCGGATTCGGATATGTTATGGGAACGTTTCATGACGAGCAGGTGTTGCTGATCAAGACGGCGCAAGGCAACCGCTCTCTGGGTTTTGATTTCCGCCCGCCATCGAGTGGTCGCGCGGAACCTGCGGATGAAAACGAAGGGCTGGAGTACCGCCTGATGGTCAAGGGTGTTGGTGAGACCCTCGACAAGCTCGACAAGATCGTGCCGGGCTACAAGGGGCAGGGTTACGAGATTGCCGGCTTCGGATGGTTCCAGGGGCACAAGGATAGCGGCTCGACGAAGGAGGAGTACGAGAAGAACCTGGTCAACCTGATCAACGACCTGCGCAAGGATTTCAAGGCACCGAAGATGCCGGTGGTCGTGGCCACCGTGGGCTTTCACGGCTACCAACTGGGTGAGGGGCCATGGAAGGGCGTCTGGGAAGCGCAGTTGGCGGTGGGCGATGCCAAGCAGCATCCGGAGTTTGCCGGCACGGTGGCGGCGGTGGACACCCGCGATTTCTGGCGCGAGGTGGCAGAGTCGCCACGCGAACAGGATTATCACTACAACCGCAATGCCGAAACCTATATGTTGGTGGGCGAAACCATGGGGCGGGCGATGGTGCGCCTGCAGGGCGGCAAGGCCGAGGCGCTTCCGCGGTCGGATCGTGAAGCGCGCACCGCCGCCCGGGTGGCCGCCGAGGCTGCGAAGCCGGTGCCCACGGAGGAACAGAAAGCCGCCTCGCTGGAGGCAATCAAACCGCTGCTCCTGGACGGCGCGCTGGTGGCATTCGTGAACAACCCGCGGTATCAACCGTCATTGCAGGCGGACCTCAAAGGGCAGAAGCCCGCAAGGGTGTCGCCGTATCTGGATGACACATTGGATGAAGCGGCCAACTATTACCGCACGGCCGGCATCATGGACTACGAGTGGAAACCCATCGGCGGCGACCTCAATGGCAAGTTGTGGGATTACCACAGCTTTGATCTGCCGGCAACCGAGGACAAAGCGAAGGGGATCAGCGACATGAAGGTGACCTGTCCGGCCGGGATGGAGAACTGGTTCGCACCGGACTTTGATGCGAAGAGCGCGGGTTGGAAAAGCGGTGCGGCGCCATTCGGCGTGCAAGGCGACGAGCCGCCGGTCCCCATCCCGGATTGGTACAAAGGCACCAAGCGCGATGAGCCCAAAACAGCGATCAAGGGGGACGTGCTGTTGATGCGCCGCACCTTGGATTTGCCGCCCTTGAAAGCAGGGTGCCGCTACCGCATCCGGGTCGCCGGCAGCGTGCATGCCAACTTGGGCGAGGGGTTCGCGATCTATATCAACGGCAAGCTGCTGGCCGAGTCGAAAGCCGGTGTCGCCGCCTGGCGCAGAGAGGGGAAAAAACCCCGCGGCGCTCATGTCTGGGCCGATTTCCACGATGAATTCAAAGCCGGCAAGGTGACCATCGCGGTGAGCAACTTCCCGATGAACAACCGGACGGCCGGTGCTTTCATCCCGGTTGGCGCCCCCTTGACAGTTTGGCTCGAAGAGATGAAGGTCCCGCCGCTGGGAGAGCTGGAGTAATCAGTTAATCAAATGTTCGGGCAAAGAGAACCACTGGAAACATGCATAAATCCGTGTAATCCTCTTCAATCCGTGCAATCCGTGGTAAAGAGCGCCGCTGCAACCCTTTCCATCTCACTTTTTAGGATGAAGGCTTCATTAAGAATCACACTCGCCGCGGCGCTCGTCCTGGCGCTCGCTGGCCAGGGGCAGGCCGCCGGCTTCTATGCCTATTACACCAAGCTGAACTACACCCAGCCGCCCCCGTCCGAGGTGCTCGGAAATATCCCCGTCAATGCTGCCAAGACGTTTGCCGGCAGCAAGCCGGACAAGGCCGACGAAGTGCCCCGCCCGCCCCGGCCGGGACAGGTTCGCTGGGGAAAGTACGCCGATCTGGTCATTAACATCGCCGATGGAAGCCAGCTTGTGTTCAGCCGGGCCACGGGCT
>TBL_comb47_HYPODRAFT_10007550_pt1 | contig 11366 bp, 19 predicted proteins | sample TroBogypolimnion_40_FD_10682 | JGI IMG/M metagenome (IMG submission 10682) | reverse complement strand
GGGCTGGAAGCATAGTGCCCCCAGTTCAGGCGCAGGCCGTGACAAGGCCGCCATTGGCGGCCGGAGTCACGCACGCCTGCCACAAGGACACAACCAAATTGGTTCAAAGGGATTTCCAAAGACTCAATTGCTCTGGTATTTGACTTTATAGGTTGGAATGACCCTTCAGCCGTTGATCCATCAAGGCAACCAATGATCCGGTTGAACAACCCTGCGGATCTTGCTTCCTGGTTTTGGGACCACCTTGAACCCGGCCTTACAGCCACCGAAGATGATTGTTTCGCAGCCTGGGAACTGAGAGCGGCTCTCAGGCGCCTGACTCATGCGCACATATCTGGCGAACCCTTCGCAGAGGCCGACTGCAACTTTGTAAATGCCTGGGCCGCGAAGCCAAGCCTGCTTCCTGTCCTCGTTGGAAATGGGATTAGGTGGAAATGCCCGAACATGAGCGCGGCCCTGGCCCATATTGCATATCTTGGCGTTCGTCTTCTTGGCGAATCGCCCCGAGGTCAAATTCGCAAATGTGGTGGGTGCAATTTTCTGTTCTTTGACTCGACTGGCAGAGGCAACCGCCACTGGTGTTCCATGAATCCCTGTGGCAACCGTGCGAAGGTTAGCGCCTTCAACCGGCGCAGACGTGAGGAGCATTCGGAGCCAACCTAGCTGGATGGCGCGAGCGTAGTGGGATTGTCTTGCCAGCTAGCTGCTCTTGGGCATAGAGGGAGCGAGGCGGATGGCTAGGTCATCTATCAGGCAGTCCCCCAGTGGCAGTGTCCTCAGTTGGCGCTATGCGCCTCTTCGCTGGTCTGCTTCATCTCCCGGTCCAGGAACGCCTGAATTTCGGTGACGGGAACGAGGATCTTCCGACCGAGGTGGATCACGCGCAAACGGCCTTCCGCCGCCAACGCGTAGGCAAGGGTGCGACCGATGTTCAGGACTTCTGCGGTTTCTTCAACCGTGTAAGCCATCTTGGGAAGGGTGGGGTCTTCGATAGGAATCTGAAAAGTCCTGTGGCGCGTCATGTGTTTCCTGTCCCCGTGCGTCAGTGCCCGGTTCTAGGCAATACAGAGAAGGTTTCTTATGGTGCCGAGAAAGTTTCTCTGCTCCCGACTGATGCCGAGTGTTGGGGAGTCTCTAAATGACACCTGCGTGACATGGTTAGGTATTTTGGTAAAAATACGGCAACAAAAAGGCCCCTCTAAAGGGGCCTAAGTGTTGTAGTGCCTGTGTTTCTTTTGGTTGGCGCGAGTGGAATCGAACCACCGACCCCTACCGTGTCAAGGCGTCGCGAGCGGTCAGACAAACAAGGGTGAAACAGGGTGAACAATCTAAATCGTGCGTTTTCAGAGGTATTGCCCAAGGGGTTTCATCCGGTGTTAATCTCATTCGTCAAGTCGTTTCCCAGCCGTTTCCCAGCGAGGTTTTGATGGTCCGCTCCAAGCGCAGCACTGCGGTCGATACGTGGACCAAACGTCAAGCCCTGCCTTGCGGGGTAGAGCACTTGGACACCCTTTCCAATGGGTGCTATCTCATTTATTACCGGCCACTTAACGGGGCTTCCGGCTCCTGGAAAGGGCAGTGGTATGACCCGGAAACCCGCAAGAAGAAGCGGGAGAAGTTCGGATCTGCCGATGACCTCCTGGTGGCTGATGGGATCAGGGTCCTGTCCTACACTCAGGCCGAAGAGAAGGCAGAAGCCTGGTTCAAGGAATGCTCTCAAAAGGCCGTGCTGGAGGCCGGCGGCGAGGTGCCGCATGAAGGCCCCTACACGGTCAATGACGCTTGGGCTGACTACCTCGCGGACGCCAAGACCCGGGGTGTTCACGGCGTCAAGATCATGGACCAGAACTATCAGGCCCACACCGCGCCGGTCCTGGGGCCTATCGACGTCAAGAAATTGACCGTCAAGCGCATCCGCACCTGGCATCACGCGCTGGCAGCCCAGGCGAAGCGCAGGACGGGCCGAAAGCGGCTGGATGGGGAGGACGTGCTGTTTCAGGACGCGCCTACCTCAGAGGACGCCATCCGGGCCCGGAAGGACACGGCGAACCGAATCCTGTCCGATCTGAAGGCGGCCCTGAACTTCGCCAAGGTCAACAAGGGGATAGGGCGGGGAAACGACTGGCGGGAGGTCAAGCCGTTCAAGAAGGTGAGCAAGTCCCGGATCCGCTTTCTCAACGTGGATGAACAGCAGCGCTTGGTCAACGCCTGTGCCGCGGACTTCCGCCTCCTGGTTCAGGGGGCGCTGTTCACTGGGGCCCGCTATGGCGAATTGACCAAGATCCAGGTGCAGGATTTCAACCCCGAGTCAGGCACCGTGTTCATTGAATTCGGGAAGGGGAAGGATGGCTACAAGCCTCGCCATGTCGTGTTGACCAAGGAGGGCCGGGAGTGGTTCAGTTCTCACGTTGCGGGGCGATCCCCGGATGCCCTCATGTTCCAGCGAACAAATCCTGTTCACCGCAGGGGTAGAGCAGAGGCGCTGAAGGGATTCGACGGCTGGGCATCCTACGATGAGACCCCGGCCATGGAGGATGCCTGCGAGGCGTCCAAGATCGGCAAACTGACGTTCTATGAGTTGCGCCACACCTATGCTTCCGGCCTCATCAACAAAGGTGTCCCTCTGGCCTTCGTCGCTGAACAACTGGGACATGCCGATATCCGGATGGTCCAAAAGCACTATGGCCACCTTTGCCCAAGCGCCAAGGCGGATTCGATCCGCGCCCTGGCGCCCGTTCTGGGCATCGGTGGCCAACAAACAGTGCAATCCCTGGAGATCAAGAAGGCTTAAGCGGCCTTGATGTCGGCGGGGTCATCCGCAAAGCGTTCCAGTTCCGCGTCGGAAATGACGACCCGACCGTAGATCCGCTTTCCGTGGAGGTGGCCATCGTCCATCAGCCGCAGCACCAGGGACTTGCCGAGGCTCAGGAGTTCAGCGGCCTCTTCGATGTAGTAGGCCTTCTTCCTGGGGATCTGATGCTGTTCTTCGGGAGGCGGTGCGGCGGCGGGCGTGGGTGTAGGGGGTGTTGATCTTCGTCTCATGGATCTGCCTTTGCGGTCAGTTCTGACCGAGGGTCACGCTGTTTCCAGCAGGGTAGGGGGCATTTGAAGGGTGCGGATGGTGTCGTCCTGATCGTTCCAGTCGATCCAACCTGTCTTTTCCAGGAGCCGCTTGCGCCAAGCGAGCGCTGCCGGGAGGGAGTTCTGCAACCCTTCTTGGCGCCCGTTCCAGCTCCAGGCCATGCTGTCGGCGCTGTTGAGGTAGCAGCGGGCTTCCTTGACCCCCTGCATCTTGAACCCGAAGCCGTGCAGGTTGTAGACCCCTGCTTCGTCCCGGAGCACCCGTAGGATCTCCACGGACTCCGTGGTGGCTTGCCGGGTGCAGATGGAGCCCACCCCACAAGCCGGGGCCTCGCGCACGTCCAGGCCCCGGCGTTCGTATAGTTCCAGGTGGTTGAGGTAGTGGTGGATGTGCAGGCCCTGGAGGACCGGAGCCCAGGGTAGATCCGGGTCAGCATCCATCAGGTCCATGTAGGACTGGACGGTGAGCATCTGGTGGACCGTGATTCCGTGCCCGGTCTTTGTCTGGATCTTGGGTTCGCACATCCAATCCTGCACGGCGGCCCACTGCAGGTTGCCGATGCATTCGAAGTAGCGCCGCACCGCCTTGGCATAGGCCCGGGGCGTCTCCTCCCAACGGCCCTGCTGGTCCAGTTGGGTGAACCCTCCACTGTCTAAGCACCAGGGCGCCCGGGATCTGGGCAGGCTCATCCGGTCCCGAAGGCGCCGATGGGAGACGAAGCATGGCACAGTGACCCGTTCCAGCCAATCGGGGTGATGGATGCCTAGGTAGAAGGTTCCCATCTAGACCGATTCGACCTTGATCCCGACGATGCGGGCCAGGGCCTGGAGGAGATCGCCGCCGTAGCAGTTCCCCTCCCCATAGCCCCCGGCGGTGCGGTCGCCGTGGGAGTCCGCATCGGCCAGTTGGAGGTCTTCCGGCTCGGCTCCATCCGCGTAGGGGTTCGACTTGTAGAGCGTCCAATCATCGTTGTCCACGATGGCGACGCAGCCGGGGTTGGCCTTGATGATCTCGGCCAGTTCGGCGATGGGGTTGCGGTTCTTTGCCATGATGCTCTCCCTGTTCAGGCTCGCGCCTGTGCCACGTCGGTTTTGATGGAAGCCACTATCTCTGCGACCTGTTCCTTGTCCATGTCGTGTGGGATGACGATGTGATGGTGGATCGAGAAATGGAGGTGCTGGGGCTCCTTGAACTTTTCGATAATGAGCGCAGCCCACACCAGGACGGCGAGGGCGATCGGGACCGTAACCCCCCAGGGAATCCAGGTGGAATCCATGAGGGCGAGGCACCGCGCCTTGCCCATGCTGTCTTGAATCAGGCTGTTGGAAGCCCAGTGGATCAGGAATCCGGCGATGACAAGTTTGAGCCAGGGTTTCATTCGTGTGCCCTCCTTGGGCGAATAGGTTCAAGCAGCGCCGCACTCGCCTTCATCGGATTCCCATCCGTCGAAGATGCGGGCCATGAACTCGGTTTCCCTCTCCTGGTATTTCTCCGCGAGAAGGCGTTGAAATTCAGCAAACTCCTGACGGCCGGTACCCAATTCGTCCAGGCGGCAGAGCGTCTCGAAACTGGCGTTCGCCTGGAGAAACAGGTTCCAAGACCACCCACGACCGAGGCCGATGGTTGAGCCCAGGTTGTCCTCCCGGATGGCCCGCAGCATAGTCCGTGCCTCGATCTGGAGGCCCTTCGCCACAAGGCCGGGGTCACGGTTCGCCAAGGCCAGCAGCTCGCCGTGCTTCGTGGCGGGGCAGAGCCAGCAAGCGCTCTTCCCTGGATCGGGCAACCCAGCGCCCTGGATGATCGCCCGGAGGTCGGGTCGCTGCAGGCCAGCGTCTCGGAGCGGGTAGTGAAACTGGATCTGGTCCGTCCCTTGGTTGGTTGACCGGCGCATGTCGGCAGGGCTGGCATCATAGCCGATGAGCTTGTGGACCGGGAGCCCACACGCCCAGGCATGCTGCGCAGGCGCCCAGGCCCGGATGTAGCGGTCCATTTCTTCGACCTTCCACTTCAGGCTGCAGCTCTTCCCGCCGTAGGCCAGGGACGGCATCTTGTTGAGGGTCTCGCATTCGCCATGGAGCGACTTGTGCTTGAGCCCACGTTCGGCCTTCGCAACCACAGTAATCGGTGGGAATCCGTTGGCTTGGAGGTATCGGCCCATGGCCTCCCGGTAGCGGTAGGTTTCAGGCTTCTCCGATCCGGTGTCGGCGAAGATGATCAGGTCGGGCCGTGCATCTGCATCACCGTCGTAGAACATTCTCACCAGCAGCACCAGCAGAGCCGAGCTATCGGTTCCGAGCCCGTAATTGACGATCAGCGGGGCCTTGACCAGGGTGGGGACGTGGATCTGCTTCCACTTTCGACCCACCTTGGCATCGGCATCGAACCCGCCATGGGCACGCTCTAACGTGGGGATTTCGATGATCAAACAGGGCCTCCGATCAACCAGCCCGTTCGCGGAGGCGGCGGGCGGCACAGAATTCTGGGTAACTGGCGGGGTATTCGAGGCGCACCCCGTAGAGGCGGCAGGCCCAGGATGTGTAGTAGATCCCCTTCACCCGCCTCACGCGCTCATTCAGGCCGTCCCTGATGATGTTGGCTTCCTCCCAGGTCTTCCCGGTCGCAATGAGCCTTTCCGGGCCGCGTGATGCGGGCCGCAGGTAGACCTGATACCGTGAGATCGCGCCCCACTTGGGATCAAAGCCGTGGTGATCGAGATCGCGCCAGGTCGCTTCCTTCCGCGGTGCGTTCTCTCTGTCTTCCCAACAGGTATCAGCCATCGGGACGTCTACTGCCGGCGGGGAGCGCCATGCTGCTCCATGCAGGCGACCCCCACGGCGACCACCTTGCGGATTTCATCCAGGGCCTTCCGGTCCCCATTGGCGCACTGATAGGCCTTGCGGGCATCCTCCAGGAGGGATTCCATGATGAGGATCCAGGACCCGAGTTCATGGGGATGATCCTCGATATCGCCCCACTTCCGGTCCGGGGGGTCGCGCTCCCCGTCGATGAGGGCATAGACAGTTTCACGGTTCATCTCGCGGTTCACGGCGTTCTCCTTGGTATGGCTGCAGCAGCCTTTCGGCGGGTTGAACATCAAGTCGTGGGCGATGGCGTCCAACGGAACGGTGACGGGCCTGGGGTGCGCTGAAATCCAATCCGAGAAGCTCTGGCGCGTCTCGGTAAGGGACTGCAGCAGCGCGTAAGCCAGGACCATGGCGGTGTGCTCGCGGCACCAGCCGTGCCGGTCTTGAAGGGCCAGCACTCGATGGATCATGGGGTCAACATGGGACAGTTCGAGCAACGCGAACCAGAGGTCGCCCGACGGCATAGCTGAAGGGTCTTTGAACTTGATCACCTCACTCCTTTTTCTGGGCAGGATCGGTCGAACCCAAAACGGGGCCCGATCCTGCCGCTTCCATTTCGTTGCAAAGTGGCGTCAATACTGTTCTCAATAGGTGAGGCAACTTCAAGCTGCGATGGTCAAAATTGACGGCTGGCGGCGTGCCCGTTTCCGGTCCCGGTATTCCTGTTGAATCTGCCGCCACTCAGCACAGGTCTTGAACCCCGGCTCGGGCGGTCGGCCACAGTGGAAGCACTTCCCGGCGGCCTTGCGACCGTTCCGAAGGGCCATCTGTTCCTCGACCTGTTTCTCTGCGCAAGACCCGCACTGGGTAGCGCCTGGCATGGCGTCCCGGCACTTGCAGGACACACAGGTCCCGGTCTCTTTGAGCGCGTGGTAACGCTCCGTGTAGGCGCTCATGCTGCCGCCCGTCTGAGCGCCCAGGTATTCCGCATGGCCACGGCCCGGGTCTCATCGTGCATGGCCCTCGCCCGTTCCATGGCGGCCAGCTCGGGGTTGATCGTGTCGCCCTTGGGCTCGTAGATCCCTGGCCAGCGGGGCATGTCTGGGATGGGTTCGGTTGACCCCAGGACCAGACGATCATAGATGGCCACCATGCGGATCCGGCGCTGCTCCATGAAGAGGCGCGGCAGGCCGGTGCCGTGCTTGAGGATGTCGGCGAGGCTACACATGGCTGACCTCCTGAAAGAGCGGCGTCTCGCCCAGTTCTTCGGGTGTTGGGATGGGAGAGAGGCATGGGGCATCAGGCCAAGGGGCAAGCCTGAAAAACCCGTCGATGATTGGCGCAATGCGTTTGGCGCAGTCAGGGCAGCGATCTGACCTCATGGCCTCGAAGGGAAGCCGCTTGCAGGTGAAGACCAGCCACCCCATCTGGTTAGCCTCGGTCTGGACAACGCCGCAGAGTTCGCACTTGGGCTTAATCGGTTCGAGGTTCAACGGTGCCTCCTTGCCAGCCATTCGATTTGGGACTTGGCTTTCTGGTGTTCCTCGCAGAGGTAGAGCGACCCGATGAGGGCGAGGAAGGCCAGGGCCGTGAGCCAGATCTTGGCCAACTCGGAGCGGGTGAATTCGGGGTAGTGGCTCACGACACCTCCCAGGTCAGGGCCTCATCCAGCGTGAGGATCGGCAGACCGACATCGAGCGCGAGTTGCCGTTCCTCGCAGGCACCCTTGGATTGCTCCCAGCCGGGCAGCAGGACCAGCACGTCCCGGGTGGGGCTCATGTTGCGGATGGTGAATCGGCAGCGCTCCATGGCGTCGTCCCAGGTCGCATGGTGGGAGCCGGCGGTGTGCGGGACGATGGGGTGAAACCCCTGCTTCGTCAGGCTGCATCCAGCCACCAGGGCCCGGGAGATGTTGTGCAGGACGCGGGTCCTGGTGTCGGCGCTGTAGGACCCTGCTACGTATGCCTGTCGGATCATCCTGCCCTCCTGAGCGATTCGGAAAGGGCGTCACAGGTTGAGGTCAGCGAAGCGTTCTCCCTGGTCAGGGCCAGGATGGTGTTGCCGTCGCTGGCCCGCCATTCGCCGAAGAGCTTGACTTGTTCGCGCAGGGTTTCGAGTTCACGCTCCAGGTTCTCCCGCAGGCCTTGTTCATGGTTCAGCACGGAGGTGAGGCGTTCCACCTGGGTGCGCTCGACCTTCACGTCCCGACGGGAGAGGGAGAGTTCGGTGCTCAGCCTGTCGATCTCCGCTTCCAGGTGGTTGGGATCGGCATCCTTGACCACGCTGAGCAGGTTAGGCGGCACGTAGGGGTGGGGATCGGTGGCGGTCACGGCTGCACCTCGACAGGGTTGGCTTCGCGCAGGTAGCCGGCGCGGATGGCAATCTGCACTTGGCGGAAAGTCCAGTTCTGGGACCATCCGAAGTGAATTGGCTTGTGGTTGTAATAGACCCAGGCGTGCTGATCTATGAGCTTGGCGAAGCGGGAGACGCTGGTGATCTTGCGGCCAGGGGTGAACTTCCGGGGGCGAATCATGGCGTCACCGGAGGGGAGAGCAGGGCCGCAACGCGATCCCGCATTTCATGCGTGAAGGGCCTGTGTTCAGGGTCGCAAAACCACGCCAGAATTTCCTGAAGCACCGGCTTGGTCTGGTCACAGTGGGCCTTGAGTCGAGCCACTTCTTCCTCGGACCTACGCCACGCGTCATTGGAAGATTCGTAGCATCCCCGGTAGAACAACTCCATACAGGCAGGGCATTCGCAGTCTTCGATGGAGCCCGGTTCGTGCGTCTCGGGGGCTTCGAACTGGGCCTCGGTTCCCTGGTGGAACGCATACAAGGCCACGTCCACCAATACCTGGACCAGGGGGCGGCGAGTCTTTTCATCAAGGGTGAAAGTTTCCATTAGGCGACCTTCTTCATCTCTCCTGAATCCAGGAGCCATAGGACGGAGTTGTAGACAGCCTCCAGGAACATGAGCACGCGCTCTGCCCGGGGGAGTAGTGGGCCGCCTTCGGGGCGACCGTCAATGACGTCGTGGCAATGGCCACAGAGGAAGGCAACCAGGTCATGGGCCTTGTGGCCGGTGCCGTGGCCGTGCCGGATCTCGTTGGAGTGGCACCCGACCATCTCGCCCTCGCGGCCCCCCATGCAATACATGCAGTGAGGGGCGCGACGGGCGGCTTCGAGGATCTTCGGATTGCGGTAGCAGACGACCTTGAAGCAACTGCGCATGGTCAGGCCGCATTCTGAAACAGCGGAACCGCACTCAAGGAATCGCGGAGATGGGCGATCATCTCGTTTTCGTAGTCGCCATATGCGTTAATCGGGCAGATTTGAACGAATACACCCTTGTATGCCGCGATGGCCATTGATTTGGTGGATACGGCGATATGTAGGAACCCTTCGGGATGGCCTAGCGCCTTATTGGCCATGGTCAACATTCCCGATTGGAACCGGACCCCTGCCAAGGGGCCGAACTGCGATTCTGACTGAGGGGTTGCGCTGGGGATGATCTTCATCCAGCGGGGGTATACCGAATCTGCCCCAACCCACCGCATGGACTGGGTAGGAAACCCGGCCAGGTGAAGCAGCGCCTCGGTATCGGTGATCTCCAGATCGGCGATGGTGTTCTTCTTGACCCGGATCATGCCGATCTTGTCAGCGAGCTTGCCGGGGATGATCAGGCGGCGGTCGCCCAGGTCCTCGTCCTTTTCGACCAGATCCAGGACGCCCCAAGCCAGGATGAAACCGTTGGTCGCGGCGGCGTAGACCTTGCCGGGCCCGGCGGATTCCAGGACCATTCTGCTGAGCGCGGGTTTGGATGAATCCGCGCTGCGGGCGAAGGTGATGCGCTTGAGCGCGTCCATGCTTTGGGTAGCGATGCGCATGGTCAGATCTCCCCGAAGGTGGCAACCCGGAACAAGTAGGCCTTCTCGATGGCCTTCTTCGGATCGGTGGCGTTGCAGATGGCATCCAGGTGCTTGAGCATCTTCGGGCCGGTGCCGAGCCAGTCGATGCGCACCTTCTTGGCAGGGGTTTCCTGCTCAGGGTTGGCCTTGGCCTCTGCGCGGGCCTCCTGAGCTTGCTTGACGTGCTTCGGCGTGGTGCGCGGGGCACCAGCGGCCTTGGCGATCTCCCCCGCCTCCTGGAGGATGGCAGGGGCTTCGGCGGGAGATTCCTTCTGAACCTTGATCGCGGTGCTGCTGGAAATCTCGCCGCTCTCCACCTTGGCCATGACCTCGGGGGCGCACTCCAGCAGCTTGAGCAGATCGTTGATGCGGGTCTTGGACAGCCCGAGCTTGATGGCGATCTTGTCCTCATCCCAGCCCCGGCTCTGGAGTTCCTTGACCACGTCGGCCTTTTCGGGGGGCGTGAACTCGCGTCCGGTGTTCTGGATGACCTGGGAGGCGAACCGATCAGCCTCGCTGACGCCCTTCTCTTCGGGCCGGCAGGGGATGGCTGCCCACTCTTCGCCCTCGCCGATCAGGGACATGACCGACCAGAGGCGCGTGTGACCGTGGCTCAGGAGGATCCGCTCCCCGTCCACACGGATGGTCAGCGGTTCGGTGATGCCGTTCGCCCGGATCATCTCCTTGATGCCCTGGCGATACTCCATGTAGTCCGGGGTATCGTGGCGCTTGTTGAGGCCCGGGACCACCTCGATCCGGCGGGGATCGATCATGTACAGGTCCTTGACCTTGAACTCGGATTTGAGCCGCATTACGCCACCTTCGCTTTCGTTTCAGCGCATTCCATCTGGGCGTCAGGGATGCAGACGTAGTAGGTGAGGCTGGGGAAGTCGATGCGGTTCCAACCGCCGGAGCTGTCCTTGACCGTTCCGACCTCATCAGGGAGCCAGAGGGAGGCCTTGCGGCCCTCGGCGGTGACCTTGACCCGGTCGCCTTCCGCGAAGGCCGGCTTCGGCTCCTCTGCGGCCGGAGGGGCCGGCGGCTGTGCCGCCCTGACCTGCTTGGCCATCTCGATCACGCCCAGGTAGGTCCCCAGGTGGACGGGGTTGCTCGCGTGGGTCTGCCGCACCTTGGCTTCGAAAGCCTCCAGGGTGCCGGTGAAGCAGCCGCAGCGGACCTTGTCTTCCCGGAGGTGGATGTAGGTGTAGCCACGCCGGCTGCCGATCGGCCCGATGGCAACGAACGACTGAAAGTTCTTCGCCTGGTCCAGGCCTCGGATGCCGTCGAGGTTCGCGCCGTAGAGGTTCGCGCCGTCGAGGTTCGCGCCGTAGAGGTTCGCGCAGCGGAGGTTCGCGCAGCGGAGGTTCGCGCAGCGGAGGTTCGCGCCGTAGAGGTTCGCGCCGTCGAGGTTCGCGCCGTAGAGGTTCGCGCCGTCGAGGTTCGCGCCGTCGAGGTTCGCGCCGTCGAGGTTCGCGCCGTAGAGGTTCGCGCAGCGGAGGTTCGCGCAGCGGAGGTTCGCGCAGCGGAGGTTCGCGCCGTAGAGGTTCGCGCCGTCGAGGTTCGCGCCGTAGAG
>TBL_comb47_HYPODRAFT_10007549_pt1 | contig 11366 bp, 4 predicted proteins | sample TroBogypolimnion_40_FD_10682 | JGI IMG/M metagenome (IMG submission 10682) | reverse complement strand
TGCAGTAATGGCAACGGTAAAAGTTGTTGCTGAAGGAGTGGTCCCTAAAGTGGAAACTGTAAAGTACCCGTTTGAAAGTGTATTGACAGTATAAGCTCCATCTGCAATCGTAACCGCACTGGTTCCTGCCACATCAGTATAAGTCGCAGCAATAATACCTGCAGCAGTCGGGGTGGCTCTTCCGATAAATATGTAACGGTTATTGCCGGATGCATCCTTGAAAGGATAACCGCCTGAAGAGAAGCTTGGGTCAGTGCCAGATGTAATGGTCGTCCCTGTTTGAGCTGATGTCGTTCCAACAGCAAATGTACTTCCGGCAGTCATACCACCGGATGTCACTGTCAAAGATCCTGTTCCTCTCGCTGTTGCGGTACCCCACAACAAAGCTTTGCCTGAAGGAGTGGTCGCAAGACCATTGAAAGTGATGGAGTAGCTTGCATTCGCAGCAACCTGTGAATTTACGATAGCGTTCAGGGCATTAAATGTAACACCCGTGGTTGAAGTGTTGTTAATTGTGATTGAATAAAAGTTAGCTGTTGGTGAGGATGCCAGGTTCTTGATAGCCCCTGATCCTGTAACTGAAACACCCTGAATTGTTGTTTGAGCTGCTGTGGTTAGTCCGGTCGTTGAACAGAAGACGAAAGTACCCCCTGCCAGAATAGTTCCTGCAGTTGCAACATTGATGTTTCCTCCGACATTCGTTGTCGAGGTTCCCTGGTCAAAGGTACCGGCGGTTACTGTGAGATCACCGTTTATTGCTTGATTTAATGCATATTGCGTAACATTGCGGTTTGTTCCACTTGGATTATTGACCACAACAGTCCCGAAATTAAGCCTGCCACTTCCCGCATATGTGTTAAAATAAAAACCGCTTGTATTTCCTCCTGCATCAGTGCTGGATCCATCTCCGAATTGCAGTGTATGGGCAGCTGATGCATTGAAATTCACACCTGAAGAAAGGTAAGCATACACCGCGTATGCATTGGTATTGGTTGCGGCTGTGTGCGGATCTTTGATCAGTAAAGTACCACCGGTGAGGGAAACAGTTCCCGTGGCATACGATGCCAGGCTTGTTCCGATACCGAATAACGGGGTCCCCGAAGCAACAGAACCTGTGGTTGAACCGGCGTTGTTACCGTCAATGGTTATCGTACCTGAACTCTGGCTGAAGGATGCTCCGGTTGCAATGAACAAGTTCCCGTTGATGTTCAGGTTTCCTCCGCTTACAGTGAGCGCCCCGTTGTTGTTGAGATAATTGTTATAATTTGAAGTTCCGACATTCAGCGTGCCGCCAGAAACTACCAAAGTCCCACCTGCGTTGTTTATAATGGATCCGCAACTCTTTGTTCCTGTGGTTCCATCAACTGTCACGGTGTGGCCGGAATTGATAAGGACAAGACTGCCGCTTGGGGGTACAGACAATCCAACCCATGTATTTCCATCTTCCCATTTACCGGATTGTGCGGTTTGTACCGGAATATCATTGCTGCTTAGTCCAAGGTAGAATGTTCCTGCATAATCTGCAGCGGCAATGGCCACGCGCTGAACATGGGGCATTGTTGTTCCTGTCTGATGGGTTCCTACGACAGAAGAAGCCTTCATTAAACGGCCATTCGTTGTATAGGCTGTATAAATACCCTGTCCGGATACTGCATACTGGAAGGATCCGGTTCCTGCGGCAAACCCACCGCTTGTGCTTACTGTCCAGTAAGCTGCAGATTGCCGGTCGATGCTATAGCCACCGTCGTTGACCGGAGTGATCGTATTCAGACCTGAACCATCAGCAAACTGAACCGAGATAACACCACCGGTGGCACCTGTGGTGGTAGCCCTGTACAAATGAAAGTTGCGTGAGTTTGTCCCTGTAATGAAAGGAAACGAACCTGTGCCAACTGAAGGTACAGCACCTGCAGTGATCGTGGTTCCTGCGGAAGCTGCGAGAAACCATCTGCCAAAAGTGCTGCCGCTTGGGAATCCGCCTGAAGTTACTGACAGGGTTCCGGGTCCTGCCGCACTTGTACCAAGGATCAATCCATTGCCTGCCGTTGTAATGATACCCGCTGTAAATGTTAATGTGCCCGATACAGAGGAAACGTTGGTTGGATTTCCCGAAATATTGTTGAGTGCATTCATCGTTACACCTGATGCAGATGTGTTGTTGATGGTGATATTTGTAAAGTGTGCAGTAGGTGTTGCCAGATTCTTGATTAGTCCTGATCCTGAAACTGAAACACTCTGAGGTATTGTCTGAGCAGACAGAGTCGATCCCGATGTTGTTAAAAAAGAGAAAGTACCACCTGCCAGGATTGTTCCTGCAGTAGCAACATTGATATTGCCCCCGATGTATGTGGTGGATGTTCCCTGGTCGAATGTACCTGCAGTAACAGTCAGGTCGCCATTGATTGCAGTAGCATAGCTGTTTTGTGTAACATTTCGGTTTGTACCGCTGGGATTATTTACGGTTATTTTTCCGAAGTTCAGTTTTCCACTGCCGGCAAATATGTTAATGTAAAACCCGCTGGTATTACCTCCAGCATCGGTGCTTGTACCGTCGCCGAATTGGAAGGTATGCGCTATTGCTGCATCGATGTATACTCCGGAAGATAGGTTGGCATATATTGCATAAGCGCTGGAATTCGTTGTTGCTGTGTGCGGATCTTTGATCAGCAATAAACCACCAGTAAGTGAAACTGTTCCTGTGGCATAAGAGGTGGAACTTGTTCCGATTCCAAACAGAGGAGTTCCTGAAGCAACCGAAGTTGCTGCCGCTCCGGCATTATTTCCATCAATTGTGATGGTGCCAGAGCTTTGGGTAAATGACGACCCATTGGCAATTAATAAATTCCCGTTAATATTCAGATTACCACCACTGACAGTAAGTGTCCCGTTATTGTTGAAATAATTGTTATAATTTGAAGTTCCGACATTGAGGATGCCGCCGGAAACTACCAAAGTCCCGCCTGCGTTGTTTACAATGGATCCGCAGTTAGCTGTTCCTGTAGTTCCGTCAACTGTCACGGTATGTCCGGAATTAATAAGAACAAGACTGCCGATTGGAGGTACAGACAATCCAACCCAGGTATTCGGATCTTCCCATTTACCGGATTGTGCGGTTTGTACCGGAATATCATTGCTGCTTAGTCCGAGGTAGAATGTTCCTGTATAATCGGCAGCGGCAATGGCAACGCGCTGTACATGAGGCAATGTTGTTCCTGCCTGATGGGTTCCAACGACAGAAGAAGCCTTCATTAAGCGGCCATTCGTTGTAAAGGCGGTATAGATACCCTGTCCTGAAACTGCATACTGGAAGGTTCCTGTTCCTGCGGCAAACCCACCGCTTGTACTTACTGTCCAGTAAGCTGCAGATTGTCGGTCGATACTGTATCCGGCATCGGATACAGGGGTAATGGTGTTCAGACCCGAACCATCAGTAAACTGAACCGAGATAACACCACCCGTGGCACCTGTCGTGGTGGCCCTGTATAAATGAAAGTTGCGTGAGTTTGTTCCTGTAGCGAAAGGATAGGAGCCCGTGCTGACGGAAGGTACAGCACCTGCAGTGATCGTGGTTCCTGCTGTTGAGGCAGCATACCATCTGCCGAATTTACTGCCACTGGTGAAACCACCTGCAGTGTAGGTTAACGTACCAATCGAAGCGGTACTGATCCCAAGAATGAAAGGGTTAGTGTTGGTATTAACTAAGCCATTGGTCATAGTCAGTGTGCCGGAGAGCGTCCCTGTATTGGTAACCCCCCCGGTTGTGCATAATAATGAGTTGGCGTCAGAGAAGACGATTCCGTTAGGGTTATTGAAAGTTAATGAATAGAAATTGGCAGTTGAAGAACCCGATACGGTATTGTTCCTGTAAACACCCGTACCGCTTACCGTAGTTGCAACGGAAGGTAAATAATATGTTGAAATATTACCAAGAGAAAGTGTTCCTGAGCCGGAAGATGTTAATGTTCCATTATTTACCAGGCCTCCGGCAATGATAAACTGGTTGGCAACAGGCTGGCGGAATTCACAATTGGTATTAATGGTAAGAACACCCTTAATATGAGTACCATATGCCCCGGACGTATAACCGGCGGTTGTCCAGCGACCGGTTTGGTTTCCTCCATTAACAGTGAGGTTTTGTAATGATACAGAACCGGATTGATAAGTTTCCAGCGCAAATCCATCCGTGTTACCTGCAATAGTACTGATCCCGTCTCCCATGATGAATGTATGGGTCCCGGTAAAAGCTGTTGCTGTTGCGCTCATGGCTAAATAAACAGTTCTTGTTGTACTGGTAGAATATGAACTGTGAGGAGGATTGACAAGGGTAATCGTTCCTGCAGAACATGCGGGTGTTCCTCCAGTTATACTGAATAAATTTGTTCCGGAAGCAACAGAGGTTCCGGCTGTTCCTGAATTTCCGTTCAAGGTAATGGATCCTCCCGTTTGATTAATGGCGCCGGAGGTCATGGAAAAATTACCATTCAGATTAATAGCTGCGGTCCCTGATAAATTCAGCGTACCACCGGCTATAAGCAAAGTTGAGTTGTTTTGAGATGCAATACTCACCGTCAGCGTGTTAGCCGTTATAGTCAGGCTCCCGCTGTTGATCGTCAGCATTCGTACTGCAGCATTTCCTGGCAATGTCATTGCCGAGCTGTTTGCAATAATATAATTATCTGCATTTGTTATGCTGCCCGGGGAGGTCCCTGTACCGTCAGCATTTATTCCCCAGCTGGATGTTGCTGTGAAATCCGTCGCCGCCGCTTTAGAATAATAAGTCGTCTGGCCAAAGACAACCACACTCAACAATAAAGTCATTGTCAATAGTACATACTTTTTCATAGTGTTTGGTTTTGGGTTAACATGATTACTCGGTGATTTGCAAATATCCTGAGCCTCCTGGAGACGTTAGTAATCCAAGAAAGGCGATGATTCGTATGTCTTTCGGACAAAAAAAAATTAAAAGTTTCGGGAGAGCTGGAGAGAGAGAGAAGAAAAAAGAGTGTGTTTGAATACCCAAAAGCAAATATAAAAACAAATATAAAAAAGTCAAGATAAATTTCAATGCCACGAAAAAATCAAGAATATTCATTCCATCCATGCCCTTGTATACCATAGACGCGAATTGTCTTGACAGACTGGCTCTTTTCGTAATTTCCTGATCTTCTTTCCTGCGAATAAACGGATGAGGATGGAGGGATCTGCTGTTGATGATCTGAATAAACAGTAAGGCTTCCGGGATAATGAAAAGACAATTCTGTTCCTTTTTGACAAAAAAAGTGAAACCGGTACAAAATTTTCCCATATCTTTGCATTTAATTAATCCAAATAAACATAATAAAATGAAAAAGCAGTTTTTTCTTTTAAGTATAATTCTTCTTTTATCGGGAAATTTATGGTCCCAGGAAAAGGAGGTTACACGTATTCCTCTGATCGGGGAGCTCGCACCTGAGTTTACGGTACAAACAACGAACGGTAAAATTCACTTTCCCGACGATTATTCCATGAAATGGAAAATTGTTTTTAGTCACCCGGCTGATTTCACACCAGTCTGCAGTTCTGAAATGCTTCAACTGGCAGCAATGCAGGATGAATTCGATAAACTGAATACAAAAATTATCGTGATTTCAACCGATGGTTTGGAAAGCCACCTTGCCTGGGTAAAATCACTTGAAACTATAAATTATCCTGGCAGCACACCAGTAAAAATAAACTTCCCCCTGGTTCCTGATCCGGATTTTAAGATATCAAAAAAATTCGGGATGATTCATTCGTATACCAGTACTACCCAGGATGTTCGCGGCGTTTTCATCATTGATCCAAATGACAGAATCTGCGCCGTTTTCTTTTATCCCCACAACATCGGGCGTAACCTGGAAGAAATAGAAAGAACACTGATAGCCCTTCAGACTTCTGATAAATTTGATGTGCTGACACCTGCCAACTGGCATCCCGGAGGCGATGTTATGATAAAAAATTCACCCATCCATGACGAAGCATCAGCACCAGCATGGAAAAATGCACCCGGAACGACCAGTTTCCCATGGTATATGTGCTTTAAGAAATTACCGTGATCCTTGCCGACGTAATATTCAGGATCAGATAACAGCAGCAGAAATTAAGGTCGCCCATCAAGGTGGCCTTCGTTTTTTTTGCTGATGACACCCTGTTTTTTAGGTAATAAACGATGAAGTCATAAAATAATTTCGATAATTTGTTGAAAAATATATATTTTAGCAAAATGATATTTTGTGGTTTTTAGGGTGTTGCCATAAAATTAATTTGGTTCCTGTTGTATTTTTAACTAATTTCATGCAGAAATTTTCAGCTACATATTCAAACATTGAAATGGTATTGAGCGATAGCAGATGAGTGCATATTTCTTGCCCCTTAGTTGGGCTTCGGGAAACAAATGCAATCCTCCCTGTAATAATTAGGGTTAATCTCCTCCCTGGAAAAGCTATTTTGTTGGTGATGTTAGAAATGGCACATTGGCAAAATCAGGAGATTATCACAGATGAAAAAGAAGAAAAAAGAAATTTCCGGAAATCCGAGAAAACAGGAATTAACCGCTGATTCCGGTGATCCGAAAATTCCTTTACCTGAATTCAGTGGAAACGGGTTTTTTGAAATGGTACCCGACCTGCTCTGTATTGTTTCATCTGATGGATATTTTAAACAGCTCAATTCCTGCTGGGAAGTTACTTTAGGCTTCACAATAAAAGAGCTGCTGGCCAGTCCTGTTGTTGTCTTTATCCATCCTGAAGATGTTGAGAATACGTTCAGGGAGTTCGAGAAGCGGATTGCCTCAAAGGAAATTCTCAACATTGACACACGTTACCGTTGCAAAGACGGATCCTATAAATGGCTCCAATGGCGGGGTAAAGCCACCAAAGACGGAAAAGAGATCCATGCCGTTGTAAGGGAAATCACCGACTGGAAGCTGGGAATAAATGAACTCGGGGAAAAAGAAAAACTTTACCGGACATTGTTTGTAAACGCACCATTGGGATATCAGTCACTGGATGAAAATGGTTTTTTCACACATGTCAATCAAAAATGGGAGGAGACTTTCGGGTATTCTGAAAAAGAGGTCAAAGGGAAATGGTTTGGAGATTTTCTGGCACCTGACAGTATACATGCCTTCCGTGAACAATATCCATTATTCAGAAAAAACGGGAAGATCCATTGCGAGTTCGAGATGATCAGGAAAGACGGGGCCAACATCAGTGTCGCATGCGACGGATCCATCGCATGTAAGCCAACTGGTGCATTTGACTTTGCAAATTGCATTCTTCAGGATATTACCGAGAGCAAAAAAACACAGGAATCTCTTCAGGTAAGCGAAGGAAAGTTAAAAGCAGTGATAGAATCAACGGATGATGCCATGTTGATTCTGGATAACTCCGGAAAGAGCATTTACTCTAATTCAAAGTTTGCAGGGATGTGGGGCATACCAACCGACAAACTCGGATTAGGGGAAGAGGAACCCCTGATGAAATTTCTTGTCAAACGGATGAAGGATCTGAAAAAAATCCATGACAAGGTGAAAGAATTTAGCCAAAACACCCTTCCTGCAATTGAGTTTGTTGAATTGGCTGATGACAGGATTTTCGAACTCCGCTCACATCCATGGATACTGAATAACGAAGTTATCGGCCGGGTCTTGTACCTGAGAGACCAGACAGAAAAAATCAGGATGGAGAATATCATTAAAGAATCTGAAGAGCGTTTCAGATTCCTTGCCGATTATTCATTGAACCTGATATTTATCAGCACCAACGGAAAAATTGTCTATGTCAACAAGATGTGTGAAACCATTACAGGCTATTCCCGGGAAGAATTCTTTGAATCAGGGTTTGACTATCTTAAACTTACTCCTCCTGAATACCGCAGCCTGTTCAGGGAGAAATTTCAGATCCTGATGTCCGGTCAGCCGGTTGAACCGACTGAATTTACACTGATCAACAAAACCGGGAGAGAGGTGGTAACCCTGTTAAGCCCGAAACTCATTCAGTTTGGCGGCGAACAGTCAATAATCGGGATTATCACAGATATCAATGACCAGAAACAAGCAGAAAGAGTTGCCAAGCAAAAGGTGGAATCCCTGGAAAGCTATCACAACCTTATGGTTGGCAGAGAGCTGAAAATGATAGAATTGAAGAAGGAGATCAACAAACTGCTTCGGCTTTTGGGCAAAAAAGAAAAATTTAAAATTATTGGATAATGAATACACGAGAAGGTATTCAAGTGGTTAACCAATGAAGGACGATACGATTTTTAAGTCCAGGGAGAAAATGTCATATCGCGTGTTCGTTGAAGAGATGGCAGAAGGCGCGGCTGCACTTTCGTCTGACGGAATAATATTGTTTTGCAACAAAAGTCTTGCAGAGCTGCTGAATGTTTCCGCCGAACAGTTGGTTGGAAAATCAATTGAATTTTTCCTGCAAACAGAGGACAAACCCCTGTTCCGGAAATTGCTTAAAGACGGGCTGAAGAGAAAAAGCCATGGAACATTCAGGAGCAGCACCATGGGTGTTGCAAAATCTACCCGGCTGTACTTTTCCGTAAACCCTTTTCTTGCAGGAGACCTGGTGGACAAGGTCTGTCTTATTGTGTCAGATTTTTCGGCTGTTTCAAGGACGGAAGAACCCCAGAATCTTGCCCGGAAAATTAATGAACAGAAAATCGAAGAGCTGACAAGATCATTGAACCGGGTGAACGAAGATTTGCTTCAGTCGAGGATAGCATACCTGAATATCATGCAGGATACGGTCCTGGCGAATGAGAAATTGAAAGTCTCCAACAAAAAGCTGGTCAGGCAGGGAAAGAAGCGAAGGAAAGCCGAGAAACTACTGAAAAAATCGGAGAAAATGTTCCGGACCCTGCTGAATGCCTCCCCTGAAGCCATCATTAAACTGGGCATTGACTTTGCGATTGAAGACTTGTCGGATATTACTCCGGAAATTTTCGGTACCGAAAAGAAAAAGGAATTGCGGGGAAGACTTTTCTGGGATTTAGTCATTCCTGAAGAACACGGAAAAATCAGGGAAATATTTAAAGATGCCCTTACCAATGGACCGATCCGGGATGTTGAAGCAACGCTGTTAAAAAAGAATAAGACAACCTTCATGGCAGAGATCAGCCTGACACTCGTTGAGAACCGCCATGGACAGCCTGGTGCATACATGGTAATTATCCGCGATATCTCATCGAGGAAAAAAATGGATGTTCAGTTGATTCATAATGCACGCCTGGTAAGCCTTGGAGAAATGGCAACCGGGATTGCACATGAAATCAATCAGCCATTGAATACAATTTCTCTGACACTTGACAATTTCCTTTATGAGGTCAACAGGATAGAATCGATTGACAAGAACTACTTTAAAGTAAAGTCGGATAAAATATTCGATAACATTTACCGCATCAGGGATATCATTGAACACATCCGGGATTTTTCACGGTATCAGGATGACCACAAGCTGGCGGTTTTTGATCTGCATAAAAGCATCGACAATGCTATTTCGATGATTTCCGAGGAATTCAAATTCAGGGGAATCGACCTGATTACAGATTTTGAAAAAAGCGACAGCCATGTGCTGGGCAATGTGTATAAATTCGAACAGGTTATCCTGAATCTCCTTACCAACGCAAAGGATGCACTCGATGAAAAGAAAAAGACGGAGGCTGGTGATGAAGAATCATACGTTAAAATCCATACTTTCTTCAAGGATAAGTTTATCTATGTTGCTGTTGAAGATAACGGAAACGGAATTCACTCCAGCGAACTTGATAAAGTGATACTGCCATTTTATTCGACAAAGGAAGAAGGAAAAGGAACCGGCCTGGGCCTTTCAATTTCCTACGGGATAGTCAAAGAGATGAACGGAACATTTGAGGTTCAAAGCAAGCCTGGAGTTGGTACAACGATGCTGATAAAACTTCCTGTTGCAAATCCGGAACCTGTCTCCGGTACCGAAAAAGACGAAGAATAACAGGTAGCTTTTCCAGTCCGGAGAAATATTGTGCTCTTCCCTTTACAGGCTTATTTTACTGTACTGCCATTCACCGCACCCTGTTCTGCATTCACGAAAAACAGCTTCCCGTCCGGATTTTCTGCCATCAGGATCATTCCCTGTGATTCAATTCCCTTGAGGTTCTTGGCCGCGAGATTGACCAGGAAACACACTTTCCGGCCAATGATATCAGCAGGTTCGTAGTATTCAGCGATGCCTGAAACCACGGTCCTGACATCAAGCCCGGTATCAATTTTCAGCTTGAGTAATTTTTTTGTCTTGGGAACTTTCTCTGCCTCAAGGATCGTTCCAATACGGATATCAGTTTTAGCAAAATCATCATATTCAATGACGCTCTTCATTGGCGTGACCTGTATGGGTTTTGCTTCATTTGCTTTTTTGGTATCAAGAAGTTTCTGAACCTGGGCTTCAATCTGCGGATCTTCAATTTTGTCGAACAATAATGCTGCAGGATTCAGATGATGTCCTGTTGCCAGCCAATTCAGTCGTTCGGCTTCTTTCCATTGCATGAAGGGCAGGTTCAGCATCTGCCGGACTTTTTCAGCAGAGAAAGGCAGAAAAGGTTCTGCAACAATAGTTAGTTGTGCACAGATCTGGAGCGAAATATGAAGGATGGTTCCGACCCGTTGCGGATCAGTGGCAAACAGCTTCCAGGGCTCATTTTCTGTGAGGTATTTGTTTCCCAGCCTTGCCAGGTTCATTGTTTCAGCCAGTGCCTCGCGGAACCGATAGAGGTGAATGCTTGAAGCGATGCGGTCAGGGAAGAGTTTCATGGAATCCAGGGTATCCTTGTCGAGGGGCATAAGTTCACCCATCGCAGGAACAATACCCCCGAAAAATTTTTCGGTAAGAACAAGGGTCCGGTTAATAAAGTTTCCGAATATTGCAACCAGTTCATTGTTGTTCTTAGCCTGGAAATCTTTCCATGTAAAATCATTATCCTTTGTTTCCGGGGCATTTGAAGTCAGGACATAGCGTAGCACATCCTGTTTGCCCGGGAATTCCTGCAGGTACTCATGAAGCCACACAGCCCAGTTGCGCGATGTGGAGATTTTATCTCCTTCAAGGTTCAGGAATTCATTGGCTGGAACATTTTCGGGAAGGATAAAACTGCCTTCGCCCTTGAGCATTGCAGGGAAGATGATGCAATGAAAAACGATGTTGTCTTTCCCGATGAAATGGACCATTTTGGTCTCTTTGTCTTTCCAGTATCTGGTCCAGTCTTTTGTCAGTTCCTTCGTTGCAGATATGTAGCCGATCGGGGCATCAAACCAGACATACAATACTTTTCCGTCAGCACCTTCAACCGGAACTTTCACACCCCAGTCA
>TBL_comb47_HYPODRAFT_10007548_pt1 | contig 11368 bp, 5 predicted proteins | sample TroBogypolimnion_40_FD_10682 | JGI IMG/M metagenome (IMG submission 10682) | reverse complement strand
CCCGAAGCGCCCGAAGCGCCGCCGTGGCAGGAAGCGGCGCCCGCCGCACCGCCCGCTCCCACTCCGCCACCCGCCGTGGAAGACCCGTTCTATAACGATCCGCTCATCCAAGCCGCCCTCCAGAAATTCGAGGGCAAAATCCTCAACTGACACCACCCTATGAACATTGCCAAACTCATGCAACAAGCCCAGCAGATGCAAGCCGGGCTCGCCGCCAAACAGGAAGAACTCGCCATCAAGATCGTCGATGCCTCCGTGGCCGGCGGCAAGGTCAAGGTCACCGCCACCTGTGCCGGCGACGTCCTGTCTATCAAGATCGACCCGTCAATCATCGACCCCGCCGACGCCGAGTTCCTCGAAGGCCTCATCCTCAAGGCCGTGCAGGAAGCCATCGCCAAAGGCAAGGAGCAAGCCGCCGCCGAAATGAAAAAACTAACCGGCGGCCTGAACCTCCCGGGAATGTGACATAGACAGAAGCCCGCTGCGCTCCCAGACAGAAGCCCGAAGACAAGAAAAGGCCAGCCTCCTCTCCCATTCTTCCCATCCCTCGCATTCCTCCCATTCTTTCTCTTGCGATAGACAGAAGTCCGCTGCGCTCCCGAACCGAAGACAGAAGATCAGAAGCATGCACGTTCTCTGCTCTAGTCTTCTGTCTTCTGTCTCAAAGTCTTCTGTCTTTTCCCTTTCTTCGATATGACCCGCGAATCCCTCGCCGACGTGCTTGACGAAATCGCCCTGCTGCTCGAACTCAAGAACGACAACCCGTTCAAAGTCCGCGCCTACCGCCAGGGCGCCGACACCGTGCGCGGCTTCGACGGCGATATCGTCCAACTCGCCGCCGACAACCAACTCACTGGCATCAAGGGCATCGGCGAGGCCCTCCGCGACAAACTCCACATTCTCGCCAGTACCGGCTCCCTGCCGTTTCATCAGCACCTCCGCTCCGAATTCCCTCCCGGCCTGTTTGACCTCTTCGACCTCCAGGGCCTCGGCCCCAAAAAGGTCAAAGCCCTCTACGAAGCGCTGGCCATCAGCTCCATCGCCGACCTCAAGCTCGCATGCGAGGCGGGCAAGGTCGCCGCCCTCCCCGGTTTCGGTGCCAAGACCCAAACCAAAATCCTCGAAGCCATCGCCTTGCGCGACAAGTTCGCCGACGCCTTCATCCTCGGCGCCATCAGCCCGCTCGTCGATGAGATGTTAGAAACGCTGCGCCTGCATCCGGAAATCTCGCGCGCCGCCGTCGCCGGTTCGTTCCGCCGCGCCAAGGAAACCGTGCATGACCTCGATTTCCTCGTCGCCACCAAATCCCCCACACTCGTCTGCGAGGACTTCACCACCTTGCCGCAGGTCGCCTCCATCATCGCTTGCGGCGACACCAAGGCGTCGGTGCGCCTGCACAACGGCCTGCAATGCGACCTGCGCGCCGTTTCTAACAGCGAGTTCCCGTTCGCCCTGCAATACTTCACCGGCTCGAAGGAACACAATGTCGCACTGCGCTCCCTCGCCCTCAAACGCGGCTGGTCGCTCAACGAGTACGGCTTCACCCCCAGCGCCAAAAATCCGGCAGCTCTGCCCGCCGCCATCCACGAGGAGCCCGACATCTATCACGCCCTCGGGCTCGACTTCATCGAACCCGAATTGCGCGAAAACCAGGGCGAAATTGAAGCCGCCGCCGCCCACACCCTGCCCAAGCTCGTCGAACTCGCCAACCTCCGGGGCACTTTCCACAACCACACCACCGCCTCCGACGGCCTCAATTCGTTGGATGAAATGGTCGCCGAAGCCATCGACATGGGCCTCCAGTACCTCGGCATCGCCGATCACTCGAAGTCCACCTTCATCGGCAACGGCCTGGACGAGACCCGGCTGTTAGACCAGCTCAAGGCCATCGCCAAACTCAACGCCGCCCACCCCGACTTCCGCATCTTCGCCGGCTCCGAGGTGGACATCCTGCGCGACGGCAGCCTCGACTTCGATGACTCCATCCTCGCCAAGCTCGACTACTGCGTCGCCTCGGTCCACAACAGCCTCAATCTAACCGAGGACGAGATGACCCGCCGCATCTGCCGCGCCATGGAGAACGAACACGTCACCATGTTGGGTCACGTCACCGGCCGACTCCTGCTCAAGCGCGAGGGCTATGCGGTCGATCACGCCAAAATCATCGACTGCGCGGCAGCCACCCGCACCATCATCGAGCTGAATTGCAGCCCCCTGCGCCTCGACATGGACTGGCGCTGGTGGAAGCGCGCCCGCGACCAAGGCGTGTTGTGCTCGATCAATCCCGACGCCCACTCCACCGCTCGCCTCCATCACATCGGCCTGGGCGTGCGCCTCGCCCGCAAGGGTTGGCTGCGCCGCCAGGACGTCCTCAACACCCGCTCGCGCGCCGAGGTGGAAACCTTCTTCAAAACCCCCAAGGCCGGGCGGTAAAGGGGGGCACGGCCAGCCTGGCCGTGTTTGCAAAATGATGCCAGATGAATTGAAGAATCCGGTAAGACCATGACGATGTGAAATCATGAGCATACCCGCGCCACCGTGGGCCGGGCATCGTGCCCAAGACTGTTTCTTAGCACTCTTGGCTGTTTGAACAGAGGCTCCGGGCAGGATGCCCGGGCCACCGGTGGAGCGGGCATCCTTGCCCGCCGCCTCTTCCTGTCTCGTTCCTGCATTGCCTAAGTAAACCGCATCGGGCATCCTGCCCGGATCCGAGCGGTCTCATTCAGAACAGTATTGGATTGGGCGGGACACGACACTTGGCAAGTGTCGTTCCTTGCGACGGTCGCGGGCCGCCGCTACACGGCTGGCACAAGGTTGGAGCCGAAGAAGATGAAGAGGGCGAGAAAGAGGAATAGCACGGCGAGGCCGATTTTGACGCTGAAGGTGTGATTCTTCTGGAAGGCGATGAGGGTTTCGCTGCGCAGGCCGCCGTATGCTAACAGGAAGATGACGATCAGCGGGGCGATGAAGGCGAGGTTGTAGATGACGAGCCACAGCACGGCGTCGAGCTTGCCCTTCTGGATTTGATAGATGATGGGGGCATAGACCTGGCCGGTACAGGCGAGTTCCAACATCGAGACGACCAGTCCGGAGATGAAGGCGGCGATGACGAAGTTGCGGGCGCGCGCGCCGGTGCGGATGACGCCGCGGATGTGGAGCTTGAGGAAGCCGGGCAGTTGCAGGCTCATTTCGTCGAGGCGGCCGGCGCGGGCGCGCAAGGCGTCGCGCAACGACAGCCAGGCGGCGAGCAGGGCGAGCAGTCCGAAGAACAGGTTGAGCCAGAACTGGATGCCGGCGAAGCGGTTGTTGAGCTGGTCCAACATTTCGTAGAGGACCAGGCCGGCGGCGAGGTAGGCGAGGAACACGGCGACGATGAAGGCGGCGCCGACCATGAGCATTTCGCGCGGCGAGCGGCGGGCGATTTGGAGGTAGGACAGAAAGAAGATGATGGTGGCAAAGGCGCAGGGGTTGATTCCGTCCAACAATCCGCCGCCGAGCACCACGGGCAGGGTGATGGCTTTATAGCGGCGGTCCACCTCCGCGGCGGCGGCGCGTTGTTCGGGTTCGTCGAGTTTGCGCCAGGCGTCGTCCGGTGCCTCGGCCATCGTCTTGGCGAAGAGTTTGCCGAGGGTGGCGGGCGAGATGTCGGTGCCGATGACGAAGCCGGCCTGGGTGAAGACGGCCGGGGTGAGCGAATGTTTGATCGTGGGGACGGTGAAGCGACCGCAGAGCGCTTGATTGAGGATGATGCCGGAGGCGTCCAGGATGTTGGATTCGCTGACCTTGACGAGCGGAAAGTCTTTTTTGAGGGAGGCGATGTATTGTTGGGCTTTGACGCATTCCGGGCAGCCCGGCTTGTAGAAGAAGATGACGTCCAGCGAACTGCGCGCGGGCGCGGGCGCGGCGGCCGGCTCGTCTGTGAGGACCGGGCCGTCCTTGGCGGCGGGTTTGGCGGCGCTTTCCGCGAGGGAGGCGAAGGTGGCGAAGCCCTTGGTCTGGACCGGGTTGATGCGGGCGTTGAGCAGTTTGAGTTTGTCGGGTTGGATCATGGCCGGATTGACCACGGCGAGCAGCGGGCGCAAGGCGGGGGTGGCGCGGGCGGCGTTTTCGGAGAGCCACTCGGAAATGCGATAGACGGCGTTGGTTTCCTTGGACAGGCGGGGCAGCAGGGCGACGAAGGCATCGAGATCGGTCGGCACGCCCTGGGCGATGAGGGCGAAGGAGGCTTCGAAGCGCAGCAGCGGCGAGGGGTCTTGCTCGGCCATGCGTTTGAGGATGACGCGCACCGGCTCGTCGAGATGGAGCTTTTTCTCGTTGTAGTTGGAATAATCGTCGCGGGTGAGGAGGTTGTCGGAAAAGTGATGGATCCAATAGTTGTTGGTTTTGGCGGCGCGGTCCGGCAACACGGCGCGGACAAAGGCTTCGGGGTCCTTGGCGATGGCCTCGGCGTTGGGCTTGAGTTCGGCGGGGCGGGCGGTGAGCAGGGCCTGCCAAGCGGCGCGGCGCAGATTCGGATCTTTGGCCGAGGTGAGTTTCTTGAGCGCCTCGATGAGGGTGGCATTGCTGGAATGGCGGCTGGCGATGGCGGCGAGGATGCGCAGCGGCGTCGAGGCGTCGCGCGATTGGAGAATGCCGAGGCACCACGGGCGGAACAGCGCGGCGTTGTCGCGGGAGGCATATTCAAACCGATAGCCATAGGCTTCGTGGGGTTGGAGTGGACTGCCGGGTTTGTTCAGTTCCTCGAGCACCAGGCTGATGAGGGCCTTGGCCTTTTCGTTAGACAGGGCGCATTCGGCCGCGGCACTGCGCACTTCGGGCACCGGATCGCGCAGCAGGGTGGTCAGCAGCGGCAGGGCTTCGCGGCTGGACGGCTCGTGGAGGTGGCTGCAAACGGCGATTTTCTGCGCGGTGGTTTGGGTGGGCAGGTCGCGGATGAGCGCGGCGTAGCCTTCGCTTTGGCCGGCGCGGGCGAGATTGATGGCGGCACTGAAGCGCAGGCCCGGCGGGGTGTCCAGGCCGCTGCGTTTGGCGATTTCGCGCAACAGTTCGGCTTGGGCGGCTGGAATGGTGGGGATGTCCCGTTCGGCGGGTGCCGTCTTGGTGTCTTTGCCGGCCTGGGCAAAGGCATCGTAAAGGGGATCGAGGGAGGTGGGCGCGCCGGTGTACTTGGTGGCGGCGAGGGCTTCGAGCAACTGCGGGGCGGTGCGCCGTGAACTCGAGGAGGGCAGGTCCAGGCGTTCGAGAATGGCGGTGGCCTTCTCCTTGCTGTTAGAGCGGAGCGCGGCGACCACGGCGCTGGCGGCCTTGTTGTCTTTCAGCGATTCTTCGTCGGCGGTGATCATGCGCAGCGCGGCGCAGGCGACGTCGAGGTTGGGATCGTTGACGAAGCGCAGCGCGATGCCGGCGAGGGATCTGTTTGACGCGATGGAGCGCAGGGCGGCGAGGCGGGCCTCGGGCGGAGCGGCGTCGAGTTTGGCGAGGATTTCCGGGTCGAGGGATTGCTTCATGGCGCCGTAGCCTTCGAGGACGGGGCCGGCCATGGCGTCGTTGGCGAGGAACATCGCTTTGAGTTTGGGCAGGGCTTCCTTGGCACCGAGGGCGACGACGGCATTGATGGCGGCGAAGCGGACGAATTCATCGGGGTCCTCAAGCAAGGCGAGGCAGGCGTCCTTGGCTTTGGCGACCTTGCGTTTGGTGACATATTCGAGGGCGGCGGCGCGCACCCGCCAGCGGGAATCGGATAGGGCCTTGAGGATCGCGTCGTCGGCGGTGGGGGCGCTTTTCTTGGGGCCGGACGAGTAACGTTTGTTGTCGCCGCTGAGCGACAGGCTGGTCTGGATGGCAGAGACGAGCAGATCCTCGTCGGGGTGGGAAAGAAACGAGCCGACGAGTTTTTCGGTTTCCGGGCCGGGGATGTCCTTGAGCCGGCGCAGGGCGCCGTGGATGACATTGACGTCGGGTTCCTTGGCGAGCAACGGGGCCAGGATGGCGACGGCGGGCTCGCCGCCGCAAACCAGCAGCGCATCAATGGCGGACTCGCGCACCAACGGGTCGGGGTGGGTGATGAAGTCGCGCAGGATGGGCAGGGCGAGGGTGCCGGCGCTGCGCACGGTTGTTAGGGATGAGAGCAGTTGGTCGCGGCTGCCAAAGGCGAGCTGGCGGGCGGTGTCGGCGGCTTGATCGCCGAGTTGGCGGGCGAGGGTGATTTGGTATTGGGCCTCGCGGATGCGGGCGCGGCTGCCTGCCGGCAAGGTGGGGGTATCGTTGAGGAAGGTTTCGAGGAAACCGACGGCGGCGAGGCCTTCGGCTTCTAACATGCGGCGGGCGCGGGTGGCTTTGTCGCTGTCCTCGGCGAGCAGGTCGCGCAGGTAGCCGCGGCGTTGTTCATCGGAAAAGAGCGAGCTGGAGCGGTGGGCGTCGGCGGTTTCGCCGGACCAAGCGTGCCAGCGGGCGAGGGCGGCGGCATTTTCCGGCGACGCGGCGGGGGTCCACGGATTGTAGGAAAGATCGCCGCCGGCGAGTTCCTCGAGGAGTTCCAGAGCGCCGAGGCGCACGGCGAGAGAAGGATGGTCCAAGAGGGCGACGAGGTCGGCGCGGGGCGGGACTTTGGCGTCGAGCAGAGCGGCGCGGATGATGGGGCGGCGCTCTTTGTTAGAGAGTTGCGGCAGCACCTCGGCCAAGGTGGGGAGATCGAGGGTGCCGTGGCGGAAGCGCTCGAAGGCTTCGTCGGCGGGGGTTGGCGCGGTGGCGGCCGGGGCGGGTGTGGGAGGCTCGGGCGGGGCGTCCTGAGCCGATAGAAAAGCTGAAACGCTGAAAAGCTGAAAAGCTGAAAAAAAGACGCAAGACTTCAAGACGCAAGACGCAAGAGAAGCCACTGCGGGGATGATGCGAGCACTGCGGCGTCTTAGGGCGGAAGGCATGGCGGTAGAGATGTTAGGCGAGCGGGGACTGATAACTGATAACTGATAACTGATAACTGATAACTGATAACTGATAACCGATAACTCTCTTTGGCTTGTGTCTTGAAGTCTTGCGTCTTCAATGGAGCAATGCGTAGGCGAGGATGTTGGCGTTGATTTCCATGGAGTTTTGGATTTCGTTGCCGCCGCAGCAGCAGCAGCCTTCGGCGTGGGAGCTGTCGTTGAGGCCTTCGGCGGAATAGACGACGACGATCTTGCCGTTGCGGGTGAAACCCTTGAGCAGGGTTTCAGGACCGGAGTGGGAGAGTTTGAGGTCGTTGACGGTGAAGATAGTGCGGAAGATATCATGATTGAGCGGGATATCCTTGAGGCAGTCGTTGCCGAAGATCGACTTGAGTTCACGCTCGAAGGACTTGCTCCAGGCTTCGTTGGAGCAGGAGGCGGAGGCTAACAGGAAGCCGCCGTTTTCCAGGTATTTCTTGAGGTTTTCGCGCTCCTTGGTGGTGAGGTTGAAGTCGCTCTCGCCTGTCATGATGACAAAGGGGATTTTGAACAATTCGTCATCGGCGAGTTTGACCGCCTTGAAGCGGCGCTCGGTGGCGATGGAGGTTTTCTGCTGCACGGTTGTTAGAAACTCGTCGCTGAAGCACTTGGAGGTTTTGGTGCCGGCATAGATCAGGTTGCCACACTCGACGGCACCTTCTTTCGCCACGAGCGGAAGCGCGAGGGCGAGTAGGAGAAGTAAAGGTTTCATAAAGGTTGGGGGGTTGGCTGGGGGAAAGACGCAAGACTGCAAGACGCAAGATGAAGAATTTCAGGCAGGAAAATTGGGATGAGATGTTAGATGACATAGTAGATCAAGACACGCAGGCTGAAGCCTGCGCTCCGTAAGAAAAGACCAGCAGGAGATGTGGCATCTCTTGTCTTGGGTCTTGCGTCTTGTTGTCTTGGGTCTTTCACGGTGTTAGAAACTTTTTGACGGCCTCGCGATACGGTTCGGGGATGGCATCGGGGGTGGTGGTGGTGGACTGACCCTGGCGGGTTTCGGTGGGCTTGAGGGTGCCACGTTCGGCGGTGGTGGGAAGCGGGTGAACGGGCGGGGTCTTGCCATCGCCGTTGCGGCCGCCGCCGGCGGAACTGGCGGCGTCGTCGAATTGGAGACGTTCGGGGCCGACGACCGGGAGGTACATCGGGAAGCCATTGCCGGGGGCACCGGCGAGGCCCATGCCGGCTGGGCCCTGGCCCTGGCCGCCGGGTTGGTCGCCCTGGCCTTGGCCGGGGTTTTGACCGAGCAGGGCATCGAGGAGTTGCTGGAGATTTTTGTTCACATCGAGGCGCGGGATATCGAATTGCGGGGCTTGGCCCTTGGCGGCCTGGGGGAACGGCTCAGGCTCGGACATCAGGCGTTCGAGCGCGGCGCGGGCGCGTTCGGCGTTGGCGTAGGCATCGGAGGCCTCGCCTGCCTTGCCGTGTTGGACGGCGGCATCCATGAGGGTTTCCGGGGCGGCCTCATCGAGTTCGTCAAGGAACTTGAGGGCGGAGTCGATCATGGGTGTGAGGTCGGGGTCGTCCTTGGGCAAGGCGTCGGCGCGGCGGCGGGTTTCGGCTTTGAAATCGTCGAGGGCGTTGCGGTTTTTGTGTTGGGTTTCGGCGAGGGACGGGAGGAGGCGGCGGTTGGTGTCGTCGCCGTGGCGCAGCTCCTCGACGATGGTGCCAAAGCGTTTGGCGAGGTTGGCCTGGGACTCATAGATTTGGCGGAACTTGGCGGCCATTTCAAGCAGGGTGGCGGCCTGGTTGACCTTGTGGACGTCGTCACCGAGTTGCTCGGCCTGGGGTTGTTGGCGGCCGAGGCGCTTGAGCATTTCGTCGATGACGGCCTGCTGCTCGGCTTTGGGTGCCTTGGGGTCGAAGTCCTCTAACGGTTTGAGGTTTTCGCGGAGGTCGTTGGCCTGTTTTTCGGCGAGGTCCTGAAGGCGTTTTTCGAGTTCGAAGGCGGGAAAGTCCTTGGCGATCTTGTCGAGGAGATCGGCGGCTTGCTGGTGGGCCTGCTTGGCGGCGGCGGCGGCTTTTTCGATGGCGTCGGGGTCGCCTGCCTCACTGGCCTTTTTGAGATCCTCAAGGGCTTTGCGGGCTTGGTCGATGGCATCCTTGGCGGCTTGGAAGCGGTTGGCGAACTGGTTGATGGTGGTTTTGGCGCGGACGTACTGGGCGTATTGGTCGTCGGAAATGATTTGGATGCGGGAAATTTCCGAGCTACCCTGGCCCAACAGCGAGGGGTTATGGTCGGATGCGTCGAGCATCAATTCGATGGTTTGGCCGGCTTCCAGACCGAGGGCTTCGAGGTCGAGCTTGTCAGAAAAATCGTAGTACTTGTCGCGCAGCGCGGGGGCAACCACGCGGGCGCGGTCGCGGAAACCCGAGAGGGTGCGCACGAAGCTGACCTTGGCCAGCGCGAAGTCGTCCTGGGCGCGGCCGACGACCGGGATGACCGACTTGGGCGTGGCTAACAGCATCGCCGGCGGCGAGGTGAGCACGACGCTGGGCGGCAGGTCGGGCAGGGTGCGGAAGGCGAGGTCGAGCGGGTGCGGACTGGGCGTGCCGCGCAGGTCGCGCAGGGTGGCGGCGAGGCGGCCGGACTGGGTGGCGACCCAGGTGAAGGCGGCGGTTTGGGCGGCGGGGAGGGTGGCCGAGTGGGATTGCGGGACGGGCGTGGTACCGGGGACGGCGGCGGGGGTGAAAATGAGGGTGGCGGAGCCCAGCGGGCGGTTGCTGGTGAGTTCGAGGGTGACGGTGGAGCCCTCGATGGCGGCGATTTCATTGGTATCGAGCGGAAACTCGGTGGCAGCCAGGCCGGTGTAGGCGGGCGGCGTGAGGCGCACCAGGCCGCTGAGGATGTTAGGCTCGAGGAGGATTTCCACGGGGTGCCAGGTGGAGCGGGCCTTGCCGCAGGCGAAGGCGATGGAAATGGGTTCGGTGAGGCCGTCGAGTTTGCGGGAGAAGCGCGTCGGGGATTCGCGGAAAGCCGGGAGGCGGAGGATTTCGCCGGTGCGGGGTTGGCGGATGAGGCATTCGACGGGTTGGGTCAGGGCGGCACCGGTGATTTCCGCGGAGATGAGGAGTTCGCCGCCATAGACGGTGGCGGGCATGGTTGGATCGAGCGTGAAAACCAGCGGGCTGTAGGGCGGGATGTCGGAACCAGGGTGCAACAAACGCCCGGCGATGGTGGCAAACGCGGCGGGTTGGGCGATGCGCAGGACGCCGAGAGTGAGCAGCGGCAGGGCTAGGGCGATGAGGGCGAGGCCGAGGAAACGCCAGGGGATGAGCTTGCTAGACGGAAGGGCGGCCAGGGCGGCGGCGGCGGCGTTGAGGGTGCGGGTGGTTAGAAATTGGGTGAGCGGGGATGGGCTGGGAGGACAGGCATCTTGCCTGTCATGGACGACGGGCTTCCAGCCTGTCGTTTCAGGGGCGGACTGGCTGGAAGCACGATCTTCCCTCACCGGCGGCACGAAGCTGCTAGACACGGGCGGGCCGCCCGTGCCCCTCTGGTCCAGGGAGAGGGCGGCGGCGGCGGGGGCGCGCGGGTCGGTTAGGGCGGCATCGGCGCGGGCGGCGGCGCTGCGGGCGGGGACGTGCAGCGAGCGAATGAGGGCGATGACCCCGGCGATGGCACAAACGGCGATGAGAGCGGCGGTGATGGCGACGCGGGCGGAGGTTTCGAAGGCGGCCAGCGCGTCGGTTAGGCCGAAGAGCAACCAGAGGGAGGCAGCGAGCGCCACGAGGCCGAGGCCCGCGCCCACCAGCCGGGAGCCTCGGAGCAGGACGCGAATGCGGCGGAGTTGGGTGGAGAAGGGGCTCATTCCCGGTTAGAGGTTATTGGTTAGAGGTTATCAGGGAAGAGATCCGACCGATCCGACCGATCTTTTCGCTGGCGGCTGGGTTTCCTGAGGGTGGTGAACATACGATTGAAAAGTGGAGACTTCAAGAAAGTCCGTGGCGGCGGCGGAGGAACCATTCGGCGGCGAAGAGGGCGGCGATGAGGATGGCGACGAGGGCGGAGGTCCAGGAGGGGGACCACACGGCGCCGGCCTCATGGGTGGCGGGGGGATGGTTGATGAGGCGGGTCTTGAGAAGGTTGGCGAAAGCGGCAGGTTGGAGGGCCTGCCCGGCGGTGGCCTGGGCGAGGGACTCGAGAAAGGCCGGATCGGGTGAGAAGTCGTCGGTTTCCTGGGGCGGACTGGGGACGGTGAAGAGGGCTTCGGGCGTGGGCGGGGCGTCGGGGCGCGGATCGCTGAGCTTGAAAGTCCACAGGCCGGGTTGGTCCGGGGTGAACGAGGCGCGCCAGAGCGGGCGGCCGGAGGGGTCGGGGATGGCGGCGGGGTTGATTTTGGTGACGGTGCCGGCGGGGTCGGTGATGAGGATGAGCGGTTGCGGGGCGGGATTGGCCCCGC